>WNFV01003186.1_pt1 | contig 21196 bp, 18 predicted proteins | sample 5400101 | NCBI WGS metagenome assembly WNFV01 (sample SAMN13153361, study PRJNA577476) | soil metagenome | isolation source: 115 cm soil or saprolite under grassland replicate 1 | place: USA:California | collected 2016-06-15 | reverse complement strand
TAGCGTCAGAATGCCTTCGAGTGCGGATTCGTAGACCCGGTAGCCTTCGAGCAGCTCTCCGTCACGAGAGGGTGAGACCTCAAGCAACGCATCATATACAGCACCCATTGTTACCTCCTGGTTGCATCGCAGTCATGCGATTTATGTGTATCAAACGCTCCACAAACCTTGTTGCACCATTTATATTATGAGATGTGAATGAACAGGAGGAGAGGAAGAGGGTGAATATTGTTCGCACAATGTGCACTTTGCGATAATTGAGCTAACCCTATCCCTATCCAGTAGTTTATTCTTTTAACTCACAAATGCCGATCTCGGCAACCCTATGAAAGGCTTCTTCTCGGGTGGCAAACCTAAAATTGAACTGACTGTAATCGGTTTGGATGACAAAATCCAAGTTCCCGTCAAAGGCAATGCAGGCGAGGTTCGAACCCTTTCCCAACGCGCGGTCCAAAAGGCGAATCGCAGCCAATTGTCGCTATGATAAAATGAGGCAATCTTGTAAAGCTCAGCGCGCGAACTGCCGCGCGGGAAACAAGACGATTGGATAGGCATCATGGAGAACGACTCCAAATACACTTCCAAAGCCAGGCACGATAAAGCCATTAGTACCTTGCTGCACATCCTGGAAGGAATCGCTGCCGATCAAACGGTCACTTCCAAAGAATGGGAACTTCTTGCAAATTGGGTATCAGAAAACAAGAGTCTTGCAAATCGCCATCCCTACAACGAACTGGTCCCGCCCTTAATCACCGCGCTGGAAGATAGAGTCCTGTCGGAGGCAGAGCGTAAGGACATGACCTGGCTCTGCACCCAATTGCGATCAATCGAATATTACAGCCTGGTCTCAACAGATATGCAACGTTTGCAGCCTATCTTGAGCGCGATTGCATCCGATGGCACCGTGGCTGAAGCAGAAATCGAGGAACTATCAATGTGGCTCGCAGAACGTGAGCACCTTCGCAAATGTTGGCCCTACGAGGAAATGGACAGCCTGCTAAGGACCACGATGCAGGATCAGAGCATCGATCCGAAAGAGCAAAAGTTACTCCTGGAATTTTGCTCATCATTTACCACTTCTGTTCAGGATTTTGAAACTCCACACGTAACAGCGAGAATGCTGTCTGACATCTTCGCAGTCTCGCCTGTCGTCAGTTTTGATGACTACAGCTTTTGCTTCACCGGTGAATCGAAGCGTGCCACGCGCGAGGAGATGAAAACCCTGGCACAGGACCGAGGTGCGAAGGTAGTTGAATCTGTCTCTCCACAATTGAATTATTTGGTTGTGGGTGTCGGTGGGAATCCGTGTTGGGCGTATTCCAGCTACGGGCGCAAGATCGAAAAAGCATTGGAACTCCGTCGCCAGGGTTCGAAATTGCTGATCATTCACGAATCAGATTTCTTTGACGCACTTGCTAAATAAATCTTGTTAGGCTCCTAGCCGGGGCATAGCAAGCAGAAAGAAAAGTGAATTGGACATGAGTGTAGGAGAAAATGCCCTCAGTAATGAGTTTGCTGATGAAGAATTGAAGACGATAGTTCACTATATCGAACAGCATATTCACTGGGCAAAATCAGATGACAACGATGGACTGGCTCGTCTACACATGGTCATTGCCGAATCTCTAATCGAGTCTGCTAACTTAGTTCGGACGCTATGCGAAAGTTTGAACGAGAAATAAACAGTTCCTCACCACAAAGGAGATCTTCTAATGACAGACAACATCACGCCCTAGAAGGTGATCGTGATACTGTGGTTATTCTGTGTGGTGCTCATGATCATGGCTGCGATGGGGATCATTGCAAGTGGATTATGAGGGTAGATCGAGAATCGAGAGGCAATCTTGTCAAGCTGAGCGCGTGATCCACCGTGCGAGGAATAAGACATTAATCGGAGAGCTCAAGGATGTCCGAGTTCTTTTTTATATCATTCAGGGCGGCAGGAGAAAGCATCGTGGAATACTCTTCCCGCCTGCACAGCCTAGTTGATGACAGGTAGGACCGCCGACAGGGGATAGTGTCTTATAGGATAGCATTCACTTTTTGGCTGGGGGGAAAATAAGTCCTTTTTCGTCGCACAATCTCGCTTTTGCGAACAAAGTCTAGCCTCGAATCTAAAAATACCCCTCAAAATTCAGGGCTAAGCGAGCCTAACACATTCAACATGTAGACCCATAGTCTACTCAATATAACAAAATCTTATAGGGCTCATAAGTGATTGGTCTGCTGAGAGCGCTTGCTTCTTATCCCCTCTTATACAACTATCTCGAACCATATAACAATTAATCGGTAATTGGTATTTCAATTATTATATTGCCAAAAAAGCCAACACCAAATGAGTACCAAATATAAAAATACCTGCCATCAGGGTGAGGGAGGCACCCTAATGACAGGCGATGACATTGTCACAGCATTATTTACTTATGCGATTTTTGTTATGATTTTAATCTCTTAACTAAGCGTACAATCTTATATTCTGAAAGTACTGAAAGTATTTTATTGGGAATAGGATAAAATTTGATCCATGACCGCACCTGACATCGTAAAAAGTTTGGTTGACCGTTTTGAACAACACCGCGACGCCTATCGTTCAGGCAGATACAACGAGACGCAATTACGCCGAGAGTTTTTGGACCCGTTCTTTGAAGCATTGGGCTGGGACATCTTCAATAAACAAAGCTATGCCGAGATGTACAAGGATGTCATTCACGAAGATAGTCTCGAAATTGAAGGCGAAAATAAAGCTCCCGATTATGCCTTTCGTATTGGTGGGACACGCAAGTTTTTTGTGGAAGCCAAAAAGCCAGCCGTAAACATCGAAATGAATATTCATCCTGCATTCCAATTGAGGCGTTATGCCTGGAGTGCAAAGTTGCCGCTTGGTATTCTCACAGACTTTGAAGAGTTTGCAATATATGACTGCCGCATCAAGCCTGATAAAGCGGACAAGGCTTCGACGGCTCGCGTAAAGTTGCTTTCGTACAAAGATTACATTGAGAGATGGGATGAAATTACTGATGTATTTTCGCGTGAGGCAGTATTAAAAGGCTCGTTTGATGAATACGCCGAGGGAATAAAAAGCAGAAAAGGCACGACTGAAGTTGATGATGCCTTTCTGGCTGAGATCGAACGCTGGCGGGATTTGCTGGCAAAGAATATGGCTGTGCGAAACCCCGTAAATGTGCGTGAATTGAATTATGCTGTGCAAATGACGATTGATCGCATTGTCTTTCTGCGTATTTGTGAAGACCGCGGCGTGGAACGCGACGAGCAATTGAAAGAAATTTCAGAGGGAAGGAATGTTTACTCTGCTTTGGTTCAACTGTTCCAGCGCGCAGATATGCGCTACAACTCGGGCCTATTTCATTTCAAGAATGAAAAAGACCAGTCCAGCGGTGCAGACTCATTGACGCCTGACTTGAAGATTGACGATAAGATTTTGCAGGATATTCTGAGGAACCTGTATTACCCTGAAAGCCCATATGTGTTCAAGGAAATCCCATCTGATATTTTGGGGCAAGTGTACGAGCGTTTTCTCGGTAAGGTAATTCGCCTTACCGCGGGACATCAGGCTAAAGTGGAAGAAAAACCTGAAGTGCGGAAAGCAGGCGGAGTCTATTACACACCAACTTATATAGTGGATTACATCGTACAAAACACGGTGGGCAAACTACTGGAAGACAAGACTCCGAAAGAGGTAGCAAAGCTAAAGATTCTCGATCCTGCCTGCGGTTCTGGAACATTTGCATTGGGTGCATATCAATATTTGCTCGAATGGCATTTGAAGTGGTACACGGAAAACGAAACTCAAAAGTGGTTGACAGGCAAGAATCCTGCGATTTATCAAAACAAAGATGGCTACCTTTTGACTACTGCAAAGAAGAAGGCAATCCTACTTAATAATATCTTCGGAGTGGACATCGATGCACAAGCCGTGGAAGTGACAAAGCTCTCCCTACTCCTGAAGGTGCTGGAAGGTGAAAGCCAGGAAACAATTGGCTCGCAGTTATCGCTCTTGCAGGAACGGGTCTTGCCTGATCTTGGAAAGAACATCCAATGTGGCAATTCTTTGATTGGACCAGATTATTACGAAGAACGACAATTGACAATGTTGATTGACGAAGAAGAACGTTACCGCGTCAATGTCTTTGATTGGAAAGGTGCTTTCCCGCAGGTCTTCATTCAGGGTGGGTTTGACGTGGTAATTGGAAATCCACCGTATTTATTCATAACAGAACTTGGACAGGCTGAAAAAGATTATTATTTCAAAAAATACAGAACCACCGAATATAGGTTTGATGTTTATGGATTATTTGCAGAGCTTTCTACTCAGTTCCTTTTAAGAGACAATGGTTATTTAAGTTTTATTATTCCCCATACTCTGCTAAGTAATGACTCTTTTGCCAAACTCCGGAAGTTGTTGCTTACAACCACCTTCATAGAATTGGTAACTGATATTGGACCTGGTGTTTTTGAAAACGCAAAAAACGAAACTATGGTTTTTGTTGTTCGAAAGGATATAGTTTCAGAATCCGCTTCTACAAAAGTTATTGTCACCGATTCGAAGCAATTCCCTGTGGCGATCAAGGAATTTAATGTCAAACAACACACCTGGGCAGAGAACAGAAATGCTACTTGGTTGGTTAATGTTTCAAAAGATGAAATGCAGATTATCTCGAAACTTGAAACTACAAAATACCGTCTCGGAGATTTATGCACAATAAATCAAGGTTTGAGAACTGGTGACAATGAAAAATACTTGAGCGATAAAAACCTAGGAGAATTATGGAAGCCAGCGGCGGGCGGAAAACATGTAGGCCGATACGAACCATTGAAAAATGAATTATTTGTTTATTATGAACCTGAAGTCTTAGACGCTCCAAGAAGACCCGAATTATTTGTCTCTCCTGAAAAGTTAGTAGTTCAAGAAATTCGCAATATTACTCTATCCAGAAGAATTATTGCGGCTTATGACAGTGAGCAATTTTATTGCCTGCAATCTACAAATGTAATTAATTTACGCACAAACCATCCGTCAAATCTAATATTGAAATATTTGCTTGGTATACTAAACAGTAGGTGTGCAAACTATTTCTTCAAACAGCGATTTTCAGGCAATAACCATATAGCTTCAAATCAACTTGCTCAGATTCCCGTTCCTGCTGTCGATAAAATGCGACACGACAAAATTGTGGCGCTGGTGGAGAGAATGCTTGAATTACATAGACGCAGTCCGCGCACGCCACAGGAGCAAGAGATGGTGAAGAGAGAGATTCAATCCACCGACAATCAAATTGATCGCCTTGTCTACGATTTATATGGTTTAACAGAGGACGAGATAAAGATTGTGGAAGGGAAATCTTAAATCCATAATATAAGCAAAATGGCCTGTGCTTATAGGCCTTTGCAGAAACTCAGACTAATTTGAATCCTCACGTTCTTTGCCAATATACTTCTTGGGTTCTTTGTCAAAAGATCGCTTGCAGCCTGGAGAACAGAAGTAATATGTCTGCCCGTTATACTCGGAATGGCCAGCGGCAGTTTCTGCCGTAACGTCCATATCACATACAGGGTCTTTAAAAGTATCGGTCATTTGAAATCTCCTTTTGTTTAATTATTGATTACAAAATCTTGCAGGCTTTATCCTTTCAAGCCTCTGCTTAAGAACACTATTGAGCTAGATTTACGCGCCGCAATAACTGGGCGTTGAGAGCAACAATTATTGTGCTGAGAGACATCAATAACGCGCCGACCGCAGGCGAAAGCAGGATACCTGCCGAAGCCAGTACCCCCGCCGCCAAGGGCAATGCGACTATGTTATATCCTGAAGCCCAGACTAGATTCTCGATCATCTTACGGTAACTGGCCCGACTCAATTTGAAGATCTTTACCACATCAAGCGGATTGCTTCTGACAAGAATAATGCCTGCTGATTCAACTGCGACATCCGTGCCGCTACCAATTGCAATGCCTACGTTCGCCCGCACTAGGGCAGGGGCATCATTGACCCCATCACCGACCATCGCCACTTTTTTGCCCTGCTTTTGCAGTTCGATCACTTTCTGGTCTTTGTGTTCGGGGAGCACTTCGGCAAAATAAAGGTCAATGCCAAGTTCGTCTGCAACTGCTTTGGCCACGTCCTTGCTATCTCCCGTTAGCATGGCAACCTGAATATTCATTTCTTTTAACTTCTTGATGGCTTCATAACTTTCGGGGCGAATGACATCTGCCAATGCAAAAGCAGCGGTGACGCTTTTATCTTCAACCAAGTAAACGACTGTTTGTCCTTTTGAGCCAGCAAATTTGGCAAACTCTACAATGCCTTCATCAGGCTTTACATTGCGAAGTTCAAGCAGACGCGGACCACCTACCCAAACGTCCTTGCCATTTGCTTTCGCATGGATACCGCGCCCTTTGATGGCTTCAAAATTAGAAACGGTTGGCAGTTTTAGTTTTTTCTCTTGGGCACTCTGGCGAAGTGCTTGGGCGATAATATGTTCTGAGTCAGATTCTACTGCCGCAGTTAGTGCAAGCGCCTGCTCTTCATTTATATTCTTCGTGGTCTTTATCGATACCACTCCCTGCTCGCCTTTCGTAAGGGTGCCTGTTTTGTCAAAGATAATCACGTCAATCTCGCGCGCAGCTTCCAGAGCCAAACGATTGCGAACCAATATTCCATTCTGCGCGGCTGACGTTGTACTGATTGCTACCACAAGAGGAACTGCCAACCCCAATGCATGCGGACAGGCGATCACAAGAACAGCCACAACGCGTTGCAAAGTGAATAAATCAAAACCAATCGCAAGAGTCCATGCAATGGCACTCACTAGAGCTACTCCAAGCGCCAGATAGAAAAGCCAGCCTGCGGCTTTATCTGCGAGAATTTGAGTACGTGATTTACTTTGCTGGGCTTCCCGTACCAAACGCATAATGCCAGCAAGCGCCGTTTGCTCTCCCACCGCTGAAACTCGTATGCGTAAACTGCCGCTACTGTTTATCGTCCCTGCAATGACTTTGGAGTCTTTGACTTTCTTCACAGGAGCAGATTCCCCTGTAATCATGGATTCATTGACATCGGACTCGCCTTCTTCAACAACCCCATCGGCAGGAATGCTGGCCCCAGGGCGGACAAGCACAAGATCTCCAGGTTTCAAAGAAGCAACTGGCATGGTGTGCATGCTGCCATCAGGCATGATGTGCTCAGCGGTATCAGGCATCAATTTTGCCAGCGTGTTCAAAGCTCCTGAAGCCTGACGGACACTGCGCATCTCGATCCAATGCCCCAAGAGCATGATATCAATGAGCGTAACCAGCTCCCAGAAAAAGCCTTCGCCCAAATTCACGAACATTGTCCCCAGGCTATAGATAAAAGAAACTGAAATCGCAAGCGAGATCAAGGTCATCATGCCGGGTTGACGCTGGCGAACTTCAGGAACTGCCATCTGAAGGAATGGCACACCGCCATACAAAAAAACGACGACGGCAAACAAAGGCATTACCCACTGATTTCCGAAAAAGTCCGGCATTCTAAACCCAAACCACATCTGGAGCATGGGAGTGTAGAGAAGAACCGGAATACTAAGAAGCAGTGAAACCCAAAAGCGCCTGCGGAACAAGTCTTCGTGACCACTATGGTCTACATGCCCCGCGTGCTCCCCTCCCATGTCCATTTCATGACCAGCATGTTCCGCCTTCATATCATGCTGACTTTCTGCCGCGACCCCGTGCTGCGCGTGACCAGCATGTACATCCTGTTCTGGAGCCATTACAGGTTTATGTTGATCATGTTCCATTTCAGAATGGTCATGATGCTTATGTTTCGTGTGAGAATCAGCCATCTTGTCCTCGTAAAAAATTATCACAACTGGGGCTCAATGCCCCCAAATTTTATAGTGTAATCAATCATCTGTCGCGCGCTTACATCTCTCATTAGTGTCTTTTCGGACTACTATGAGGCAATAACACGCGAGTAGGCGCTTGGCGTACAGCCAGCGAAGCCAACGAACTACATTTTCATTTTCGACATCTCACGGCACGACTCTGCGCAGCGACGGCACGACTCTGTGCAAGCCTTCATTTGTGCATCGTCACCGAATTGCTCGCAGCTCTTTGCGCAGCGCGCGCATGCTTCGGCGCATACACCACAGACTTGCGGGTGCAAGTCGGAACTGCGTAGCATAAAGTCTGCGCTGATACGACATGTATCGCCGCAATCCAAGAGACTTTTCAAGTGAGAAGCCTCAACGTGTTTGCTCCCCATCTGTAGACAGTATGCGAGCGTCTCCACGCAGATGTTGTGACAGTCTGTACAGTTTTGAATGCATTCTTTCATCTCTGCACTCATTTCATGTCCCATAGTGTGTGGCATCTGGAACTCCTTTCAATAGTTGCATATTTATTCTGTGTTATTTGCTTGGAAGCAACGCTTTCTATTTTTACAGCGTAATCAATCCTTCAACGGGATACTCAATCTCTGCTAGCAAAGCCTTGATCTTCTCTTCACTGGCAGGTGTATCGAATGTGACTTGCACCTTTTTGGTATCCAAATCTGCCTTGACATGTTGGACGCCTGGTAGCTCCCCTACTTCCATTTCGATGGTGTGGGTGCAGTGACTGCAATGAATAGCTGGAACGTTGTAAGTAATAGTACTCATGATTATCTCCTAACCTTTTTATTCTTGGTCAACCACAATCAATTTGCCTATCATTCCAGCTTCCTTGTGTCCTTCGATAGAGCAAAAGATTTCATAGGTTCCGGGTTCCGAAGCTGTAAAGTTCAAAACAGCTTTATCTCCTGCTGGGGCAAAAAAATGTAAGTCATAGTCTGGCATCTCACCCATCTGATGGTGCATGGCAGGGCCGGTGTTGCTTGCCTTTATATCCGTCACATTTATTTTTTCAACCACAAAATCATGCTCGGCTGCGCCCATATTATTAAGGGTCAATGTGACTGGTTGACCGACAGGTACTGTAATGGATGCGGGGCTGTAAGCAAAATCGGTGGTCTCCACTGTTATTTCCGTTGGTGCCTCTTGCGTTGCTTTTGCTCCACACCCCACCAACAGTAGAGAAAGAACCAGTATAAAGAACATTTTTCTCAACATCGTTAGTTTCCTCTAAAAAAATTTACACCTTTGTCGACATTCCAAATAATTCGGTAATTTCTTTCAGTACGCGCTCGCGCTCTTTGGGGTCATTTCCATTTATTGCTTCGATCACACACGAATTTAGATGATTTTCCAAAATCTGGGTGCTAACCTTGTTCAAAGAGGCGTCAATCGCCTGAATTTGACGAATAACATCGATACAATAGGTATCCTCTTCCACCATACGGATCACACCGCGCAAATGACCCTCAATGATTTTCAAACGGTGCAGAGTGTTTTTGTTTTCCATATTGGACTCTAGGTTTCTGATATATGTATAATCCCTATCCCCCCGGGGGGGATGGGGTATGCAAACTATAAATCAAAATCAAAAATGGGTCAATGCGTCAGATGTCATCATAATTACAGAAATAATATCTATGTTTCGCATCTGACGTAATCAAGCCTGAGAACGAGCTGACCAACCTTCAACTGTCTTCGTGTGAACACCACCGCGAACATACTCGCCCATGCTATGATCCACTACCTTACTAAATCACGATTTCGCAAAACACCAATCGTTTCATACTTGAATTCGTAAAGCTAAATTGCTATAATTTAGACAACTTCAATCCAAATTAATCACAGTGACATCGAAAAGTGTCACCTTCCAAGTTACAAATTCGCGCTCATGCCACCTAGCACCATTGCCGCAATTAAATGACACCTTACGGTAACAAAATGCACAAAACAGAGAAAGGAGCCTGTCTATAAGTCATATCACATGACCTTTTTCTTAAAGTTTGCACGAACCGTTAGTGTGATTTGTTTAGAATCACGCTATCCACAAGTGGAGGTGTTTCATGAATATTTCGCTTTTTAGTCTATTCTCAGGCGGGCGGATAACTTTCACCCTTGCGCGGCTCTCGCTTATCATTATCATCCTTATCGTCGGGGTTCAGGCCGCTTCGGCTGGATCACCGCCTAACAGCAAGCGAGACTTCGGTCTACAGAACGCGCTTAATGCGCTCAATGATCGTGCCCGGGCCTATGGTCTGGTCAACCAGGGCCCGCCCTCTGACCCAACGCCAGGTCTCGCCGAAAACTTTGAGGTGCTTGGTCACAACGATCTCGGTGCACAAGACACCAATGGCGATGTCTGGGTGCACGGTGATTTCGCCTACGTGGGCACGTGGGCCGATCCCTGCACCGGCCGAGGTGTCAAGATCATTGATGTCTCCGATTTAAGCGCGCCGCGCGTCATTGGTGCGCTTGCCAAACGTTCCGGCACAAGTGCCGAAGATATGGTTGTCCGCCATGTCTCGACGCCCTTCTTCACCGGTGACTTGCTGGCTGTCGGCATCCAACGTTGCGGTGCGCAGCGTGCGCTCGACCGGCAACAGTTCGGCCCCGAGTTCTGGGATGTAACAAATCCGTATCAACCACGGAAACTGAGTTTCCTCGGCGTGTCACACGGCGGTGGTGGTGTACACGAGCTTGATCTCTTCCAACGGGGTGCCAATGTCTACGCCCTGCTAGCGGTCCCATTTAGTGAATGGTTTGATCCAGTTCCCGATGGCGACTTCCGCATTGTCGATGTCACGGACCCGCGCAATCCAGTCCAAGTTAGCCAATGGGGTGCTGGCGCGCATGGGCTATCTCCGGGACCATTCTTTGGACTAGGGAGTTTCGGCTCTAGGTTCGATCACAGCGCACGGGCTAGTGAAGATGGTACGAAAGCCTACGTCTCGTACTGGGACTTGGGCGTCCTTACATTTGATATCAGCGACGTGACGAACCCCATCCTGATCTCCCAGACGCAATTTGCAGCAGATGCTGACGGCGACGCTCACTCGGTGTCGGAGTATCAAGGCACGAGCACACACTTCTTGCTGCAAAACGATGAGGACTTCGACCCACGCTCTCCGGCCCACATCCTCTACGGGGCAGGGCAGATGGGCATCGCCAGCGAGTCGCCAGGTGGGACGCCGCTTTGGGAGGAGCCAGGCCATTTCCTGACGGCTGAGGTTGTACAGGCCGAAAATGAGGGTTGTGCGATCAGCGACTACCCGGCTGGCACGGCTGGCAAGATCGCCGTCGTGCGCACACCGTTCCCCTTCTTCGATCCTGGTGGCGGCGACTTCCCGCTCTGCTTGCACCAGGACCAAGATGCGGCGGCAGCTGCTGCTGGTGCAGTGGCGGTGGTGCATGACTTCATCGCGACTGCTACGAGCCCACAGTTTTTTGACTTCGGGAGCGTTGACATCCCAGTGCTCTTCACCGACCACGACACAGCACAGGGAATGGTGACGGCCGGCTCTGCAATGCTGGAGGCACAGGAGCCTTCTTGGGGGTTCTTGCGTGTCTTCGATGCGGCGACCGGCATACAGGTTGCAAGCTTTGATGATCTGCCCGGTGTGCATGAATTTCCACCACCGCCTGGTTTCTGGTCGATCCACAACAATGAGGTTGTTGGCGACCGTTCCTACGTCTCCTGGTATTCAAACGGGGTTGTCGCGCTGGACCTCACTCCATTAAACCAGATACCGCCTGCTGATCCAGTGATTGTCGGACAGTTCCTACCGGCAGGTTTCCCAGATGTCTGGGGGGTTGCGATCCGTTCCGACAACGTGATCTTCGTTAGCGATCTGGGCAGCGGGCTTTGGATTATCAGACCAACAGGGCCAGCCGCCCCGTAGATGGAAGTTAGAGACACCTCATTGAATGCTGAAAGAGGCAGTGTTGTCCGTCCAGGTAAGGCAGACCAGGGGCTCGCGTTTAATTCCGCTGGCTCCTGGTGCATAAGAAGAAATCATAAAAATAGATTGTCTCCGATTACACCTGCCTTACATCACATCAAAAGAGCCCGGGACGGGACACATATCCTACTTGTTTTTAAGATGCCGAATTGCCATAATTTGGACAACTTCAATCCAAATTATTCACTAGTACATCGAAAAGGCATGGCAGATTGCCAAATCGCCGACGAATTTTTTGCTTCGGCAGTTTTTGCTTCAGACGAAAGGAGGTATCAGGGCTGGGAAAGAAATAATTTCCAACTAAAGGCTACATAACTCAAACCGTAAAAATTAATAATTACTATTCTGCTCAGCAGAGAGGAGACTGCGATCATGGTACACAAAAACTTGCGTATTTTCGTTCAAGCAACAAGTGTATTGCTTTTAGCCTTTTCGTTGACGGCTGCTCCATCGGTTGCCGCGGACCATGGGGATACCGGCGGACACCTTGTGGGAGACGATGTTATTGACACTCCCGTTGAAGAGCATCAGACACACGAGGAGCAACACGGCGGACCAGGTGGACACCTGCCCGCTTCAAGCCTGAATGTGGACTTGGTGGGGCAAGTCACGGTAAGTGATGCTGCTCCTGGCCTGATTTCAGATGTCGGTGTCCTCGGACACACCGCGTATCTCGGCCAGTTCTCACCTGGTTGTACAAATGGCGGTAACGGCGGTGGTGTGTATATTGTTGATATAGCGGATGTCAACAATCCAACCGAGATTGGGTTTATCACAACACCGGGCACATTTGTGGGTGAAGGTGTACAAGCCATTTCCGTAAATACAAAGTTCTTCAACGGTGATTTGCTGGTGGTAAACGGTGAATCATGTGGGACAATCCCTAACCGGATTGGTGGGTTCTCTCTATACGATGTGACCAACCCGGCGAGTCCAGTAACGCTGGTCGAAAACGCAGGTGACGTCCGCACTGTAGGTGGTGTGACGCGCGCCAACCAGATCCATAGCGCGTTCGCCTGGCAACAGGGCAAGAAAGCCTATGTGGTGATCGTAGATGATGAGGAGCTGACGGATGTGGATATCTTCGATATCACCAATCCAACCGCACCTGTGTTTATCGCTGAGGTAGGATTACCCAATTGGCCGGGCGCGCAAAACTCTCAGTCTGCTGGAATCGGGAACTTCCGCGCCAGCTTCTTTCACGATGTCGTGGTCAAGAAGGCACAGGGGCACTGGATGATGCTGCTGTCTTATTGGGATGCAGGTTACATCACGCTGAATGTGGACAACCCTGCCTCACCTGTATTTGTGAACGACACCGATTTCACCGATCCCGATCCGCTGACCGGTTTCAGTCCGCCAGAAGGGAATGGGCATCAGGCGGAATGGAGCCACAATAACAATTTCATCATTGGCACAGATGAGGACTTCTCGCCCTTCCGCACGACCGTCAGTGTCACTTCCGGTCCATTTGTGGGATCGAACTTCCTTGCCACTCAAGGGAATGCCGTACCACAGATCACACCTGGCAATTCGATAGCTGGCCCAACCTATTTTGTGGGGTTGGGTTGTAACGCCTCCCCGCCGCCCGCTGCACCGGTAGCAGGCGCAATTGCTGTCGTTGAGCGCGGCACTTGTACCTTCACCGAGAAAGTGACAAATGTCGCAGCGGCTGGCTATTCTGCCGGTATTGTCTTCAATAGTGCAGCCCCCGGGAACTGCGAAGCGATTGTTAATATGGCTGCTACAGGAACCATACCTTTCCTGTTCGTCAGTCGATCCCATGGGTTTGCAATTCTCGGCATCACTGGATACAACCCAGCCAACTGCCCCAGCGGAACGAACCCACCACTGCCTGCGCCGGGGACGGCCGGTTCAAATGTGAACCTATCAGCTGTGTTTGATGGTTGGGGCTACGTCCATCTCTTCAATGCGGCTACGCTTCAGGAGATTGATACCTATGCCGTCGCGGAAGGTCTCGATCCGAACTTCGCTACTGGTTTTGGGAATCTGACCGTCCACGAGGTCGCTGTTGACATCGAGACAGACTTGGCGTACCTGTCCTATTACGATGCAGGTTTGCGGGTGATCAAGTTCGATGCCTCAGGTATCCAGGAGGTGGGCCACTACGTTGACACGAACGGAAATGACTTCTGGGGTGTGCAGGTCTTTAGATTGCCTGCTGATCCCACGGAACAAACATATGTCGCCGCCAGTGACCGCGATAGTGGATTGTGGATCTTCAAATACACTGGCCCTTAGTAAATCACACTGCTTAGTGTATGTCATCGCTTCCAGCTAGTAATGAAGGTCAGCAGAGCACTCTGCTGACCTTATTCTTTTAGCGGCCTGAAAATTGAGGACCCAGCACCTTCTGAAGTATGTCTAGAATTGCCTCGTCACTTCCAACGTAAAGAACAATGATGCGCCCAGCCTTATAGAAGTGCGGCGTATCAATCCAATCAACCATAGATGTTCCGATGGAGCCACCATCCGGGGCAACTTGAGAGGCTTCATTTTCCATTGCTTCTGAACTTTCATATTCGAAGACTTGAACATCTGCTCCATTGACCTTAATAATATTACCTTCAGGAGTGAAGAAAGCCTGAGTGATTGGCTCGCCAACTTCTACAGTTGCGCCCGATGCCTGCAATGCCGCAATTAAACTGGCTTGGTCTTCTACAGCTTGCGACATGGTTGTCGAAGTTGGTGAGATGGCTGTAGAGGCATTTCCACCACAACCGCTCACCAGTAATGCGATGACCAAAAACAAATCTAACAGGATATGGTATCTCATAACGTACCTCCAAATCAAATTGGTTATATTTGGCTGACTATGTTTCAATCAGGGCGGTATTCATTTTGTGGTACTGACAGTCAGCCATCAGATTGAAGCCGCAGGATTACCCGGGGCTTCCCTTTTGTTTGCTTTCAAGTGGCCATCAGTTATATATACCCTCGACATACTTGCCTGGGATTGGTTTTTTGCCCTTTCAATGCTTTTTGCAGCCCCTGTTTTTAAAACAGGCAAATTGGAGCGAACAGTTAGGTTTTTTATGATCGCTAGCGGCGTGCTTTCTCTTTTAGGCTTACTTGGTATACCGCTTGCCAATATGAACGTGCGCAATATCGGTATCGTTGGATACACAATAGTTGCACTGGTAGCATTTCTCCTCATGGGAAGAGTTTTCAGACGCAGTAGTCCGCAGACCAATACTATTTGATCCCTTGCCGCGAATTAGGTCGCATTGTCGAAAGCAACCATACTAATAATCCAATTGAGAGGACTGTAAGTGTGCCAATGGGTCCGACTACACTCCATGCTGCTTCTTCTCCGCGCATCGATTGAACAACGGGCGTAATGAGAATTGGTATACCTGTAAGTAGAAGAAAAATGATGGCTGATGGAGCAAGGGTGTAGGCAAGCGGCTTTCTTTTGAGAAGCAAAACGCCAATCAATAAAACTGCCGGAAGGAAAAACGCCAAATCAAGGATGTGAACTGGGTTTGTAGGTAGAGCCATGTCGACTAGACTCTGAGGTCTAGCGCCTGAAAGAAGGGCGGGAACATCTTCAGAAAGCCAAAGAAGACCAAATAAAATCGCTGTGATAATCAAAAACCATGCAACTACTTTGATGGCACGGCTGTTTGTAAAATATGATTTGACTGCATCGTGATGAACCGCTGTAATGCCCCCAATGAGCGCATAAAGACTAATGCCAAGTACCGCGACCCACAACAGGAAAAGGGGCCCGAAGGGTATCGAAAAGGTATAGATCACATAGTTGTAGACTGTAAACGTAAGAACACCCAGCCAGCTAAGATAAGCCCGCAAAGAACCGCGTAAAGAAAGCACGGCAAGTATTAACCATGCTGGTGCGACAACCAACAAATTGGCGATATCTTGAGCGAGTGCTTGCGGAAAGAATACAGGTGTAAGACTTGCATAGATGCTTTTTACAGACAGGGAAATAATATTGCCCACCAAAGCCAATATAACTGCTACTACGGAGAGCCACAACCAAACAGTAGCATCCTTTGAAATGATTTTTGGTTCATCTTGTCTTGTTGGTATTGTCATTTTTCTCCAATCTTTTTCCTGGCTGACTTTCTCTAATCGGAAATCATATATCAAATTCCCCGCCTATTTCAGTGACATTTGTCATATTAAAGAAAGACAACTAGTTTTTAGAGGCTTTGAAAATAATAAAAGTGGAGCAGAAAAACGATCCTTTTAAAACTGGAACAGAAGAGGACACGTTCGTCAATGCAATGATGGTCGCTCTTCTTTTGATGGAAACAAGGGACCGGCATTATAGATCGGAAAACAAAAATCCGGATAAGCGTGGTGATTAAATACGAACTTAAATCTGATGCACTTTTTTAGGAACTGTTACCGGTGCACCACATCTTTCATTTTATCGAGCAGAAAATCGATTAGATAATGATTCACTTCCTCCGCCGCATCGAGCTGCACCCAATGGGTGGCTTCGGGGAAAAAAATCAGATTGCCCTTGTCAACATAATCCATACTTGGACGCGCCATGCGGTGACTGAGTGCAAAATCCTTCATACCCCACATCATCAAGGTTGGAACTTTGATGCGTGGATCTTTGGGTACGGCTGGTTGAAAGCGAATGACGGCGCGATACCAGTTGATCATGGCAGTCATTGCGCCAGGCTGGGACCAAGCTTCCTTATAGTTCTCAATATCTTCATTCGTGAAGGTGTGAACCTTCCCGCTACCACGCAATGCACGTTCCCCACCACGCCAATTGTCTGCGCGCATACCTGCTTCGGGAAGCCACGGCAATTGAAAGAAGAAGACATACCACGAGCGGCGAATTTGTTCGAGATCACGCATCAGAAATCTTCGCATCACAGCCGGATGCGGCACATTCATAATGCTCAGGCGATGCAAACGTTCAGGATATTTATTTGCCAGCACCCATGCCACAACTGCGCCCCAATCATGCCCTACGAGATTGACCTTTTCGTATCCCAGCGCGTCAATCAAACCGATGGTGTCTTCTACCAATGTGTAAACTTCGTAACTCTTTACACCTTTCGGTTTGTCGCTCAGGTTATATCCACGTTGGTCAGGGACAACGACCCTGCATCCAACCTCCACCAACGCGGGGATTTGTTTAAGCCATCCTCGCCAATAATCTGGAAATCCGTGTAGGAGGATTACTGGAATGCCGCTTTGCGGACCGGCCATTATCGTATGAAGCCGAATCCCATTCGTCGTAATAAATGTTTCTTCGAGTTTAAAATTATCCATTTTGAGTAAGTTTCGAGGGGGAAATAATAAACCTCTTGGTCAGAACCCAGCCGTTTTGTGGGTTGTGTTTACCCATACCAAAATTCAGGAAAGCCATGCAATAACATAACAGGGACCCCACTTTTCGGTCCCGCCTGTACGACATGTAATTGAATGCTGTTGGTCCTTACATAACAATGTTCAAGTTCCATCAATAATCTATTGATCTCCATCAAACGAGGCGAGATTGTACCAGACATGAGTTCCAACTTCATCTTCATCATATTTCCTTAGAATAGGAAACGTCAAATCATTGGTTGTTCGTATGCTTGGCGTGGGATAAGAAGATCAATCCTAATCAATTTTTAATCTTGACCTTGACAATGTGGAACATTTGTTCTACATTGGAATGAAAACAATATTCTGGAGAGAATATGTCCAAAGAAACCATTTTATATCAAGGCAACGTCCAAATTTATTTGCAGGGTGAGAAAGCTCTACTCCCGACTGGCTCAGAGCGTGACGATCAGATCGCTTACTTTATTGGTTCCAGGAAATCAAAACTGCTGATCCGAGACTTTCGTAAGCGACCCAGGCTTGCAGCGCAGCGCGGTCATTCCGGGATCGAGGGCATGGAATTTGCGGATGCCTTCAACCAACCCGCCTATGCGGAAGTGTCCATTGCCGGGAAAGGCAGTGAACCCGAAAAGATTGAGATCAATTTGCGCCCCACGGACGAACGAGAAGATTTTCCTGTTTTGTGGCTGGGGATCATGAATGACCTGATGATGCCCATGCTCGACATCGAATGGGAAATCCTGCGCCCGATCAACCCGGAAAAGATCGCCTTTACGGCAATGGTGAGATTTGATAAGAAGGAAACAGCCGCAGCGAGTTCAAAGTAATAGTATCTTTCCCAGTGAGACAAAATAAGATTACATTTTGTTGTCTTTACCGGACATCGAGGCAGGCTTTTGTTTTTGAGCTTTTGAAACTGTGATAAAAATCTTCGATACGCAATGCTGTCATATCTTCCAAAGGCTGTAACGATGAATATGGGAAAAAGCTGCCTCCGACAGGGGTAGTCGTCATCTTCTCCAAAGGCGTTCGATCGTCCGGGGCTTGTAAATAGAGTCTAAAACGCTCCAGATGGTCATCACGTGGACAGGTATGCAGTATGGGGTTTTTCTGGTCTTGCCTGACGACATTTATGTAAAAGTAGTGAATACCAAAACCCAGATGATCATAGAGTAACAATAGTTCAGCCTGGTTCCCTGAATCGGACTCGAACTGTCTCTGGGATTTTATAAGGATTCGTGAAGGCATGCCATATTGAGCAAGGATGTTTGAGAGAAAGTACGTCCGCGCTGCCTTTGCCATGGCTGGTGAATAACGAGGATCATCAGGTAAAAAAATATACTCCGCAGCGATAATATGCTCGATAAGACGCCCGGATCCTGAAAACGCTATTTCAAGATGGGGAATTTTATCCTTCACATGTGATTGGAAATCAAGGAAGCCCTGGCTGTCCGGGATATAGGCTTCGCGGAAATAGAGGGGTGCTTCCACGCTTCTGATTTCTTCCCACGTGGAAATGCCCGGTTGAATCCCGAAGAGACATGGTAATCTACAATGATTGTTTGTTTCGATCAGATTAAGCAAATAAGCTTCCTGTTCCTTTGGCAGCCATGTAGGGACAGGTGTAACAGGGGTCGTTGTGAATGGGATGGCTGTTGGGCTAGGAATGGGCGTAATTGTTATTGTTGGTGTAGGTATTAAAGTTGGTTCTAAAGTCTCAGGAACAGTTGTTGGGGAATTAACTTCACTTGGCGCACAACTGATTAGAAGTAGAAACACCAATAGAATCTGAATCTTTTTCATTTTTTGTTTCTTTGTGGCCCCTCTAATAATTCCCTCTAAAATACGCTGCGATCAAATCGGAAATATCCGCAGTCGTATTCTGGCGTGCGACGGCAAAGAAATCATACGCGGTGGCGCGACCTCTTCCATAACGGGAGGTGTAATCCTGCAGGAAACGGTAGAAGTCATCATCACCCATGCGATAGTTCAGGGCTTCGAGGAAATTCGCGCCATTGAGATACGCCGCATTGACATACGCCCTGAAACTTGGGCTATCATAGATCGTCGTATCTACATACCCCGAGGGACCAAACCAATTCACGCGGAAGTTCCACCACCAGTCCGCCGAGTTGGGATAGATATATTTATAAAAGATCGCTTCACTATAGACTGCCATGGCTTCATCCAGCCAGGGTTCCATCGCCTGGTCGTTGCCCACCAATCCGAACCACCATTGATGTGCCATCTCATGCACGCCGATCGCGACGAGATTGCTGCGCGCCGAGCCATCATACTCGTTATAGAACTTTGTGGCGAGAAAGATCAGCCCATCATATTCCTGCCCATCGTTCAAATCCGCCTGCACAATGCTCAGACTTCCATACGGATAGGTGCCGAACTTGGCTTCGAAGAGACCCACTGCACGGGTTGCTGCATTCAGGATGGCCGCGCCTTCTGTTTCATAGCCAGGATAATAGTAGGAACGGATCTGCGCCGCGCCCGCGGTTGCATCGTACACCAGGAACTGATCGCTGGCTGAAAAGGCAAACGTGCGCGCCCCTATGAGACGGTAACGCGTCCATTCGCCATTGAGTTCAGGATCAGCCAATCCACTCGCCGCGATGACGACGCCTGTCTGTGTTGTCCTGATATTCACTTCGAAGTCAGAGGCATCATAGACAAGATGTTCGCCCAAAGAAGTGGGATCGTGCAAAAGCCATCCATTACTATATGGAACGACAAAAGGATACCAGTCCGTTAAGTTCACTTGATCCACGTCGAAACCATAGGGATGTTCTTTTATTTTCGCAGGAACCGAAATACGGAAACGCATGCTAAACGTGATCTGCGCGCCCGGCGCGAGACCTTGGGGCAAAGAGACGGTGAGTCGCTGCCCGTTGAGATCATAGGTCAATGGGTTTCCATCGAGCATGATGTTTTCGATGCTAAAGCTGCCTCTGAGATTCGGCTCCACAGCCATGACCATTTCGCCTAGTGCAATGCCCGTCTGGTTGGTGTAGCGAATTGTTTCATCCACCGCCATTTCATGGCCTGAATAATCCAATAATGCATACAACGTATATTGCGTCCGCGCCGAGGCAACCGGAGCCGTTGGCGAGGCAAGCGGTGTTGCCGTGAATTCAAGTGTAGGGAGCGGCGTGTCGGTGGGAGGCAGTGGCGTAAAGGTGGAAACAAGAGTCGGCGGGTCAACCGGAATTTGATTACCGATAGGTTGGAACGGCGTGGAGGTAGGCAAGGCGCTGGGGTTTGCCGTGACCAGCACAAGCGCGGGAGGCGCGGCGAGCGCAGAGGGTAACGAGCAGGCAGTGAGGAAGAAGAATAAAATTAGTAAGCGCAAAACGGAACGCGTCATAGGTTGGTCCTGCCTGTATTGCATCGAAGTCTTCATCCCTTAATAGGTATTCTTAAAATATTTCGCAAGCAAATCTGTAATATCGGCGGCGGTGTGTTCATGGAACACGCGGAAGAAGTCCGCGCCCGTTGCGCGCTTGCCTACGTATTGAGTATAGTAGTCCTTGAGGAACGCAAAGAAGATCTCATCACCGACGCGCTGGCGCAGCTCTTCAAAAAAGCGCGCGCCCGTTAGATAGACCTTATCCCAATAGGGGCGCTGACCACCGCCATCGTAGATCGCTGTATCCACATCGCCGGCTTCCAGAAATTCAAAGTAGCGGTAACCCCACCACCAATCCACGAGATCGGGATAGACTGATTCGTAATAAATATGTTCACTATAGGTTGCCATGGCTTCATCCAGCCACGGTTCAAGCGCCTGATCGTTCGCGACCGCGTCGAACCACCACTGATGGGCGGTCTCATGCGCAGCGATCGTGACCAGATAGTTCCTTGGCGTGCCATCATATAAATTGAAATAATCGCGGCTGATGAAATAAAGCCCCGAGAATTCCATGCCGTCGTTGAAGTCGCCCTGCACGGCGGTCAACGTCTTGTGACGGTAGGGTCCGAAGCGTTCACTGTAGGTCTGCA
>WNFV01003649.1_pt1 | contig 21198 bp, 15 predicted proteins | sample 5400101 | NCBI WGS metagenome assembly WNFV01 (sample SAMN13153361, study PRJNA577476) | soil metagenome | isolation source: 115 cm soil or saprolite under grassland replicate 1 | place: USA:California | collected 2016-06-15 | reverse complement strand
CCGGCACACGCCGACTCCGTTTTGGAATGAGCCGTCACTCGCCGTCCCGACTCGACAACCTGCGCCGCAAAACCACGGGCGCCAAGATAGGCATGGGTCGCACCCCGCAAGCGTCAAGACCGCCGCCACGCCTTGCAACCCCGACCACCCTTAGATAGGCGGAAGTACGACACGGGCGTGAGGACTCCGTTGCGCTTTCAGCGTGCGTGGACGTCGAGTCGCGGCGCAGACCGTAGCCATCCGCAGCCCACGGTCTGCGCGAATCGCGCGGCCAACCCTGCGCATCAACGAGTTTCTGTTGATGCCGCGTGCTGACGGCGCACCGACCATCCCGAACAGAAACAACCAAGCCAAATAGAGCACATCGCAACGCCATGACGTGACTGACTGCCGGCGTCAGGGAGCATCCGCTGAGCGAGGATTCACGCCACGATCCTCGACGATGCGCTCGGCGAGCGCCGAGTGTCGCCGCCGCTGCTCGGCCCTGGCGACGGCGATCGCCAGTGCCTTGCGTTCCCCCACGAGTACACACAGCCTCTGTGCACGCGTGACTGCGGTATAGAGGAGCGCGCGCGAAAGCATGACAGCGTACGCAGTCGACCACGGCGCTACCACGGCCGGAAATTGCGAGCCCTGGGCGCGATGTACCGTCAACGTCCAGGCGAGGTTATAGGTCTCGAGCGCGCCAACCGGAACGACGATCTCGCGTTCGCCATCATCGAGTGAGAGCCGCGCTTCACCTTCCTCCTCATCCCAGGCGACGATGAATGCGACCTCGCCGTTCATCACCTCGCGGTCGGGCGTGTAGTCGTTCTTCGTCTGCACGATCCGCGAACCCACGCGCAGTCCAGTGCGCGCAAGAACGACAGGGCGTTCGCCAGGGTTGAGCCGGCGCTCGAGCTCTTCGTTCAGGGCGATCAGTCCTGCTGGGCCGCGGCGCATCGGTACCAGCGTCATCACTTCGGTGCGCGCGTCAAGTCCGTAACGCGCCGGGATCCGCTCACACACGAGCTCGACAACCGCCTGCACCATCGACTCCGGCCCCTGGCGCGAAATGAAGAAGAAGTCTTCGTTAAGTTCGGCATCAGCGCCGAGCACCGCGCGAGCATCCTCGAGCGACAGGAAGGGAATCTCGCCTCCGTTGATCCTTCTCGCGCTCTGGATGATCAGCGAGCGCGCCGCCTGCCGGTAGATCGCCGTCAAGTGCACGCGTGAGACGATGCCGCACTCGACAAGATCGGCGAGAACACGGCCGGCGCCGATCGGAGGAAGCTGGTCGGTGTCGCCGACAAGCAATACGTGGCAGTCGCCGGCGGCGCGAAAGAAGGCGTCAGCGAGCTCGAGCGAAAGCATCGACGACTCGTCGACAATCACCAGGTCGTAATCCTTCGACAGCGGCCTGTCCTCGTCGCGCTGAAAGCCGCCGTCGTTGGGCGAATAACCGAGCGCGCGATGGATGGTCATCGCGTCGTGGCCAGTCAGGTCGCGCATCCGCCGCGCTGCCTTTCCAGTTGGCGCGCACAGCAGCACACGCTTGCGCGCATTGCGAGCGATCTCGACGAGCACGCGCTGGGTGTGCGTCTTCCCCGCGCCCGGAAGCCCCGTCAGAAGCACCAGTCGCCGCGTGCGCACCAGCTCGACCACGGCCCACTGCTCATCCGAGACATCGACCGCCGGCCGGATCGGTTGTGCGAACAGCTCGACCGGCTTGGCGAGGGCACGCTTCGCGAGATCGGCGGCGAGCCGCCGCTCCATCTCCCATAGCTCGGCCCGGTAGACGCGCTCGCCCTCAACCAGGACTTCGGCACTGGCAACCAGTGCACGCAGAGCCGACTCGAGCGGATCGAGCTCTCCGACGCCGAGCAGCCGCCCCGCCCTCTGCCACAACTCGGCAAGCGGCACAAACGTGTTGCCGGCGGATTCCGCCTCCTCGAGAACGAAGCGCAGACCTGCCTGCAGCCGCTGCGGATGGTCGAGCTCGATCCCGAGTGAACGAGCAATCCCATCGGCGATCTTGAAGCCGACGCGCGGTAGCTCGATCAGCCGGTACGGCTCGTGCGAAAGCACCGCGACCACCCCGTCCCCGTACTGACGGACAAGCCGGCCAGCAAGCCCGGCGCTGATCCCATGCGCAAACAAGAACGCCTCGACTTCGCGTACGGTCGCGACTTCGCGCCAGGCCGCGATTGCACGCTCGACAGCTCTCGCCGAGATCGGCCGCCCAGACCGAGTCCGCACCTCACGCAACCGCTCTGGCTGTCGGTCGAGCTCGCTGAACACTTCGTCGACGCCGAAGTGGTTGACGATCGCGCGTGCGAACGCCGGGCCGATACCGGGCACGCGCGTGATCAACCAGCGCATGACCCCATCTGCCGTCTGCGGTAGCGCAGAACGAAAGGTCTCAACAGCGAACTGCCAGCCGTACCTCGGGTGCTGCGAGAACGCACCCGTGCAGAGAAGTTCGTCGCCCGCGCTTACGTGCCCAAGTGGGCCGGTAAGGGTGATAGAGGCGGCATCGCCAGCCTCGCCGACCGTCGCTGTCCAGACAGCGAACTCCAAGTCCGCAGATACGTAGCGCGGCCCGGAGTCAGCGAGCGAGACCGCGACTTCGCGGGCATCAGTGTCTACCGGCGGTGCTGGCTTCTCAATGTCCCAGATGGCCTCGAAGATACTTCTCGGGCCTGGTCGTCGCCCCAATCTGTCGCTCTTCCCGCAAATCGCGACATGCCGGCCGTGGAGCATAGGCGGAGTCAGAGCTTTTGGGCAGAAGGTCGAGCCGAGGGTTGAAACCGTCGTACACTCGCGGCGATGGTCGCCTGTCCGCAGTGTGGCGTTGAGAATCCGGAGGGCGCCACGTTCTGCAATGGGTGTGCTGCCCGGCTTGTCGAGGCGCCGGCCGCCCGCGACCAGCGCAAGACGGTGACTGTCGTTTTCTGCGACGTCTCGGGCTCGACCGCCCTCGGCGAGAAGCTCGACCCGGAGACCTTGCGTGGGCTGCTCGCTCGCTACTTCGAGCGCATGAAAGCGATCGTGGAGCGTCACGGGGGCACGGTGGAGAAGTTCATCGGCGACGCAGTGATGGCCGTGTTCGGCGTGCCGGTTCTGCACGAGGACGACGCGCTCAGGGCGCTGCGGGCTGCGGTGGAGATGCGCGACGCCCTCCCCGAGCTCGGCGTCCAAGGCCGGATCGGCGTGACGACCGGCGAGGTCGTCACCGGCACCGAGGAGCGCCTGGCGACGGGCGATGCCGTCAACGTCGCCGCGCGGCTGGAGCAGGCGGCGCAGCCGGGCGAGATCCTGATCGGTGACGAGACCTACCGGCTCACGCGTGCCGCGGTCGAGGTCGAGGAGGTCGAGCCGCTGCAGCTCAAGGGCAAGGCGGAACCGGTCGAGGCCCATCGGCTGCTCTCCCTCCGTTCGGAGGCGCTTGCCATCGAGCGTCACCTCGAGGCGCCCATGATCGGTCGTTCGGATGAGCTCGATCTCCTCACGCGCGCCTACGAGCGCTCGATGCGGGAGCGCGCCTGCCATCTGTTCACGATCCTGGGGCCGGCCGGGGTGGGCAAGTCCCGGCTCGCGGCCGAGTTCCTCGTCTCGCTCGGGGATGCGGTCGTCGTCCGGGGACGCTGCCTGCCTTACGGCGAGGGCATTACCTACTGGCCGGTCGTTGAGGTGCTGAAGCAACTGCCGGAGGCGGAGGTCGACGACGTCGCCGCCCAGGCCATTCGCGGACTGCTGGGCGACGAGGTGGTCGTCACTTCCAGCGAGGAGATCGCCTGGGCCTTCCGCAAGCAGCTCGAGGCCGTCGCAACGGAGACCCCGCTGGTCTGCGTCTTCGACGACGTGCACTGGGGCGAGGAGACCTTCCTCGACCTGGTCGAGCACGTGGCCGACCTCTCCCGCGACGCGCCCATCCTGCTGCTCTGCATGGCCCGGCCGGATCTGCTCGACCGCCGCACAGGCTGGGGTGGCGGCAAGGTGAACGCGACTACCGTGCTGCTCGGGTCGCTCGCGCCCGAGGAGACAGAGCGCCTGGTCGATAGCTTGGCCACATTGGACGACGCCCTGCGCGACCGTATCCGCGAGGCGGCCGAGGGCAACCCGCTCTACGTCGAGGAGATGGTCGCGATGCTTCGCGAGGCGCCGGACGGCGAGGTCACGGTGCCGCCGACCATTCAAGCCCTGCTCGCCGCCCGCCTCGACCAGCTCGAACCGCATGAGCGCGACGTGCTCCAGTGCGGCTCGGTCGAAGGGCGGGTGTTCCACCGCGGGGCCGTCCAGGCGCTCGCCCCCGAGGAGGCGCAGGCGACGGCGCTGCTCACGAGCCTAGTGCGCAAGGAGCTCATCCGTCCCGACCGGGCTCAGCTCCCGGGTGAGGATGCTTACCGCTTCCGCCACTTGCTGATCCGCGACGCGGCCTACGAGGCGCTGCCGAAGGCGACCCGCGCCGGCTTGCACGAGCGATTTGCCCTCTGGCTGGAAGAGCGAGGGGCCGATCTCGTCGAGCTGGACGAGATCCTCGGTTACCACCTCGAGCAGGCCCATCGGTACCAGGCCGAGCTCGGACCGCTCGGTGAGGAAGGAAGGGCGCTCGGGCGCCGCGCGGCGGAGCGGCTGTTTGCCGCCGGGCGGCGGGCCGCTGCTGTCCGTGGGGACATGGCGGCGGCCGCGATCCTGCTCGAGCGGGCGAGCGCGCTTCTGCCCGCAGACGATGCAACCCGGCTGCGTTCACAGCCGGAATTCGCCTCGGCGCTGATCGAGACGGGCGCGCTCGTGCAAGCGGAGGAGGTCTTGCGGCAGGCGATCGAGCTGGCGCAGACGACAGGCGACGAGGGGGTCGAGGCACGGGCGCTTCTCTCGCGAGCGTTCCTTCGCCTTCAGACCGATCCAGCTCTCGGCATGGAGAGCATCCGCGCGGAGACCGAGCGCCTGATGGGGGTCTTCGAGCGCCTCGGTGACGACCAGGGGCTCGCTCGAGCGTGGCGCGAGCTCGGCAAGGTGCTCATGTGGCTCGGCCGTTGCGAGGCGGGGACAGAGGCGCTTGCACGCTCGCTCGTCTTCGCCGAGCGCGCCGGTGATCGTCGCGAGCGGCGGCAGGTCTTCGTCTGGCTCATCCTGGCATACGTCTTCGGCCCGCTCCCGGCGGAGGAGGGCGGCCGGCGCGTTGAGGAGCTCCGCTGCGATCTCGACGGTGGCAGCGAGGTGGAGGGGACGGCGCTGATCGGCGAGGCCGCGTTCGAGGCGATGCAGGGGCGCTTCGAGGAGGCGCGCCGGAAGGTGATTGCCGGCCGCTCGATCTACCGAGAGCTCGGCCTCGCCCTGGACTGGGCAGGTAGCGCGATGCTCTCAGGCCGGGTCGAGCTCTTAGCCGGCGATCCGGCGAGCGCCGAGCGAGAGCTGCGCGAGGGCTACGACGCTCTCGAACGCCTCGGCGAGACGGGCTACCTCTCGACCGTCGTTGCCCTCCTCGCCGAGGCGGTGCGCGCGCAGGGGCGGCTCGAGGAGGCGGTGCAGCTGAGCGAGGCGAGCGAGCAGGCGTCGGCGCCGGACGACTTCGATTCCCAGGGCGCCTGGCGGAGCGTGCGGGCGCAGGCGCTCGCCGGACAGGGGGCTGTCCCCGAGGCGGAGCGGCTCGCCCGCGAGAGTGTCGCCCTTCTGGAGCCGACCGACTTCCTGGTCAACAGAGCCGAGTCGCACACCTCCCTCGCGGAGGTTCTGCGCCTGGCCGGGCGCCCGAAGGAAGCCGCCGCCGCGCTCGATGAGGCGCTCGACCTCTACCAGCGCAAGGGTGACGTCGTGTCGGCCGCCAGGACCCGCGCCTTGCTGGGCGAGCTGGAGAAGCCGACCTCGCCGGCAGTGCCGAGCGAAAGCCCGCCGTGATGACGCCGTCGCCGGCGCCAGGGAGCGGCACGATCGAGCTCCCCGCCGAGCGGCTGCACGAAGCGCTCAAAACGTCCTTCAAAGACCTCTTCGCGCGTCTCGAGGGCGCCAGGATCGAGGAGCGAACGGGCTACCTGTTCCTCGTCTGTCCTCTCCTGCCGCTCCCACAGCTGAACGGTGTGTGGGCGCAAGAGCGGAAGGAGGAGCAAACGGCCGTGCGCGAGCTGGAGGAGGCGATTACCGAGATCGAACGCCTCGATCTCCCCTGCTGGGTACAGACGCGCGCCGGCCGCACACCCACGCTCGAGGCGGAGGCGAGACGTCTCGGCTTCACCTCGCAGGAGTCGGTTCCGGCCCTGCTCGCGACGCCCGACGACCTGCACGATATCGCCGGCGCGGGACTCGAGATCGCCCGGATCGCCGACACCGCCGGCCTGGCCCAGGCGCAGGCAGTGGCAACCGCGGGCTTCGAGGCTCCGCCGGCTCTATTCCGTCCCTTCTACACCCCGCAAGTGGCCGCGGCGCCCGGACTTTCGATGTACGTCGCCCTCGCCGACGGCACGCCGGTCTCAACCGCGATCGGTTTCACCCAGGGAGAAGCTGTCGGCATCTTCAACGTCGCCACGCCGCCCAAGCACCGCCGCCGCGGATACGGAACGGCGGTCACGGCCCGCGCCCTGAGCGACGGCTTCAAGTCAGGTGCTAGCTTCGGCTGGCTGCAATCGAGCCCGCTGGGAGAGTCCCTCTACCGGCGAATGGGCTTTCGGCAGGTGGAGACATACACACTCCTCAGCCGCCCACAAGACGGTCCAGGTCAATAGGTCCAGTAGGGCGGCGCCCGCGCAGGTCGCTTTCTGCGGGAACAGCGACGCGGCGGCTCTGTATTCGTCGATGAGTCCGCCTTCGTGGATCGATCAGGCGCGCGCAGCAAGCCACCGAGCAACGAGCTCGATCGGGTAGACGTATCCGCCGCGGTTGTGCAAGGTACGGCGAAGGTCATAGTTCAGCGCGCTGATGTCGCTGTGGCCGAGGCCGCCTGCATCAGCAACTCGGTAGCGAAGGTCGGCGGCCATCTCGTTCATGAACCCGAGGGTGCTGCGGCTGGCCGTCGGGGCGAGACGAATGGCGTCAGGGTTGAGCTCGCCGAAGGTATCGGGTGGGAGGCTCTCTGAGCACAGTTCCGCCGCGACGGCCTTGACCACGCAGGCGCCGATCGAGCGCAGGTCGGCCTTGCGTACCCCGGCCAGGAACACCGAGAACAACGTTCCGGCGTGCGTGAGCAGGAGGCACTTCTGGCGATCGAGCCACAGCAAGTTGAGGTACCAGTCGTCCTCGGCTGCCGGCAGTTCGGTGAGCGTGACAGCGCGGCCGCCGAGCAGGTCGAGCACCCTCCGCGTGCAGCGCAGGACCACTGGCTGAACCTAGCAGCCTTCGTCGTCGTCGAACTCACGCGGCCAACGTCGGTAGACGCCGACCCGCCGCGCGGACGAATACCAAGCCGTCGCCTTCCGGCTCTTCTGCGACAAGCAGCGCCCGGCTATGCCCCGACGACAGCGCCCGCTTCGTCGCGGAACTACAACTAGCTCGTGAGTGGCGGGTGCCGAACGGCGCAGGTCACGTCCCTGCTGGCGAGCCCGAGCCTCCGGAGCTCGTCGTCTGGCACGAGTTCCTCGATCAGCGGAAAGAGCTGTCGCTCCTCAAGCCGGATGTGTGCGTCAAGCAGTCCCCCCGCCGCATCCAACGTCTCTCGATCGACGATGCCGGCCGTCACGGCGATGCCGAGTTTGCGAGCGAACCCCTCGAGCTGCACGTGTTGGACGCGTGCCTCGCGGAGGGAAGCAGGCGGCGACTGGACATGCCTGAGGAAAAGCGGGAAGAGCTCCTCTTCCTCATCCCGAAGGTGGACACGCTCGTCGTTCCTGAAGAACTCCACGAATTCCCTGGCCGCCGCGAGCCGAGCCGAAGCATCTCCGTCCGCGGCAGCACGGCGCAGCCGCACTGCCTGCACGAGTCCATCGTGATGTTCGCGCGAGAGCGGGATCAGGGCGGGGTGGCGCTTCATTCCACGACTCTAGGGTAGAGCGTCGTCCCGGCCGTGCTCGGGGAGCCCACTCGTCGTCGACATGACTGCGTCGTCGCCTACCCCCGTCTCATCCGAGCAGACCGCGAGGTCGCGAAAGGCGCGCTTGGCGTTCGCGGTCCACTCGCGTCGCGTCTGGGCAAGTAGCGAGGGCGAAGGGACGAGGACAGGCGTGCGCGTGCTCTCGGTCGCCTCGGCGATGACCCGCTCTAGGAGACGAGGGTAGAGACCCGACCCACCGACTCGACCTCATCGGCGCGTCCGACCTGCGTCAGGAACGTGGCGATCGGATTGCGGTCGGCCGCACCCGAGCTACCCTGGTCAGCAGGATGGATCGCCCGGCGCAAAGAGAGTTGGAGTTCCGTGTCGCTCGGCGAACTGCGTGCCCGATCATCTGACAGCGTGATCGCTCTGATTGCAGCGCAGACAGGCGGGGGCCTGCTCCCGCGCGTGGCGCTCGCTCGCATCGTCGCCGTGTCCTCCAGCCGCTGGGAGAGCGTTCGGTGACGCTGATCCCGATGGTGATCGAGCAGGACTCGCGCGGGGAGCGCGCCTTCGACATCTACTCGCGCCTGCTCAGGGACCGGATCATCTTCCTCGGCACACCGATCGACGACCAAATCGCAAACCTGTTCGTGGCCGAGCTCCTGCACCTCGAGTCAGAGGAGCCGGACAGGGACATCTCGATCTACATCAACTCGCCCGGCGGCTCAGTCTACGCCGGGCTCACGATCTACGACGCGATGCAGTTCGTAAGGCCCGACATCCAGACGACGTGTGTTGGGATCGCGATGTCGCTGGGCGCCCTGCTCCTCGCCGCCGGCACGAAGGGGAAGCGGATGGCGCTGCCAAACGCGAAGATCCTGATCCACCAGGTTTCGGGCGGCTTCGAAGGACAGGCAACCGACATCGAGATCCAGGCGCGCGAGGTGATCAACGTCAAGCGGCGCCTGGAAGAGATCATCGCCGAGCACACCGGCCAGCTGCTCGAGCGGGTCTCGAAGGACATGGAGCGCGAGTACTTCATGACGGCGGAAGAGGGGCGTGAGTACGGGATTATCGACCGGGTGGTCGCGCATCGCTGAGGTTTCCTGAGCCGGCCGAGCCCGCCCGACGCAACGGGCTCTGCGGAGCGCCGGCCGCGGCAAGCAGTAGTTCGCTCTGCTCGTGTCGAAGCGCGTAGCTGTCGCGTTTTGGCGGAAAGGCGACAACGACTTCGGGGCCGTCAGACTGACGTTTCGCGACGACCGGTTCCCAGGTCAGCGCGAATACAGGACACGTCGCTGGCGACCGAAGGGAGGAGGGCGGGTACACCGACCCGCCCTCCAGTCGCAAGCCGCTCGACTAGATCCCTTTCGTCATGCCGAAGTTGTTATTCGTCCAGACGTTGCCGGTCCCAGTCAGGTCGTCCACGGCGTCGACCTGCTTGTTGCCGCGAGCGGTATTCCCTTCAACGACATTCGAGCTTGAGCCGTTCCCGACCCGGAAGCCGACGGCATTCGCGTTGCCCGTGTTGTTCGTGAAGTCGTTTCCGTTCGACGCGTCGACGTTGTAGCCGACGAAGACGTTCGCGTTCGCGACGTTCCCTTCGAACCGGTTGCTCGACGCCCCGTCGATCAGCGTGAAGCCCGTTGCCTTGTTCGCGTTCGCAGTGTTGTCGACAAACGCATTGGAGTCTGCTCCGAACAGCACGAAGCCATGTGCGTTACCGCTGGCGACGTTGTTCGCGAATTCGTTGTCTCGCGAGCTGCCGTGTGTCGAATAGCCTTCGCTGGCATTCCCATTGGCGGTGTTTCTGTCCAGCCGGTTACGCGAGGAACCGTCGAAGAGCACGAACCCGCTGACCCCGTTGTTATTCGAAGTATTGTTCGTGAACTCGTTGTCGCTTGAGTCGTGAGTGCCGAAGCCCTCGAGGACGTTCTCTCTCGCCGTGTTCGCGATGAAGCGGTTACTCGAGGATCCTGCGAAGAGCACGAGCCCCGCGCCGCCGTTGCGGCTTGCCGTGTTCCCAGCGAACTCGTTTGAAGGCGATCGAACGAGAGCGAAGCCATGGTCACGGTTTCCAGAGGCAGTGTTGCCGACGACGACGTTGTCGTGCGAGCCGTCAAAGAACGCGACTCCAAGCGAGTTCTGCTCGATTACGTTGTGCTCATACCGATTCGCGTTGGAGGCAATCATGTGAAACCCGGCGGCGTCGTTCGCGATCGTCGAGTTCGCAATGAACGCGTTCCCATCGGACCCAGCCATGGCGAACCCGCCGGTGCCGTGGTTACCGCGTGTGGTGTTATTCGACAGAACGTTGCCGGCAGAGTTCACGAGCTGGAAGCCATTCCCGCCGTTGTTCTCGGCGATGTTTGCCGTGAATACGTTGTCGCGAGCAGGGTCGAGCGCGAATCCCGCGCCGCTGTTCGCGTATGACGTATTCCCCCTCAGGGTGTTTCGCGCCGCCCCGCCGACGAGGGCGACGCCGTGGAGGAATCCCGTGACGCGACAGTTCATCACCGTGACTCCGGTTCGTCCGGCCAGCAGAATCCCAGCGAAGCCTGGACCGCGCACCTCGTAGCCGGCACAGTCGAGCGTGATGTCGTCGCCCGCAACGACGATGCCGCCGTCGTGATCCTCCGTCAGCGTCGTGTCGCTAGTGATGATGAGCGTGCCTGTGGTTGCGACAGACGTAGCAGGGACAAGTAGAACAAGAAGCAGGGCGGACAACAGCGCCACCGCCAAAGGGCTGGCGCGCTTCGTGAATCGATGCTGCTCTTGGTGCGGGAAGCGGAACGTGGACATGGTCCCTCCCTTTCGATTGCGCCCCGGATCCTCGCGGCCTGCTCTAATCTCGTACTAACCGCAGCTCTGTTACTAAGGCCAGCCGCCGCTGGGCGCCGAATCATCACAGGACGAATCCCTGGCGCTTTCGCGTCGTGGGCCCGGAGACTCTGGGGCGCATCAAGGAGGCTGCCGGGCCGGCCGAATTGCCAAAGCTCGATCGGGCGCCGACACTCGTTGTCGCCCTGGCCAGCGCCCTCCAAACTGTACGAGCGAAACGCGTACAACAAGGGGCGCCTGACGTCGCTCGAGCGAGACTGGTGAGCATGGCGACGACCGCGCGATCGTTGCTCCTGGTCTGCCTTGGGTACGGGATTGCGGCGTGGCTGGTGCAGATGTTCCGGGTCGTTCCGCCCCGCGACGCCCCGACATCCGAATCCTGAGGCGCCTAGTTGAACTTGCTCCCGAAGGCCGGTGGAGTCTTCCCGCGACGTTGCCCGCTTTCTACCGAGATTCAACTACGACGTGACCGCCGCCCGTGTCGTCAGCGCAGGCGCCGGCATCCAGGCCGTGATCGAGGCGACCGAGCTACGCACACTGAACAACGTCGCCGGCCTCGACCCCGTGATCCTGACGCGAGCATTCGACAACGACCGACGCGAGCGGACGCGGCCGCCGGTCGCCGTCAACTGGCAGCGCCGACCGCGCCGGCTCGCCCCCGACCCGCACCTGCTGCGCCGCCGGGCGGCCGGCGAGCCGCTACGCACGCTCGCCCGCGACTACGGCGTCACGCACACCACACTCAGCCGCTTCTTCGCACGGCCCGAGATCAGCAAACAACTCCGCCAAACCGTAAAACAGCTCCGAGCCGAGCAGCGGCAAGCGCGCCCCACGCAGCGCCCCCGCAACCGGCACTGAATCAGCAGTCCCCCGCGGCTTAACGCAACCATGAACGCACCAGCACGCCGAAATTGCGCCGAGCGCTTTTTCGAACGAAAACCGCTCGACTAAGCCAACCTCCACCAGACTCAGGATCAGAAACACTCGGCTACCTATTTGGGTTCCCAGGCTGCCGAATCCGCGCCTCTCTCGGAGCCATAAGCCCGTTCGATCTCGTGGTCAAGACGAGCGGGACGGGTCGTAGCCGTCGTGGACGGCTTGGACAGCATGGGAGCAACTGTGATCGGCAACTTGACTTGCCCCCGCCTGGCAGTTACTCAAGAAACCCGCCGTTAGGTGCCCGGCCGGGCCTAGGGCGGAAAAAATGCCCATCGCCAGGAATTTTCCATCCCTGCGGCTGTTGAGCGGACCGCAAGTTCGCATCGCCCGGCTCGTCTTCTGTCTGGATGCGAAATGCGGCAAGCGATGAGGGGGGATGATCGATGACCCGCTATCTCGCCGCGTTACTGGCGCTGTTCCTCGGACTGGTTGCGATCGGTGGAGCAGCGGCGAGTGGCGCGAAGAAACCACCCGGTAAGCCGGGCAAAGACACGGCCACCTACGAGTTCCTTGTCGGTGCCAACTCGGCGGGGTTCGCTCTTTGCAGCGTCCCAGTCCCGAACCCGTGTCCGGACGTCGCCCGGGCGGCGAACGGTGACACCGTCAGGATCGCCGGCACGGGCACGCTGACCGTGCATCCGAAGTCAGTGACCGGGACCGGCACGTACACGAGCACGAACGCACGCGTCGGTTCGGGGACGTGGACGGCGGTACAGCTGCTCAGCTTCAAGGCGTACGCGACCAATCCATCGGTGACGGCCGGTGCGACGTCGGGGAAGGCGCTGGTCCGTCTGCAGCTCTCGAACGGTTCGACGGCAGTGCTCCGGATCACCTGCGACCTGCCGTTGACGACAATCCCGTCGGGCTTCCATGAGGGTGTTCGGCTCGCCGTGCAGGGCGGCCCCAACTTCAACAAGGAAGCCGGCGGCGTAACGCTGTTCATTCGCCACTAGCAACCGAACGCCCGTAGGGAGAGACAGCCCGGTTGTCGAACGGGCTGTCTCCCCCGGGCGTCTACACCGGTGGTGGACCGCTCAGGAGACGCGAGGCCGGCTCGGCGCTCTGCGGGATCCGGCGACCTGTACGTGGTTCGCGCGGATGGAACCGGCCTCCGCCGACTGAAGGCGTGGCCCTACCGCTTGTAAGAAGCGCGCCGCCGTTCAGCCCATACGAGCGCAATCGGCGGATAACCGCGGAGCTCCCTACGTGCGATGTGAGCCCGATCGCGCCCACCGCTCAGCCAGACGGCGACTCCTGCAGAGGCGACGACGGCCGCCGCGACGGACACGACCACCGCTCGCCGAGCCCGCAGCCTCAAGCCAAGATGACCCCACCAAGACCCCATGAACTCGCCAGACGATAGGGACTTCCACCTGAGGAATCCAGCGGCGACGGCATCGCGCGTAGATCCGAAGGTCGGTGCTTTCACCTGGTTTGCGCTCTGACAAGTTCCCCCCGCTGAAGCCAGGCTCAACCGTCTGCTGGGAGTGATGCCGCAACCCGCGCGCGAGGCTTCGCGGCGAGCCTGGGAGAAAACGGGGTCAGCGGCGCGATTGTCGCCTCTTGTGTGGAAGCGCGACAAGGACTTCCCGTTGCCGTGCGCTCGCAGGTGCAGCATCCTCGTGTAAGTGCGATGGCTGACCCGTCCGGCTTCACTCGCTTCGGCCCTCGTGCGACTCCATCAACCGGTTGCGAGTCAGCATCCGCGGGCGTACGGTGGCTCCCGAGCCCAGGCCTTTTGCGTCCCGGGGGTCGCCGCAGTCCCTCGGGGCGCGCCGGGCTCGCATCGCGACCGCCGATCCGAGAGCACAAGAGTCGAGCCTGCGGCGCATCTACGTCGGTAGGAGCCCGAGCCGTTCGCCCGAGGGGCTGGCGGCAGCTCTCTCTGGGAGAAGCGCGGACCGCTCGGGCTCCACTACGCTCAAGACGGCCTGCCTCGACGAGTCGCACCTTCGGTCCTTCGAAAGCGGGTAGCGCGTCGCGTTTTGGTGGAAACGCGACGGGGTCTCTTTTTGGCTGTATCCGCGGCGAGAGGGGCGATGTGTACCGCCCCTCTCAAGTCCGATGACGCCCTACCAGAGTTACGTGAGCGCCGGGACGAGCACTCCGCAGAGAAGCGAGAAGCCGCTGTCGAGCTCAGGATGCGGTCCGTTTTCCGGGTCGATCGTCGTCGTGACTTCGCCGGTAGCGAGATCGACAACATCGGTGAAAGTCACGAACCCCACATCGATTATGAGCGTCGGCCCGTTCGGGATCTTCCATTTCTCCGGAATCCCCTTAAACGTGCTGGTGAAGGTGACGGTGCCGTCGCCGTTGTCGGTCGGACCGGTGCCGGTGAACTGGTCAGCGACGAAGAGCTCCACCGACTTGCCATTGTCGGCCGTAAAGATGTACGTCAATCGAAACTCATCCTTGAAGGTGCCGTCGGCGAAGACCTGGATGTTGTCCATCCCGCTCGTCACAGACGTCCCGCTGATCCCGCACAGGTTGTCGTCGGGATTAGCCTCGTTGAAGGTGCCGTGAAAACGATCTACGAGCGGTGCCGCGCCAGCGCTCGATGCCATCAGCGCCATGAGCAACGCCGCAGCAAGCCCGGTAAGAGCGAACAGCCTGCGCATACTGATACTCCTCCCTCCCCAGAGATGACAAAGTGATCCTTACAAACGGCGACCGCTGCTTGTGGCGATCACCTTGGACGAGCCCCTCGCGGTCAATACTGAAACGCGCTCTTAGAAAACAGCGACGCGTGACGCCTTTTCGAGACGTTGTCGCGTTTTGGTGGAAAAGCGACACGCACCTTCTTCTGTTGAGGCCGTACTCAGGGACGCCCGAGTTGAGGGTCCGGTTCGAGCCGACGCTGCTGTGCGCGAGCGGTAAGACTGTCGAAGTGGCTGATCCTGTTTCCTGGTTGATGATCCGGGCTGGCTGGAAGGTGGTTGCTGCCGATGGCAGCGAGGTCGGCGAGGTCGACGAGGTTGCCGGGGACGACACCGAGGACATCTTTGATGGGTTGGCGATCGCGACGAGTTCGTTCGGAAAGCCGCGCTATGTGCCGGCGGAGCAAGTCGCGGGGATCAGCCAAGGCGTGGTGCGGCTCTCGCTGACGCGCGAGCAGGTCGTGCAGCTGGGCGAGTATCTCGAGCCAGCGACGAGCGCGGAGATCGAGCCGGACAGCAAGGGTGGTCTCGGCGAGACGCTCGCCGCCGACGTACGCGAGCTCGAAGGGAAGATGCTCGCGCCAACCCAGCGTCATGAGCACCCGATGAACGTCTGGCGCCGCATCGCCTTCTTCTTTCGGCGCCTCGCTGGCTAGAAGCGTGATCGCTTCGTCGCGCGTCGTGAGTGCGCTCGGCGCGGCCATCTGCCTGCTGCTCGCTTCTGGCTGCGGACAGCCATCACGTGGCGATCTTCATGGCGCGGCCAAATCGCTGATCCCACCTGGAGCAATCGTCCTTCTTAAAAGGGACGGCGAGTGTGTCGAGGGAGCGAGCTTCCCGTCGTGCACCGAGGTTTACTTCCGTCTGGCCCGTCGCCCCCTCTTCGAGCGTCTAAATCTGTTCATAGCCAACGCGAAGCAGCATGGTTGGAAGGCGGAACGGAGTGGGGCAGGCGGCGGCGAAGTATTCGTCAAGATCAGCAAAGGGTCTTATAGAGGCGGCGCCGGGCTGTGGCTCGACCGCTACTACCGGCCTTACCGACCTCACTGCAATCCGGTCAGCACACTCCACCCGTGCGCAGACAGCTTTCAAGTCCAATGGAAAGGAGGGAAGATCGGCGGGTAGGGAGGTCAGGCCGCCTCGTCGTCGGCTAGTGGGCCGTTCGCCGCGCGGCGGTCGGACAGCCGAGGCTAGGTCGGCCGACGAGCCGGGCTCTTGATGGGCATGGCTGGCACGGCGGGGGCACGACTGTCGCCTTTCCGCCAAACTGCGACAGTTCCACGCCTCGATACGAGGAGAGCAAACGAGTGCTGGCGCGGCCCGGCGCTCTTCCGCAGCGGTCGCGTCGGATCGCGTCGTACGTCCTGTTGGCTGGATCCACGGCAGGTCGCCTGCGGCTTGATTTCCTCTTCGCGCGCGTACGGCGTGGCACGCCGGGCGACTACCACACGTCGAGCGTTGGGAACACCCGGCCAGCTCGATGCTGACCACGGCCGGTGTTGTTGCACTGCTGAGATCGCGAGGTCCGCGAGCTTCGCCACGCTGCGGTTATCGCACGTTCGCGGCCGCCGAGGTCGCTCCAGGCCCGCTTGACAGCCGCCTCGGCCAGGCGGAGACTTGCGCCGCCGAGCGGGGAGAGCTGGGCCGAGCTGTGAGCAAGAACCGGTCAAAAGGGGTATTCGGCATTTCGCGTTCCTGCGGGTTTCGCGAGGACAGAAGGGAGGACGATGAAACGGCGACTGGATCTCCAACGAGTCCCGATCCGCAGACGTCCGAGGAGGAGGCGCCGCACGAGGCTGTCGCTCCTGGTCGCAGCGCTAGCGCTGGTCGTGCTGGCGATTCCGCTGTGGGCGCAGGGCGCCGGGAGCCTCGTGCTCGTCACCCTCGACGATGACAGCCCCAAGCCGCAGAACGAAACAACGATCGCGGCATTCGCGAGCAACGACGTTCTCGTCGCCACTGCCCGCGACCTTCGCCTTCCGACGGGTTTCTCGTGGCCGGGCTTTTATCGCTCGACCGACGGCGGAGCGCACTGGACGAACGCGCTCGTGCCGGGCTTCCCGGGAGACACGTCACCGGAAGGCCTGGCCTCGCCGGCGCATCAAGTCGGTTGGACGATCGGGAGCGATCCCGTGATCACGAGCGACAGCGAAGGGAGGGTCTACCTCGCCTGGCTCGCGTTCAATCCCGAGACGACAGGGTTCGCGGGCTGGGTCGTGCTCTCGGTCTACTCCAACTTCGGGGCGAAGTATGGTTTCACGTCGTCGGTCTTCACGGGTCATCCCACCGCGAGCCCGCTCGAAGGAGGACCGGGGTCCTCCCGCATCACAGACAAGGAGTGGATTGCGGTCGATGACACGGCCGGGGCGTGCGACGGCAACGTTTACATCCCGTGGGCGTTCTTCCATGGCAGCTTCGGAACGAAGATCGTCTTCCAGCGCTCCACCGACGGCGGGCGCACGTTCTCGCCCCTGACCAACCTCAGTCACCCGCCGAACGTTCAGAACCAGGGAGCAACCGTCGCGGTGGGCCCGAACGGGGAGGTCTACGTCGCGTGGGAGGACTTCCACAAGGACCGGATTCTCTTCACGCGGTCACTCGACTGCGGCCAGACGTTCGAGCCGGAGAAGCCCATCACCTCGATCGTCCCGGTTCCCGAGCCGCTGCCGGGCAACGGCTACCGGCTGGACAGCTTCCCGCGCATGGCCGTCGACCAGGGGACCGGCAACATCTATGTCGTCTGGGCGGACTTCGGCAGCGGGGACGCGGACGTCCTCCTCACGCGCTCCGTCAACGGCGGAACGAACTGGTCGTCGTTGCCGATTCGCGTGAACGACGTTGCGCGGAACCACCAGATCTTCCCGGCGATCACGGTCTTCAACGGGAAGTTGGACGTGGCCTTCTACGACAGCCGGAACGATCCGGCGGCGAAGCTGCTCGACATGTACGACGCCCGCTCGACCGACGGCGGCGTCACGTTCCTGCCGAACGTACGCGTAACCGACACGCCCTTCGACCCGAACATCGGCATCGCGGGCGGCGGAACGGTGCCGTTCCTCGGCGACTACAACGGTGTGGCCGCGAACGGCAGCGGAGTTCATCCGGTCTGGGCGGACAACCGAAACATCTCGGCTGCGGCGCTCCTAGACCAGGACATCTTCACCGCCGTCGCTCCTTAGCGACTCTTGCGCAGAGCCGGGCGGTCCCTCGCGACGCGCCCGGCTCTGCATGGTCTCGCCGAGTAACGCACGACGCGCAACCCGTCCGCGCTCGGCGGAGTGGCGGCATACTCAAGAGATGAGACAGCGGCTTCGCTGCAGCGCTAAACACCTTCACGAGCCCTAAGGGGACGTCACCCTCTCAGGAACCGTAACTGGGTTCTTCACGCAGACGCACTAGCAGACCTTCCCAACGTAGAAGCGCGATGCCTCGGCGACCACCGGCGGGGCATCGCATTCGAGAGCCCTCCGAAGGCGGGGGTAACCGCGATAGGGGCCCGCTCGAGCTCGCCGCGAATGCAACGCTCCAGTTGTCGCAGTTTGGCGGAAACGCGACAAGAGCTCGGAGGTAGAGCGATCCTTACGCTGGAGCCGATCGACCTCGCGTGCGTTTGTGGTTAGGCCACCGAGCCTATTTTGTCGCCGACGCGACGCTGGAAGGGGACGACCTGGACGACGACGTGGCTACGCGTGTGCGCGCGATTCGAGACATCGCATTAGACGCTTTACGGAAGGCCGAGCGCGGCGACCCCGAATCAGGACAGGCTCCGCGGGCGGAGGCGTCGCAGGGTTCGTGGGGAGGAAAGGGGAGGAAGGCAGCTGCATGCTCGTGGCGAACAGCACACATGCCCAGGGCTCCCTCGGCTGCGTCCCTAGCTCTCCCCGGGGAACGGCCGGGCTGCGGCGTGAGCCACAGGCGCCGCCCCTGGGCACCTTCTTCACAGCGCAAGACATGAGCTTGAGCCACGGCCGGTTTGCTGGAGTCTCCGAGCGCCGGCGTTTCTCGAGGCGACATGAAAGCCGACGTCGAAGCCCGCCAGGGAAATTGAGAGGCTCGCAGCGTCCTGGCCGCTGGCGGCTCGCCAGCTCTCGAGCGTCGTGCGCACGCCGTTCAAGGCAAAGCTTCTGCCCGTGCGATCTCCACCGCAGAGCCAATTCGTGCTCGAGACGAGTGGCGCTCGCGGAGCGTCCTCAGGTACAGCGCCACCCCGTCCGTGCCGGGCCAGGAGTGGAGAGGGCGTTGCCGTGCTAGAGGTTGTTCAGGTAGACGCAGACTCGTCTGTCCTGGGGGAGAGGCGACAACGCCAGTTTGGCGACAATCAGTCGCGCGCCCGGGCTTTCCGGGAGTTCAAGTACATCGCCGAGGGCTGGGGCGGTGCCGCTCCGCTCCAGGAGCAGATACCCCCGGTAACTCGGCACAAAGAGCAGATGTCCGAGATCTGGACCTGGCTGCCCGTGCCGTTCAAGACCGCTCTCACGTTGCTGTTCCGACGAACTCGTCTGCGCGGCTGAGCCTGGCGGTGACTCTGCCGCCCAGGCGACCGACCGCTGCGGCCCGTCGGGAACGGCGGCCGGATCGGTCTCAAGCCTCGTCGCGGAAGCGCTGCCGTCAACGGCAGCCGCTGGAGTGTCTCCACGGGCAAGCGCGGGAGGTTGGGTGGGAGATAAGGGCGGTTCCTCGGGTGGCGTCGCCTCTGATTGCGGGACGCTGTCGCGACCGATCAGTGCGCGTAAGCCCGTCCCGAAGCCGTGTTCAGTCCTCAAGAAGCTTCCATGCTGCTCGGCGAGGGCATTCGCGACCGCCGCGGCCGAAACGAGGCCGCGCCCGACCAGGACCTCGCCGAGGCGCTGGCCCGAGCGTTCTTGCTCAGCAAGTGCCTCCACAAGATCGTGCTCGCTAACCAACCCGGCTTCGACCAACAGCGCGCCGAGCCGACGCCAACCAAGATCTGCCGCATCCATATCTGTGCCCATCAATCGCCCGCAGAGACCAAGGCCTCATTCGCGAGCCCGCCCACCGCTCCTGCCGCGGACAGGTAAGCGGTATTGCGACGGCTCAGTCGATCAATTCGACCGAGACCAGGACATCGCGACCAGCCTCCCAGGCGCGCAGAACCAAATCGACGGTCGTCCGGACTCCAAAAACTGAAGGAGTTCCGGGACGAGATGTGGGTCGCTGAGCCGTAACCGCATAGCCGCATTTCAAGGAGAGGAGCAAAGCCCCCGCTGCGGCCGGCGAGGGCTCCGCTATGCCTCATGTACGCCTTCGAAGCATGGATGCGCTTACCGGTACGGGAAGCCCCCGCCTGGGGGATGAGAAAAGTCCCTCGGCTCTCGAGAACCTGGGGTGACCAAATCGATGCAGGGAACGAGCGGGGAAATGCCTGAACGAGCGATAAACGTTCGCCCCATCCAGCGCCAACGGACGTTACCTGAGAGACCCTGTGCCGCCCCTGCAGGCAACAGTAAAAGCGACCGCGACTGTGCTCGCTTGCATGCACGTTAGAGACGAACGCACAGCTGTCGCCTTCTGGCGGAAAGCCGACACGCTCCCGAGGGATGATCGGAATCGCTCTGCGGGACGTGCGTCAGGTCGTGTCGGGTTTCGGTTCGGCGATTTCCCCGTCGGCTCGTTTAGCGATCAGGCTGAGCGGAGCTGTATTAGAGGCTTGGATGTGAAATTCGGCGCGGTTCGCTCGGGTCGAGGTGTTTCCCTGGCCGCGGAGTTGTAAGAATGGTCGTCAGGGGAGAACGGGTCAGGCCCGCACGGGTCGACCCACGAAGAGTGGAGGTCACGATGAAACGTCGAGGGCTTGCGCTAGTTGCCGCGCTGTGTGCCCTCTCGCTGGTGGCGCTCGCGCCCGCGGCAAGCGCGAGCACGGCTTACAGCTTCAACCTACATACGCCGAACACGGCCGTGAATCCGGGCAACGGCGACATCATCCGGGTGACCGGCAGCGGCACCTTCGACACGAGCGCCGAAGCCGTGGTCGCAAGCGGCTCGTTCACGCACACGACCTCGACCGGAGCACTCGTCCACCGCGGTGTCTGGGTCGCGACCGACTTTGGCAGCTTCGACGCCTTCGGCGGCCCGAACAACGGCTTCCAGGGCGGGGTGCTCGAGATCACCGCGACGCTCTTCCCGGTCGGAGGAGCGCCAGTCACGAGGCCGATAACCGTGAACTGCCTAATCAACGCGCCGGGTGGCTTCACGGAGGACGAGGGAACGGCTGTCGGAGCCTTCACGGAGCGGACAGGCGGGCAGACGTTCTTCCACCTGAACTCCTAACCGGAAGGAAGGGAAGGGGGCGGTCCGGAGGCGGATTCGCCCCCTTCAATTTCACATCCAAGCCTCAGGCGCTAGTAGCCGCCACGAGCGAGCGAATCCCCCAAAAGGACACACCCCGAGTCGAGCTCGGGCGACCCCCACGCTGTCGCCCTTCCACCTATCTAAGGATGGTCAGAGTGGCAAGGCAAGGCGCGGCGGCGACCTGGAGGTGTGCGGGGCGACGGGAGCAGCCCATGCCTATCTGGGCGCGCGATGGTTCGCGGCGCGGGTTGTCGAGTCGGGGAGGCTGGAGACGGCTCATTCCAAGGTGGAGCCGGCGAGGGCCGGGCTCAGGCGGAAGGGGGAGCGCGTCAACGCTGATGGAGCCGTTCAGGCGCTGGCGAGCTCGTGCTCGCGCAGGACGTGGAAGGCCCGCTTGCCGATCTTGCGGGCGACGGTCAGTCTCGCCACCGACGTATCGCGCCGCGCGCGCGTCGCCCGGTAGAGCTCGAGGTCGGGGGCAGTTGGTCTGTGCGCGTGCACTGCGGC
>WNFV01003182.1_pt1 | contig 21206 bp, 20 predicted proteins | sample 5400101 | NCBI WGS metagenome assembly WNFV01 (sample SAMN13153361, study PRJNA577476) | soil metagenome | isolation source: 115 cm soil or saprolite under grassland replicate 1 | place: USA:California | collected 2016-06-15 | reverse complement strand
GAGAAGGACCCGACGGGCGCGCTCTTGCTCGTCGATCTCGACAACTTCCACCAGGTCAACGTCCAGGCGGGCCGCGAGACGGGTGACAAGGTGATCCGGGCCGGGCTGGCCATCCTGAAGAGGTGGGCAAGCGACGGGTGGCGCGTCGCGCGCGTCGGCGGCGATGAGTTCGGGCTGTTCAGCCCTGCCATGGCGCTCGAGCCGGCGTTCCTCCGGGCCGAGAAGCTCCGCCAGGAACTGAACGCCGCGCTCGCGAAGGAAGCGCCCAAGGGGCTGAAGGTGACGGCGAGCATCGGGGTCGCCGCGGCACCGCGCGACGCGAAGACCTCATCGGAGCTGATGAAGAAGGCCGACCTCGCGCTCTACGCCGCGAAGGACCAGGGCTCCAACACTGTTGCGCTCGCGCCCGGAGATGAGATGGTGCTGAAGTCGTCCTACTACACGGCCGCACAGCTCGGTCGCCTCAGGTCGCTGGCCGAGCGGCAGAAAACGAAGGAGTCGGTGCTCCTCCGCGAGGCGCTGGACGACCTGCTCCGCAAGCACGACCGCTCCTGAACGTGCAACTGCATCGATCGTTGACGTTGCCCTTCGATCCCACGAAGGGCTCGCAGTTCATCCGCGAGACGATCGCGAACATCGACGCGCTCGGCCTGTCCGGCGCCGACCGCGCCGCGATCTACGAGGGCAACGCGCGGAGTGTGCTCGGGGTCGGGTGATCGCGGACGGGGGTCATACTCGCCCCTTCGCGGCGACCCGCGCAGGTCGGCGAACGACAGGGAGGGACCATGGCGCTCTATCTATCGAGGTTCAGCTACACGCCGCAGACTTGGGCCAAGCTCATCAGCGACCCGGAGGATCGCCGAAAGGCCGCTCAGTCGTACATCGAGTCGGTCGGTGGGAAGCTCCACGGCTTCTGGTACGCCTTCGGCGCACACGACGGCTACACCTTGTGGGAGGCCCCCGACAACGTGTCCATGGCCGCGGTCGCCCTGGCGATCACTGGGGGCGGTGCGCTCAGCTCGCTCGAGACGACGGTCCTCATGACCGTCGACGAAACGATGGATGCCCTGCGCAAGGCGAAGCAGATCAAGTACCGAGCGCCCGGCGCGTAGCGGCTCGCGCGCGCCGGTCCGACTCACGTGATGGCCGACTTCGCGCTGCGCCGGTACCACGAGGCGACGAAGCACTCTCGCGAGAGCCTCGCCGCGGGCGCGCGCCCGCTGGACTTCCGGGTGAAGCCGCTCGCGTTCAAGGTCTACACGGCGCTCGATCCGATCGCTGCGCCGCGGGACATCGCGGAGCTCTGCCTGTACTCGAACGGCGTCCTGCGCTGGGGCGAGTCCCGGACGGGGCACAGATACGGCTTCCGCGCCGCCCCGTGCACCGGCGCGCGCTATCACGTCGAGCTCTACCTGGCGACCGCCGCACGGCCCGATCTCGCGGCGGGGCTCTACCACTACTCGGCGCACGACGGCGCCCTCCGTCTCCTCCGAGCGGGAGACGTGCGCGGCGCGCTCGTCGCCGCCACGGGTGGCTTCGCGCCGGTGGCCGGCGCTCCGATCGTCGCGGTGCTCACGAGCACGTTCTGGCGCAACGCGTGGAAGTACCGCTCGCGCGCCTACCGCCACGTGTACTGGGACGGCGGCGTCATCCTCGCGAACCTCCTCGCGCTCGCGGCGGCGCGCGGGACGCGCGCCTCGGTCGTCGTGGGCTTCGCGGACGCCGCGGTCGACCAGCTCGTCGGCGCCGACGGCACCCGCGAGGCGTCGTTCGCGCTGGTCGCGCTCGGCGACGGCGCGCCTGGAGCGGGACCAGCCGCCGCGCTTCCGCCGCTCGACCTCGAGACGGAGCCGCTCTCGCCGCGCGAGGAGCGCTACCCGCTCATCGAGGATGCCCACCGCGCGTCGTCGCTCGGGTCCGGCGAGGAGGTCGGCGCGTGGCGAGCTCGCATCGACGCCGTCTCGACGTCGATGCTGGCGCCGTTCACCGACCGGCCCATCGAAGAGGTGATCCGCGCGCGGCGTTCGACACGACAGTTCACGCACCGGCCGATCGCGCGTACGCAGCTCGACGCCGCGCTCGCGGCGGGCGGCGCATCGATCCCCGGAGATGCGTTCGGCGCGCGCGTCGTCGATCCATTCCTCATCGTGAACGCGGTCGAAGGCCTCGACCCCGGCACGTACGACGGCGACCTCACTCCCATTCGCCAGGGCGCCTTCCGCAGCGAGGCCGGCGATCTGGCCCTCGGGCAGCGCCTCGGCGCCGACGCCGCGGCCAACGTGTACTGGCTCGCGGATCTGGATGCCGTGCTCGCGCGCTTCGGCGAGCGCGGCTACCGCGTCGCGCAGCTGGCGGGAGGGATCGCCGGTGGCAGGCTCGAGCTGGCCGCGACCGCCATGCGTCTGGGAGCGACCGGCCTCACGTTCTTCGACGACGAGGTGACGGGCTTCTTCGAGCCCACGGCGGCCGGGCGGCAGGTGACCTACCTTGCCGCCATCGGCCGGCGCGCGCCTCGTCTCGGATAGTCCCCGCGGGTCGCGTTACGCCTTCTGGGGCACCGGCTTCGGCGCGTAGATCGCGCGCGCGACGAGCGCGAGGACGGCACCGATCGCCATCAGCGCGAGCCACGCCGACGGCAGCCACTCCGGATAGGTCAGGCCGAGCAGCGCGTCGAGCGACCAGACGCCGTTCCCGACGAGCGCGACGGCGAGCCCGCCAGCGGAGAGCGGCAGCGGGAACTCCCAGCCGCCGTTCTGCACCCAGAACCCCTTCGGCAGGTGCGCGACGATCGCGACGACGAGGAGGTCTGCCGCGATGAGGCCGGGTCCGATCGGTCCGCCGAGCCCGAGGGCCATGAGGATGCCGCCGCCCGCTTCCGCGAGCGTCGCGACGAGCGCCCAGAAGAGCCCGGGCCGCAGACCGATGCTGTGGAACCAGCCGCCGGTACCGGCGACCGATCCGCCCTTCCCGACCCAGCCGAGCTTCATGAGCCCGTGCATCGCGACGACACCACCGACCACCACGCGCAGCACCAGCAGGCCGAGATCAGCGTTCACGTCGACACCTCCATCAGCGGCGGACGTCCACCGGTACGCCATCGTCCGCCTCTATACTTCCCTCCGTCAAGTAGTTTCCGGAGGGGAAGTGATGGCCAAGGCGGGAAGCGCACCGGCACCGCCGATGCGCGTGCTGGCGCGCCGCTACGCGTGCCCCGTCGAGCGGACGCTCGCGGTCGTCGGCGCCAAGTGGACGCTGCAGATCATCCGCGATCTGATGGAGCGACCACACCGCTTCGGGGAGCTCGAGCGGTCGCTGCGCGGCGCGAGCCCGAAGGTGATCAGCGCGCGGCTCCGCGAGCTCGAGGGGCTCGGATTGCTCACGCGCACCGCCTACGCCGAGGTGCCGCCCCGCGTCGAGTACGCGCTGACGGCGCACGGCCGCTCGTTCCGGCCGATCATCGAATCCCTGCGGGCGTGGGGACGGACCCTCGAGCAGGCCTCGTGAGCGCGTGCGCGACCGGCTGACACCGGCGGCGTACCGCGAGCTCCAGCATCTGGCAGCCCGGTACGGCAAGCCGCTCCGCGAACGCGCCCGCATCCGTGATGCCTTCTTCGATCCGATCAAGCGGCCCGATCGCTTCGGCGAGGTCTGCATGGTCGTCCGCCGCCCGAACGGGAAGATCCTCCTCACGACGAAGGACTTCTATCCCGCGCCGGCGTTCCGGCTGCCGACCGGTGGCATCGCGCACGGCGAGGGCATCCTCGACGCGCTCCTGCGTGAGTCGCACGAGGAGACCGGACTGAGCGTCGACGTGCGCCGCGCCCTCGCGTGGATCGACTATCTGCCCGAGCAAGGGGACGACGCGATCTTCCACACGTTCGCGTTCCTCCTCGACGAGACCGGCGGCACGCTCGGCTCGCTCGATCCCCATGAGCGCATCGCCGAGTACCGCGAGGTCGAGGCAACGGAGCTCTCGGCCGTGGCGGATCGCCTCGACGCGATCGCGTCCGCGCCGAGCGCGGACATCGTCGGCGACTGGGCGGACTGGGGACGCTTCCGCGCGGTCGCGCACCGCGCAGTTCACGAGGCGCTCAATGCGTCCCCGGGCGCGCAGACCGAGACGCCGCAGCGGCGAGGTCGAGCACCCGGGCCCGAGCGAGGGGTCCCCCCGAGCGAGGGTCGGAACTAGGTCTCGAGGCGGAGCAGCCGCGCGGCGAGCAGGAACATCACGACGGTCCAGACGAGCAGGCCGGCGATCGCGGTGCGCACGTCCCAGAGCGACGCGCCCTGGACGCTCACCTCGCGCAGCCCGTCGATGAGGAACGTCAGCGGCAGGTAGTCGGTGATCGGTCTGATGAGCGCGGGAGCCGCCTCGCGGGAGAAGAACACGCCCGAGACGAAGAACTGCGGCAGCGTGATGAGCTGGGCCACCGGCTGCACCTGGTCCTCCGTCTTCCCCCAGCCCGCGAGCGCGAACCCGAGCATGAGGAAGGGCAGCGCGCCGACGATCGCCAGGATCAGGAGATCGAGAAGGCTGCCGACGACCTTGACCTGGAAGAGCAGGAAGGCGACCGCGACGAGGATCGCGACCTGGATCGCGGACATGAGGAGTCGCATGAGGCCGTGCGCCGCGACGAACTTCAGCGGATCGATGGGCGTCGCGAGGATCCGGCGCAGCGCACCGCGCTGCTTCAGCGCGACCAGCGCGAAGGCGACGGAGAACACGTTCAGCTGCATGACGTTCATGCCGAGGATCCCGGGCAGCAGGAAGTCGACGTATCGCAGTCGGACGCCGGCGACCTCCTGGCGCGAGATCGCGACCGCGGGCGCCGTGCCGCTCACCGCGAACGACATCCGGTCGATGACGTCGCGCAGGATCGCGCCGCCCATCGCGACGCTCGCCTGCGCGGCGGAGTTCTCGTAGAGCTCGAGCGTGGGCACGGGTGACCCGGCGCGCGCGGGCGCGATGCGGAAGTCGGCCGGGACGATGAGGACCATGTCGAGCTCGCTCCGCTGGATCTTGCGCAGCGCCTCGTCACGCTCGAGCGGCTGGATCCGGAACGAGTCGATCTTGCGGAGGGTGTCGACGAACTGCCGGCTATCGGCGCTCGCCGCGAGATCGACGACGCCGACGCTGGCGCGCGCGGTCGCGCCGAAGTTGAGGCTGCCGAAGATGAGCATGAACAGGAACGGCAGGAAGAAGGAGAAGAACAACGCGGTGCGGTCCCGGACGTAGGCGCGGAGGATCAGGCGCATGAGGCGCAGCGTCTGGCTCACGCGTCCTCCCGCAGCCCGTGGCCGGTGAGGTCGAGGAAGACGTCCTCCAGGTTCGCCTGCTGCTGGATCACGGGCTTCGTGAAGCCGCGCCCGAGGAGTTCGCCGACCAGGGCCCGCGGCGTGTCGAGCGACAGGATCCGCCCGGCGTCCATGATCGCGACGCGGTCGCAGAGCACCTCGGCCTCGTCCATGTAGTGCGTCGTGAGGAGGACCGTCGTGCCGCGGTCGCGGATCCGCCGCACGAGCTCCCACAGGTTGCGGCGCGCCTGCGGATCGAGCCCCGTCGTCGGCTCGTCGAGGAAGAGCACCTGCGGCTCGTTCACGAGCGCCGTCGCGATGGAGAGACGCTGCCGCTGGCCGCCGGAGAGCTTCTCATTCAGCTGCCGCCCGCGATCGGCGAGATCGACGCTCTCGAGGAGGGCCGTCGTGTCGACGCGGCGGTCGTAGCACGTCGCGAAGAGCTCGATGACCTCGCGCGCCGTCATGTGCAGGGGGAACGCGCTCGACTGCAGCTGGACGCCGATCCGCTCCTTCACCGCCCGCGGGTCGCGCGTCACGTCGATCCCGGCGACGATCGCGGTACCCGCGTCGGCACGGCGCAGGCCTTCGAGGATCTCCACCGTCGTGGTCTTCCCCGCCCCGTTCGGACCGAGGAGCCCGAAGATCTCGCCGGCGGCGACCTCGAACGAGACCCCGCGCACGGCCTCGATCGCTCCGTACGACTTGCGGAGGTCGCGAACGCTGACCATCGCCGCCATCGCGGCGTCAGCGTAGGGTCAGCGGGCGACGAACGCCTTGTACGCGAGGTCGTACAGGTAGAGGCCGAACGGCAGGAGCAGGACCGCGGCCGTGACGATGCGGACGATCACCGGATGCGGGCGGCGGAGGCGCGTGTACGTGACAACGAGCGTGACCGACACGGCCGCGAGGAGAGGCACCTGCGTGAACCAGTGAACGGGGTCAGCGCCCTCGGCGACGAGCGTGTAGGCGATCGCCGCCATCAGCGATCCGACGGCGAGCCCGATGACCGCGTAGACGCCGGCGTTGCGGGACGGATCGCGCAGCGCAAGCAGCAGCCCGAGGGCGAGCGCGAGGAGCAGGGCACCGAGCATCCGCTGATACGCCGCGTGGTAGGGCGGGAAGAAGAAGGCGGTCGGGAAGGCGAGCGAGACAACGATCGGTGCGATCAGCAGGAGCGCGCAGAGGACACCGACGACGCGCGCGCCTCGCAGAGTGGCGCTGTCCACGTGCACGGACCCGACGCTACATCAGTACGCTACGTGTCCCGTGATCCGCACTCCCGCGCGCACGCTCCCGCGCGTGGTCATCGAAGGCTCGCCCGGTCTCGCGGCGCTGCTGAGCGCGCTGCTCCCGGGGCTCGGCCAGATGTATCACGGCCGCTGGCGGCGTGGGCTCGTGATGCTGGGGATCCCGTTCATCGGTGTCGCGCTCTTCGTCGCGCTGGTGCTGTTCGGCGGCCCCCTGACCTCACCCATCGTCCAGCGCGCGACGCTGTTCGCCCTCCTCGTCGTCGGCGCGCTGTTCGCGTACCACGTGGCGATCGTCGCCGACGCGTTCGCGGGACCGTTCGGCGCCTACGGGCTCCGCGGACGCCACACGATCGACTACGCGCTCCTCACCGCGATCGTCCTCGGTCTGATCGTCGGGTATTACTCCGCGTACCGGCAGTCGACGACGTGGGCACGCGTCATCGGGGCGGTGTTCGAGCAACCCGCGGGCCGCGTCGTCGGCGCGGGCGTCCCGCAGGGCGGCACGACAGCGCCGGCGTGGTCGGGCCGCGACCGTCTCAATGTCCTGCTCCTCGGGATCGACACGCGCGACGAGTCGCCCGAGACCCAGAACACCGACACGATCATCGTCCTCAGCCTCGACCCGACCGGTCACACGGCCGCGATGCTCTCGATCCCGCGCGACACGCTCGTCGAGATCCCCGGCGTCGGGAAGGACAAGATCAATTCGGCCTACTCGTACGCGAAGGAGCCGAAGCAGGGGCCTGAGCTCGTGCGGCGGAGCGTCGAGAAGTTCCTGGACATCCCCATCCACAGCTACGCGATCATCGACTTCACCGCGTTCCGGCAGACCGTGGATTCCGTGGGCGGCGTGCTCGTGGACGTCCGGCGCCCGCTGCGCGACGAGGATTACCCGACCGCCGACTACGGGATCGAGCGCGTCGAGTTCCGGGCGGGCGTGCAGCTCATGGACGGGGAGAACGCGTTGCGCTATGCGCGCTCACGCCATGACAGCAACGACTTCAGCCGGGCCCGCCGGCAGCAGGCGGTCCTCTTCGCGCTGCGCGACCGCTTCGCGCTCGCGGGCATCTTCCGCATCCCGGCGATCGCGGAGCGGGTCGGACCGCTCGTGCGCACGAACTTCGACCCCGCGAACGTCCTGCCGCTCGCGCGGACCGCGCTCGCGATCGACAGCGCCGACATCCGCAGCGACGTGCTGCTGCCGTGCGGCGGCGACGAGCCGCACTGCGAGCTGGCCGAGGAGAACGGCGCGAGCGGGTACTACCTCATCCCTGACGTCGAGAAAGTGCGTGCGCTGGTCGCGGACCTCTTCTCCGGCCGGCGGCCGGCGTCTGCACGCTAGGCATGAGCGAGGAGCGGCTTTGCCGCGACGAGTGAATTCGATCAGCCTTGAGCCCGTCTGCCGCTGAAGGCGGCAGATAGAGCAAGCGCGTTAGCTAGCGGGCGTACACGGGCGTGACCCACGCCCGATAGCGAGGCTCGTCGCCGTGCACCGCACGGAAGTAGATGGCCTTGATCCGCTTCGTGATCGACCCGAGCGTGCCCTCGCCGACCGCGCGATGGTCGATCGACGAGACCGGCGAGATCTGCGCGCCCGTGCCGCAGAGGAAGGCCTCGTCGGCGATGTAGAGCTCGGTGCGGTCGATCGCGCGCACGGTGACCGGGATGCCCTCGTCCGCCGCGATGCGCAGGATGCTCGAGCGCACGATGCCCTCGAGGATGTTGTCCGTGCCGGGCGGCGTGATGAGGATCCCGTCGCGGACGATGAACAGGTTCTCCGCGCTGCCCTCGGAGACGTGCCCGTCGGGGTTGAGGACGATGGCCTCGTCGAACCCAGCTTCCTGGGCCTCGGTCTTCGCGAGGGCAGCATTCACGTACGAGCCGGTGATCTTGCCGCGGGCCGGGATGGCGTTGTCGTCGGTGCGACGCCATGACGAGACGCCGCACGAGATCCCGCGGTCGACGTCGATGTACGTGCCGAACGGGATCGCGAAGAGCGTGAACGAGTCCTCGAGGTCATGGAGCCGCACGCCGATGATCTCGCTGCTCTTGAAGGCGAGCGGGCGGAGATAGGCGTCCTCGCGGTAGCCGCTGCGCCGGAGCACCTCAACGGCGATCTCCTGCAGCTCCGCGACGCTGTACGGGAGCGTGATGCGCATGATCTTGCACGAGCGGTGGAGCCGCTCGAAGTGCTCGCGCAGGTGCAGCGCGTAGAGCTGGCCCTCGCTCGCGTTCCAGTACGCGCGGATCCCTTCGAAGACCCCCGTCCCGTAGTTGAAGGCGTGCGTCATGACGCTGATCCGAGCGTCCGCGATCGGCAGATACCGACCGTCGAGGAAGGCCCACGCGTTCGCCGGAGCGGCGCCGCGGCGCAGCGCGGCGGCGGGGCGCTCCAGCTCTTTCACCATCGCTTCCGCATTGTGGCATGCGCGGCCGGGCGCATTGCCGTCCGCCCGAAGGCGGGACTAGGATGCGGGATCGGTCTGACCAAAGCGCGGTCAGAAAGCACCTTTCGAAAGGTGGAGGTCCGGGGGATGGCACACCACACGATCGCGCGGTCTCTCGCGGTCCTCGCGTCCACGCTCCTCATCGCGGCCGCGTGCGGCGGCACAGCTCAGCCGAGCGCGGCGCCAACGGCGGCGACGGGAGGCGCGGCGACGTCCGCACCGACCGCCGCGGCGACGGCCGCGCCGGTCCTCACCCGGCCGGTCGAGTTCGTCATCAGCACCGCGCCGGGCGGCGGCTCGGACATCTACGCGCGCCTGTGGATCTCGATCCTGGAGAAGGAGAAGGCGCTCACGACCTCCGTGCTCCCGGTGAACAAGGAAGGCGGCGCGGGCGCCGTGGCGTTCACATACGTCTTCGAGAAGAAGGGCGACCCGCACTACATCATGGTCACCCTCAACAGCTTTTGGACGACGATCATCACGCAGAAGGCGATCCCGTTCAAAAGCACCGACTTCACACCCATCGCGAACCTCGCGCAGGACCCGTTCTTCCTCTGGGTCACGGAGGACAGTCCGATCAAGACGGCGCAGGACTTCGTCAAGGCGGCGCAGGAGCGCGAGCTCATTGCTTCGGGGACCGGGTCGAAGCAGGAGGACGAGGTCCTCTTCCGGCGGATCCAAGACCTGGCGAAGACGAAGGCCTTCAAGTACGTGCCGCAGTCCGGCGGCGGCGCGGTCGCCGCGGCGCTCGCCGGCAAGCAGGGTGGCGTCGAGGTCACCGTGAACAACCCGAGCGAGGGCATCAGCCTCATGCAGCAGAAGAAGATCCGGCCGGTCTGCGCCTTCACGCCGGCGTCGCCCGCCGAGGGCGCGTTCAAGGACCTGCCCACGTGCAAGTCACAGGGCCTCGCGATCGACGACTACTACAACGTCCGGTCGATCGTGGCACCGCCCGGCCTGACCGCGGCGCAGCAGAAGTACTGGGCCGACGCGTTCAAGAAGGTCAGCGACTCCGCGGACTGGAAGAAGTACATGTCGGACAACGCGCTCGTGCCCGACTACAGGGCGGGCGACGACTTCAAGAAGCTCATCGAGCAGTACGAGACGCTCCATCGGGAGATCGCGACGAAGAACGGCTGGATCCAGTAGCGCGGGTTGCGCAAGTATCAGGTCGCGACGGCGGCGGTCCTCATCGTGATCGCCGCCGTCGCCATGTTCGACACCAGATCGGGCGCGATGCCTGACACCAGCGGCGGTGCGCCGGGTGGGCTCAAGGGCGGCTGGTACCCGTTCTGGTCCTCGGCCCTCGCCGCGGTCGCGCTCGCGATCATCGCGTACCGCGCCACGGTCACTCCGCAGACGGGCGATGTCTTCAGCGGCCGTGAGGGCGTCATGAGCCTGCTCGCGCTGCTCGTGCCGATGATCGCCCTCGTCATCCTCATGGACCGGTTCCTCGGCTTCTACATCGCGGGCGCGCTCTATCTCGCGTGGTTCGCCCGCGTCATCGGACGCTACGCCTGGGTCTGGGTCGCCGTGTCGGCGATCGTCATCCCAGTGATCCTGTACTTCTCGTTCGAGAGCTTCTTCCACGTGTCCCTGCCGAAGAGCATCTGGTTCACGCAGGGGCTGCCGTTCTGATGGAGGCGCTCGGCGAGCTCGCCCGGGGGTTCGCGGTGGCCCTCGACCCGTTCGTCATGGCGATGCTCACCGTCGGCGTGCTCGCGGGCCTGATCATCGGCATCCTGCCCGGCCTCGGCGGGACGAGCGGCGTGGCGATCCTGCTGCCGCTCAGCGTCTTCGTCGCGGTCACGTCGAAGACCGCCGCGATCGCCATGCTCGCCGGGATCTACTGGGGCGCCGTCTTCGGCGGCGTCGTCACGTCGATCCTCTTCAACATCCCCGGCGAGCCGTGGTCCGTCGCGCTCCTGTTCGACGGGTTCCCGATGGCGAAGCGGCTCGGCAAGCCGGGGCTCGCGCTCACGCTCGCGTTCACGTCGTCGCTCTTCGGCGCGATCGTGTCGTCGATCCTGTTCACGTTCTTCGCGCTGCCGCTCGCGGAGCTCGCGCTCCGCTTCGGCCCGGCCGAGCTCTTCGCTGTGTTCATGATGGCCTTCGCGACGCTCGTCGGACTCGAATCGGGCTCGCCGCTCAAGAGCATCGCGATGATCGGTTTCGGCCTTCTGCTCGCCGCGGTCGGGTTCGACAGCCTCACCGGCGAGCCGCGGCTCACCTTCGGGCAGATCGGCCTTCTGTCGGGCATCGGCTTCATCCCCGTGACGATCGGGCTGTTCGGCCTCGGCGAGATCCTCGCGTCCGCGGAAGAGGCCGGCGTGAAGTACGAGCAGGTCGCGGCGAAGCTCGGACTGCAGGACCTCTTCGACTCGATCGGCGAGCTGCGCCGGAAGGCGTGGATGCTCGTCGCGAACACGCTCATCGGGTTCTGGATCGGCGTCCTGCCGGGGACCGGCGCCACGCCCGCGTCGTTCCTCTCCTATGGCATCGCGCGGCAGTACGCGCCCGACAAAGAGAAGGCCAACTTCGGGAAGGGCGAGCCGGCGGGCATCTTCGCGCCGCAGGCCTCCGCGAACGCGGCCAGCGTCGGATCGCTCCTGCCGATGATCACGCTCGGCGTGCCGGGATCGCCGACGGCCGCCGTGATCATGGCCGGCCTGTTCGTGTGGGGACTGACGCCGGGCCCGCTCCTGTTCACCGAGCAACGCGACTTCGTGTGGGGCCTCATCGCGAGCATCTACATCGGCAACTTCATGGCCTTCGCGATCTGCCTCCTCGCGACGCCGCTTCTCGCGTCGATCATGCGCGCGCCGTACTCGATCATCACCCCCTTCATCATCCTCGCCTCGATCATCGGCGCGTACTCAGTGAACAACGCGATGAAGGACGTGTTCATCGTCCTCATCTTCGGGGTCATCGGCTACTGGCTCCGCAAGATGAAGTACCCCCTCGCGCCGCTCGTCGTCGCGATCGTGCTCGGCGACTCCACGGAGCGTGAGCTGCGGAAGGCGCTCATCGGCTCGGGCGGCGATCCGCGGGTGCTCATCGGGATCAACGAGTTCGGCTTCTCGCCGTTCGCGGCGATCCTCAGCGCGGTCGCGATCGCTCTGTTCCTGCTCCCGCTCGTCCAGTACCTGCTGCGGCGCCGCTCGCGCGGAAGCGCCGCTGCCACAGCGGGCGAGCCCGCGGGCTAGGCCTCGGCGGCCTTCTCCCGCGCCCGCCGCCGTCGCGGCCGCCGCCGGTGGAAGTAGTGCGCGAGGGAGATCGTCCCGACCGTCGCGAGGACGGCCAGCGCGCTGAGGGCGATCTCCGGGAGCGGCAGGACCGCTTCGCCGTGCGAGTCGCGCAGCGCCATCTCCGCCCCGGTCCACGCGATCGCGGCGGCGCCGACGTAGGTCAGCCACTTCACGCGGTTCATGAGCTCGGCGACGATGCTGCCGCCGACCATGAGGATGGCCATCGAGAGCGCGAGGCCGCCGATGAGGAGCGCGACGTTGCCGCGGGCGGCTGCCGCGACCCCGAGGATGTTGTCGAGGCTCATGATGAAGTCCGCGATGAGGATCGTGATGACGGCGTCGCGGAAGCTGACCGCGACCTTCACGCCCTCGTCGCTCTCTTCCTCTTCCTTGAGCAGCTTGAAGCCGATCCACAGCAGAAGGATCCCGCCGACCTGCCGGAGGCCCGGGACGAGCAGGAGGTACGTCGCGATCGCCGTCAGCGTCATCCGCAGCAGGATCGCGGCCCCGCCACCGACCAGGATCGCGATGCGGCGCTGGCGCGGCGGCAGCCGGTGTGCGGCCATGCCGATGACGACCGCGTTGTCGCCGCTCAGCACGAGATCGATGAGGACGATGGTGAGGATCCCGGAGGCCCACTCCACGAGGGCGCAGTATGGCCGAGCGGAGGTGAGCTGAGACGACGCTGCTGATCGACCTCGCGCTGCTCGCGGTGTCGTTCCTGGTCATCCTGGCAGGCGCCGAGCTGTTCACGAACGGCGTCGAGTGGCTCGGGGACCGCCTCGGCCTCGGCGAAGGCATGGTCGGCAGCGTGCTCGCGGCGGTCGGCACCGCGATGCCCGAGACGATGATCCCGATCATCGCGATCATCTTCGTCGGCACGCAGGCGTCGGAGGAGGTCGGCATCGGCGCCATCCTCGGCGCGCCGTTCCTGCTCTCGACGGCGGCGATGTTCGTCACCGGCGTGGCGGTCCTCATCTTCCACCGCCGCGGGCGCCGCTCGGCCGACCTCAACATCAACCAGGTCATCGTGCGCCGCGATCTGCGCTTCTTCCTCGGGATGTACGTCGTCGCGATCGGGATGGGACTGCCGCTCTTCGAGAAGCCGTTCCCGCTCCGGGTCGCCGTCGGCCTCGGGCTCGTGCTCGCGTACGTGTGGTACGTGCGGCGGACGGCGGGCGACCCGAAGGGCGAGAGCGCGGAAGGGCTCGGTCCGCTCCATTCGATGAAGTGGGGCCTGCGGTCGGAGGCCGTCGCGTTGCTCGAGGAACACGGGCTCGCCGTGCCGGACACGCGCAGCATCGTCGTGCAGGTCTTCGTCGCCCTGGTCGCGATCGTCGTGGGCGCGCAGCTGTTCGTGGACAAGATCCAAGGCCTCGCGACGACGTTCGGCCTCGCGCCCCTCGTGCTCTCGTTGATCGTCGCGCCCCTCGCGACCGAGCTCCCCGAGAAGTTCAACAGCGTGATCTGGGTGCGGCAGCGGAAGGACACGCTCGCCATGGGGAACATCAGCGGCGCGATGGTGTTCCAGTCGTGCATCCCCGTCGCCGTCGGGCTGTGGTTCACGCCGTGGGTGCTGAACGAGTTCGCGATCGTGTCGGCGGCGATCGCGATCGGCGCGGGTCTGCTCATGCAGGTGTACCTGCGCACCGGCAACGTGCTCTCGGGGCGCGAGCTCACGACGCTCGGCGCCTTCTACGCCGTGTTCCTCGTGTGGATCATCGCGTTCCCGCACGCGGCGCCGCCTCCCGCGCAGTAGAGCCTCCTGCTCGGCACGGTCCGCCGACGTACACTCCCGCCGCCGTGCGCTCGCGCTTCCTCGGGCGGCGGCGGCAAAAGGGAGGAACGCCATTCCATGAAGCGCTTCATCGCTTTCCTCGCGCTCGGCGCGATCCTGGCATCGGCCTGCGGAGGGCTGCCGGGGCTCGGTGGCGGCCCGAAGATCGGGATGGTCACCGACATCGGACAGCTCGAGGACAAGTCCTTCAACGAGTTCTCGTGGAAGGGCGTCCAGGACGGCGCCAAGGCGATCGGGGGCACCGCCAACAACATCGTCACCAAGGACACCGCCGACTACAAGCAGAACATCCAGCAGTTCATCGACCAGAAGTACGACATCATCGTCACCGTCGGCTTCCTCATCGGGACCGACACGCTGAACGCGGCGAAGGCGAACCCGAACATTCAGTTCTTCGGGGTCGACCAGTTCGTCGCCGACCCGGCGCCGGCCAACTACCAGGGCCTGCTGTTCGCGGAGAACCAGGCGGGCTACCTCGCCGGGATCGTCGCCGCGAACATCACGAAGTCGAACAAGATCGGCGCCGTCGGCGGCCGCTCGGACGTCCCGCCGGTGGTCGCGTACATCAAGGGCTATGAGGCCGCGGCGAAGGCCGAGAAGCCCGGGATCCAGGTCCTCGTCAACTACACGGAGGACTTCAACGCGCCCGACAAGGGCGAGGCCTCGGCGAAGACCATGATCGGCCAGGGCGCCGACGTGATCTTCCAGGTCGCCGGCCTCACGGGCGCCGGCGCGCTCCGCGCCGCGTGCAACGCGAAGGTCTGGGGCATCGGCGTCGACGTCGACCAGTACCTGAGCCTGCCCGACGCGAAGGGCTGCATCGTCACCAGCGCGGAGAAGAAGCTGCAGGTCGCCACGGCCGAGGCCATCAAGCGCTGGAAGGACAAGGGAAAGCAGGGCGGCAACTTCTTCAACGACGCGAAGAACGGCGGCATCGCCGCCTCCGAGATCCGCAACATCAGCCCTGTCCCGGCCGGGTTGCAGGACAAGCTGAACAAGGCGCTCGAGGACATGAAGAGCGGCAAGCTGAACCCGCCGTCCAAGTAGCGGTCATCGCACACCGCAGATGAGCGAAGGAGAGCGGGCCGTCCCCGGGGCGGCCCGCTCTTCGCTCCCGCCGCCGGCGCTCGAGATGCGCGGCATCACGAAGCGATTCCCGGGCACGCTCGCGAACGATCACATCGACCTCGAGGTGCGCCCGGGCGAGATCCACGCCCTGCTCGGCGAGAACGGCGCCGGCAAGACGACGCTCATGAACATCCTCTACGGGCTCATCTCGCCCGACGAGGGCGAGATCCGCATCGACGGCGAGCCCGTCGCCATCCGCGACCCGGCTGACGCGATCGCGCGGGGCATCGGCATGGTCCACCAGCACTTCATGCTCGTGCCTGTCCTGACGGTCGCCGAGAACGTCGTCCTCGGCGCGGAGATCATGCACGGACCGGTCCTGCTCGACCAGGCGGGCGCGGCGAAGCGGATCCGCTCGCTGGCCGAGCAGCTCGGCTTCACGATCGACCCGAACGCGCGCGTCGAGCAGCTCAGCGTCGGCCAGCAGCAGCGCATCGAGATCCTCAAGGCGCTGTACCGCCGCGCGCGGATCCTCGTCCTCGACGAGCCGACGGCGGTGCTGACGCCGCAGGAGACGGAGGAGATCTTCGCGGTCCTGCGGCGGCTCCGCGACGAGGGCGCGTCCATCGTCTTCATCAGTCACAAGCTCGACGAGGTCCTGCGCATCGCCGACCGCATCACCGTCATCCGGCGCGGGCGCGTCGTCGGCGAGCGCGTTCCCGCGGCCACCACCGAGCAGGAGCTGGCGGACCTCATGGTCGGACGCTCCGTCTCCCTCCGCGTCGACCGCGGCGTGGCGCATCCGGGCGAGGTCGTCCTCGAGGTGCGCGGGCTGCACGTGCGCGACGACCGCCGGCACGAGGTCGTCCGCGGCGTGGACCTCGACGTCCGTCACGGCGAGATCGTTGGCGTCGCGGGGGTCGCCGGCAACGGACAGGAAGAGCTGGTCGAGGCGATCGTCGGCCTCCGTCGGCCGTCGGCCGGGCGAATCATGTTGCGCGGCCGCGACCGCACCACGGCGTCGCCGCGCGAGGTGCGCGCCGCCGGCGTCGGCTACGTCCCCGCGGACCGCCAGCGGTACGGGCTCGTGCTGAGCTTCACCGTCGGCGACAACTGCGTCCTCACGGAATACCGGAAGGCGCCGTACGCGCGCGGGGTCGTGCGCGACGAGCGCGCGATCCGGCGGCGCGCCGAGGAGCTCATCGCCGAGTACGACGTGCGCACACCGGGGCCGGGCGTGCGCGCGTCCACGCTCTCGGGCGGGAACCAGCAGAAGCTCGTCGTCGCGCGCGAGTTCGGCGACGACGAGCTGCTCATCCTCGACCAGCCGACGCGCGGGATCGACGTTGGCAGCACCGAGTTCATCCACAAGCAGGCGATCGCGCAGCGCGACGCCGGCACGGCCGTGCTCCTCGTCTCGGCCGATCTCGACGAGGTGCTCGAGCTCTCCGACCGGGTCGTCGTCATCCACCGCGGCCGCGTCGTCGGCGAGTTCGACGCCGCGAGCGCCGAGCGCGAGCGCATCGGCCTGCTCATGGCCCGGGGGGTGGCGGCGTGATCGCCGCGGTGCGCGCGCGGCTCGCGTCCTGGTGGCGCGTCGCGACGCTGCCCGTCCTCGCGATCGTCCTCGCGCTCGCGATCGCGGCCGTGATCATCGTCGCGTCGAGCGCGTTCACCGGGACCGGCTTCTTCCCGCTGCTGCCCATCTACGCGTACGGGAACCTGTTCGCGGGCGCGTTCGGCAGCGACATCGCTCTCAACAACACCCTCGTCGCGGCCGCGCCGCTCATGCTCGGTGGCCTCGCCATCGGGCTCGGCTTCAAGGCCGGCCTGTTCAACATCGGCGTCGCGGGACAGTTCCTCGCCGGCGCGTTCGCGGCGGCCGTCGTGGGATCGTCGCTCGCCACGGCGCCCGTGCCGGTGGCGGTCGCGGTCTCGCTCGTCGCCGGCGGCCTCGCGGGCGCCGCCCTCGGCGCGATCCCCGGCTTCCTGAAGGCGCGCACGGGGGCGCACGAGGTCGTGACGACGATCATGTTGAACAACGCGACCGCGCTGCTGCTCGCGTGGGCCGTGACGGATCTCGCGCGCGCGCCCGGGTTCACGTTCCCGCGGACCGGCGACATCGGGACCAGCGCGCTGCCGGTCCTCCTCGGACGCAACCTCCATCTCGGCGTGCCCCTCGCGTTCGCCGCGGTCTTCCTCATCCGCTGGCTGCTCGACCGCACGACGCTCGGGTTCGAGATCCGAGCCGTCGGGGCGAACCCGAACGCCGCGCGCTACGCGGGGATCTCGCCGCTCCTCATCGTGACGCTCACGATGTCGCTGAGCGGACTGCTCGGCGGCCTCGCCGGAGCCGTCCAGATGCTCGGCGTGATCGGCTTCTACGCGTCGGGGATCAGCGCGTCGGTCGGGTTCGACTCGATCGCCGTCGCGCTCCTCGGCCGGTCCGACCCGATCGGGATCCTGTTCGCGGCGCTGCTGTTCGGCGCGTTCCGCGCCGGCGCGCCGCTCATGCAGATCACGACCCAGGTCCCGATCGAGATCATCGACATCATCCAGGCGCTCATCATCCTGTTCCTCGCGGCCGAGCTGATCGTGCGGCGCGTCTTCCGCGTGCGGGCCCGGCCGCTCGAGATCGAGGGCGCGACGACCGTCACGCGAACGTGGGCCGAGGGGTCGGTGCGCACCTGATGGACGTCCTCTTCGTCCCGCGTCTCACCGTCGAGCTCGCCGGCTACCTCATCGCGGTCCTGCCCGACCTCGCGCCGATCATCCTCAGCCTCGCGACCCCGCTCGCCCTCGGCGCGCTCTGCGGCGTGCTCAACGAGCGGTCCGGCGTGGTGAACATCGGTATCGAGGGCATCATGCTCACCGCGGCGTTCACCGGGTACCTCACCGGCTTCTCGCTGCACGCGACCCTCGGACCGGCGCCCGCGATCGCGGCGGGTGTCATCGTCGCCATCGTCACCGGCGGACTGCTCGGCCTGCTGCACGCGTGGCTCTGCGTCACCGTGCGCGCCGACCAGATCATCGCGGGGACGATCCTCAACGTCGGCGCGATCGGGCTCACCGCGTACTTCAACCGGCTGATCATCACGCCGTCGGGGCTCGGCGGGGCCGGCGTGATCGCGCCGCTCGTCTTCGGGCTCGGCCCGATCGCGCTCGCGACGGTCGTGCTCGTCGCCGCACTGCAGTTCCTCTTGTTCCGCTCGCGCTGGGGTCTGCGCACGCGCGCCGTCGGCGAGCACCCCAAGGCGGCGGATACCGTCGGCATCGACGTCTTCCGCCAGCGATACCAGAACGTGATCGCGGGATGCGCGCTCGCGGGGCTCGCCGGCGCGTATCTCACCCTCGAGTCGACCGGCTCGTTCCAGAACGGCATGACGGGCGGGCGCGGGTTCATCGCCCTCGCCGCGATGATCTTCGGCCGCTGGACGCCGGTCGGCGCATTCGGCGGCGCGCTCCTCTTCGGCGCGTTCACGGCGCTCGGTGTCATCGTCCGGGTGCGCCCCGCGGGCGGCGAGCTCGGGGACCTCCTGGGAGCGATCCCGTCCTTCTGGTATGCCGCGCTGCCGTACCTGGTGACCGTCGTGATCCTCGCCGGCGTGGTCGGCCGGGCGATCCCGCCCGCGGCGGACGGGATCCCGTACGAGAAGGAGGCGCGGGCCTAGCCTCCGCGGCTGCTTGTCCGGCCGCTCACACTTGGCGCGTGACGGACCCGTGCGAGTGATCGCGCGCGAGCTCATCGGGCGAAGGGCGGAGCTCAAGACGCTCGAGGAGGCGCTCGCGGAGGCGACGCCCGGACGGCTCGAGCTCGTGCTCGTATCCGGGCCGGCGGGGATGGGTAAGACCGCGCTCGTGCGACATGCTGCTGACGCGGCCGCTCGCGCGGGAGCCCAGGTGATCGTCGCCGAATGCGCCGCAGAGGATGCTGCCCGCCCGTTCGCGGCGCTGCGTTCCGCGCGCGGTGCGCTCCTGGACGCCGTCGACCCTCGCGCCCGCGAACGACCGAGCCCCCTCGAGGCCCACGAGCGGCACCGCGCGTTCGCGACGATCGTGGAGCGGCTGCGCGACATGGCGCGCGACCGCACGGTCGTCCTCGTCCTCGAGGACATGCAGTGGTCGGACGAAGAGACGCTGCGGCTGCTGCCGTATCTGACCCGGCGTGCCGATGCCGCGGTGCTCGTCGTGGCGACGTTCCGCAGCGAAGATGCCGGCTCTGGTGCCCTTGGGCGCGCGCTCACCGAGCTCAGGGGCCGCGATGCGATCGAGATCGATCTCCGGCCGCTCACGCCTGCCCAGGTGGGCATGCTCGTCCGCTCGGCGCTCGGCTCGACCGACCCGCCTCACGCGGAGCTCCGGTCGTTCGTCGTCGAGCACTCGGGAGGCAATCCGCTCTTCGCCGAGGAGCTCGTGCGCGCCCTCGTGGAGGGCGGATGGCTCGTCCGCGCGGGCGGATCCTGGCAGCCAGCGTGGTCGCTCACCGACGCCGTGCCGACCACGTCGATCGCCGACGGCGTGCGTGCGCGCCTTGCGCTCATGTCCGACGACGCACGGCGGATCCTTTCGAGCGCGGCGGTCATCGGCCAGCGGTCCCCGTTCGACCTCCTCGTCCGCGTGACCGGCAGCTCGCGCGAAGCCGTGATCGGAGCGCTCCGTGCGGGCATCCAAGCGCAGCTCGTCGAGGAGCGGCCCGACGGTCCCTCATACGCGTTCCGCCACGCGCTCCTCCGCGACGCTCTGCTCGCGGAGCTCATCGGCCCGGAGCGTCAGGACATCCACCGCGCGGTCGCGCTCGCGCTGGAAGCAGCGACCCCCGAGGCCGACCGACCGTCCATCTCGGACGAGCTCGCCCGTCACTTCGATGCGGCAGGCGATGCGGAGCGCGCGACGCGATACCACCTCATGGCGGTGCGCGCATCGAGCCATGGCGCGGTGCTCGGCGAATTGATCCCCATCACGACCAACGCCGTGGTCGCGATGCATCTCGAAAGGGCGCTCGCGCTGGCGCCCGCCGACCATCCGGACCGGGCCGAGATGCTTCGCGGCTACGCCTGGGCCCAGGAGGATCCGGCACGTCGGCTGCCGCTCATCGAAGAGAGCCTCGCCCACGCCCGGCGCGCCGGAGACGAGCGGGACGTCGCGCTGTCGATGGTGATGGCCGGGGTGTGGCGGGGGCTGCGGAGCGACCGCGCGGGCATGCCGATCGTCCGCGATGGGATCCTGCTGCTGGAGGCGTCCGGATCCGGCGCGGACCTCGCCGCGGCGCACACCCAGCTCGCGCGGATCGCGATGCTCGCCGGAGACCCTGACGCGAGCGCGATCGCCGAGCGCGCGATCGAGCTCGCACGCGAACACGACCTACCCGTGCTCGTCGCCAGCGGGCTCGTCTCGCTCGGCACGCGAATGGTCTCCGAGGGTCGGCTCGACGGGATCGAACGGATCCGAGCCGGGCTCGCGCTCGCGCGCGAGCACTCCGCTGCGTTCGCGGTGCTGCGGAGCCTCACGAACCTGTGGCTCTGCCTGGTCGGCTCGAGCGCACCCGAAGACGAGATCAGGGAGGTCGAACGTGCGCTCGCGCTCGGAACGGCGGACGGCGGGATGACCGATCGCCAATTCGAGCTGCGTCTCATGGCGCTGTTCTTCGACGCGCGCTGGGACGAGGCGCTCGATCTCATCGACGAGATGTGTTTCCCGCCGTTCGCGCAGAGCCCTGTCGCGGCCATGATCCGCGCCTATGTCGGCGTCGCGCGCGAGGGACCGGCGGCGTTCCGGGCGGACGTGCTGCGCACCCACGAGCGCGTCAAGACGCTGTTCGGGACGCAGCCGATGGCATTGGCGCCGGAGATCCTCCATCTCGCGGGGGACAATGAGGCGGCGCTCGAGACCGCCGGATACGTCGCGCGTGCGCTGGGCGCCCAGATGACCCGCGAGTTCGTGAACACCGCCGCGACCGCGGCGCTCGCCGCGGCCGTCGCCTCGCACGACGACGCCGCGGTCGAGGAGTGGATCGAGCGCTGCGCACGGCGTCATCCGATCGAATCCAGCACGGCAGAGGGCCGCCGCGCGTATGCCGCGGGCGAGCGCGCATCGCGCG
>WNFV01003181.1_pt1 | contig 21206 bp, 16 predicted proteins | sample 5400101 | NCBI WGS metagenome assembly WNFV01 (sample SAMN13153361, study PRJNA577476) | soil metagenome | isolation source: 115 cm soil or saprolite under grassland replicate 1 | place: USA:California | collected 2016-06-15 | reverse complement strand
CCCTCGATGTGGAACTGTGGCAGCCAGCCAAGCCAGCTGGGCAGGTACCAGTTCCACTTGCCGAGTAGGCGCATGGCCGCGGGGACCAGCACCGAGCGGACCAGCGTGGCGTCGATCAGCACCGCCACGGCCAGGCCGAATCCGGTCTCTTGCAGGAACACCAGCCGGCCGGCCGCGAACCCGGCGAACACCGCCACCATGATCACCGCGGCGCCGGTGATGATCCCGCCGGTGGTGCGCAGGCCGAACGCGACCGCGTCGGTGTTGTCGAGCGTGTGGCCGTAGCGTTCCTGGACGCGGCTGAGCAGGAACACCTGGTAGTCCATGGACAGCCCGAACAGCACCGAGAACAAGAACAGCGGCAGCCACGACTCGATGGTGTCGACCTGCTGGAAGCCGAACAGGCCCGCGCCGGTGCCGTGCTGGAACACCAGCACCAGCAGTCCGTACGCGGCGCCCACTGACAGCAGGTTCAGCGCCACCCCCAGCGCCGGCAGGACCACCGAGCGGAACACCACCATCAGCAGCAGGAACGACAGGCCCAGCACCAGCGCGATCCCCAACGGCGTGTAGAACTGGGTCAGGTCGAAGAAGTCGATCCCGCCCGCGGTCTCCCCGCCGACCTTGACGCTCGCGGCCACCCCGGCGAAGGCGCCGGGGACGGTCACCGTGCGCAGGTGGCGAACGGCGGCCGTGGCGGCCTGGCCGCTGGGGTCGCCGTTGACCGGGACCGAGACCAGCGCGAGGTTGCCTTGTTGGTTGGTCTGGACGGTGCTGGGGCCGTAGGCAGGGTCGGCCTTGAGCGCGGCCTGCAGCTTGCCGATGGCCGCGGTGACCGCCGGCGAGCGGACATCGCCATCCACAACGATCTGGGCGGGGGCGGTCAGCCCGCCGGAGAAGTCCCGCGACAGCACGGTGAACGCCTGCTTGGACTGGATCCCGTCAGGGTAGGTGCTGATCCCCGAGAACCCGGTCTTGATGCCAACCAGCGGCACCGCCGCCACCGCCAAGATCCCGGTAGCCGCCAGCAGGCTGGTCACCGGCCGGGCCATGACCCGGCGTGCCACCACCGCCCAGAAGCCACGGGTCCGCTCGAGGTCCTGCTGGCGGCGGCGGAACAGCACCGGAACGCGCAACGCGTTCACCCGGTCGCCCATGACCGCCAAAAGCGCCGGCAGCAGCGTCAGCGAGGCCGCCACCGCGACCAGCACCACCGCGATGGCGCCGGCGGCGATGCTGCGGAAGATCGTGGTCGGGTTCAGCAGCATCCCGGCAAGCGCCAGCACCACGGTCATCCCGGAGAAGAACACCGCCCGGTTGGCCGTCCCGCCGGCCGCCCCGATCGCGGCAAGCTTGTCACGGCCGCGGGCGCGTTCCTCGCGGTACCTGGACACGGTGAACAGCGAGTAGTCGATGCCGACCGCCAGGCCGATCATGGTGACCATGTTGGTGACGAAGAACGACAGGTCAAAGGCCATGCCGAGCAGCGACACCAGCCCCAGCGCGACCACGATCGACATGATCGCCAGCACGATCGGCACCACCGCCGCGGCGACCGCCCCGAACACCACGATCAGGATGACCAGGGCGGCCACGACGCCGATCGTCTCACCCTTGCGGAGGTCCTGCTCGGCGATGGTGTTGGAGTCCTTGGCCGCGGTCGCCTCACCGGCCACCCACACGCTGAAGCCCTGGGGGTGGGGGGCGTGCAGCGTCCGGTCGAGCACCTGGTCGATGTTGGCGTCGGCGTCGTCCAGCGACCCGGCCATGGTCACCGGGATCAGGGTGGCGTGACGGTCGTGCGACACGAACCGGCCACCGGCCTGGTAGGGGTCGACGGCCTCTTGCACGACCGCCGGCTTGAGCGCGTCAAGGTCGCCCTTGAGCCGTGCCGCGTACGCCTTGAACTCGGGGTCGGTCACGGTCTTGGACTCCGACCGGACGATCACGACCTCGTTGGCGCGACGCGGCCCGGTCAGCCGCTGCTCCAGCAGTTGCTGGGCCTGCTTGGAGTCCGGGTTGTTGGTGAACCCGGCCTGGGTGGTCAGCGCGCCGCTCAGGAACCTTGAGGTCAGCAACCCCCCGGCCAGGAACAGCACCACCCAGATGCCGATCACCGTGAAGCGACGTCTGGCGCTCCAGCGCGCCATGCTCTGCGGAGACAGCCTCATCTCGTTCCCTTTCCGCCTTCTGCGTTCGCCCCTCGAGGGAGGACAACTCGGCCGAGCCGGCGTGGTGACTGCAGGTGGTCGGGGGTTGGCTGGGACATCACGTTCCTCCTGGTCGTTTCTGCTGGTCGTTGACTAGCGCTGGTTGCGGTACAGGTGGCTGGTGAGCGGCGCGAACACGGCGGTGAGCGCGGCGGATGCCGCCAGCACCCAGCCGACCTGCCCGGCGCTGGCGGTGCCGGCCATCAGGCCGCGCGTGGCGGTCACCAGGTGGCTGACGGGGTTGACGTCGATGAAGGCCTGCAGCCAGCCCGGCATGGTCTGGGGATCCACAAAGATGTTGCTGGCCAGGGTCAGGGGAAACAGCACCAGCAGGCTCAGGTTGTTGACCGCGCTCGGTGCCCGCAGCACCAGCCCCAGGGTGGTCCAGATCCACGACAGGCCGAACGCGAACACCAGGACGAGTCCCACCGCCGCCACCGTGCCGGCCGCGCCGCCGTCGGGCCGGTAGCCGAGCACCAGGCCGAGGGCGATGACGATCGTGGCGGCGAGCAGGTAGCGGCCGGTGTCGCCGAGCAGGCCCCCGACGATCGGGGCTGGCCGCCAGATCGGCAGGGACCGGAAGCGGTCGGAGACGCCCTTGGTGCGGTCGGTGTTGAGGGTGACCCCGCTGTAGGTGGTGACCAGCACCACCGTCATGGCCAGCGTGCCCGGCAGCAGGAACTGCAGGTAGGCGCGGGTGGAGCCGGCCAGGGCGCCGCCGAACAGGTAGGTGAACCCCAGCGTGAAGATGATCGGCAGCCCGGTGACGTCGATCAGCTGCTCGGGGACGTGCTTGAGCTTCAGCAGCGCCCGCCAGGCAAAGGTGAGCGAGGCGGCCAGGGCACTTGCTCGCGGCGGGCGAGCGCAGGCCGCCAGCGCCGTGCGCACGGCCTGGTCCGCGGCCGGAGCAGTCTCGGTGGTCATGCGGCGTCCTCCTTGGTGGTGGCATCGGTCCCGGTCGGGTGGCCGGTCAGGGCGAGGAACACCTCATCCAGGCTGGGCTGACCGAGCGAGAAGTCCGTGACCGCCAGCTCGGCGCGGGACAGCGTCCACAGCGCATGCGCGACCCGGTCAGGGTCGGCGACCCGCGCCGACAGCCCTGCCGGGTCCGATGCCAGGTCCACCGGCACCCCGAGCGCTTGGGACAGCAACCGCTCGGCGTGGGGCCGCTGCTCAGGGTCACGCAGCCGCACCTGCAGCGTGCCCGCTCCGACCGAGGTCTTGAGCTGGCCGGGGGTGCCCTCAGCGATGAGGTGGCCGTGGTCGATGACGGCGATCCGGTCGGCGAGCTGGTCGGCCTCGTCCAGGTACTGGGTGGTCAGCAGCACCGTGGTCCCGCCGGCGGCCAGCGCCCGGACGATCTCCCAGACCTGGCCGCGGCTACGCGGGTCCAGCCCGGTGGTCGGCTCGTCCAGGAACAACAGCTGGGGGGTGACGACGATGCTGGCGGCGATGTCCAGCCGCCGTCGCATGCCCCCGGAGTAGGTCTTGACCTGCCGCCCGGCCGCCTCGGCCAGCCCGAAGGCGTCCAGCAGCTCGCCCGCCCGCGCCCGGGCGCGTGGCCGCGGGAAGCCGAGGAGCCGGGCCAGCAGCACCAGGTTCTCCCGCCCGGTCAGGTCCTCGTCGACCGAGGCGTACTGGCCGGTCAGGGTAACCAAGCTGCGCACCACATCGGCCTCCGCCGCGACGTCGTGTCCGAGGACCCGTGCCGTTCCGCCGTCTGGACGGAGCAGCGTGGCGAGCATCCGGATGGTGGTGGTCTTGCCGGCCCCATTTGGCCCAAGGACGCCGTACACCGAACCGGTGGGTACCGCCAGGTCGACGCCATCGACGGCCAGGGTCTTGCCGAACGCCTTGATCAGGCCCGACGCCTCGACGGCCAGAGCTGAATGCCAAGCCAACGCCGCCTCCTAGGATGAGATCGGGTGGGTTGGGGTCGGGTCAGGTTGCGGGTGCGGCCCAGCAACGCGCTGACCAGGCCAACGATGGCCACGCCGAGTGGGACATGGACTGCGAGCTGGCCGGCCTGGCCCATCGCGATCTGGAGCAGGATCGCCACCAACAGCCCTACGCTGGCGATGGCCGGCCAGCCGGGGCCGCGGCCCGGCCGCCACACCAGGACGGCCAGGACGACCTGGACGAGCGCGAGGAGCGGCAGCAGCACCATCCCGTTGACTGCATGCCAGTCGCGCCAGGTGTCGTGTCCGTCGAGGAACAGGCCCGCAAAGATCGCTTGTGCGAGCACCGACACGGCAAGCAGCCAGAGCACCAGGTACATCGCGCGGACGAGCGCCACGCGACGTCCGCCGACGGGCGCGGGCCGGTCGCTCATGGTGTGGGGGGACGTGCCCTCCAGGGCCATGGCTGCCTCCTAGCGTCGGGTCCGCCGCGGTCCGGTGGCCGCCGCGGACGGTGTCGATGCTGGGCTGCCGCCGCCCGCGTGTCGTCGGCTTCCGGACGGCACCTGCTGCGCTGCTCATCGCACCTTGGGTGGAGCCGGTTACGCCGTGGCAGAGGGTCACCGGTGCACGAGCCCGCTTGCCGGCGTAGGCGCCGCGTGGCCGGCCTACGCGTGTCGTCGTAGCCGGCCACGCGGCTGGACCGATCCGGTCGCCATGACCGGCGCCTACGATGTCGGCATGGCCCGTATCGCCACCCGGCTGCGCCTGCCACCGCAGCAGCAGGACGGCCTGCTCGCGGTCTTCGTGGCGTGGTTTCAGATCCAGGGGACCCGCATGGTGGGGGTCGACCAGGAGCTGGCGCGGCCATTGACCGAGCCGGCCCACTTCGGATACCTGCTGCTTACCGTGAGCGGCCTGGTGTTGGTGGTTCGGCGCCGCTGGCCGGTAGCGGTATTCGCCACCACGGTGGCCTGCAGCCTGGTGTACTACACGGCCGGTTACCCGGACGGGCCAGGGTGGGTGGGGCTGTTCGTTGCCACCTATACCGTGACCGCGTTGGGCGACGGGCACCGGTCACTGCAGATCGTCGCGGCCGGCAAGGCCCTGCTCATCACCGTTTGGCTGCTCACGGCCGACCTGCAGCCGTTCAATGCCGCCGGGTGGGTGTTCTTCCGGATCGGTGCGGCCGTCATGGTGGCGGCGCTTGGCGAGTCGGTCCGCACTAGGCGGGTCCTGGCGGCCGAGGCGCAGGAGCGCGCGGAGCGGGCCGAACGGACCAAGGAGGAGGAGGCGCGGCGGCGGGTGGACGCCGAGCGGCTGCGGATCGCCCGGGAGGTCCACGACACCGTCGCCCACGCCATCGCCGTCATCAACGTGCAGGCCGGGGTCACCGCCCACGTGCTGGACAAGCGACCCGAGCAGGCACGCGACACGCTGGTCACGATCGAGCAGACCAGCGCGCGGGCGCTGGGCGAGCTGCGTGCCACCCTGGGGATGCTGCGCGACGCCGACGACGACCGGCGGGCGCCAACCCCAGGCCTCAACCAGATCGAGGAGTTGGTGGGGCTCGCGCGTGAGGCCGGGCTGGATGTCAAGGTCGAGGTGGCCTCCCCACCGCGGGAGCTGCCCGGCGCCACCGACCACGCGGCCTATCGGATCCTGCAGGAGTCGATCACCAACGCGATCCGCCATGCCGGCCCGGCACGGGTGGTCGTCTCGGTGGCCTACGGCCCGAGCCACCTTGAGCTACTGGTCGCCGACGACGGCCATGGCCCGCGTGACGCCGCCCGCGGCGCCGGCGACGCTGGCCGCGGGATCGTCGGGATGCGCGAGCGTGCCGCGCTCCTGGGCGGGGAGCTGACCGCGGGCCCAAGGCCCGGCGGCGGCTTCCAGGTGCGGGCTCGCCTGCCGCTGCCGCCCGACAGGACGGCACACCGGTGACCCGGCCGGCCGGAATGGACGAGCCCCGCCCGGCCGCGCCGATCAAAGTGCTGCTCGCCGACGACCAGGCGCTGGTGCGCACCGGCTTCAAGATGCTACTGGACACCGAGGGCGACATCACCGTGGTCGGCGAGGCCGCCGACGGCGCCGAAGCGGTCGCCCTGGCCCGCTCGGCCCGGCCCGACGTGGTGCTGATGGACATCCGCATGCCCACCCTGGACGGCATCCAGGCGACCAGGCAGATCGCGGCCACGCGCGGCCTGGAGCGGGTCCGAGTCCTGATCCTGACGACCTACGACACCGACGCCTACGTCTACGAGGCCCTGCAGGCCGGGGCCAGCGGCTTCCTGCTGAAGGACAGCGGCCCGGCCGAGCTGCTGCACGCCATCCGGGTGGTCGCGGCCGGCGAGGCGCTGCTGGCGCCCAGGATCACCCGCCGGCTGATCGCCCAGTTCACCGCCGCCCGCACCGCCCACCAGGTCGCCGAGGACCGCCTGGCCGTGCTCACCCAGCGGGAGCGGGAGGTGCTGGCGCTGGTCGGCGAGGGGCTCAGCAACCAGGAGATCGCCGCACGGCTGGTGCTGAGCCCGGCCACCGCGCGGACCCACGTCAGCCGCGCGATGGTCAAGCTGCGCGCCCGCGACCGTGCCCAGCTCGTGGTCGTGGCCTACCAGACCGGGCTGGTCAGCCCCACTCCGCCGGCCTGACCCCGCGCCGGCCCAGAGCCACCGCCCAGGAGGTGTGGTGCCAGAAAGTCGGTCGTGTAACTGGTCTTGCTCGGCGCGCAGCGCACCAGCCGCGGCCCGCAGATCTCCTCGGGCATGGTGCCCTGCTCGAACGCGGCCAGGTACTGGTTGACCGCCCGATGGGCCTCGCGCCGCCTGCTGGCCGCATCAGCGATATTCGGGTGCTGGACCCTACTTCTACCGTTGGCAGTGTTGCGAAGTTAAGGCGCCCCCGGGTCGGCGACCTAAGGCCTTCACCTCAGGACCGGCCGGCTCCCTTAGCCCTAGCGTCCGGACCGGAGGCGGCGACCGGCGCCGCCCGACCGCTCGGAGCCGGGAGCTCCCATGCTGTCCAAGCTAAAGGGGGACAAGACGATGGCTGTGCCCAATTGGTCCCACGTGTCGATAGAACGCGCCAAGCCCGGTTCCCTCGTCACGGCGGCGGCGCCCGCCCCCGACCAGCTGCACCTGTACGTCACCGCCGTCAACGGTTCGATTCATTCGACCTCCCGGGACCCCGCATCGGGTGTGTGGGCAAGCTGGCTCCCGGTCACCGGCGGCGAGGCCGCCCTGGGCTCCCCGATCACGGCAGTGGCGCGTATCCCCTACCACCTGGACTTGTTCGTGACCGGCACCGACGGTCAGATCTACTCGACCTACTGGCACGTCTGGGCGGGCTGGGCCGGCTGGTTCCAACTCCCCGGCGTCGCGGCCGCCTCGGGCTCGCCGGTCACGGCGGTGGCGCGCTATCCCAACCACCTGGACTTGTTCGTGACCGGCAGCGACGGTCGCATCCACTCGACCTACTGGGACGACGCCTCGGGGTGGGCGGGGGGCTGGTTCGAAGTCCCCGGCGTCGCCGCGGCCCCGGGCTCGCTGGTCACGGCGGTGGCGCGCTATCCCACCCACCTGGACCTGTTCGTCACCAGCGCCAACGGTGAGATCCGCTCGACCTACTGGGACGACGCCACGGGCTGGGCGGGGGGCTGGTTCCAGCTCCCCGGTCTGTCGGCCGCCCCGCGCTCCCCGATCACCGCGCTGGCCCGCAACCCTGACCACCTGGACCTGTTCGTCACCAGCGCCGCCGGTTCGATCAGCTGGACGTTCTGGGATGCCGCGTCGGGGTGGGCGAGCTGGTCCCAGGTCTCCGGTGGCGCCGCCGCGCCCCGCTCACCGGTCACGCCGGTGGCGCGCACCTCCGACCACCTGGACCTGTACATCACCGGCACCGACCGCAGGATCTACACGACCCACCTGCGCGCCGACGCCACCTGGCAGCGGTGGTCACCGGTCCCCGCGTTCGACACCGCGCGTAGGGCCTGGGTCACCGCGGTCCCACGGACGGCCGATCAGGTCGACCTGTTCGCCACCGACCAGCCGGCCGGCGCGATCTATTCCACCGCGCTGCCCTTCGAGTGGGAGTTGTTCCCCCCGAGGCCGCCAACCGACCTGCACGTCACCGAGGTGGCTGATCGCAAGATCGGCGTCGCCTGGAAGCAGCACTCCGACAACGAGACCGGATTCCACCTCCGCTACCGCGGCAAGCGGCCCACGTTCCTCGACCACACGGGGTCCCAATCCCTGCCCGCCAACACCGAGGCTGCTTCCATCACCGGCCTTCGTAGCGGCTACGAGTACACCGTCCACGTCGTCGCGGTCAACGAGGCGGGCGAGTCCGGTGGTCCAAACGTCACCGCCACGACCCCTGCGCGGACCATTAGCGTGGCAAAGGAGGGGGCGGGATCATCCACCGTCTTCGTCGTCAACGGCAGGGGCTTCAGCCCCAACAGCAAGGTGGAGCTGCGAATCGTCGACGGGCTGTTTCAGCACCCGGTAACGTGGGTGGAGACCGCAGAAGGCGATGGAACCCTAACCTCGCGGCGCAGCTACCCCTGCGTCACCGGAGAGTCACTGACCGTCAGTGCCTTCGAAAGCGCCGACCCCGAGGGCACCGTGTCGAACTTCCTCGAGACCAGTTGTCCCTGATCGCAAGCTGGTGCGGTCGCGTTGACGCGACGTCCCGGCGGGACGCTGCCTGTGGCGAATGCGATATTCGACGGGCACCTTCCACTACCGACGGCAAGCCGCTCAGCAGCCATGAAGATCACGATCTTCGGTTGGAGTATTAGGCTCGCCACTCAATCGTCACCTTCGTTGGATCGAAGGCCCACGAACGACCGTCCGGGCTCTCCCAGCGCATCCGGCCTGGGCGAGACGGGTGAAGTACCACCCGCGCAACGAGCAGGCTGATAAGGCTGCGCTGCCAGGTTAGGTCACTTCGTTCCCAGACTTGCCGAACCGTTTCGCCAGCAGGAAGCGAGATCAGGGCCCGGCCGCTCTCGATTTTTGCGAGCTTGGCCCTGGTTGCTTCCATGGCTTCTTCAACTACTGCCTTCGCTCTGGCCAGCTGCTCCCGGTTCAGCAGGCCGCTGGCGTAGTCGGCTATGAGGTCGTTGAGCTTGGCGCGCTGGCTGCCGTAGGTCTCGATGAGACCGCTGATATCCGGCTGGGCCGAATCACGGAGTGCAGCCGCGAGACCGCGACGACACCCCAGCCTTGAGCCTCGGCGTACTCTCGACGCTCGGCTTCCTGGATGGCGCAGTTCTCGGCGTTGGCATCACGTTCGAGGCTGAGCCTGGTATAGATGGCGCACCGCATGTCAAGCTGTCTCCCGAACGTAAGTTCGAGCCTGGGAGAGTGTGGCAGATGCACATAATGCTAATGGTGGGCACGATGAAGGGGGCGTTCCTGTTCAGCGCGGACGCCGAGCGGGGACACTTCGAGGCCGACGGGCCGCACTTCCGCGGGCAGGCGATCTACGCCTTGGCGTTCGACGGGCGTGGGGGGCGCCGGCGGCTGCTCGCCGGCACGGAGTCGAGCCACTGGGGCTCGGTGGTGCGCTGGTCGGACGACCTGGGCAAGACCTGGGCCGACCCGGGCGAGGGCAACATCCGCTTCCCGGAGTCGAGCGGCGCGGCGCTGAAGCGGGTCTGGCAGCTCCGGCCGGACGGGGACGGGCGCCCGGGCACGGTGTGGGCCGGGGTCGACCCGGCCGCGCTGTTCCGCAGCGACGACGGCGGCGAGACCTTCGAGCTGGTCGAGGGGCTCTGGGACCACCCGCACCGGCCGCGCTGGACGCCTGGCGGTGGTGGCCTGTGCCTGCACACGGTGCTGCCGCACCCGACCGACCCGGAGCGCATCTGGGTGGCGATCTCGACTGGCGGCGTGTACCGCTCCGACGACGGCGGCGCCTCCTGGCAGCCGCGGAACCAGGGCGTGCGGGCGCAGTTCCTGCCGGAGCCGGACCGCTACCCCGAGTTCGGCCAGTGCGTGCACAAGATCGACCTGGCCGCCGGCCGGCCCGACCGTCTCTACCTGCAGAACCACTGGGGGCTGTACCGCAGCGACGACGGTGGCGACCGCTGGGAGGACATGGCCAACGGGGTGCCGAGCGACTTCGGCTTCCCCATGGTCGCCCACCCGGGGGACCCGGACTCGGCCTACACCATCCCGCTGACCTCGGACGAGTTCCGCTGTACGCCCGACGCCCGCATGCAGGTGTTCCGCACCCGCGACGCCGGCGACTCGTGGGAGCCGCTGGGCGCCGGCATGCCGCAGCGTGACGCCTACCTGACGGTGCTGCGTGACGGGTTCGCCACCGATGGTCTGGAGCCTGCCGGGCTGTACTTCGGCACCCGCACCGGCGAGCTGTTCGCCTCGACCGACGAGGGTGAGAGCTGGCGCCTGCTGGCCGAGTGGCTGCCGCCGGTCACCTGCGTCAAGGCCGCGGTCGTCGGCTCCTGAACGGGATGGCCACCGTCCACCTGCCGGCGGCGCTGAGCGCCTACGCCGAGCAGCGCCGTCGCGTCGAGGTGCAGCTTCCGGGCGAGGGCGCGACCGTCGCCGCCCTGCTCGACGCCCTCGGCGAGGCCCACCCCGGCGTGCGCCAGCGCGTCCAGGACGAGCAGGGCGCCCTGCGCCCCCACGTCAACGTGTTCGTCAACGGCGAGAGCATCCGCTACCTCAGCGGCCTCTCCACCCTCCTGACCGAGGCCGACGAGGTCTGGATCCTGCCGGCCGTCTCCGGCGGCTGAGCAGTCGTCAGAGCTGGCACCACAGGAGCGAGTCGCCGCCACGACCGCAGTCGCCCTGCCTGCGGGGCAGTCGTCGGAGCTGGCACCACAGGAGCGAGTCGCCGCCACGACCGCAGTCGCCCTGCCTGCGGGGCAGTCGTCACACGTTGAAGCGGATGTGGAGGACGTCGCCCTCGCCGACGACGTAGGTGCGGCCTTCGGTGCGGAGGAGGCCCTTGGAGCGGGCGGCGTCCCAGCCGCCGGAGGCGATCACGTCGTCGTAGGGGATCACCTCGGCGCGGATGAAGCCGCGTTCGAGGTCGGAGTGGATGCGGCCGGCGGCTTCGGGGGCGGTGGCGCCGCGGTGGACCTCCCACGCCCTGGTCTCGTCCTCGCCGGTGGTGAGGAAGGTGAGCAGGTCGAGGAGGCGCCAGGCGGCGCCGACGACCTGGTCGAGGCCGCTGCGTTCGACGCCGACCTCGCGCAGGTAGGCGGCGGCGTCCTCGGGCGGCAGCTCGGCGGCCTCGGCCTCGAGGGCGCCTGGGAGGGCGACGGTGGGGATGCCGAGGGCCTGCTCGGTCACGGCGGCACGGGCCTGCTCCTCGGCGGCGTCCTCCTCGCCGAGGTTGACCACGGCGAGGACCGGCTTGAGGGTCAGCGGGGCGAAGTTGCGCAGCACCTTCAGCTCCTCTGGCTCCCAGGCGGCGGCGCGCAGGGGGGTGCCCTGGTCCAGCAGGTCGCGCGCCTTGGCGAGGGTGGTCGCTTCGAGGGCGGCCTCCTTGACGCCGGCGCGGGCGCGCTTGGCGGCCTTCTCGGCGCCGCCGGCGACGCTGGCGAGGTCGGCCACGGTCAGCTCGAGGGTGAGGTCGGCCGCGGCGGCCACCGGGTCGCCGCCGTCGAAGGCGGCCAGCACCATCGCCAGCGCGTCGACCTCGCGCAGCGCCCCGAGCCCCGCGGCGGACAGCTCGCCGCCGCGGGCGCCGGCGGAGAGCCCGGCGACGTCGACGAAGCGCACCTGGACGTGGACGCGCTTGCGGGAGCGCTCCAGGTCGGCGAGGGCGTCCACGCGCGGGTCGGGCACGGGCACGGCGGCCAGGTTGGCGCGGCCGGCCGCGCCGCCGGCCGGGACGCCGGCCCGGGTGAGGGCGTTGAACAGGGTGGTCTTGCCGGCGAAGGGCAGGCCGACGATGCCGATGTCCTTCATCTGGCTGGTTGTACCTCGCGGCGGGCTGGACGGCTGGAGAGCTGGAGTGTAGTGGTGCTTGGGAACCTCCGGCCCGACGGGAGCGTCCAAGCGGCATGATGAAGAAGACCGTCGCCCTCTCCAGCGGCCTCCTCGTTGCCCTCGCCCTCCTGCTCGGCGCCTGCGCCAACCCGGACGAGCAGTCGGGCGCGGCCTCGGGCGGGGCCGCCACCTCGACCATCGCCCCCCCGACCACGGGCGGGTCGACCACGTCCCCCAGCCCCGAGCCCCGCGACCAGATCAAGGTGGTGGCCACGGGAACCGTGCAGAACGGCGTCGAGCCCGGGTGCCTGATCCTGGAAACCGGCAAGGAGCGCTTCGTGCTGCTGGCCAAGGACAAGAGCAAGCTCACCGCCGGGTCCAAGGTGGAGGTCACCGGCGTCCGTACGAGCGGCCAGATCAGCTACTGCCAGCAGGGCACCCCCCTCGAGGTGCGGTCGGTCAGGCCGGTCTCCTGACGCAGTCCCCCCCGCGGCCCGGGCGCCTCTGGCGCCCGGGCCGTCCACGTGCCGGCCGCCCATCGCATCGCCGCAACGGGGCTACCTCGTTCTGCGTATCAGTGGGCGCCGAGGCATCCGCAACACTGCGGAACCTGTTCACAGTCCGTGGCCGTGCTCCACGAACCGTGGTTTCCTGAGTGCTCAACCAACGGCGGCGCTGACTGGTCTGGGCGCCGTCGGGCGGTCGTGGCATTCGGAGGCGACGTGGGCAGACGAGATCCCGCCGCGCGCCGGGCGGGACGCGGAGCCGACCGGCAGCAGGCCCCCGCCGCCGCGGCAGCGCCGAGCGTCAACACCGTGCTCGGGGGCGACGCCGTGCTGCGCGCGGCCGACATCGACGTCGGGCACGCGCGCGAGCGGCGCCGTCAGCGCCGGCTCGCTCGGGTGGCCGTGGTGCTCTGGGTCCTGTGCGGCTTCGCCTGGTACCGGGTGCTGACCGGCCGCTCGGTCAACCCGCTGGCCGGGCTCAGCCTCGGCCCGGAGGCCGTCTTCTGGCTGCCGCTGCTGCTGCTCGTCCTGCTGCTCGGGATCGTCACCCTCCTGCCGCTGGTGGGGCAGGGGCGCTCGCCGCACCTGCTGTACCGGCCGGAGCAGATCGACGTGACGCTCGACGACGTCAAGGGCCTCGACGCCGTGCGCGACGAGGTCGTCAAGACGCTCAACCTGTTCCTCGGCTACGCCACGTTCCGTGACCAGCTCGGCGGCAACCCGCGCCGCGGCATCCTGTTCGAGGGGCTGCCCGGCACCGGCAAGACCCACATGGCCAAGGCGATGGCCAGGCACGCCGGGGTGCCGTTCCTGTTCGTCTCGGCCACCAGCTTCCAGTCGATGTGGTACGGCATGACCGCGCGCAAGATCCGCTCGTTCTTCAGGGCGCTACGCAAGCTGGCCCGCGAGGAGGGCGGCGCGATCGGCTTCATCGAGGAGATCGACGCCATCGGCACCTCCCGCGGCGGGGTGGACGGGGTGGCCGCGACACCGGCCACCGCCTCGGGCGGCCCCGGCGGTCGCCGGGTGGAGGCGAGCATCTCCTCGGGCACCGGCGGGATGGTCAACGAGCTGCTGGTGCAGCTGCAGAGCTTCGACGTGCCGGCGTTCGGCGAGCGTGCCTGGGGCCGGGTGATCGACTGGCTGAACGGCTACCTGCCGCTCGACCACCAGCTCCACAAGCCGCCGCCGCGCTACAACAACATCCTGGTGATTGCGGCCACCAACCGGGCCGACGCGCTCGACCCGGCGCTGCTGCGGCCGGGCCGCTTCGACCGCAAGCTCTATTTCGACCTGCCCAACAAGGACGGGCGCCGCGAGCTGATCGACTACTTCCTGGTGCGCAAGGCCCACCATCCCGAGCTCGACGACCCGCTGCGGCGCGAGGAGCTGGCCCACCTCACCTTCGGCTACACCCCGGTGATGATCGAGCACCTGCTCGACGAGGCGCTCATCTGGGGGCTGCGCTCCGGCCGCGACGCGATGCGCTGGGTCGACGTCAGCCAGGCCAAGCTCTCCGAGGAGATCGGGCTGAAGCAGCCGGTCACCTACACCCCGCTGGAGAAGGAGATGGTGGCCACCCACGAGGCCGGCCACGCGGTCGCCGCCTACCTGTCCGGAGTCGGCCGCCGGCTCGAGGTCCTCTCGATCATCAAGCGCAAGGACGCCCTCGGCCTCCTGGCCCACAACGACACCGAGGAGCGCTGGACCCGGACCCGGTCGGAGCTGGAGGCGTTCCTGCGCATCGCGTGCGCCGGCATGGCCGCCGAGGAGCTGTGGTTCGGCGAGTCCACCACCGGCCCCGGCGGTGACCTCGTCGGCGCGACCAACATCGCCGCCCAGATGGTCGGCGCCCTCGGCATGGCCAACTCGCTGGTCTCCTACGTGGCCATGGAGGAGGGGCTGAACGACCGCAACGTGGTCGCCCGGGTGCTGTCCGACACCGAGGGCCGCGAGAAGGTCGACCGCATCCTCAAGGAGGCCAAGGCGGCGGCCAAGGAGCAGCTCGACGGCAACCGCCTGCTGGTCGAGGCGTTGCGCGACGCCCTGATCGAGCGGGAGGAGCTGATCGGCGACGAGATCGTCGAGGTGCTGCGCCTGGCCGAGGCCGACCTGCCGGCGCCGCCGACCGGCCCGCCGTCAGGGCTGCTGCCCAACCGCCCGGCCCCGCCCGCGCCCGCCGTCGAGGACGAGGGCGCCCCGGCCACGCAGTAGGCCCCGTACGCGACGGAGCCCCGCCCTCCCTTGGGCGGGGCTCCGTCGCGTCGGCGCCTTATGGCAGGCGCAGCTTCCACAGGCCGCGGCCGTGGGTGGCGGCCAGGACGGTCCTGCCGTCGGGGTAGAGGGACAGGTCGTTGACCGAGGCGCTCGGCAAGTCGCTGCCCAGCCGCGACCAGGCGGTCGGCTTGGAGGCGTCGGCGATGTAGACGGAGTTGTCGGTCGCCAGGACCAGGCGGCCCCTTGCCAGCACCAGGTCGTCGCCGGGGACGTCGGGCAGGTTGCCGCTGATGTCGGTCCAGGTCGCCCCGCCGTCCTTGGACTCGAACACGTGCCCCACGCCGGCGCTGGGGATCCAGCGCCGCGAGTAGCCGTTGTAGACGGCGTAGACGTGGGCCGGGTCGGCCGGGTCGACGGCGAGGGAGTTGACGAACCGGTTGGGCAGGTTCGGGGCGGTCACCTTGTGCCAGGTGCCGCCGTAGTTGGTGTTGATCGAGCTGGTGAAGCCGCCGCCCTCCGCGTCGAGCGGGTTGCACGGCGCGCAGGAGCCGGCGTAGACGGTGTTGCCGTTGGCGACCACCGCGGTCAGGAAGGAGCCCGCGCCGAGGTCGGTGAGCTGCTTCCAGTCGCAGGTGGTGTCGTCGCAGACGGTGTCGAAGCCCTTGGTGGTCTCCCACACGTAGCGGCCGCCGGTGACCCAGTGGCTGCCGTCCTTGACGTCCGGCTCGAACGGGGCGATGAACCGCGGCGAGGGGTCGCAGCCGGCCAGGTCGGGGTTCCACTCGCAGGCCGGCGAGACCAGCCGCCAGGACTCCGAGCCGGGCGCGCCGCTGGAGCGGCCGCCGTTGCGGCTGATCGCCACCGCCAGGTCGACGTACTCGACCACGGCGTTGTCGGAGTTGTTGGGGTCGATCAGCACGTCACCGCCGTCGCCGCCGAACGGCGAGACCTGCCCGTGGGTGCTGGCGCGCAGCAGCGAGGTGCCGTTGTCCTGCAGGCCGCCCCAGACGTCCACGCCGCCGCGCGGGCTGCGCCCGCTGCCGGCGTAGTAGTACTGCAGCGTGAACAGGTTGCGGTTGTTGTTGGTCCAGCGCACCTCGCCGCGCAGCTTGCTGGGGCGGGAGTAGACGCCACCGTCGTTGCCGAAGTAGGCGGTGCCGTCGTCGGCGATGGTGATGCCGTGCTGGTCAGGGTGGGTGGTCTTGGGGCAGCTGTCGAGCCCGTTCGCGGCGCAGGGAAGGGTGAAGTTCCAGTACGGCCCGATGGCCTTCCAGGTGGCGCCGCCGTCGCTGGTCTCGAAGACCTCCTCGAGGCCCACGTAGACGTGCTGGGCGTCGGCCGGGTCGACCTGGACGTAGATGTTGTACCAGCCCTGCACGCCGGGCTCGTAGCCCGAGGGGAACCCGAGCGCCGAGTCGCCGGCGGCGAGCTTGGCCGCGTCGGCCACCAGCGTCCAGGGACCGGCGACGTCGCCGCTGGGGGACTTGTAGACGCCCTTCAGGATGGTCGACTGGGCCGGCGCGGGCGGGCCCTCGTTGAAGTACGTCGGCGACTGGATGGCCGCGTACAGCACCTTGCCGTCGGTCGAGAACGACAGCGCGGTGCGGCCGATGTCGGTGGCGTCGAGGCCGGCCGGGCTGATCCTCTGGAAGCTGCCCGGGGCGCCGGAGCTGCCGGAGACGTAGAAGCCGTTGTAGTCGGTCCCCGCCCGCCAGCCGAGCACCGCGATCACCTGCTTGCCGCCGGAGCCCGGCTTCAGGGCCACGTCGGTGATGAACGAGGTGTTGTACGGCGTGTTGCCGGGGTTGGGATCCGGCTTGAGCACCAGCTGCCAGGGCGAGGTGCGTGCCGCCTGGCTGTGGCGGCGCCACAGCCCGCGGCTGGTGGCCGCGTAGACGTAGCTCGACGACGCGGTGATGCGGAAGACCAGCGCGTTGCGCAGCTCGTTGCCGCCCACCTTGAGGTAGCTCTGGCCGTGGTTGGTGGAGCGCCAGATGCCCTGCCCGGCGTAGGAGTCGGAGCTGGTGTTGGCCTCGCCGGTGCCCACCCACAGCGAGTGGTCGGACTTGCGCACGTACAGGGCGCCGATGGAGAGCGTCTCCTTGCTCTGCAGCGTCGGCTTCCAGTGCTGGCCGTGGTCGCTGGACACCCACACGCCGCCGTCGGCGGCGCCGCCGTAGATCCAGCGGCCGTCGCTGGCCATCGCGGTCATGCGGCCGCCGACCAGGCCGGCGCCACCACCGGAGTTGGACCAGACGGGGTCGCGGTAGCCCTGCGCGTCGCTGTCGTAGGGCACGTCGGTGACCTCGTCCCAGTGGCCGCCGACGGTGCTCAGGCCCGCAGCGGCGGCGTCGGCCTCGGCGACCGCCGCGGCCGGCACCTCGACACCCGGAGCGAGCCGTGGCGCCGAGTACCACTCGCGCGCCTCGAGCAGCTCGTGGGCGTCGCCCTGCTCGCGCTCGCCCGGTTCCTCGCCCGCAGCGAGCTGCCCCTGCGCGAACTCATGCAGGCCTTGCCTGCCCCCGGACTTCCGGTCCTGGGGTCCCGCGAAACCCGGGGTGCCGGCGAGGACCATGCCGAGCGCGGCCAGCAACGAGACGAGCGCCAACCCGCGGCGCCGCCAGAATGTTCGTCCCATCTATTCCCTCCGGAGCGAAAGCGATGGCGCCACGCCTCCCACCCCCGGCGCCGGGACACCGGCAGATGCTAATGCCGGTCAGCGCCTGCGAGAAGAATTCCAGCCGAATTCGGCTACCATTACGCCGCGACGCAATTGTCGGCGGACCGCCTGATATTTCGGGCAATTCAGGGTGGGCCTCGGGTAATTCGCGAGGATTGCGTACCTCGTGATGCGCGCAAGGCGCTTCATGAGGTCACGGCGAATCTCGCGGCGGCGGGCCGGTGTAGACCGCACGCGGGCGGATGGGCGTGCGCTGCTCGTACTCCTCGAGGGCGTGGGCCAGCCAGCCGGCGATGCGGGCGAGCGCGAACACGGTCTCGGCCGCGCCGCGGGTCATGCCCGCGACGAAGGCGAGCGCCGCCAGGGCGAAGTCCACGTTCGGGGCGGGCAGGCGGCGGCGCCGGACCGCGTCGACCACCGCCTCGACCACCTCGAGCCGCCGCGTGCCTTCCGAGCCCCCCGGAGCCCGGCCCAGCCGGTCGAGCAGGCAGGCGGCGCGCGGGTCGCCGTCCGGGTAGAGCAAGTGGCCGAGCCCCGGCACCTGCTCGCCCCAGCGCAGCCGGTCGCCGATCACCCTGGTCGCCCGCTCTGGCCTGCCGATCTCGGCCAGCAAGGTCTCCGCCGCCAGCGAGAGCCCGCCGTGCAGGGCGCCGCTGACCGCGCCGAGCCCGGCGCCGACGACCGCGTACGGGTCGGCCTGGACCGAGGCAGCCACCCGCGCCGCCACCGCCGAGGCGGCCAGCTCGTGGTCGGCGGCCAGCACCAGCGCCGCGTCGAGCACCTCGACCATGCCAGGGGGTGGCGGCGCCTGGCAGAGCCGCGGCCACAGCCTGGCCGCCACCGCCCCGGCTCCCAGCCGCGAGGCGGCCGCCGGGACCTCCGGGCCGAGCAGCGGCAGGGAGTCGACCAGGCCGGCGACCAGCGCGCGGCCGGTCGCGACCACGGCCGACGGGTGCAGCTCGAAGCGGAGCTCGTCGGCGGCGGCGAGCGCCGCCGTGGCCACCCGCAGCCGGTCGAGCGGCAGCGTGCCGGCGGGCAGGGCGTCCTGGCAGGCGGTCGCGACCGCCACCGCCGCCGGGTCGGTCCGCCACGGTCCCGGATCGCCGAGGCGGCCGGTCCAGAGCAGCTCGGCCACCTGCTCGAAGCTCGCGCGCCCGGCCAGCTCGGTGACGTCCAGCCCGCGGTAGCGCAGCGTGCCGCCGTCGATGCTGGTCAGCTCCGTGGCGATCACCAGGTCAGGGGCGGCGGCCTGGGCGCGCCCGCGGCCCCGGCGGGTCAGCCGCTCCACCTCGGCCGGGTCGAAGGTGGAGGTGCGCCCGTCCGGCGCGCGCTCGCTGCGCAGCAGCCCGCGACTGACGTAGGCGTACAGCGTCGCCGGCTTGACCCCCAGCCGCCTGGCCGCCTCCGCGCTGCTGAGCCGCTGCCGCGCCCGCGCCGCCATCGCCTCGCTCCCGGCCGTACATTGATCGCTGATCAATATTGACAACGTCGATGCCGTCTCGGCAACGTGGCTGGCGTGTCCCCCGTGACCCGGAGGCTTCCCATGCCACGCATCCACCTGCTCGACGTGACCAACCGCGACGGCGTCCAGACCGCGCGCGTCAACCTCTCCAAGTTCGGCAAGACGATGGTCAACTGGTACCTGGGCAAGCTCGGCGTGGCGCAGTCGGAGGCCGGCTTCCCCGCCCTCTTCCACGAGGTGCCCTACCTGCGCGCCAACCTCGCCCTCGCCGAGGCGGGCGCCTTCGGCGAGCTGCGCCTGTCCGGCTGGTTGCGGGCGGTGCCGGGCGACGTCGAGCAGGCGGTCCCGCTCGGCATGCGGCACATGAACCTGTCGATCTCCACCTCGGACCAGATGATCACCAACAAGTTCAGAGGCCGGCTGGACCGGGCCGCGGTGATCGGCGAGATGGTGAAGGCGACCCAGGCCGCCAAGCAGGCCGGGGTGCTGACCGTCGGCGTCAACGCCGAGGACGGCTCGCGCACCGACGACGGCTACCTCACCGAGTTCGCCCTGGCGGCCAGGGAGGCGGGCGCCGAGCGGATCCGCTACTGCGACACCATCGGCGGCGACTCCCCGGCGCGCATCCGGGAGCGCTTCGCCCGCCTCGCCACCGAGGTCGGCCTGCCGATCGAGACGCACTGCCACAACGACCTCGGCATGGCGGTCGCCAACTCCGTCTCCGGGGCACTCGGCGACCTCGACGCCGGCCAGGACGCCTGGGTCAACACCTGCGTCAACGGCATCGGCGAGCGGGCGGGCAACGCCGACCTGCTGAGCTGCATCCTCGCCTTCGAGCACGGCTTCGGCGTGCACGAGCGGGCCGAGCTCGGCGACCCCGTCGACCTGAGCTGGGCACGCCGCTTCGGCCTCTGGGCGGCCTACGCGTTCGGCCAGCCGATCCCGGTCAACCAGCCCGGCGTGGGCCGCAACGCCTTCTCGCACGAGTCGGGCATCCACGCCGACGGCGCCCTCAAGGACCGCCACAACTACGAGCTGTACGACGACGACACCCTCGGCCCGTTCCCCCACGACCACGCGGCGACGGAGGGCCGCGTCGTCCTCACCGGCGAGTACGGCGGCCGCGCCGGCTTCCAGCACGTGATGGACGCCCTCGGCCTCGAGGTCCCCGCCGAGGATCGCGACCTCACCTTCAGGCTGGTCCAGCTCTGCAACGCCGCCAGCGGCCGCCCCCTCACCGACGACGAGCTGCGCCTGATCGTCGCCTACCCGCACGAGCTGGCCCTGCTGTACCCGGGCTACCTGTCCTGACCCGTCGAGCCGCGCCAGGAGCGACCACCGGCTCAGGCGAGCGCGCGGACCGCCCCGAGGGCCTGGTCGACCTGCTCGGGCGTGGTGACGATGCTGGGACCGAGCCGGACCAGCGGCTGCTCGTACGGCGTGACGCTGGCCATCACCCTGGCGTCGGCCAGGCGGCCGACGGCCTCGTGGGGAGCGTAGCCGTCGACCTCGAAGCAGACGATGCCGGCGGACAGCTCTTCGCGCAGCGGCGTCGCCAGGCGCACGTGGCGCATCGCCCGAAGGCCCTCCTTGAGCTGCCTGGCCTGGACGCGGGTGCGCTCGGCCACGCGCTGCTTGCCGACGGCCAGGTGGAAGCGGAACGTCTCGCCCAGCGCCCAGCGGTGCTCGAAGGACTGAACGTATTATGATCCACGGTGCGATCAGCGCGTCAGCGGTCAGTTCGAGGCGGAGGAGCGCTGCATGGCCGAACCAGTGGAGCACCCGGCGAAGGGCTGGGCAGGCACCTACGGTCGCAAGTCCAACCTGCCGCGCGCGTTCCAGTCGCACAGCCCGGAGAATCAGGACCGCATCACCAAGCACGCCGCCCTCATCCATGGGCTGAGAATCAAGCCTGGCTACGAGTTCTTCGATGTGAAGTCGGCGAGCAAGGACGTTCGACGTCAAGGATTCGAAGGTGCGGTCGCGGCCCTGATGAATCGGGAGATCGAGGCACTGATCGTGCCGAAGCTCGACCGGCTCTCGCGGCGTGGCATGGGGCAGATCGGCCTGCTACTCGACGACCTCGAACAGGTCGGTGGCCGGATCATCTTCGTCGGAGCTGGTCTCGACTCCTCCAAGCCGAATGCTCGACCGATCATCGCGTTCCTCTCGGAGCAGGCGCGGCAGGAGTCGCTTGGTATGGCCTGGCGGATGGAGCAGTTCCACGAGGGCGCTCGGGTTTCAGGCAAGTGGGTCTGGCCACGTC
>WNFV01003177.1_pt1 | contig 21216 bp, 16 predicted proteins | sample 5400101 | NCBI WGS metagenome assembly WNFV01 (sample SAMN13153361, study PRJNA577476) | soil metagenome | isolation source: 115 cm soil or saprolite under grassland replicate 1 | place: USA:California | collected 2016-06-15 | reverse complement strand
TTGAGCGTGGACTCGCATCCGCTTTGTAAAGGCAAGTGAAGATGAGGCATCAAACGTCTATCTTCCCAATGAGAGAAAAACTCCTCATTTAGATCCCACGGTTCCAGAGAAGAGAGGCGAAGACGGGGTATATCGGTTTCTCGCAAGATACCCTTGACCAAATCGTGAAGTTGCACTCCAATATCCTGTCCCCATGAACCAAGATGTACGCCAGTTAAGACAATCTCTTTCGTGTCGCCTTGAATGGCAGATTGGATATCTGTCACTACATCTGCGAGCGGACGCGAGCGCGATTCGCCCCGTGCGACCGTTGTAATACAAAACGTACAATGGTTATTACATCCATCTTGCACTTTGATAAACGCACGCGTGCGGCGATGCAGACCGGGCAAAGGCTCACGAGCGATAGGTTCAATGTCAAAAGATTCATGTGGAATGTTTAGTACATCAGCAACGAGGTAATCTTTTTGGTCGTTCGCCACCACTCGCCAAACATTGGGAAGCGACGCGGCCTCTTTCGGTTGTAGTGTTGACCAACAACCAGTTGGTATGATCTGCTGAACTCCGGCACGCGCAATCTGACGGATCTTGCCGCGTGAGTCGGCTGCGGCTTCGGTCGTCACCGCACAGGTGTTGACCACAGCCATGTCCGCGCGTTCAGGCTTCGCAACGACTTCATGCCCTAAAGCACGGAATTGCTGCGCCATAGTTTCGATTTCAGCTTGGTTGAGTCGACAACCGATGGTATCGAGATAAATCTTCATATAAAAATTACGGTTTCATAGCCACAAAATTATCAAAAATCACGTCCACGCCGGGTTGATTAAATGTACCAACCAGCAAACCAATATCTCCTGATTTCAACGTCGAGTCTTGCACAGACGCGGTCTCAAAGCCATTGATATACAACGTAAGCTTTTCGCCGGTACAGTCTGCGCGCAGGTGGTTGATCGCCATGCCTGTCCGGATATTCGCTGAACCCTGCATTTCGGTTTGACCCAGCAACATAGCTTTGCCATCTTTAAAAATGCCAATGCCATAAAAGCCATCACTTGATATCAGGAAGAAATAATAATCAGTTTTAGTAAAGCGGCAGATCAGCCCAATTCGATTTTCATCAGGGCCCGCTAATTTACCAGAGTCCACCTCAAGCCGAACATCAGAAAAGTTTCGACTTGGTGTGGACCAGAAATTTGTGTTCAGGGCATTCACGAGAAAACGATAGCCACCACCATCGTAATCCATTGTGCCGCCATCGGCCTGTAGCCGATTCCAGCCAGTTACCGGACGCGAAAAATCATCTTTAAAGAGGACGCTTCCGGGAGGAACATTTTGGTCCTGTGGCGTGGTAATTGAAGATGGGAGAGCACAGGCTAATGAAATAATAAGCGGGAAAATGAAAAATAAAAAAAGTGAACGCATGGCGTGGATTTTATCATGCATCAATTCCGCCGAGGACGGCGACTTGAGCAGAAAGGCTATGGAAAATATTGTTGAAGTAATTGAGCAGCAATTTGGCCTGTTGCGCCATCCGGGTCAGCATCGCGGACGTGAACAAGTTCATTGAATGCAGAGGCACGATTACCCTGAGCGAGATATGTCATGGCAAGATGTAAATGGGCTGGCAAATAATTTGGGTCACGGTTAATTACGTCGAGAAGTGCCTGCTCGGCGGTGTGATAACGTCCAGATGACAGATAGGACCAACCAAGAGCGTCCAACGTTGGTACATCATCAGGCGCGAGCTTTGCAGCTTTTTGCGCAGCGGGAAGGCCGATCTCTTCTACACATATTCCGTTTTCAGCACAAAAGATTGCCAATAAGCGCCAATAGGTTGGTTCATCGGGAGCAAGTTCGGTCGCGTGTTGGTATGCGGCAAGTGCGGATGGCAAATCCCCAAGTCTGCTCTGAACTTCGCCAATAGATGCCTGCCAGCTGGGATTCTTCGGCTCGATCTCGGCAGCCAGAAGATACTCGGCTAACGATTGCGAATATTTTCCCTGTCGATTCCAGTAGAGGCCACGCAAAGCGCGAACGATGACGGATTTATCATTCAGTAGAAGCGCTTTATCTAGTTCGGCATGTCCATCCTGGCCGATTTGCTGTTTCGCCTCACCGAGCCATGCCCACCCTTCGGCATTGTTTGCATCTGCATCAACCGCTTTTTCGAAAGCTGAAAGGGATAAGTCCCATTCCTGGACAAGTCCAAGTGCACGACCTACAGTTATCATTCGGCGGGAGGCATCAGGCTGTGTGGCAGAGAGATTCAAAGCAGCGCGGAGAGTCTGGACAGCAGGATCAAATTCGGCGTCCAGAGAAGAGGCGAGTGAAAGTTCGGTAAGGGCTTGATCCGCGCCTAAAAGGGTTAATAAAAGGCCAAGTCTGTAATGAGCATATGAATTGCTCTGGTCAGAGCGGAGCTGGTTTTGTAAAGCAGATCGTTCGGCAGGCCAATTCTTTTGATGACGGTGGATAAGTGCCAGACCTGCATATAAAGATGGCGTGGGATAAACTGATACACCTTTTTCAAAGGCCTTTTGTGCAGCTTGCATGTCTCCATTTTGGTAATAGCCATATCCTAAGGCCAGCCAGCCTTGTTCTGAAAGTTCAGGAGCGCGCTCGAGAAAGACAATAGCATCCATGTAGTTATTCTGGTTGCTTGACGCGATACCTGCTTTTTCCCATAGGTCACCGCGCCAAGGTAAATGTCGTGCAGCGGATGCATACAATTCCGCAGCGCGTGCGTAATCACCGCTTACATTCGCTACCTCAGCCTGCCTGATCTCTGAAAAGCCTGTAATGAGAAAAGGTAAAAAGATCGCAGCTATCACAGCCGTGATTATCAAGGGAATGAACAACTTTGATTGACGCATCGTAACAATTATACGTTCACTGAGCCATATTTTTTGAACTGGAAGTATAATCATAAACGATGAGCGCTTTCCTCACTCAGATTCTTAACCAGCTTACAACCCCTCCTGGAAATTTAATCTATTATATTGTGCTGGCTTTCTCAATCGCTAGCGCATTACAGTCCTCGTTTAATCATTGGCGTTCGAGTGAATTCCCACAGGCACGCCGCGCCATGTTTGGACTGGGATTGCTGCTATCGGCACAGATTTTCCTTTTTGTATTCAGTGGTTTGGGATGGCAGGGAATCATCGATCCGAATGCCAGCTTGCCACCTTTGGATCGCGCTTTTGTCGTTTTTGGGATTATATGGATCACATGGCTGTGGGCCTTCCCAGAGCCTAGCCGTGTAGCAGATTTTGTTGCTGTCATGCTGACTGTGTTTTTGGCAATTGGTACAGTCTTCAGCATGCTCACCTGGCCTCCTCAAGTCGCATTCACAACCTATAACCAAACAGTTGATGATTGGCTGTGGCAAGTTGCCTCGATGGTTCTTATCACTCTTGGGCTATTGATTTTATTGATCCGTAGGCCAAATGGAATGTGGAATGGCATGATGGTTTTGATTCTGGGTTTTATTGGACATACAGTGCAGTTGCTATTCCCCGTCGATGGAAATTATTCCGGTATCGTACGCCTGGCTTACATGACAGCTTACCCCATTTTGCTCACATTGCCGCAGCGTTTCCCGGCACCTGTCAGCAGTAATAACGTACCACCATTGCCTGCACCAGCCACAACTAAAAAGGATTCGACCGTCCCAGAAAGACGCCGCTATAGCACTGACCCGAAGACTTTTCATGCCCTATTGGCATTAGCTGCGGAAACGAACGCTACCAAGGTCAGCAAATCCGTAACTCGGGCTATCGCGCAGACCATGCTAGCTGACCTGTGTTTCCTCGTCTACTTGACTGATAATAAAAACCAGCTGATCATTGCCGGCGGTTATGATTTAATTCGCGAAGAAAACCTTGAAGGCGGGTCGCTTAATAAGAATATGGTACCTATGCTGGCCAGTGCCATGCAACGCGGACGTCCCTTGCGTTTGCCTGCCAGTAGTACCTCCGCTGATATTAAAGGTCTGGGTGATCTTCTGGGCCTGAACAATCCCGGGCATCTCCTAAGCGTACCAATCATCACGCCGGAAAAGGAAGCTCTTGGCGGTATCATATTGCTTTCGCCCTACTCAGACCGCACATGGACAGCAGAAGACCAGGCATTCCTTTCAAATATCGCCGCCTCACTGGTACCAATTATTCAACGTAGTCAAAAGATGTCGAAGCTAGAGCAACAGACCGAGGTTGCTCGCTCACAGATCATTGAACTCGAACGCCGAAATCAGGAACTCACCCAGCAAATAGAGGCTCTAAAGGCAGAAACTGAAAAGGGAGGTGTAAAACCTGAAGGCCTGGCTTCATTGATGGCCGCTCAGGAGGAATCACAACAGATTATCGAACAATTACAGCAGGAAAACGCCGAGCTACGGACTACAGGGAAAACTGAGATTCAAGCGGTTGATGAACAGCAAATTGAAAAAGAACTCAAACTTGCATTGCAAGAAACCGCCCGGTTGCAAAATCAGTTAGCGAATGCCAACATAAAAATCCTTGAGATGGAAAAAGGGGTTGCTACCACTCATTCCACGGAACAGGCGGAGGTCATTGCCTCCATCTCGCAGGAATTGCGACAGCCGATGTCTTCTATTGTGGGATATACCGATTTGCTTTTAGGCGAATCAGTTGGCATTCTCGGTGCACTTCAACGAAAATTTGTGGAGCGGATTCAAGTCTCCACTGAACGTATCGGCAGTTTGATTGATGACTTGATCCAGGTCAGTAAGCTTGAAACCGGACTCACCGACCTAAAGCCTGAAGCAGTAGATTTGAATCTGATCATTGATAATGCCATGTCTTACACGAGCAGCCAGGTGCGCGAGAAAAATATATCCTTGCATCTCGACCTGCCGAAGAAAGTCGCTGCAATCCACGCGGATCGCGAAGCTCTTCAACAAATCCTAATCCATTTATTACAAAACGCGGGGGCCGCGACGCCCGTCGAGGGGACGATCAGGCTCAAAGTCCAAACAAGAAACGAAGAGGGACAGGAGTTTGTGCTTATTCAAGTGACTGATTCCGGCGGAGGCATCCCAACAGAAGATATGCCGCGCGTCTTCACTCGCCTTTACCGCGCGGATAACGTTCTCATTCAAGGTGTCGGTGATACAGGTGTGGGGCTTTCCATCGCCAAAACCCTCACGGAAGCGCAAAATGGGCGCATCTGGGTGGAAAGTGAACCTGGTGTTGGCTCAACATTCAGTGTGCTACTACCAATTTCAGACAATAACACAGGAAATATCCCCGTTAAATCCAAAGGGAATAAGTAATGCAAGCCGTCCGCCAGATTGGAACCGCGCTCATACTTGCTTTGCTCTCCATCGGACTTGTGCTCGGTGGACTTTCTTTATCACTGGTTGAGTACGCCAAGCCTGCGGCGCCTCAACCGACCAATACTCTGCTCCCATCCCCTTTGCCTCTTACCGCCACAGCAACACTCCCGCCTCCGCTCGAATCACTTACACCCACGAACACAGCCAGCCCAACTAGCACTCCTTTACCTCCTCCTTCCTGCCAGATCCCTAGCAACTGGATTCCTATTACTGTTAATCCAGGCGATACCCTGGAGAGCCTTGCAGCGCGTTATCGAATGACTGCTGAACAATTACGTCAGGCTAATTGCTTGTTGACGAATAGCGTCCTACCAGGCTCCACAATCTATGTGCCAGTTGTACCGACCAATACAGTTATTGTATGCATTCCTGGTGCTGTCGGTTGGGTAAAGACGTACAAAGTTCAGCCCGGCGATACGCTATTTAATATCGCGACAACGCATTACACGACCACCCTGCTTCTCAAACAAGTTAATTGTCGTACGAGCGATATAATTCATGTCGGTGAATTGTTGTGGGTTCCAAATGTTGCCACACGCACGCCAACTCTGTCCTTGCCGCCAAACGCCAATACTTTTACACCTAATCCAACTGAGCCATTAACTGAAACTGCTATACCATTTACAGCGACAACTGCGCCAACTGATACACTCCAGCCGGATACAGCTACTCCGAATCCTTCAGCTACACCTTTACCGCCATCTACGGCAACACTAACTCCGTTTCCCCAGTAAAAGCATCATGCCTTACAGAAAGGTGTGGTGTAATTGCGAACTCCCATACATTATTTCATGAAGAAGCCTTTATCCAAAAAATCCCTTCTTACCGACTTTCTTTTTCAAAACATTCACACCAAACGGCTTCATGCAAAAACGCAAAGCCCCCGGGGCTCGTTAAATATCTTTGCACCTTCGCTGTGTCGCGACAAGAAACCAGTGCTAATATCGCGTCGTGGACTTGTTGGCTGTATTATTCTCCTCGTTTTTCTTCTCACCGGATGTGGTGCCGCGCCCGCGCCCATGTCTGCACCTTTACCATACATACTCATCACAGTCGCACCAAACGCTTCGCCTACACCGACTCCATTTCAACCTTCCTTATATACGCCAACAGCATTTTACGCGGATAATACCCTCCCGACCGCAACGCCTTCTCCGACACCCACACCGCCACTCGATGTTACCGCGACTGTTGATTTAAATACGCTTTTTCCTACGGGCGCCGCGCCGCCTGTACTTGAAAGCTCGAGTATTCAACCAACTGCACTACCCCCCCTGACCGACAATGAAACCGTTAATTTCCTTCTGATCGGATCAGATAAGCGACCAGGCTCATCTTATCGTACTGATACGCTAATCATCGCGATCCTGTGGCCGAAGGAGGGACAGGTCTCAATGATCTCGCTCCCGCGCGACCTTTGGATTTATATTCCAACAGTCGGCATGCAACGTATCAATACTGCTTATCAATCAGGCGAGATCTACAATTACGCTGGCGGCGGACCAGGTTTGCTCAAAGATACTATCGCATACAATCTTGGTATTCGCATTGACCATACTGCTATGGTTGAGTTTGATGGATTCCGACGTATCGTAGATACCCTCGGCGGAATCGATGTCCCAGTCTCCTGTGCATATACGGATTGGCGGTTAATCGATCCTTCCTACGATCCATATGATGAAAATAACTGGTGGTTGTATACTGTTGGTCCTGGCCAAGTCTTTATGGATGGGGATCTCGCTTTATGGTACGCCCGCTCGCGTGCCAAATCCAACGACTTCGATCGGGGTCGGCGTTCGCAGGAAGTCTTGCGCGCCATCTTTGCCAAAGCTCTGCAAAGTGATACTTTAAGTAAAATTCCGCAACTATACAATGATTTATCCAGCACGGTCGTTACTGATCTTGGTCTCGACGATATACTGCGTTTGGCACCTTACGCGCCTAAGCTAACCAACGCCGATATCCGCGGTTACTTTATTCGTCCCCCATACGTGAGTGGATGGATGACCCCCGGTGGCGCGTCTGTCCAATTGCCTAATGAAGAAATGCTCAAACAACTGCTCGTGGAAGCAACCACGCTCTCACCACGCGCAGCTGAGCGCGAATCGGTCAAAATCGAAATCCAAAATGGCTCACCATTCGATTCGTGGGATGCTCTCGCTGCCTCACGTTTGAACTACGCGGGTTATGAGACAACCATTTCACCTGCAGATCGCCGCGATTATACAAATTCCGTCCTAGTAGACTTCACTCCTGGACAGGATCCAAATCAACAACAAGCGATCATATCGACCCTCAACCTGTTCTCAGCAAATATCATTTCCCTCCCTGATGCAAACAGCCCCGTTAAATACCGTGTGATACTTGGGCACGATTACGAGCCTTGTTTCCAGCCTCAAGATTTATCCCATTAAGTTTCCATCAATTGGGGGCAGGCTGTAGATGTTGACAACCATCTCTTTTTTCGTTAAACTATACGCAAAGGTTATGCGCTACGGCGCAAACGCCGCAACTTCCTATTAATTAATAGGGCAAATCGCTTTTTATCCAAGGATCTCCAAAGTAACCTGGTTCTTACTTGGCTGCCTTGTATATTGCGAGCAAGCTTGCGGCACAAGTACCGCAAGTTCCACTAATTTCAATGGAGCTTGCGGCACAAGTACCATGTTATGCATGGTACAAGGAGGCTCTATGGGCCCACTAACTAATATTGCACATTTAACCCCTCAAACTCATATTATCCCGGCGATCAACGCTTGGGAGATTTTCCTATACGATCAAGGCCGTTCACCCAACACTGTAAAAGCCTTTCTTTCTGATATACGGCTCCTAACTAAGTTCCTGCCCCCGGATCGCACTATAGGAACGATTACAACAGAGGATCTTAATCGCTTCTTTGAATGGATGGAAAAAGAACGTGATATTCCGTGTAGTCCGAAGACACTGGCGCGGCGTATCACTTCTACTAAATCATTCTTTCGATGGTTGCACCAGCACGGCGTGTTGTTGATTGACCCTGCTGAGAAAGTCTTGCAACGCTCTGCGATCAGCCCTCTCCCCCAGGTTCTCACAGACGATGAATACGATGCTGCCCTGCTTGCCGCTGACAGGCATCGACGTGATACCAAACCAGATGCGCGGCCGTATACACTAGTCTACCTTTTGCTCACCACTGGCATCAAGAAAAGTGAGTGTCTCGGTATACATATTAACCATATTGATCTTTACGCTCCAAATGGTCCACAGGTATTTATTCGCTATGCCAGTCCAGCCAACCGTTACAAAGAGCGCAAATTGCTTCTCGCTGAGGATTGGTTACCCGCATACAAGGAATATCTCGCACAATACCAGCCTGTAGACCAGGTGTTCCCATGGTCACCACGACGATTGGAGTATCTACTCGAAGATATTGGCGCTGAAGCTGGTCTCACCAAACACTTATCCTTCGACATGTGTCGTTGGACATGTGCTCTACGAGATTATCAGTCAGGAATCGAAGTGGATACCATTCGTCAAAAGTTAGGCGTTTCAAAGATACAATGGCGTGAGATCTTTATCAAACTCCGTCAACTGAATGGTGAAATAGGTTAATCGCATGTCCCCGCTAAAATTTGGCGGGGACTTTATTCTGCAGATTTTTCTGGTGGGCGTGTAATGGCAAAATACACCATGCTTCGTGAGGAGGGCGTTAAACGGAACGGATGGGCAGGGCGATATCCTGGAATCCATACGACCACGTCGCCTGAACATAACAAAGGCCAGCGATCACGTGCCCGTTGCGGCACCTTCTCATTCACGAAGAAATCCGATAATTTTTGAGAATGACCGTCCATACCGAGAGGCTCGAAGCGATCTCCAGGACGACGCGCGCGCAGTTCCAGTGGGATAGGCAATTTTTCCGCATCTAGCCAAACCTGAAACAGATCTTCATTCCGACCTGCCTGCTCACGCGCCAAAGCCGGTAACCGCCAGCGTTCACAGGAAAACTTCCATCCCCCTAAAAGCTCAATACTACTTGGAACTACGATGGAGATGGATTCAGCGATTTTGGGCATCTGAGGCCAGCGGTTGAAAGGCAAGTCTGCATCAGGTGTATAAACGTAGATGTTATTTCCCTCCCGGAAAATTCGTAAACCACCCTTCAAATCCGCGCGTGACGAATGATCTTGATCATTTATAAAAGTGGAAGCGCGTTCAAGAGCTGCGAAATTTACATCCTGTCCGGGCCGAAGGTGCAGTATCGCCTTGCGGATCAGGTTTCGTTGGAGTCCGAGCGGGCGCTCTAGGAGCCGGTCAACCTCAAAGGTGACAACATCCTTGTCGGCAGCAGTCACACACTCGCCCCAAGCAGAGTCCAAGGCTTCCGAAATAAAGGAGTAGTCTGCCTTAAGCGATTGAGTCATTCGCAGTATGGCTTCACGGAATTTAGGATTGTAGGTCTCAAGGTTTGGAATGAGAAGATGACGCATGCGGTTGCGCAGGAAGTTTAGTGAATCATTGCTCGGATCGTAATGAGGGCGCAGGCCGTTGGCGGCACAATATACAACAGTTTCCTCACGCCATACATCCAGGAGGGGACGAATCACCGGGATCTTGGGATCAAACATCTTCAACACCGAGCGGTAAGACATCCCTTTCAAACCGGATAGACCACTACCGCGCAGGAAGTGCATGAGCACCGTTTCCACCTGATCATCAGCGGTATGTCCCACTGCCACAGCCTGTGCATCGCGTTGACGCGCCAAACCAAACATGAAACGGTAACGCAAAATGCGCGCCGCCTCCTCAATGGATAGACCTTCTTTCTCTGCGTAAGCGCGTACATCCGACCCATCTATGATCGAAGGAATCATCAACCGCGCCGCAGCCTGTTCGACCATATTGGCATCTACATCAGATTCGGGGCGAAGCTGGTGATTGAAATGTGCAATTACTAAGGGATATCCTGCCCGCCTCAGAATATCCATAAGGCACAAGCTATCCGGTCCCCCGGAAATACCCGCAATAATAAGACGATCTTTGACTAGACCACATCCTTCGCGAAGGATGATTTCGATATTCTCAAGCATGGAACTTATTAAACCATAAACCCTGAAGGCCTCAAAGACCATCAAAGTTTTGGCTTAAAGCTGATACAACTCCACCAACACCCCACCAGTTGACTCAGGATGGATAAAGGCATATTTCTTTCCATCCGCTGTGAGCCGCGGCTCTTCATTGATTAAGCGTATATTTTTGCTTTTCAGTTGTAACATCATTGCCTCAATGTCATCTACTTCAAGGCATAGATGATGCATGCCCGGTCCGCGTTTGGTCAAGTATTTGGCAATGCCTGAGTCATCCGTAGTAGGCATTACCAGTTCCACTTCTGAGCCAGAGAGTGGCAGAAAAGCCACTTGCGATTTCTCGACAGGCACATCACGCAGTTCGTGCAAGTCAATTCCGAGAGCATCACGCCAGAATGTGAGCGATTTTTCCATATCGTCCACGACAACTGCAATGTGGTTGATGGCTTTGATCTTGGGCATATTTCTCCGTTTGCTTGGCCCTGCCTGCACCTTGCCGTCCCGTTCTTGGCCCGGGACAGGGGCGGGTACAGGTAAGTCGAAGGGCATTTTCAGCACGCGCTTTGACTGCAGCGCGACGAACGCGCCTCGGCTCACATTGTCCCGATGGGTTTTCGGGAGGGCGGATTAGAACTCTCTATCAAATCTATATAGGCACCCTTGACCAAGTCTTCCTTTTGGATGCCCAGTTTCTGCATAAGATCTTCTGCTATGGTCTGCCCCTCTACATCGGATTGGCCATCGCTCATTACAACTTCCAGCTCCATGAATTGACCGAGTCCTTGTACATCATCCAGATGTATGCGCGTTTGGCCAATCATATAAAGGTAACGGGTCTTCTTCACAATACCGCGAATACCATATGCCATCTCAAGCACATGCTTGAGGTTCTCAGGGTCAGACGTTTCAGCAATCTGATAATCCGAGCGTTTCGGGCCGTCCTGGTCTGGGCGCTCATAATAGATAAGCTCACCACGATATGGTGCCAAGATTCGCAATTTTAAGCGTCCATGCTCGGCGTTGAAAAATGTATCTTCCTGCTGAATAACTACGGCAGGCATATTGCTGAGCGCTTCAGCGCGCTGGCGGATCTCGGCAAAATTACGAGCTCGGGCTTTGATTTCAACATTTGAAGGCATGCCCTAGTTTACTCGAATTTTGAAACACGGAAATTCAGGTAGATCAAGAAATAATCTTTTCAGGCCAGGGTGCAAATGAGGCCACATCCTGTCCACACTCGCGGGCAAGTTGTTCAAAAACTTGGCTCGTTTGCTGGTCGGTTGACAGATATTGAACCAGAAATAGTTCACCGTACGGTGTAATCGTGACACTGGAGGAGGCGAGGTATTTTAAGGGACCATACCGACTGTGCTCGTATGTAAATAAATCGGCATTAGACTCCTTATCCATTTCCAAGGATGAGACCATTTTCCAATAGCGGTCGAACAGCGGGAATTCAATTGGGTTACGAAATGCTTTGATCAAATATTTGAAGTACGGTTTTGCCCGATATCGCAGGCTAATCTCCCGAAAGCTGCGCATGGTATTCAGCGCGTAGGCGTCCCAATTTTCTGCGACCATTTTACGCGAAATGAGGTCCTGGCCAAACGTCACACGGATCGTACTATAGCCCCCCGGCAAGTTCACACCAGTCATTGCCCAATCACTTGAAATTTGGAAAAGCGTCATAACGATGTAAGTGGCAGCAATCACATCACCATAAACAACAATCATAAAAGCCGGAAGCCGCAATTGCCCGATAAGATGAATTAACTTGCCCAGCGTTTTCTGTGGATGAAAAACATCGGTTTTCACTTGTGAAGACGGCTGACGAACCATCTGCCGGTTATCCAAGCCACTGGCAGCCAGCAGAAACTCACGTCGCTCCATCGTAGTCAGTTGGAAGGCATTGGCAAGGTTAAAAAGCAAATAAGGCTCAAAGTGCTTCTTGACACCCCGCTCGATCTGACTAATAACCGCCTCTTCGACCTGTGCGAACTCTGCCAGATTGAATTGTGTCCAATCCAAATCCTGACGAAGAGTAGAGACTAGCTGGCCAAATTCCCTGCGATTCATATAACCTCACAATATTCTCATGACTCAAAAAAATCTTTGAATCAGGAAGAAATATTCTTGCTGGACAAAAAAGTTGTTTTCTACGATAATAATACCAGGCCTCAATAATTTTGAGTAATTCAAATTGATCCACAGGGGATTTAGCGACCGGCCTACACGGGGGATCCTTAGGAGGGGGAGCAGGAATTAATGTAGAGACTCCAGTGAAAGCTGGAGTCTCTCGTCTTTACCCTCAATTTACCGAGAGAAACCCAAATGTTCTCCACATCACGCGCATCATTCCGTGACCGAAATCCGGCTTCAAGAACTGGTTCGGGCACGACCCCGGGATGACCGCGATGCCATTGGCTTTGCACTTCTCCACTGCATCTTGCGAGACGCTGGTCATGCTCGCCGCTAAACCGGGCTTTGTCCCCATCATACAATGCATCCACACATGTTTGATGCCCAATTCCACGCACTGCTGAACAACCTGTTCTGCTACGGCAGGACTGGCAAGAATGAAGACTGCGTCCGGCTTCTCGGGTATAGACTTCAAATCAGGATAACATGGTGCACCATCATATGTGGAAAGGCGAGGGTTGACCCCGTAGACCTGATAGCCAGCTTCCTTGAACTTTTTATAGCTCAAGTTACAGCCTGTCTCGCGTTTATCAGATACGCCGACAACCGCGATCTTTTTTTGTGCGAGGAAGTCTTGCACAAGATTATCAATTTTTGCCATTGGAATTCTCCTTATCCTTGACATGTAAACTTTTCAGTGAATATCTCGGTGAATATCAGTAGTTTATTCAATAAGATTATACATATGTTGCATTCATCAATAAAGATGATAAAAATCACATTATTGGGTTTGAGTTGTGTGTGTACTCACCTGCCAAGCAATTGACTTAAACCCGCTGATATTCCTCTAACAAAACTCTTGCCACAGGATAATGTGCGCGATATAAAATATTTATGAGAAAAAAGACAGGTTATCAAACTGCCTAATCTTAGGGTATCTGAGGCCCTGGGGTAGGCAGGTATCGTAATTCTCTTATAGGAGGCAGAAATGACCGACACAGCTCCAACCTCAACCTCTGAGAATGCCCAAGAGTTTTCATTCAAAGCTGAAACCAAACAACTACTTAATATCCTGATTCATTCTCTCTACAAAGATCGTGAAGTGTTCCTGCGCGAGCTGCTTTCCAACGCTTCTGATGCGCTCAACCGTCTGCGCTTTGAGATGGTCACTAATCAAAATGTAGTCGATCCGAAAGCCGATTTGCGCATCGACCTGAAAGCAGATAAGGACGCGCGTATGCTTACGATTCAAGATACAGGTATTGGAATGACCAAAGATGAAATTATCGAGAATCTTGGCACAATTGCCCAATCAGGTGCGCGCAAATTCCTAGAAGCAACAAAAGAAAGGAAGGTAGATCTTTCCCAGGTTATCGGTCAGTTTGGTGTAGGCTTCTATTCTGTCTTTATGGTAGCGGAATGGGTGCGGGTCACATCGCGTTCATATAATCCAGAAGCAGAGGCGGTAAGTTGGTATGCCACAGGGGAGGACAATTATCAGGTCAGCCGGGCAGATATGAGTGAGCGCGGAACGAAGGTCGAGATCAAGCTAAAAGAAGATGCCACAGAGTTCGCCGAGGAGTTCCGTCTAAAGAACATCATCCATAAGCATTCAGATTATATTGGTTTTCCCATCTATTTAGGCGATAGCAAGGAGGCGGTTAACAAGCGGACATCCCTTTGGCGTACGCCAAAACAGGATGTGACCGAGGAGCAATATAAAGAGTTTTACCGCCAGACAACGCTGGAATTTGAGGAACCTCTCCTGCATATTCATATGGTTACTGATGCACCAGTGCAGTTGTATGCACTGCTATACGTGCCAGGAAAAGCGGAGCGCGGCATTCTTGCGCTACGGAAAGAGGACGGCCTGAAGCTGTATTCACGCAATATTTTGATCGATGAATACAACAAGGATTTATTGCCGGAATATCTGCGTTTTGTACAGGGCGTTGTGGATTCAGAAGATCTGCCGCTCAATGTTTCACGCGAGACCGTTCAATCCAGTACATTAATGACACGCTTGAAGAAAGTACTGACCAATCAGGTGATTAGAGATTTGGAATCGCTTGCTAAAAACAAGACTGAGAAATATCAAACTTTCTGGCAGGAGTTTGGTGGCTATATCAAACAAGGTTTAGCGATCGATATGACGGAAGGCGAGAAGCTACATTCTTTACTCCGTTTCAAAACCAACCTGCACCCCGAGACCTGGTCTTCCCTGGAAGATTACGTTGGGCGGGTGCAAGATGGACAGAAAGTCATTTACTATATCGTCGGTGATGACCCGAAATCTGTTTTAAGAAGCCCACATCTGGATTATTTTCACGCGCAAGGCACAGAAGTGTTGCTTTTGACCGAACCAATGGACTCATTTATGTTGATGGGTCTGCATAAGTATAAAGACTTTGAACTGAAGAACGTCGCTCAGGCTGATGTGGATGCGACTGAAAAGCAAAAAGAACAGGCAGAAGCAGAGAAAATCCCGGATGCAGATTTCAACACTTTGGTAGAAAGATTTAAGCAGGTTCTAGGTGAGCGCGTCACGGATGTACGCGCCAGCAATCGGCTTTCGCAGTCTGTTGCACGCCTGGTTGATCCAGAGGGTGCCCCGAACCCGGAGCTACAGCGCGTTTACAAATATCTTGGCAAAGAGTATCAGATTCCAAAGAAGATATTGGAATTGAACCCATCACATACTATCTTGAAAAACTTGCTCAAATTAGAGTCCGGCTCGGATTTACAGACCGCCATCATCGAACAGATCTTTGATAGCGCCCTCCTGGTTGAAGGTCTGCATCCCGATCCATCAAGCATGGTCTCGCGGGTTCAACAAATCATCGAGGCGGCTTTGGCAAAGTAAATGCAAGAGATTTATAGAAATAACTGAGCCATGCACAGTGTGTGCATGGCTCGTTTTTGTTCATCGTGGATAATCGAGCATCCAATTTTTATTGGAAGCATCTCTTCAGAGAAGACAATTTTACGGATGTTCAGCCAGTGTAACCGTTAGGCTTTGTTCTTTCCCATCTCTCAAGATGGTCAAGCTGACCTGCTGGCCAGGTTTTGCGTTTTGCATAAAAGCCTGCAAATCATCGAAACTGGTAACCGCGTTGTTATCAATTGCGGTGATAACATCTCCGCCCACTAGCACACGCTGTCCATTGATTAGCACGGGTTTAAAGCTACCCTGTAAACCGGCCAGGTCTGCTGGACTCCCGGCTTGTACCTGTTCCACTAGGACACCGGTTTGATTCTCAGGCAGGTTCATTTCTTTGTTGATTTGCGGTGTAAGGGGTTGACCTGCAATACCAAGCCAGACGTGCTGTGGTGTATTATCGGTGGTAGTTTGCGACTCAGAAGTTTGTGCAGGTCGAGCTTCTAGTGTGACATCAATCGTCTGTTCTTTGCCATCACGCAGGATAGTAAGCGTGACTTTCTGATTGACCTTAGTATGGTCGGCAAGATATGCAATTACATCCTCAATGGTTTTAACCGGCGTACCGTCAATGGCAGTAATCAGGTCTCCGCCAACATTCACAACCTGACCATCAATCGTGACCTGGCGGTCGCTACCATGCAGGCCGGCTTTGTCAGCAGGGCCATTAGCAACGATCTCTTCTACCAATGCGCCGCGTTGCGTGGCGTCCATACTCATGGCTTTAGCCAGATCAGGCGTCAATGTGATACCGCTGATACCGAGATAAGGGTGTTCATATTTACCGTTCTTGATCAGTTCTGGTATGACTTGGTTAACGATTGTGGATGGTATGGCAAAGCCAACACCAGAATTGACTCCCGCAGATGATTCAATCGCCGAATTCACTCCGATGAGCGCACCTTGGTCATCGACCAACGGGCCGCCAGAATTTCCGGGGTTAATCGGTGCATCAGTCTGGATAATATCGGGGATGGAAAAGGTCGCGCCGTCGGTATTGATTTCGCCAGCAGGCAAAGTGCGCCCTAAGGCACTGACGATGCCCACCGTCATCGTATTTTCTAGCCCAAAAGGATTGCCAATTGCCACGGCAATTTGGCCCACTTTTACATTCGTCGAATCACTGACTGTGATTGGTGTGAGGTCAAAACCGGGGTTATCCACTTTGATAACAGCCAGGTCGCTATCAGGATCTGCGCCAACCAGATTTGCCGGAAGGGTAGTGCCATCGGCGAATTTGACTTCAATTTTGCTTGCACCGATCACTACGTGATTGTTGGTAATAATATAGCCATCCTTATTCCACACAAAGCCAGAGCCAAGCGCTTGGCTGTACTGCGGCACGGAGGGTTGACTGTTATTCTGATTGGGGCCACCAAAGAAATTAGGGAGGCCAGGGATTTGGGGGAATGGGGAGTTCTGATCTCCAGGGTTTAGGCTCGAGATGTCTTGCTTTTCCACCACCCGAATACTGACCACAGAGGGATTTACCTGTGTATAAATCCCTTCTAACGCGCTTTCATAAGCACCTAAGGACGTTGCCCCACCGCTATTTGTATTCTGTTGAGGCCGTGATTGTTGAGGTTGAGTCACAACAGATGGTTGTTTTATGTCAGGCTGCGCCAGCAAGGGATTGGTCAGAGGTCCGCAGGCTGCCAGCAATAGGCTGACGACGAGCACAGTTATACTGAGTTGGGTAATTTTATTTTTCATAAGGAAACCTCTCTTTTCGTCTTACAGTATATGTAAGAGGTTCCACTGTGTCTTTATGAGAAACCTATGGGAAGCTTAAGGAAACCTTATGACCCGCCCCCATCCCCGCCTTCGCGAAGCATGCCCGAAGAGCGCCCCCAAATCAAAACCAAATTCGGGGGAGGAATGACTACAACGGCAGCGTGACTGTAAATTCGCTGCCTTGGCCTGTCGTGCTCTCTACACTGAGCTTGCCGTCATGGGCTGTCACTAGCTCGCGGGCAATTGTTAGCCCTTGTCCCATGCCATCTTTGATGCGCCGACCAGTGTCACCGCGGTAAAACGGAAGAAAAATCTTTTCAAGCTCATCGGCGTGGATACCCACGCCTGTATCACTAACTTTAAGCCAAAATGTTTTCTCATCCACGCCTGCAGAAATCTTCACGTTCCCACCTGCCGGTGTGTATTTAATCGCATTGCTCAAGAGATTCCCCACCACTTGGGCCATCCGTAAAGTATCGATAGAAATAGATGGCAGCGTGGCTGGAATTTCCTCTACCCAATCAAGATGTTTCTCCTGTGCGGCCGCTCGCCACGGGATCAGGACTCCCCTTAGCCAGTCTCCCGTTTCGATAGGCTGACGATTCAGCTCAAAGCTGCCCGTTGCCCTGTCGTAGAGGTGTGCCAGCTCATCGAGTAGGACCTGAAGTCGTAGAGTCTCATCATCCATGCCGCGTGTCAGGTCAGCCAGTAGAGTTGGATCATCCGCCGCACCTTTACCGAGAGCATGGATTGCCGAGCGCAGCGCTCCGAGTGGTGTGCCCAATTCATGGACAACGTTTGCAAGCAGTTGGCGGCGGGAACTCTCCAAGCTATGTAATTGTTCAACCAGAAGATTCACTGCCCGCGCTTGAGAGCGCAATTCATCTGGGCCATATTCCTGCACCGGTTCATGGCGCTGGCCGGAGGCAAGGTCATTGATTGCTTTCGTCACCCCGCGCACCGGACGACTGATATTGATCGCAAGTAAGGTGCCGATCACCACACTCAATACCAATCCCAATCCCAACGCAATCAGAATTTGCCAGCGCAGTTGACCGAAAATATTGTAAAGCGAGCCAAGCCTATACGTTAATCGGATAATGCCAATCACTTGGCCGCCAATATTGGTGACCGGCTCGTAAACATCGACGACAACATTGCCTAAGTTAAGAATGGAATAGTTTGTGAGAGCGATTTCTTTTCCTGTCTGTGCCTTTGCCAGACCTGGAAGCGCAAGAAGGGTGCCTATAAAAGGCGAATCACCGGGATCACTGGAGTAAAGTAATATCCCTTGTCTAGTGAGAAACGTGACCTGGATATCTGGGTCGAGTTGTACACGCGATATCAAACTCTTGAATAAAGTTGGATCTCCCCATAACTCGAATTCAGCACTGCTGATTTCAGCTAGCAGACGTGCATCGTTCACCAGATTTTTGGCAAGTTGAGGGATGAGAATTTGACCTTCGAGCGAATAGATGAGCAAAATACCCATCAACGGCAAAGACAGTAAAAGCGGCAGAATCTGACTCCAGATGAGACGCTGGCGAAGGTTACGGAACATCATCCTCCTCCGACAAGCTTATAACCTACACCTCGCACCGTCATGATTCTCTTAGGATGGTCAGGATCAGTTTCCAATTTCTCGCGCAGCCAGCGGATGTGAACGTAAACCACCTGCGGCTGACCGACAAACTCCGCACCCCATATCGTGGAAAGCAGTTCGTCCACTGAGCGGACGCGGTTTGGCTCCAATGCTAGTACATGCAAAAGATTGAATTCTTTTGGCGAAAGCTCCACATTTTTCCCAGCCAGGTTAACGGTGTGCGCAACCGGATCGAGAGTTAGATCGCCCACATTTAATGGTGAGACAGGCCGAGGAGCGTCTGAGGCGTATTCGCTCCGGCGCAGAACTGCTTTGATGTGCGCAATTAAGACATCTACATCAAATGGTTTAGTGACATAGTCATCAGCACCGAGCTCTAGTCCTACTACTTCATCCAGGTTGCGGCGGCGTGCAGTGACAAAAATGACCGGCACTCGTAATTGCTCTTTGAACCGTTTGATGGCATCCAATCCATCCATGCCGGGCAGGCCGATATCGAGCAAAACGAGGTCTGGTGGGTTCTGTCGGGCTTGCAATAGGGCATCCTCGGCGTTGGCGGCCGAGCTTGCTCGAAATCCCGCCTGCTCTAAGTTGAAGGCTAAGCTGCGACGCATTAGTGCATCGTCGTCAACGAGCAAAATGTGCTTTGCCATAAGATTGATTATATCTCTGTGCAAGCTATCTACTACTATCCAACCTGTTGATAAGAGATTGAGCGCTATCTATTTGATAACTGCAGCATAAGATGAGTTAAGCCAGGCATGATGGCGTCATTATTCATGTCAATCCAAATCCGCATATTTGATTAATTGCAGAACTCTATCGCAGTTTCCAAATAAATCTCCGCGCAGGCCTCCACGCTTGCGAGGTCTACCCATTCTTCGGTTGCATGCGCGCCACTGCCTGATGGACCAAATAGCAGAGATGGAATGCCCTCTGCTGAAAGAATTGCCGCGTCTGTCCAAAACGGGACGCCTGCGATCTCGAGTGGACGGTTCAACACCTTTTGAGCCGCCCCCTGGATCACCTTGACAATCTCTGCATCTTCAGATGTCTCCAATGGTGAACGATCAATTCCGCGTCGAACTGCTGCTTTGAAAGAAGGATCGGAACGCTGAAGATCAGAGATCATCCCAACGAATTCTGCCTCTACCTTTTCTGGTGTCTCGCCTGGAAGTGTCCGACGTTCCACAGAAAGGACGCATTGCTCCGGGTAGCTGGAGAGTTCCTGCCCGCCTTTGATCAGGGACGCATGTAATGAGCCACTCCCAAGCAAGCTATGGGTTGGATTTGCACGAAGTTTTTGATCCAATTTTTCCAGTTCGACCAAGACTCGTCCCATCTTAGCAATCGCATCCACTCCGAGGTCCGGGCGTGACCCGTGAGCTGCCCGGCCGGTCGTCTCGATCTCGAGCCAGACAAATCCTCTGTGCGCCAGGATCAATTTTAATTCCGTAAATTCGGCAACAATGGCACCGTCCGCGTGGAAACGTTTTGCAAGATCCATTGTGCCCATGCTGGCATATTCCTCATCCATCACTGCAGTGAAAATGACATCCCCGCGCAAGTGCTGTTTCCTGGCTGCCGCGATTGCAGACATACAAGCCGCTAATCCCCCTTTCATGTCATAAGCTCCGCGCCCATACAACCGGCCATCTTTAATGACAGGCTCATGAGGAAGCGACATACCAGCTACCCCAACAGTATCCATATGACCGTTAAGCAATAGTGTTTTGCCACCGCCTGTACCGCGCGCAATCGCTACCACATTTGGCCGTCCTGTTACCGACTCGACCAATTGCACTTCCAGATCGGCTCGCTTCAGCCAACGGGCGATATAGTGAGCGATCTCGGCTTCGCCTGGGGAGCCAGGCACCAGATCGGGATTGATCGAATTGATTGAGACAAGATCGCTGAGCAGTTGGGCAAGTTCTTCCATGCCAAATCACCGTGCGTGCAATAAAGAGCAACACCTATTAGCCAAGATGGTGGGTATGCTCATACTGTAAACAAAATCGGAGTCTTTCAACTCCGACCTTTACTCCAAAATCCAATTTGTGGAAAACGGAATAAAACCACATCCCCCGCGGTTTTCATGAGTATTTGACCTTTAAGTCTTTGAGTGTATAGATTTCAGGTTCATCATCCATGCCGCGCATCGCCGACTCCAGCGACAGGCGTGACCATTCTTTATCTTCGCGTTCCACTTTTGCAAGAAGAAATTCTAAATAATCGAGCACTTCTTCTTGAAACGACGGCGGTAGTTTCTGGATGTATTCCTGGATTTTTTCGCTGAGTACCATGAGTAGGTTTTCCTTGTCTAAATTATACACCGCCGTGCGCGAGTGTGTCGGACCCTCATTCTCACGTAAATGCTCCC
>WNFV01004303.1_pt1 | contig 21226 bp, 18 predicted proteins | sample 5400101 | NCBI WGS metagenome assembly WNFV01 (sample SAMN13153361, study PRJNA577476) | soil metagenome | isolation source: 115 cm soil or saprolite under grassland replicate 1 | place: USA:California | collected 2016-06-15 | reverse complement strand
GCCGCGCGAGCAACTCGAAGAAGCGTGCCAGGAGGCTTCCCCACCACACGGGGAGGTGAACGAGCGGCTTCCGGCGCTTCCCGAGCACCGTGGCGATCTCGCGGCAGATCTCGTTCAGCGTCAGGACGTCGGGTCCCCCGACCTCGAACGCTTTTCCGATCGTCTCGGACTTTTCAAGCGCGTCGCCGAAGACGCGGGCGACGTCATAGACAGAGACCGGCTGGAAACGGGTCTCCCCGCGGCCGATCACCGGGATGAAGAGCGGGTTCTTCTCCACGATCGGCGCGAGCAGCGACACGAAGCCGTCGCCCGGCCCGAAGATGATCGAGGGCCGGAAGATCGTCCAGTCGAGCGGGGACTCCCGGACCGCGAGCTCCCCCGCTGCTTTGGAACGGCTGTACTCCGACGGGGAATCGGCGGACGTCCCCATCGCGCTCATGTGGAGGAGGCGGCGGACTCCCGCATCGCGAGCCGCGGTCACGACGTTCTCGACGGCGATCCGGTGCATCCGGTCGAACGTCTGCTCCCCCTTTTCGTGGATGATCCCCACGAGATGAATCACCGCGTCGCGGCCCGCGATCGCCGGCGCGAGTGAGGCCGGATGGAGGACGTCTCCGCGCATCTTGTCGACCGGGCGGTTGTACCGGTTGCGGGCGCGATCGGGGTGGCGGGCGAGCACGGCCACCGAGTGGCCACGCCGCAAGAGCGCGTTGACCAGGTGGGTGCCGACGAACCCGGTGCCGCCGGTGACGAGAACTCTCAAATTCCCTCGCTTTTCGGCGCGGAAGGATACCCGAAGAGGTCGCTCGCGATCGTCTCGCCGCGCGAGAGCTTGTCGCGCGCGGCTCTTCTCGCCTCCCCCAGCCTCGCCAGATCGCGAACGGGATGGGCGACCCGCATCGCGGCGATGCCCGATTGGCGTGTCCCCAAAAGATCTCCCGGCCCGCGGGTCTCGAGGTCCTTCTCCGCGATCACGAAGCCGTCGCTCGTCTTCTCGAGGACTTCCAGACGCTGCCGTGCTTCCTCTCCCGCGTGACGGCCGACGACGAGCGCGCACCAGGAGCGTCGGGAGCTGCGCCCGACGCGGCCGCGGAGCTGGTGGAGCTGCGCGAGGCCGAAGCTCTCCGCGTTCTCGACGACCATGAAGGTCGCCTCGGGAACGTCGACGCCGACCTCGACGACGGTCGTCGAGACGAGGATCCCGACCCGCCCGGCCGCGAAGTCGCGGAGAACTTGATCGCGCGCGGGCGGTGGAAGCCGGCCGTGGAGGACGCCGACGCGGACGCCCGGCGCCAGCGCGGCGACTCGCGCCGCGGTCTCGCTCGTCGCGGCGACGTCCCGCTCTCCCTCGTCGATCGCCGGCACCACCACGTAGACCCGCTCGCCGGCGGCGACCCGCTCCGCCGCGAACCGGTAGATTCGCTCACGGGCACCCTCGTCTCGGACTCCGGTCGAGACCGGCGAACGGCCGGGAGGTTTCTGGTCGAGGACGGACACGTCGAGCTCGCCGTAGATCGCCCAGGCGAGAGAGCGCGGGATCGGAGTGGCGGTCATCACGAGGACGTGCGGCGAGGCGCCTTTTCGGAACAGCCGCGCGCGGTGAGCGACGCCGAAGCGGTGCTGCTCGTCGACCACCACGAGCGCGAGCTTCCGGAACCGCACGGGCGACTCGACCAAGGCGTGCGTTCCGACGAGCACGTCGATCTCCCCCGCGGAAAGCCCGGCCAGGAGCGAACGGCGGGCGGCACCGCGCACGCGACCGGTCAGGAGCGCGAGCCGGACGCCGGCGCCGGAGAGGAGCCGCGCGAGCGTGTGCGCATGCTGTTCCGCGAGAACTTCCGTCGGGGCCATGAGCGCGCCCTGCGTCCGGTTGCGCGCCGCGAGAAGGAGGACGAGAGCGGCGACGACGGTTTTCCCGCTGCCGACGTCCCCCTGGAGCAGCCTCGCCATCGCCCGCCCGGACCCGAGGTCTTCGGCGATCTCGCGCACGGCCCTCTTCTGCGCCGCCGTCAGCGGGAAGGGCAGCGCGTCGCGAGCCGCGCGCCGCACCTCGGAGTCGGCGACCAGCCGGATCCCGGGCCGCTCGCGGAGCCGGGCCCGTTTCCGCTCGATCCGCGTCGCCATGACGAGCAGCTCCTCGTCCACGAGCTTTCGCCGCGCCTCTTCCCCGGCCTCCGGCTCGTTCGGGAAATGGGCCTGGTCGAGCGCCCGCAGAATGTCTTGCGGTCGCGCGCTCGCCGCGACGAGATCCGGCGAAAGCGCGTCGAGGGCCCTGCGGGTGAGCGTCCGCCAGCGCCGGGATCCGACATCGGCGGCGCGGTGATAAATCGGCACGACTCTTCCGGAGTGCAGCGGATCGCTCCCTTCGCCCTCCTCGAAGAGCTCGGTCTCCGGATTCTCGATCCGCATTTCTCCGCGGGGGCCCGCGACCGGAGTCCCGTAGATCGCCGCCTTGCGGCCGGACTGGAGCGCCTGAGCGAAGGACGGATAGCGGTTGTGCCAGACGACCCGCAGCGCGCCGGTGCCGTCGTCGGCGACCGCTTCGATCTTGAGCGTGCCGCGGCGCATGCGGACCGAGCGCACGCCGCCGAATCGGACGAGCAGAGTCGCGGGTTCTCCCCAGGCGAGATCCGCGATCGTGGAGTAGCGTCGCCGGTCCTCGTAGCGGAACGGCAGCGCGAGAAGAAAGTCGCCGACGGTCGCCAGACCCTCCTGCGTGAGTCGCGCGGCGAGCGAGGCTCCGACTCCGGGGATGCGGGAGACCGGATCGCGGAGCGAGAGTGTGCCGGAACCTGGCGGCATCGCGGCCGGCGGATCGGACGCGTCCCGGCTACGTTCCCGCAGCCGTTTCGAGCGTGAGCGGGACGAGCCCGAAGCGGAGCTCGTCCCCTCCGGAGACCGGCACCGGAGTGCCGGTCGTGACCCGGGAGCCGTTGACGAAAGTCCCGTTCATCACGCCGATCTCCTCCATCAGGTACAGCTTCCCGGCCATCGGGTAGATCTTGGCGTGGCGGCGGGACGTCGAACGTTGGGGGTCGAGCGGCGCGAGATCGACGTCGGGTGTGATGCCGGTGACCGGATCTCCGCGGCCGATCAGAGTGTCCCCCTCCGGGTGGAGGAAGAACTCCGCCTTGCCGCCGGACGCGACGAGCCGGAAAGCATTCGGCGGCGGCACGGCCCGGCGCTCAACCGGCTTTTCCTCGTCAGGGACCCGGCGACCGAGCGCTTCCTCGAGCATTCCCGTCAGCTCGCGGAGACGGCGCGAGAGTTTCCGCATCATCCGGACCGCGATCTCCGTATTGCTCTTCAGCATCGCGTCGAACGTCGCCCCGTTGATCCGGACCAGCTCGACGTCCGTCTTCGCGCGCGCCGAGGCGGTGCGGGGAAGGTCCTCGAGCACGCTCATCTCGCCGAAGAAGTCCCCCTTCTCCAGCGTCGAGAGCACTCGCGTCGAGCCACCGATCTCTTTCAGGAGCTCGACGGTTCCCGACTGGATGATGTACATCTCGGTCCCGATCTCCCCTTCGGAAAAGATGATGTCGCCCATCGGGTGCGTGACTAGGTAGCGCTCGAAGGGACTCTTCGGCGTCGCCGGTCCGGTGCGGAAAACGGCCTTCACGCGGGCCTCACTCGACCGCAGTCTCGAGAAACTCGATCTTGCCGCGGTCGAGGTCGACGCGGACGCGGACGCCGAGCGGCACCGTGCGCGTCGATTCGAGATGCCCCGCCGGGAAGCCGATCGCGACGGGGAAAGGAGCGGAGGCGAATCGGTGCCGCAGCCAGGCGCGGATTTCGTCGTCCGACTCCACGTCCTCGCGTCGCCCCGGCGCGACCGATCCGATCACCATGGCCTGCAGCCCATCGAATGTACCGGACCGCTCCAGTTGGGTCAACATTCGGTCGAGACGATAGGTCTCTTCTCCGACGTCCTCCCAGAACAGGATCGCGCCCTCGCCCCGCACCGCTTCGGGCGTGCCGCAAAGCGATGCGATGAGCGACAGGCACCCTCCAACGAGCGGCCCCTCTCCCGCGCCGCACGACACCACGTCGTCGGCGGCGACGGAGTGCGTGGCAGGCATCGCGCCGCGGAGCACCGATTCCCAGTCGAGGGATGGACCGTTCGCCATCTGAATGGCGACGAGCGGTCCGTAGAAGGTCGCGAGCGAGGCGTGCGTCCCGACGTACGAGAAGAGTGCTGTCAGGTCGGACCCTCCGAGGTGGATCTTCGGGTTCGATCGAATCTCGCCCGCGTCCAAGAGAGGCAGGAGGCGCGACGCGCCGTATCCACCGCGGGCGAAGAAGATCGCGTCGACGGACGGATCCCTCAGGAGCTCGCGATAACCCGCGGTTCGCTCCGGGTCGGTTCCGGCGAGAAAGCCCTCGCGGCGGCGCAGGTTGGACGCTTCGACGATCCGGTAGCCACGGGAACCGAGAACGCGGAGTCCGGCCTGGAGCCGATCGGGGTCGACGGGACCGGATACCGCGGCGACGCCGATCGTTGCGCCGGGCTCGAGCCGCGGGGGCTTCAGCAAGAAAGGTCCGAGCGGGCCTGTAAGCCGAATTCTGTCACCCGGTCGCCCGGGCTCGCGATCATTCCTCTCGTCCCGAGGTCTCCCCCGGGCTCAAGCAGCCGACCCGGAGACGGCCCGCGCGAGGCGGGGCGGGACGGGCGCCCTCCGTCTCCCTATTTGGCCTTGCTCCGCATGGGGTTTACCGTGCCCCCGCCGTTGCCGGAGGGGCGGTGCGCTCTTACCGCACCGTTTCACCCTTGCCGTCCTGAAGCGTTTGCTCCCGGAGGGCGGTCTGTTCTCTGTGGCACTTTCCTTCGCGTCGCCGCGACCGGGAATTACCCGGCATGCCGCCCGTACGGAGTTCGGACTTTCCTCCCCGATCTCTCGGGGCGATCGCACAGCCCGCTCGGACCACGAAAATCTAGCACCGACTCGGCTTATCAACAAGGGCCGAATCTACTTCCGGCTCTTGTTGCTCTCATCGGAAAACCAGCGTTCCCAGTCCTCGACATCGACGGACGGCTGCGGCGGGCGAGCGGAAGCCGGGCGGGACTCCCTCCCGAACCGTGCCCAGAACTCCGCGGGCGACAGGGTTTTTGCGCCGGCGTCGCGGCTCTCTTTCGCGAGCGCGCGGTCGGCCGTGACGACGGTCGTCTCCGCGGGCCGCTTCGAGCGAGCGACTTCCCGGACGATCGCCTCGTCCGCGGCGACCGCTCCCGCGAACTCGACGGAGAGGCTGCCCAGCGAAAGCGGGCGGCCCGCGCCGTCGAAGAAAAGGACCACGCGCGCGCGGGTGCGGCGGAGGCGGTCCGAAACCTCGCGGACGAGCGCGGCCCGATCCTCCTCCGAGGCGGCTCCTCCCCGCTCGGTTCCGATCAGATTGTTGCCGTCGAGAAGGTACGCCACCGCGGAATCAGGCTCCGGCGGGTTTCTGACGGCGCCGGGGGTGTTGAAGGCGGAAGAACAGGACTCCGAGGGCGCGCTTCACACGCGGCAGATGGGTCGCGAGAAGAACGAGCAATCCGGCGAGAAAGAGGGCGGTGACCTTCGGCACGAAGAAGACGAGAGTGGCGAGGACGACGGCGACGATGTCTTCGGCGAGAGAGAGCGCAAACTGAGTCCAGCCGCGCGTTGCCGCAGTCGACTCGAGACGCGTCGTCGATTTTGCGACGTGTGCGGCGAGCGTCGCTGTTGCGCCGGCGAAGCCGATGGCGATGCGCTCGAAAGGCGACGTGGCCGGAACCGAGGCGATTGCGAGCAACGCGCCCACGACCGGGCGGAGGAGAGTCTGGGCCAGCTCCCAGAACCGATCGAGCATGGGGATCTTCGAGATCACGAACTCGGTCAGGAAGAGGACGAGCGCGAAGCTGAAAACGGTCTGGCTTCCGAGCAGCACGGAGGCGGAGCCGGGGAACTCCTGCGGGAGAAGCCGGTAGAGGCCGCTCGAGAGCAGGAGAACCGCCCAGGCGTTGAAGCCCGCCGCCGCCGCCAGACCGAGGCCCGTCAGAAGAGCGGTCATCCGTCCTTCCTCTTGCGGAGGCGCGAGAACAAGCCTCGCCGTGGTTCGTGACCCGGCTCCGACTTCGGCGCCGCACCCGCCGCGGTTCCCAGGATCTCGTCGAGCAGGGCGGCGCTAGCCGGGCCCGGCTCGATCTGGTTCGCGCGACGAGCGTAGGTCTCCGCTTCCTTCTTGCGGCCGTTCGCCGCGAGCGCTCGCGCCGTCTCCCGCAAGAAGTCTGTCCGCGTCGGGGCGAGACGCGTCGCTTCCTTGAGGTTCTCGAGGCCGCGATCGATCCAGTTCTCGTTCTTGAGCTCCACCTCGCCGAGACGAAACAGATACTCCGGCCTCTCCGGAGCGAATCGGACCGCCTCGCGGAGCAGCTCGACCGCCGGGTAGAAGTCCTTCCCGTTGATCAGCTCCATTGCGCGGTGGAAGTTTTTCGCCGCCAGCTGGCGGCGGGCGGCGGGATCGGCGACGCCCTCCTCTGCAAAGATCGCCGCCGGCGCGGCATCGAGCTCCTGATCGTACGTGGCGCGGGCATCGGGATCGACGAGCGTGTCGTGCGCCGCTTTCACCCGATCAAAAACCGCCGCGAGCTCCTTCTCGAGTCCCTCCAGGTCCGGGCGGTGGCGCAGGTCCGGATGGAACAGCCGGCTCCTGTCGAGGTAGGCGCGGCGGACCTCCTCCGCCGAGGCCTCTCGACCGACGCCGAGCAGGTCATAGTGCGAAAGCCAGTCGATCCGGCGCCACGTGTTGTGGACCAGCTCCCGGTGTCCGGCCGTCGGCTTCGCGGGCTCGGTCGACACCTCGACATTCAGCGCCGCGAGGCTCCCCGCGGTTTCCCGACGCGGGCTTCCGTCGGTCTTCCATTCGACCAGCCCGCACGACAGGAGCGCATAGACCGTCTTCGCGGCCGCCCTTCGCGAGCTCCCGGCGATGGCGAGGAGAGAGTCGAGGTCGAGGAGGCCGTCGATCCGCGAGAGGATGTACGCCTCCTGCGGGGTGAGCGGGAGGTACTGATAGCGGGACATCGGATCGCGCGAGAGCCGGAGGACGCGGTCCCCCTCGCCGAGCCGCTCGCGGAAGAGCGGCGTTTCCGGCAGCCGGCGGATTCCTTCGACGATGATCGCGGCGGTCGACAGCGACAGCGCGACGTCGGGATCGATCACCGCGGTCGAGGGCTCGAAGCGGAACTCTCCCGATTCCCACTCGAACGCCGAGAACACGATCTCCTCGACGAGCCGCTTCATCTCGGAGTCGATGGCCGATTTCGGGAGCAGACCCCTCTCGACCAGTTTCCTTCCGAACCGGGAGCCGGTTTGCCGCGCGATCTCGGTCAAGGCCCAGGTGACGTCGTCTTCGGTGATGCGGCCCCGGCGCTTCAGGAACGACCCGATCTTCTGGCCTTCTCTCGACGAGGTCGCGGTGCGCAACTCCCCTTTCTCGAAAAACAGCTGCCGGGCCTCTCCTCCCCGCGAGAGCGTCAGCGTGCCCTTCAGTTGCTCGAGAAAGATCCGGTGCAGGATCTGCGGCAGAGGGACGTCCTCGAGCGACCCACGGAGCGCCGGCTCGGGCGCCGCGGGGCTTCCGGGGTGATCGTGCTCCACGCGCGCCTCCGACGCTAATGTAGCAGAGCGGGGCCGGTGGAAACGACCGCGGGGTGGTTGGTCGGCGTGAAGAAGAACCGCGGGACCGCCCCTTTCGCGCGCCGCGCGGCTTCGATGCTCGGATACCGACCCCAGAAAACCCGGAAGCAACTCCGCCCGCGATACTCGGCGGGGACGATCCACATCGCGCCGCGGTTGTACTTCCACGCTTCTTCCAGGGAGGAGATCTCGCAGGCGAGCTCCAGCTGGATCGTGTAGCGGGCCCGCGGCGGCAGTCGCCGGCCGCGTTCGGCGAGGTCGTCCCACTGCGAACGGGTCCGCCCCGATGTCACCGGGCGGGCCGCGGTGACGCGTGGCGGAGCCGGGCTCGGAGGGGATGGAACTGCGGTCGGAGGGGCGCGCCTCGGCGAGGCGGGCGGCCGGGTCGCCGGCAGTGGAGTCGATGGCAGCGGAGTTGGGAGTGCCGGAGTCGCGGCGGCGGCGGGCAGCGCCAACGTCGGTGCCTCCGTGGGTCGGGGCAACGTTGTGGTGGCCGTGGGCAGCGGCGCCGTCCGGATAATTGCGGCTCGCCCCCCGGCGAACGCCGTCGGCGAAACAGGCAACGGCCCGGCTGCCGACGGACTGCGTCCCGCCTCCCTCGAGCGGAACACCAGCAGCGCCACGACCGCGGCCGCGAGGATGAGCAGGAGCCAGACGGATCCCAGCCTTGGCCGGCTGGACGGGTAAACTTCGGGCCCAGATACGTCGAGCGGCTGGTCCATCGGCTCCGGCGGGGCGTTTTCCCACGACAGGAGGGCGGGCTCCGGCTCCGACGGCTCGACTGGCGCAGCGAGCGGAAAGTCGATCTCGGTCTCGGGCAGGCGGATCTCCGGCTCGTCGGCGTCAGGCGCCGGCACCGGCTCGGGAGGCTCCGGCGCGGTCACGTCCTTCTCGGGCTCCGCGACGTCGGGCGGAACCGGCAGCGCGACTTCTTCCGCCGGCTCGACCGGCGCCGGGCGCGGTTCTGTGGGGGACTCCTCCGCTGCGTACTCCGGATGGAGGAGGCCGAGTGTCGCCAGCGCGGCGAGAAGCTTCTCGACGGAGAAAGGATCGGGCGGCGCACGGCGCGAGATCTCCGCGGCGCTCGCGCGCCCGTCGATCGCGGCGACGACACGGAGCGCGTCGGGCGTGAGTCCGAGCGTCGCGAACTTCTCGTCGAAGTCGAGGCCGCGCAGGAGCGGCGCATCCGCCGACGGCAGTGCGTGATGAACGAAGGCCCGATCCCGCGAGCGGAGGAAGAGTTCGAGAAGAACCCGGTGAATCCCGACCCGGAATTCCCCCGGCTCCGGCCTCGCGGCGGCGTCGAACGCGTAGGAGCCCTCGAGCCAGCCGACGAGGTGCGAGAGGATCTCGACGACGCGGATCCTTTCTCCCCACCGCCAATCGCGTTCCGTGAGCAGCCCGTGGTCCCGCGCCGACCGGGCGCGGTCCTCTCCCTTCGAGACGCGACCTTCCAGAGCAGCCGGGTCGATTTTGCCCGCGCGGACGAGTACTTCGATCGCATCGAAATCGGAGTCGGACGACGAGACGTCTCCGACGTCCCCCTCGACGATCTCGAAGCGGACCTTCTCCCCGGGCCGCGAGAAATGGAGGATGCCGCTCGCCCGCTCGCGCCAGAGCGCCGCGAAGGCGGCGAGCAGATCGACGCCCCGAATGGCGCCCTCGCGCTCGAAGGCCGTCCTCATGCGGAGCGGGCTCGTCCTCCTTCGCCGGGATCGGTCGAGGCAGGGGCGGGCTCCCCGGTCGCCCTCCCCGCATCGAGATACTCCCGAACCGCACGGGCCGTGGCGGGTCCGACGGCCACCTCGACTTCCCGCGGGTCTGCGGCCGCAACCCCGGCGAGCGACCCGAAGCGCGTCAGCAGCGTTCGCGCACGCGACGGCCCGATGCCGGGAATGTCTCTCAGGCTCGTCTCGCGCATCCGTTTCGAGCGGCGGCCGCGGTGGCGCGTGATCGCGAAGCGATGCGCCTCGTCACGGACTCGCTGGACGAGCTGAAGGGCCGGGTCCTTGCGGCCGAGACGGATCGGCTCGGGCCGCTCCGGCACCCAGATCTCTTCCTCGCGTTTGGCGAGCCCGACGACGGGGAGCTCGACCCCGAGTCGATCGAGCGCGGTCAGCGCCGCCTGGAGCTGGCCGCGGCCGCCGTCTACCAGAACGAGGTCGGGCATCGGACTTCCTTCGTCACGGAGCTTCCGGTAGCGGCGCTCGACGGCCTCGGCCATGCTCCGAAAGTCGTCCGGCGCGAGGAGCTGCTGCGACGCGATCCCGAACAGCCGGTAATCCGACTTCTTCGGCCGCCCGTCTTCGAAGACCACGAGCGACGCGATCGAATCGGTGCCCTGAAGGTGAGAGATGTCAAAGGCCTCGATCCGGCGCGGCGCGACCGCGAGGCCGAGAACGCGCGCCAGACGCTCGACGCCGAGCGCGCCTTCGCCGCCCATCCTCCGAAATCGGACTTTGTGTCGCTGGCAGGCGTTGTCCTGCGCGAGCTCGACCCGCTCGCGCGAGGGTCCCCGCTGCGGCACCCGCACGGCGACTTTCGCATCCCGCCGGGAGGCGAGGAACGATTCGAGGAGAGCCGGATCCGGGATCCCGACCGAGAGGTGGATCTCCGACGGCAGAAACGGATTGGCGTCGTAGAACTGGGGAAGGAACGCTTCGAGGAACGCCGCGGGATCGACTTCCTCGGCCTTCTCGAAGAAGAACTCCCGGCGGTCCTGGATCACCCCGCCCCGCACGACCAGAACGCAGACCGCGACGTCGCCGCCGGACTCGAAGAATCCGAAGACGTCCACGTTGTCCCCCTTGAGTGTGTGGACGACCTGGTGCTCGGAGACGTCTTCGACGGTTTTGAGCGCGTCGCGGTAGGCGGCGGCCATCTCGAAGCTCTCTTCCGCAGCCGCCTGACGCATCTTTTTCTCGAGGCTCGCGGTCAGCTCCTTGTTGCGCCCCTGGAGGAAGAGGATCACGTCGCGCACCGCCTCGTCGTAAGCGGCCTTCGTCGTCAAGCCTGCCACGCACGGCCCGAGGCAGGCGTGCAGGTCGTAATAGAGGCAGGGCCGGGGCAGCGTTCCGTCGATCTCGATCGTACACGTGCGGATCTGGAAGTGGCGCGTGATCATCCGCATGATCCGACGCGCGAGCCCTCCCCAGAACGGCCCGAAGTAGGAGTGGCCGTCTTCCTGGACCTTACGCGTGACGAGCGCGCGCGGCCATTCCTCCCCCGTCGTGATCTTGATGTAGGGATATGTCTTGTCGTCCCGCAGGCAGACGTTGTAACGCGGGCGATGCTTCTTGATGAGCGCGTTCTCGAGAAGGAGGGCCTCGAGCTCGGTATTGGTGACGATCGTCTCGAGATCCTGCCAGGAGCCGAGCAACGCCTCCGTCTTGGTGACCTCCGGTCCCTTCGTGAAATACGAAGCCACGCGTTTCTTGAGCGAACGGGCTTTGCCGACATACAGGATCTTGCCGCGGCGGTCCTTGAAAAGGTAGACGCCGGGAGCGTCCGGAACGTTCTCGGGAGCTCGGCGGGACTCGGTCACTTCGGAAGTCTAACGCGACTCCGAGGGTAGCGCCGCGCGGCGCGGAGTCACGGGAAATTCGTCCTGTCGTAGGATGAATGCGTTCCGATGAACGAATGCCCGTACTGCTACGCCCGGGTCGGACCGAACGACATCGTGTGTCCCAATTGCGGCAAGGAGATCGAGCGGTGGCAGACCGGGTTCTACACGCGCCAGCCGCTTCCCGCGCGCAAGCGGACGGCGGTGTGGATCGGAGCGCTGCTCGCCTTTCTCCTGGTGCTGGCCGGCTTCGCGAAAGCCTGTCACTGGATCTGAGCAGAGCCGCCCTGCAATCGGGGCAATATCGGTGTCACCGAAATTGTTGTCGCGGGTGATGAGAGAGCTCATCCGTAAGGCCGCACCGGTTGTGTTGGCGATGGCGCTCGCGGCGGTTTTCCCGTCGGGCGCCCGGGCGCAATGGGTTCGGCTCCAGAGGTGCGAGAACGCCCTCCCCTGCTCGGTCCCGTTTTCCGTGCGCTACGCGCCCGATCCGCTCCTGGCGGCCCAGTATGGAAAGGTCTCCCCGACGGCGCTCTCCGCTCGCGTCGCGCTCGAGGCGAAGCCGACGGTTCAGATCAATCGGCCCGCTCCATCCACCGATTTTGCGGAGGAGGCCGCGCGCCGGTTCGTGCTCTCGCACCCGCCACCCGCGAAACCGGGGCGCAACCGTCTGCCTTCGGACTGACGAGAGCGAGTCAGAAAGCTCCCGGCGACCCCACTCACGAGCGAAAGATCTGCAGCTCCCGCAAGGCGCGCAGCTCGTCGCGGATCTGCGCGGCGCGCTCGAAGTCGAGCTCCTTCGCTGCCCGCTTCATCTCCTTCTCGAGCTCGGAGATCCGCCGGGAGAGCGAGGGGGCGTCCGGGAGGTCCGGCCGCGATAGGGAAGCCGTGGCGTCGTAGTAATCGAGACTCGCCATCCGGACGAGCGGCGAGTTCACCTGTTTGACGATCGAGGCCGGCTCGATCCCGTGGTCCCGGTTGTAGATCTCCTGGATCGACCGGCGGCGCGAGGTCTCTTCGATCGCGCGGCGCATCGAGTTCGTCATTGCGTCGGCATAGAAGAGAACTCTGCCCGCGACGTTGCGTGCGGCCCGCCCCGCGGTCTGGATGAGCGAGGTCTCGCTCCGGAGGAACCCCTCTTTGTCGGCGTCGAGGATCGCCACGACCGCGACTTCCGGGAGATCGAGCCCCTCGCGCAGGAGGTTGATCCCGATCAGGCAGTCGAAGACGCCGCGCCGGAAGTCGGTCAGGATCGCGACGCGATCGAGGGTCTCGATGTCCGAGTGGAGGTAACGGCAGCGCACGCCCACTTCGGAGAAGTAGTTCGTCAGCTCCTCGGCCATCCGCTTGGTCAGGGTCGTGACCAGCACGCGCTGCCCTTTTCCCGCTGACTCTCGGACGACGGCGAGCAGGTCGTCGACCTGCCCCTTGACGGGACGGACGTCGATCTGCGGGTCGAGCAGGCCGGTGGGCCGGATGACCTGCTCGACGACCTCTCCCCCCGTCTTTTTCAGCTCTTCGGGGCCGGGCGTCGCGCTGACGTGGACGATCTGGTTCAGGCGCGCCTCGAACTCCTCGTAGGTGAGCGGCCGGTTGTCCAGGGCGGAGGGCAGCCGGAAGCCATAGTCCACGAGGACCTCCTTGCGTGAGCGGTCTCCGTGGTACATGCCGTGCACCTGCGGCAGGGTCACGTGCGACTCGTCCACCACGAGCAGGAAGTCGCGCGGGAAATAGTCGATGAGCGTGGGCGGAGGCTCTCCCGGCCGGCGCCCCGAGAGGTGTCGGGAATAGTTCTCGATGCCGTTGCAGTACCCGAGCTCCTTGATCATCTCCAGGTCGAACATCGTGCGCTGATGGAGCCGCTGCGCCTCGAGCAGCCGCCCGGCGGTCGAGAGCTCCGCCAGCCGGGCATCGAGCTCCGTCCGGATGGACGAGATCGCCCGCTCGAGAGTTTCCCGCGGAGTCGCGTAGAACGTGCGGGGATAAAGGGCGATCCGTTCGACCTTCTGGAGCGCCGTTCCCCGCAGCGGGTCTGTGCGCGTGATCTTTTCGACCTCGTCGCCGAAGTACTCGATGCGCACGGCGACGTCCTCGTACGCGGGATGGAGCTCGAGGACGTCGCCGCGGACGCGGAAGGTGCCGCGCGCGAGATCGAGGTTCGTGCGCTCGTACTGCATCTCGACGAGCTGCGAAAGGAGCGCGCGCATCCCCGACCGGTCTCCGACTTCGACGTAGGCGAGCATGTCGTAATACGACTCGGGCGAGCCCAGTCCGTAGATACAGGAGACCGAGGCGACGACGATGACGTCCCGCCGCTCGAACAAAGACTTGGAGGCGGAGAGCCGGAGCTTGTCGATCTCTTCGTTGCGCGAGGTCTCCTTTTCGATGTAGGTGTCGGTCTGGGGGATGTATGCCTCGGGCTGGTAGTAGTCGTAGTACGAGACGAAGTATTCGACCGCGTTCTCCGGAAAGAATCCGCGAAACTCCTGGTAGAGCTGCGCGGCGAGCGTCTTGTTGTGGGAGAGCACGAGGGTCGGGCGGTTGATCGACTCGATGACCTTGGCCATCGTGAACGTCTTTCCCGATCCGGTGACGCCCAAGAGGACCTGGTCGCGGCGGCCTTCTTCGATCCCGGCGACCAACTTCTCGATCGCCTGCTCCTGGTCGCCCTGCGGCGTGAAGTCGGTCTGCAGGACGAACCGGCCGCCGGCGCGCGCCTGGGCGTCCAGGTAAGACCCGGGCTTTCCGGTGAGCCGGCCGAGGGCGACGCGGGGCTTCGGCTGGGAGCCGGGGCGCGGACTCAAGGAAGCGGGGTCGCCGCGGCCGCGGGCGGCGTCGATTCGGGTGTATTCCGTATGCCGGCATTGCCGGCGGCTTCCCCGAAAACCCGGGTCAGGTCGTGCACTTCCTCGCGTCCGACGACGCGCCCGAGCTTGACGGCGTCCCGCACCTTCTCCATGTCGTCTTTCCGGACGCGCCGGTCCTCGAGGGCCCTGCGGAAGTCGGCGTATGCCGAGTCGAGCTTCGACTTGTCCTCCTCCGTCACGTCGGAGGCATATCCCGCCCGGACCCGTTCCATCAGGAGGTCGGTCACGGCTGTCGGCTTATTCCGAACGTAGACGCCGAGCCCGATGAGCGCCGCGACGAGGAGGACCGCGGCGCCGCCGCAACCGAGGAGCGCGGCCTTCCAGCAGCCGCGGTTCGCAGGGGGAGCGGCGGGCTCGATGGGAGGCGCCGTGCTCACGAGGGTTCCGCTTATAGCATACGGCGCGGCGATGCCTCAAAATGAGGAACGGCAGCGCATGAATCGGAGAAAAACACTCCTTGCCGTGCTGCCGCTCTTCGTTGCGACGCTGCTCGGCGCCGTCGCCGGAGCCGCGGCGACGAACTTCGTCCGCGTCCCGCGCGTTTCGGAGCTCGAGACCTACCGTCCCGACATCATCACGGAAATCCGCGGAAGCAACGGTTCCACGATCGCGCGGTACGCCATCGAGCGGAGAATCCTCGTCTCGCGAGGGCAGATCCCGGCGGTCCTGCGAAACGCGATCATCGCGACCGAGGACAAGAACTTTTTCCGCCACGGTGGTGTGGACGTCCAGCGCACGGTCTCCGCTCTGTTCGCCAACCTTCGGCAGAAGAGCTTCGCGCAGGGCGGCTCGACGCTGACGCAGCAGCTGGCGCGCGCGATCTTCCTCTCGCCCCGGAAGACGATCACCCGGAAGATCAACGAAGCCTTCGTGGCCTTCGACATCGAGCGACGCTACTCGAAAGAGCAGATCCTGACGATGTACGCCAACGAGATTTACTTCGGGCACGGCAACTACGGAGTCGAAGCCGCCGCGCGCTACTACTTCGGCAAGAGCATCAAGGATCTGACTCTCGCCGAGGCGGCGCTCTTGGCGGGAATCGTCCAGAGGCCCGAGGATCAGTCCCCGTTCCGGAACCCGGTCCAGGCGCGCCGGCGGCGATCGACCGCGCTCGCGCGGATGCGGGCGGAGGGTTACATCACCGAGGCCGAGCGGGCCGCCGCGGACGCCGAACCACTCCCGGCGAGCCCGTCGCTCGAAGAGACGATCGTTGCGCCGTACTTCAGCGAAGAGATCCGCCAGTATCTGGAGCGGACCTACGGGGAACAGGAGCTCTATCGCCGGGGGCTCCGGGTCGAGTCCACACTCGACCCGCGCCTGCAGGCCTGGTCCGAGGAAGCGCTCGGATGGGGTCTTCGCCGCCTGGCCCGCCGCCACGGCTTCCGGAGACCGCGCAACCTTCTCGCCGAGGGGTACCGGGATCTCGACACGTTCGTGGACCCGTCCTGGGAGGGTTCCGCCGCTTCCACGGGAAGCGCCGTTCGGGGCGTCGTCCTTTCGGTCTCGCGGTTGGGCGCCGAGGTCCGGGTCGGGAAGAAGGTTCTCCCCCTTCTGCCCGCCGGACTCGCGTGGACGACCGCGACCGACCCTTCGAAGATCCTGCGCCAGGGGGACCTCGTGACCGTGACGATCGGTCAGAAGAAAGACGGCTCGGATGAGCTTTCGCTCGAACAGGACCCGAAGGAAGAAGGGGCGGTTTTGATCGTCGAGAACGCGACCGGCGCGGTCCGGGCGATGGTGGGCGGCTACGATTGGACCCGCTCGAAGTTCAACCGGACGACTCAGGCCCTGCGCCAGGCCGGCTCGACCTTCAAGCCGTTCGTCTACCTTGCCGCACTCGAGGCGGGCTACACGCCGTCCGACACCGTCTTCGACGGACCCATTTCGATCGTATTCGATCCGCATCAGCCGCCGTACCGGCCGACGAACTACGACGGAAAGTTCCGCGGGATCGTGACGTTTCGCCGGGCGCTGGAGTACTCGTACAACGTCTCGGCGGTGCGTGTTTCGGAGATCGTCGGCCGCTCCCACGTCATCGAAGCCGCGCACCGGCTCGGCATTCGCCAGAAGCTCTCGCCCTATCCGTCGATCGCGCTCGGCGCCTTCGAGGTGACTCTCGCGGAGATGACCTCGGCATTCTCGGTGTTCGCCAACCAGGGCCTCGCGTTTCCGCTGTACCTCTTCGACCGAATAACGGACTCGAACGGCGACGTGCTCGAGCAGACGCGTCCCGATGCTCGCGAGGTGGCCAGCCCGCAGGCCTGCTTCCAGCTCCTCCAGATGTTGAAGGGCGTTACGCAGCGCGGCACCGGCGCTTCGGCCGCCCGTCTCAAGCTGAACATCGCCGGGAAGACCGGCACGACCAATGACTGGACCGACGCCTGGTTCCTCGGGATGACGCCCCGCTACACGATCGGCGTCTGGGTGGGCAACGACAAGAAGACCGAGAGCCTGGGCAAGGGAATGGACGGCGCGCACGCCGCGCTGCCGATCTGGATCCGGGTCGTCGAGAAAATGAAGGACGGTGGACAGCTCGACCCGAAGGAGGACTTCGAGACACCGCCCAACGTCGTCTTCACTGCCGTGGACTACGAGACCGGGTTGAAGGCGACCCCCGAGAGCCCGCGCCCGATCTTGGAGACGTTCGTTTCCGGATCACAGCCGAGCGAAGAATGGTCTTCCCGGTGGGAGGAGATCACCCGGTTGCCCTGGTCGCTCCAGCGGTCTTTCTACCTGCCGAAGAAAGGCGAAACCGCCGAAGAAGGACTCCCCGGGCCGGGGCCCACGCCCGCGGCGAAACCGACTCCGGTCCCGTAGGGTCGGGTCAGGCGGTGACCGCGGCGGCGGGCTGCACGTCCACCGTCAGCTCGGCAACGACGTCGCGGTGCAGCCGGACGTGCACGCGGTGCTCGCCCAGCCGCTTGATCGGCTCGGCGACCTCGATGCGACGCCGGTCCACTTCGATTCCCCGCTCTCCCAGAGCGTCGGCGATATCGGAAGGGGTGACGGAACCGTAGAGGACGTCGCCCTCCCCCGCCTTCTTCGTGATCGCGATCCGCAGACCTTCGATCTTGCGGGAGGCCTCTTCGGCGACCGCCTTCTCGCGCAGGTTCTTGTCGTCGTACTTCTTCTTCTCTTCGGTCAGGCGGCGGGCGTTCGACGGCGTCGCCTCCCAGGCGAGGCCCTGCGGGAAGAGATAGTTTCGGGCGTAACCGGGCTTGACGGCGACGGTGTCCCCGCGGTGCCCGAGTCCCCGGACGTCGTCGGCCAGAATGACTTTCATCGCGTTTCGATTGCTCCCGCGCCTCGACGGCGAAAATCCACGTACCAGTCGAACAGTCCCAAGAGCGCAACCCCGACGTTCATCGGGAAGTAGGCGACCAGGGTATAGACACCCACGCGGAGGAGCCAGAACCGGAACCACCTCCGCGCGAAGTGGCAGATGATAGAGAGCCCCGCCACGAAATACAAGGCAGTGAGCGGCAGGAGGATGCTGCCCATCGCGGGCCGTACGGCCGGCGCGACGAAGACGGACCCCGCGCCCGCCGCGACGAAAAGCGGCGCCACCCCCGCCGGCAGCCGAAGCCTCTCGAAACGGGCGGCGTCCCCCGACGGGGCCGGGCGAGTCCAGCCCAGTATCGGCGGCTGAACTCGCGGGCGGCGTCGAGCGTCGCCCGCACGCGCGCGATCGTCTCCGCGTCCATCCCGGAGCGCCCGTAGGAATTCATCGCCGCGGGGATCATCCGATCGAACTCCCGCGCGATCTGCTGTCCGACCGGCTGTCCGGAGGCGGCGGCGTCGCCGAGAAAGAGAGTCGCCAGCAGAATCGCTCCGGTTGCGCAGAGCAGGAGGTACGCGAGCGAGGGACGAGCGGTCGCGCGCGAAAGCGATGCGAAGGCGGCGGGCAGAGCCGCGGTACAAGCGGCAAGCGCTCCGCGTATCCACGCCTCCGCTCCCTCGCCCATCGCGAGGGCGACGGCGGCGACGAGCGCTCCGGCGAGCGCCGCCGCCATTACCGCCGCGGCGCCGCCCCTCCGGTGAGCGAGCCGGACCGTAGGGATGCCGGCCAGCGGAAGGCCCATCGCGCCGACGAGCGGCAACGCGAGGAAGAGCGCGAAGGAGAGGGCCGAGAGCCCGGCCGCGAAGGCGATCTCCGTCGCCGTCGATGCCACTCCCGACGACCCGTGAGGGGCGTCGCGGGCCTCGATCACGTGAGAAACCGGCTGCCGACCGTCTCAGTCCGTGGCGTATGGCAAGAGCGCGATCGACCGGGCCCTCTTGATCGCGGTCTGGAGCTTGCGCTGGTGCAGCGCGCAGGTTCCGGAAATTCGCCGGGGCAGAATCTTGCCTCGCTCCGGGATGAACCCGGCAAGCAGCTTGACGTCCTTCCAGTCGACGTACTCGAGCTTTTCCGCGCAGAACTTGCAGACCTTGCGGCGGCGGACGAAGAACTTCTTGCGGGTTCCGGTCTTGCCTTCGCGGCTTGCGGCGCTCGACCGTCCACGCGGCGCGGGGCTCATGAGGACTCTCCCTTCTCCGCCGACGGCGGGATGTCGGCCGGCGTCGGCGCCGGTCCCGGCGTCATGGCTGCCGGCGGACGAGGCGGCCGACGGGCGGCTTTCTCCCGCTGCCGGACGGCGGATTTCGCGGCGCGCTTCAACTCGAGGTCCGCGCGCACCGCGAGATGCCGCAGCACCTGGTCGGAGAGCTTCATTCGCCGCTCTGTCTCGGCGATCACCGCCGGCTCCGCGGAGACCTGGAAGTAATGGTAATAGGCCTCTCTCTTCCGAAGGATCGGAAAGGCCAGCCGGCGCCGCCCCCAGGTCTCGTCCTTGACGATTTCCGCGCCCCCGTCGGAAAGAATCTTGCGGTATTCGGACGCCACTTTCTGGGCGTCCTCGTCGTTCAGGTCGGGCGTGACCAGGGCGACGATGTCGTAAAGCCTCATTCGCTCCTCCTCGTGGATGTCAATCCCGGCTCGTCGGAGCCGGGAGAGGATGGTTTTCGATTCGCGAGTCTCATCGCAGCGTCGATCCCGTCCGTGAGCCAGAGCCGAAGAGCTTCGACCGCCCGGTCGATGCTCACTTCGAAGAGCTTCCTTTCTCCGCGCGCGAACGGTTCGAGAACGTAATCGGAGAGCTCGTCGCGCTCCCGCGAGTAGTGCTCACCGCGGACGCCCACCCGCAGGCGGGCGAACCCGTTCGTTCCGAGCCGTTCGATCACCGACGCCATCCCTTTCTGTCCCCCGGCCGATCCGCGTGGACGCATGCGCAGAAAGCCGAGAGGCAGTTCGATGTCGTCGAAGACGATGCAGAGATCTTCGGGACCGATGCCATTCTTTTCGCAAAGAGCTCGAACGGCCTCTCCGGAGGCGTTCATGAAAGTCTGTGGAAGCGCGAGCAATACGCTTTTTCCGCAAACGCGGCCGCGCCCCACCCGGGATTTGCCTTCGCGCGAGCGGATCCGGAAGCCTTCTTCCGCCGCCAACCTCTCCACGACCCGGAACCCCGCGTTGTGGCGGGTCCCTTCGTAGCGGGCGCCCGGGTTCCCGAGGCCGACGATCGCGCGCAGGCCTTACTTCTCCTTCTTCTCTTCCCCCTCTTCCTCGGTGACCGCCTTGCCCTTGCGCAGGACTTCCGGCTCGACCGGCTCCGCGGCTGCCACTTCGGCCTCCACCACTGCCGGGACTTCCTCGTGGGCCGGGTGCGCGACGTGGACGATGACCTTCTCGAGGTCGTCGACGATTGCCACTCCTTCCGGAGCCTTCACCTCGGAGAGACGAACGGCGTCCCCGATCGCGAGCTCCGTCACGTCCACGGGCAGGTGCTCGGGAATGTCGACGGGCAGGCACTCGATCTCGATCTCGCGGGTGACGAAATCGAGGATTCCGGCGTCGGTCTTCACTCCCTTGGCGATGCCGACGACCTCCACCGGGACTTTCACCCGGATCTTCGTGTCCATGAGGACGCGCACGAAGTCGAGATGCACCGGGCGGCGCGACACCGGATCGCGCTGGAGATCCCGGATCATCGCGTGACGGGTCTGGTCGGAGCCCTGGAGCTTCAGGAGGAAAATCGCGTTCTCCCCCGCTCCGCCGCGGAAGGCGTCCGAGAGGGAGCGGACCTCCACCGTGATCGGAACCGTGTCTCGCCCCGCTCCGTACACGACGGCGGGGATCTTTCCCGCCGCCCGCTGCCGGCGGGCCTCGTTTTTTCCGCGCGTCGATCGTCTCTCGACGGTGAGCTCGATGGTCTTCATGTTCTTCCCTTCGCGAGAACTTGCGAAAAACGCGACATTCTACACAAAAAGGGAGGAAACGGAAGCTCCCTCGTGGATTCGCTGGATTGCCTCTCCCAGGAGGGGCGCGACGGAGAGCGTGCGGATTTTCCGGCAGCGGCTCATCGCGTCGTCGAGCGGAATCGTGTTCGTCACGAAGAGGGTCTCGAGCCCGGACTCCTGGATCCGCTCGTGCGCCGGACCGGAAAAGACCGGGTGGACCGCCGCCGCGAAGGTCCGCTTCGCTCCCTGCTCGCGAAGCGCCTCCTCGGCCTGGACGAGCGTTCCGGCGGTGTCGATCATGTCGTCCAAGATCAGGACGTTCTTGCCATCGACCTCGCCGACTACGTTCAAGACCTCGGTCTCGTTCGGTCCGCCCCGGCGTTTGTCGATGATGGCGAGGGAAGCGCCGAGGCGCTTACCGATCGCCCGAGCGCGCGCGACGCCGCCGACGTCGGGCGAGACGATCACGAGGTCGTCCACGTTCATCTCCCGGATCGCGTCGAGCAGGACCGGAGCGGCAAAGAGGTGGTCCACCGGGATGTTGAAGAAGCCCTGGATCTGGAGCGTGTGGAGGTCCATCGTCAGGATCCGGTCGGCGCCGGACGCCGTCAGGAGGTCGGCCATCAGCTTGGCGGCGATCGGAACGCGCGGCTTGTCTTTCTTGTCCTGGCGCGCGTACCCGAAGTAGGGCATGACCGCCGTGATCCGCGACGCCGAGGAACGCCGGAAAGCGTCGAGCAGGATCAGGAGCTCCATGATGTGGTCGTTGACCGGGGAACACGTGGGCTGGACGACGAAGATGTCCGCGCCGCGGACGTTCTCGTCGATCTGGCAGTAGTTCTCACCGTCGGAGAAGTTGA
>WNFV01009332.1_pt1 | contig 21227 bp, 15 predicted proteins | sample 5400101 | NCBI WGS metagenome assembly WNFV01 (sample SAMN13153361, study PRJNA577476) | soil metagenome | isolation source: 115 cm soil or saprolite under grassland replicate 1 | place: USA:California | collected 2016-06-15 | reverse complement strand
TTCGCCTTGTGACCGGGTCGATGCGGGTCACCACCCCGTGCCGTTCGCCGCCGTTCGCCACCCACAGTGCCCCGCCGCCGAAGGCCACCGCCACCGCGCCGGCGGGCACCGGGATGGTCGTCGGGCGGCGGAACGAGAGCGGATCGATCCTGGAGACCGAATCGTCGGCGACGTTCGCCACCCACACGGCCCCGCCGCCGGACGTGATGGCCACGGGGCCGGCTCCCACTCGGAACGTCCGCAGCGCGCTGAAAGTGCCTCGTTCGATGTCGGAGACGGTGTTGCTGGCGGCGTTCGCGACCCACGCCTCCGACTTGGTCAAGACCACGCCCTCGGGGGCCCGTCCGACTTCGATGGACCCGATCACTCGGTTTGTCGCGGTGTCGATCTTCGACACGGTCCCGTCGCCGGCATTCGCGACCCACACGCGGCTGGCTGTGGCCGCGACCGACTGCGGGTTCGACCCGACCTGGATCGTCGCAACGACGCTGTTCGTGGCGGGATCGATCCGGCTCACCGTGCCGTCGACGGAGTTGACGACCCACAGCGAACCGGCCCCGAACGTCGCCGCGACGGGGCGCTGGCCGACCGGGATCGTGGCGATGACCGTATTCGGTGCGGCCGCGTGTCGGCCACCGTGTCGTGACGAGACGAACGCGAGGGCCGCCGCACCGAGAACCGCGATCGCGGTCACCAGGGCGAGGGCGGTTCGAACGCGTCTCCTTCGGGGACGGACCTGGTGCGTCTCGGAAGGCTCCGTTCGCGGCGGGGGCGGGAGGACCCGCAGAGGCGGTGGCTCGGCGATCTTCGTCCGCGCGAGCGGCGCCTGATCCACCCGTTCGGTCGGTGCCGTGGACGAGACAGGCTCCTCGCCGGAGGCCTGGATCCCCGACGGCATGAGCGCCTGCTTGGTCGCCTCCAGCAGCTCGGCGCACGTGGCGAACCGCTGCTCAGGGTCCTTGGCCATGGCCCGCGCCACCACGACGTCGAGGCCGGTCGGGAGCTCGGGCCGCACCGACGTGACGGGCGGGGGTTCGTTCTGGAGGTGGCCGTACATCACCCCAGCGTCGGTGGTCTCCGGGAACGGGACCGAGCCCGTGAGGCATTCGAACAGGACGCAGCCCAGGGAGTAGATGTCGGCGCGGCCATCGAGCTCCTCGCCGCGGAACACCTCGGGCGCCGTGTAGTCGAGGGTCCCCACCAGGTGGCCGGTCCGGGTGAGCTTCGTGGGGGTCAGGAGCCGCTTCACTAGGCCGAAGTCGGTCAGGAACGCGCGCTCCCGGCCGCCGGCCGTCCGGGAGGGTTCGATCATGACGTTGCCGGGCTTCACGTCCCGGTGCAGGAGCCCGTGGGCGTGGGCGAAATCGAGAGCCCGGCCCACGGCGGCCATCACCCGGAAGGTTCGGGCCGGGCTCAGCTTGCCCTCGAGGTCGATGAGCGCGCCCAGGTCGGTTCCCCGGACGTAGCGCATCGCGCTGTAGAGGACGCCGTCGGCCTCCCCGGCGTCGTAGACCGGAATGATGTTCGGATGCTCCAGGGAGCCGGCCAGGTCGGACTCCCGGATAAACCGCTCCCGGAACTCGGGGTCCTCGGCGAGCTCCGAGGAGAGCACCTTCAGGGCGGCCTTGCGGGTCGCCATCCGGACGTGCTGCGCGAGGTAGACCGTCCCCATCCCACCGCGCCCGATCAGCCAGTCCACCCGGTAATTCCCCAGGACGGCGCCAGCCCGAAGCTCGGCCATGTCACGCGGGTTGTACTGCCGAACGACCTCCCGGCGCAATCCCCGGCGCGCAGAGTGACAGGAATGACAACGGTGTGACTTGGGTCACGGCGTGGGGGTAGGCTCGGCGGTGGGATGAGGTTCCTGCACACGGGGGACTGGCACGTCGGGAAGGCCATCCGGGGCCGGTCGCGGATGGACGAGTTCGAACGGGCCCTGGACCAGGTGGTGGGCATCGCCGTGGACGAACGGGTCGACGCCGTGCTGGTCGCCGGCGACCTGTACGAGCATCGCAGCGCGGCGCCGGACGCGGATCGCATGGTGTTCGAGTCGCTGCTCCGGCTGCACTCGAACGGCATCCCGGTGGTGGCCATCCCGGGGAACCACGACTCCGCCCTCCGGTTCGAGGCGTTCGCGGGGTTGCTGAAGGCGGTGGACGTGGACGTGGCCTCCAGGGTGCTGCCCCCGGAGCAGGGCGGGGTCATCGCGCTCGGCTCCCGCGACGGGACGCAGACGCTCCGCGTGGCGTGCGTGCCGTTCGTGCCGGAGCGGCGGTTCGGCAGCGCCGTGGAGCTGTTCCAGTCGACCGAGGCGTGGTTCCAGTCCTACGCCGAGGGGATGGGGAACCTCATGGACGCCATGGCCGCGGGGTTCGAGCCCGACGCGGTCAACGTGGTCCTGGCGCACCTGTTCGCGGCGGGCGCGAAGCTCGGGGGCGGGGAGCGCGAGGTCACCGTGGGGCTGGACTACGCGGTGCCGGCCTCCCGGCTGCCGGCGAACGCGTCGTACCTGGCGCTCGGGCACATCCACCGGCCCCAGCGGATCCCGGGGAGCCGGGCCCCCGCCCGGTACGCGGGATCGCTGATCCAGCTCGACTTCGGCGAGACCGAACAGGACAAGTCGGTGGCCATCGTGGAGGCGGATCCCGGCCGCCCGGCGAAGGTCCGTGAGGTCTCGGTGACCGCGGGCCGGAGGCTGGTCGACGTCGAGGGCACCCTGGACCAGGTCCACATCCGGGCGGCCGACCTCGGCGACGCGTTTCTCCGCGTGTTCGTCGACACCGACGGCCCGGTCCCGGGCATCGCCGACCAGGTGAGAGACCTCCTGCCGAACGCCGTGGACGTCCACCTCCGGTACGAACGGGACGAAGGGGCCGCGGCGGGCCCGCCGCTTTCCAGCCTGAAGCCGCGGGAGCAGTTCGAGGCCTACGTCCGGGCGGAGCACGGCGCCGATCCCGACCCGGCGCTCATGGCCGCGTTCGACGAGGTGGCCGAGGCGGAGGAGGGCTGAAGAGAGTGCGCCCGGTGAAGCTCGAGATCAAGGGGTTCACGTCGTTCCGCGACGAGCAGGTGGTGGACTTCGACGGGCTCGACCTGTTCGCGATCGTCGGGCCCACCGGCTCAGGGAAGTCGAGCGTGCTCGACGCCATGACCTACGCGCTGTTCGGCCAGGTGGACCGGGTGGATGGCAGCGAGACCCCCATGCGCGAGATGGTCAGCCAGGGCCAGCCCCGGATGGCGGTGGCGCTGGAGTTCGAGGTCGGGGCCGACCGGTACAGGGTCACGCGTTCGATGCCGCGCTCGGGCGCCACGAGGATCCTCCTCCAGCGGTGGGAGGGCGGGGAGTGGCGGCAGGCGGGCGAGGGGGCCGACCGGGTCCGTGACGCGAACCGCAAGCTCCAGGACCTCATCGGCCTGGACTTCGACGGGTTCACCCGCTCGGTGCTCCTGCCGCAGGGGAAATTCTCCGCGTTCATGTCGGGCGACGCGAAGGAGCGCCGCGACATCCTCACCGACCTCCTCGGGCTGTCGCTGTTCGACCGGATGGGGAAGCGGGCCAGGCAGGTCGCGAAGGAGTCGAAGGAGAAGGCCGACACCGTCGAGGAGCTGATCGAATCGCAGTTCGCCGGGGCCACGCCCGAGGCCCTGGACGGGGCCCGGCGGGCGGCGCAGTCGGTCGCGGAGCGCCGGGACGCCCTGACCGAGGCCGGCGAACGGGTGCGGGGGATCGTCGACCGGTGGCGGGCGGTCGCCAAGGACGTCGCGGATCTCCGTTCGTGCGCCTCGGAGGCGGCCGGGCTGGCCCGGACGGCGGCCCGGCACGCGGAGACGCTGGAGGCCTTGGCCGCGGCCGCCGCGAAGGCGGACCGGGGCGTGACGGACGCGGAGACCGCGGCCGCCGCCGCCGGGGAGGCGAGGGACGCGGCCGGGTCGGCGCGCGAGGCCGCCGAGCGCGAGTGGGGGACCGCGGCCGACCTGGCCAGGGCCCACGCGGAGGCCGTGCGGCTGGCCCTGGCCCGAGGCGAGCTGCGCCGCCGCCGGGGCGTCCTGGAGCAGGCCGAGCGGGCCGTTCCGGAGTCTGCCGCGGCCGTCGAGGAAGCCGAACGGGCGCTGGACGGAGCGAACGCGGAATCCGAGCGCCTGCGATCAGACCACGGTGCCGCGGCTGCAGCCCTCGAGGACGTTCGCCACGCCGACCAGGTGTCGGCGATGGTGTCGAACCTGGCCGTCGGCGACCCCTGCCCGGTGTGCGGGGAGCCCCTGGCGAAGCTTCCCGATGCTCCCGGCGCGAAGGCCATGAAGGCCGCCGAACGGGGGGAGGCCGGGTCCCGCACGGCCGCGGAAGCCGCGGCGCGGGCCGCCGGGGAGGCCGAGCGGGCGCTGGACCGGGCCCGGGCCGCGATGCAGGCCGCGGAGCGGGAACGCGATGCGGCGGCCGGGGAGGCCGAACGATGCGGCATCGAGGTCGCCGGGCTGGAGGCCGCGATCGGCAGGCTGCTCCCGGAGGCCGTGGACGACCCCGCCGCCGAGCTGGCGTCCCGCTCCGCCCGCCTGGAGGGGCTGGTTCGGGCCGAACGGGATGCGGAGGCAACCGCGGCCGCCGCCGACCGGGCGGCGCAGGAGGCCCGCGGGGCCCGCGAGCGCATCCGGGGCGATGCCGGGGCGTCCCGGGCCGGACTGGATGGCATCTCGGTGGCGTCCCTGGCGGAGCGGGCGTCCGCGATCGCCCCGGACCTGGAGGCACCCGCACTCCCGGACCTTCCCGCGTCCGAGGACATCCCCGCATTGGCCGTCTCGGCTCGCCTCCGGGCGGACGCCCTGGCCAGGTACGGCGGATCCGTGGAGGGGGCCGCGACCGACCGGGCCGCTTCTGAGGGCGCGTTCGTGGACGAAGCTCGCGGCGCCGTGACCGGGCTGGGGATCGAGCCCGGCGCCCCGGACGGCCTCGACGGGCTCGCCGCCGACGTGGATCGCGCGGTCCGGGACGCGGTGGCCGAGGCGTCCGCGCGGCAGGGAGATGCCGAGCGGCTCGAGCTCGACCTGGCCAGGGTGGCCGAGCTCCGCGAACAGGTCCGGACCCTTCGGGCCCGGGCCGCCGTCTTCCGCCAGCTGGCCCAGGAGCTCCAGGCGGACCGGCTCATCGCGTTCCTCCAGGCCGAGGCCCTCCGCCTCCTGGCGGTGGACGGTGCGCGGCGTTTGTCGGCGCTCTCGAGCGGCCGCTACGCGCTGGAGTACGACCACGACGAGTTCCTGGTGCTCGACCGGTGGAACGGCGACGAGACCAGGAGCGTCCGGACGCTCTCGGGCGGAGAGACCTTCCTGGCGTCCCTGGCCCTGGCGCTGGCCCTGGCCGAACAGGTCTCGAGCCTGGCCGTCACCGAGCACGCGTCGCTCGACAGCCTGTTCCTCGACGAGGGGTTCGGCACGCTCGACCCCGAGACCCTGGACGTGGTGGTGGAGGCTATCGAGCAGCTCGGCGGCGACGGCCGAATGGTCGGCGTGATCACCCACGTCCGGGACCTGGCCGACCGCCTCCCCGCCCGCCTCGAGGTGACGAAGTCTCCGCGAGGCAGCACGGTCAGCCGCGCCGTCTGACCTCGGGGATCAGGCCACCCGGTCGTTCCTCCGCAGCGCGGCCTCGGCGGCGTAGTAGCCGCACATGCCGTGGACGCCCGCACCGGGGGGCGTCGATGCCGAGCAGAGGTAGATGCCGTCGGCAGGGGTCGAGTAGGGGTCGAGCGACGGCGCCGGCCGGGCGAACAACTGGAAGCCGCCGTGGGCGCCGCCGGCGATGTCGCCTCCCACGTAGTTCGGGTTGTACCGCTCGAGGTCGGCCGGCCCCATGGTGTGGCGGCCGGAGACCAGGGCCCGGAAGCCCGGGGCGAACCGAGCGATCTGGTCCTCGATCCGCTCGGTCATGTCCACGGTCGAGCCGTTCGGCACGTGGCAGTAGGCCCAGACCGTGTGCCGGCCCTCCGGGGCGCGCGTCCCGTCGAACCGGGTGGCCTGGACGAGGAGCACGAACGGCCGCTCCGGGTGCTCTCCCCGGCCGACGTCCGACTCGGACGCCGCGATCTCCTCGAGCGTTCCGCCGAGGTGCACGGTCCCCGCCCCCGCGCATTCCGAGGCCCGCCACGGCAGCGGCCCGTCCAGCGCGAGATCGACCTTGAACACCCCCGGCCCGTGGCGGAACCGCCCGAGCCGGTCGCGGTAGGACGCGGGCAGCCGGTCGCCGGCGATCCCGGCCAGCGCCGACGGGGTCAGGTCGAACAGGTACTGCCGGGCCGGGGGGAGGTCGCCCATCGACCGCACCGGAGTCCCGGTTCGCACCTCGCCGCCGAGCGACCTCAGCAGGCCGGCCAGCGCGTCGGGGAGGCCCTGCGATCCGCCGGCGACCACGGGCCATCCCACCGCGTGCGCCGCCGCGCCGAGCAGCAACCCGAACGCGGCGGTGAGCTGTTCGTCGAGGGGCAGCACGGAATGCGCCGCGAGGCCGGCGAACAGCGCGCGGGCCCGTTCGCCGTCGAACGACCCCTCCGCGACCGCCCGGGCAGACCGGACACCGTGGAGTCCGAACCGGCCCAGGAGCACCGGGTGGCGCGGCGGCCGGAGCGGACCCATGACCTGTTCGGCCAGGTCGTCGAACCGGTCGACGAACGGCTCGAACAGCCGCCGCCAGGCCCTCCCGTCGGCGCCCAGCCCCGAGGCCGTCTCCGTCATCGAGCGGTCGAGCACGACCGCCGTCCCGTCGTCCAGCGGATGCGCCAGGGGCACGTCGGGATGGACGAACTCCAGCCCGTGGTCCGCGAGCGGAAGGCCCCGGAAGAACGGCGACGCCACGGCGAACGGGTGGACCGACGAGCAGATGTCGTGGACGAACCCGGGGATGGTGAGTGGTCCCGATCGGCTGCCCCCGCCAACGGCGCGCGACCGTTCCAGCACCAGCACCGACCGGCCCGACCGGGCCAGGTGCACCGCCGCGGCCAGCCCGTTCGGGCCGGCCCCGACCACCACCGCGTCCAGCTCGTCCGCCGCCATCTCCCTGCCGGAGGGTATCCGCAACCGCACGCCCGAGGCCGTCCGGACGTCCCCCGCCACTCCGCTACGATCGCGCTCGATGGAACCCGACCTCACGCCGCGGCGGGCCTCCGATTCGGAGGTCGAGCTGGTGCAGCTCATGACGATCCTCGATGCGAACAACGTCGGGAACGTGCACGGCGGCTCGATCATGAAGCTGGTCGACACCGCCGCCGGACTGGCCGCCATCAAGCACTGCGGAGGGCTGGTCGTCACGGCCGCAATGGACGAGATGTCGTTCATCGAGCCGGTCTACGTGGGCGACCTCCTCACGATCAAGGCCATGGTGAACGACGCCGGCCGGACGTCGATGGAGGTCGGCGTCCGGGTGGAAGCGGAGAACACGATCTCGGGTCGCAAGGTCCACACGTCGAGCGCGTACCTGGTGTTCGTGGCGCTCGACCCTGCCGGGAAGCCGCGGGCCGTGCCGCCGGTCCTGGCGGAATCCGAGGAGGAGCGGCAGCGCCAGCACGAGGCGAAGCTGCGCCGCGAGAACAGGCTGGCCCGGGCCTCGGCCATCAAGGCGGCCAGGGGCAACGAGATCCAGGAGACCAGGGAAGACCACCATCGGGGCTGAGCCCCGAACCGGATCCCGGGCAAGCTCCAGCGGACGGGATCCACTGGAGCGGAACCCCCCGGGTGGTAAACCCCGGCCGGATGACCCCCCTCTGGCAGACAGCTCTGGACCATCCCGCCGGGGTCCCGCGGGCAACCACCCGGAGTCACTTCGCAGCCCCCGAGGGGTCGGATCACCGGATCCGGCGAAGATTCCGCCATGCCCGAGGCACCCGCCGGGCGGCGGCGCTCAGGCCTGGATCGGGGCCGTGAAGATGATGTCGGTGGTGGGCTGGCCGGTCGGAGATCCTCCGGCCTGCTCGAGGGTCACGGCCATGGCCGCCGACGACGAGACGTCGGCCGGCACCTGCACCACCACCAGCGAATCGCCGCCCGGCGTGGTGAACGTCGGCATGGGGACGGGCTTGCCGCCCGGCGGGACCAGCCACAGCTCGTAGGCCTTGCCCGAGGGCGTCGGGTTCAGCTGGGAGCCGAACACGTAGGCCCGGTCGGTCCCCGGCCGGTACGCCACGAGGAGGTTGCCCGTGCCCGAGCCCTCGAACGGCACCACGTGGGCGTCGCTGTGGGCCAGGTACGAGGCGAGCTGCTGGGCCTGCGACGGGCCGCCCGAGCTCCCCACCAGGATGCCGCCGCCGAACGCGCCGGCCACGAGGACGATCGCCGCGGCCACGGCGGCCACCCACCGGGTCATCCGGGGGCGCCGGCCGGTGGCGCGCCGCCGCGGCTCGGAGGGCCGTTCGGGCGCCAGGAGAGCTCGCTCCAGGATCTCGTCCGCCATGCCCTCCCGCACCGCGACCGGCGAGAGCGCGAAGGCCAGTCGCCCGGCGATCTCGTCGAACTCGAGCTCGGCCCGCGCGCAGATCTCGCAGTCCACGCCGTGGTCGGCGCGCATGCGGTCGAGCTGGGCCACCTCGCGCGGCTCCAGGCCCCCCAGGGCCCGGACCGCCAGCAGCTCCTCGATCCGCTCGTGCTCGCTCGTACTCATGACCTCATCCATCCCAGCGCGGCGCGCATGCGCCGCATCGCGAGCAGGGTCCTCGACTTCACCGTTCCCAGCGGGAGTCCCAGCGACTCGGCGATGCGCGACTGCGACATCCCCCCGAAGTACATCAGCTCGATGACCTGCCGCTGCTCCGCCGGCAGGTCATCCATGGCCCTGCGAACTGCCTCCCGCTCCTGGGGGAGCCCGATCTCGTCCACCACCAGGTCCGCCGGGTCGTCGCCGTCGACGTCCATGTCGCCCACGGCCTCCTCCGCCCGGCGCCGCTGGGCCTCCTCCCGCCGCACCTGGTCGACCGCCCGGTGGTGCACGGTGGACATCAGCCACGCGCGAACGGACCCCCGGTCGGCGTCGTACCCGCGCGGGTTCCGCCACACCGACAGGAAGGCCTCCTGCACCGTCTCCTCGGCCAGGGCCGGCTGCCGGAGGATGCGCTGGGCCACCGCCATCGCCGAAGCCGCGTACCGCCGGAACAGCCACCGGAACGCCTCGCGGTCCCCGGACCCGATCCGCTTCATCAGGTCCCGGTCCCTGGCGTCGCCGAGATCCACCGGCTTCAACACCGGCTCCCAGGTGTGCGCGTGGGGGGATTCGGCCACTTCCGTGGTGCAGGACACGACGCTCCGATCGAAGGAAGTCCGAACGTGATTCGGAGCGGCCGCCGCCCCGGATCACGGCTCGCGAATGGGAACGGTCGCATCGCGCATACCCTAGCGGGAGCAACATCGCGATCCCAGGGGGTTCGGGTCAGTTCGATCCGGGGGCCGAGCCCTCGGGAATCCCCGCCCGGATCCCCTCGATGGCGCTGGGGTTCTCCAGGCTGGAGAGGTCGCCGGGGTCGGTGTGGAGGACCGTGGCCCGGATGGCCCGGCGCAGGATCTTGGCCGAACGGGTCCGGGGGAGCTCGTCGACGAACACGATCCGGTCCGGCTTGAACGACTTGCCGAGCCGGCCGGCCACGGTCGCCTTCAGCGCCGCGGCCAGCTCGTCGTTCCGCTCCCAGCCGGGCTTCGTCACGACGAAGCACCACACGGATTCGCCCTTCACGTCGTGGGGGACCCCGATCGCGGCCGACTCCGCCACCGACGGGTGCTCGATGAGCGCGCTCTCCACCTCGGCCGGACCGAGGCGCTTGCCGGCGACGTTCATGGTGTCGTCCGAACGGCCGTGCAGGAACCAGAAGCCGTCGTCGTCGATGGTCGCCCAGTCGCCGTGGACCCACACGTCCGGCCACCGGCTCCAGTAGGTGTCGAGGTACCGCTGGGGGTCGCCCCACACGCCCCGGGTCATCGCCGGCCAGGGCTTCGTGCACACCAGCTCGCCGACCTCGCCCGGCGCCACCGGCCTCCCGTCCGGCCCCCACACGTCGACGGCCATCCCGAGGGACGGCCCCCGGAGCGTGGAGGGCTTCAGCGACGTGATCGGCAGGGGCGACAGGAAGCACGCCCCCACCTCCGTGCCGCCGGAGATGTTGATGATCGGACACCGTCCCCCGCCGACCTCGTTCAGGAACCACATGTAGGGCTCGGGGTTCCAGGGCTCTCCGGTGGAGCCCAGGACCCGGAGGCACGACAGGTCGTGTGAGCGGACGTGCTCCTCGCCGGCCGGGATCAGGGCCCGGATCAGCGTGGGGGAGATGCCCAGCGTGCTGATGCGATGGCGCTCCACCATGTCCCAGATCCGGTCCGGTCCCGGGTGGTGCTCGGGGTCGAGCCGCTCCGTCTCGAACCCGGGGAGCTGCCGTTGCAGGAGCTCGTCCCAGTCACGGTCGCGGGATTCGTCCCATGCGTGCTTCGGCGCCGCCTCACCCAGCCTCCTCCACACGATCCGGTGCTCGACGGACGGCGTCTCCGCGCACGCCTCGGCGGCGATCGACGCCATGTCCACGGCGGCGCCCCGCCGGAAGAACCCGTCGGCGGTGAACAGCACCTTCGCGCCGGCGTCCTGGAGGCGCTTCGCGACCGCGTCGGCGCCGAACCCGGAGAAGATCGGGAGGTACGGGGCACCGACCTTGGCGCAGGCCAACGTGGCGGCGACCGTCTCGGGGGCCATCGGCATGAAGATCCCGACGGTGTCGCCCTGGTTCACGCCCAGCTCCCGGAGCCCGTGCGCCGCGCGGTCGGACATCTCGCGGAGCTCGGCGTAGGTCACGGATCGCGTCGAGCCGTCCTCGCCCTCCCACAGGACGGCCACCTTGTCCGGGGTCCGTTCGGCCCACCGGTCCACGCAGTTGTGCGCGAGGTTCACCGTGCCCCCCCGGAACCACGTCGCCCAGGGGATGCCCTCGGAGGTGTCGAGCACCTTGGCGTAGGGCTCGAAGAACTCGATCCCGAGGTCGGTCACCACGGCGTCCCAGAACCACTCGATGTCATCCTGGGACCGCCGGACCAGCTCCTCGTACGACCCGATGCCGTGGGCCCGCATGAACCTGGTCACGTTGGCCCGCTCCACGTAGTCGTCAGACGGATTCCACACGATGTCCATGAGTCCGAGCCGATCCTCCAATGGCCGACCGATAGGCTGAACCGACGTGGCCAAGCCTACGCAACCGCGACCCCCGCGGGCGGACGACCCCGCCCCGGGACCCGGCGCGTCCGAACGTCACCGGCGCCGCTGGCCCATCTCGGTCTTCCTGGTGTTCACGATGGTGGCGTCCATCACCGTGGCGGCGGGCTCCGCGTACGGCATCTTCCTGTACGACCGCGCCGAGGGGGCGACCCCCCCGATCCCTGCGCCCACCGACCCCGCCCACAGGGACGACGCCGACGCGGTCGTGCGGGAGGACACGGGCCCGTGCGCGAAGGGCGTCTGCAACTACATGATCCTCGGCAGCGACTCCCGCAAGGGACTCTCCCCCGGGGAGCAGTCGCAGTTCGGGTCCGAGATCACGCAGCCGGGGCGACGGTCGGACACGATCATGGTGGTGCACGTCGATCCGGCCGAGGAGCACGCCACCGTGCTGTCGTTCCCGCGCGATCTGTGGGTCAAGATCCCGCACCAGGGCTACGGGAGGATCACGTCAGCGTACGAAGCCGGCGAGTACCGGGTGGCGAACGTCATCCACCGCCTGACCGGCCTCCAGATCAACGGGTTCCTGACGGTCAACCTGGCCGGGTTCGAGGGCGTCGTCCGGGCGCTCGGCTCGGTGCCCATCTGCATCGCCTCGCCCCTGGTCGACCCCACGGGCTTCTCGGGACTCGATCTCCGCCACGCCGGGTGCTATGAGCTCGATCCCCAGCAGGCGCTGGCCTTCGTTCGCGCCCGGCACATCTGCGATGAGGGCGGCTTCCCCGACTTCAACCGCATCGCCCGCCAGCAGCAGTTCCTGCGGGTCGTCCTGGCGAGGACGATGTCGGCCGGCGCGGTCTTCCACGCCAAGGCCATCATCGACGAGGTGCTCCCGAACATCCGGCGGAGCCCCTCGCTCGACGTCGCGGACATGTACTACCTCGTGGACAAGCTCCGGGGCCTCACCACGGGAGCCGTGGACTTCCGCGCCGTGCCCACCCAGCCGACCACCGCGGGTGCAGCGCAGGTCCTCGAGCTGCGACCGGAGGCCCGGCAGCTGTTCGAACGGCTTCGCACCGGAAAGCCGCTGGGAGATCTCGGGAAGGAGCAGCTGCTCACCCCACCGTCCCCCGCGGCCGTTCGCGTTCGCGTGTTGGACCAGGGGTCCGGCGGTGCCGCCCGGAAGGTGAGCGACTACCTGCTCCACTCGGGGTTCGACATCCAACCGCTGGGAACCGCTCCCGCATCCCTGGTCCAGGCAGGTCCCGGCATCTATTACGCGCCGGGGGCCGACCACGCGGCCGATGTCGTCCGGAAGTTCCTTCCCCCGCTCCATCTCCAGCCGGCGCCGTCCGGGACGGTCGGGGAGGTCGACGTGGCGGTCGTGATCGACTCCGCATACAACGGGCCCGGCGTGGTGACGCCGACACCCGAGCCGTCCCCCACGGGGGGAGGCGCTTCGACTCCGACCTGTCCGTAGCGCCCGGGTGCGATCGGGGTCCGACCTGTACGCTTGCCTCAGTTTGGCCACCACCACCGAGCCACGACCACTGCAGGCGGACGACGCTGCCCCGAGACCGGCCGCGCCCTCCAGATGGCGCCGCCGCTGGCCCATCGCGATCTTCCTCGTCATCACGATGCTGGCCTCGCTCGGCGTGGCCGCCGGCTCCGCGTACGGGATCTTCCTGTACAAGAAGGCAGACAACACCCTCCGCAGGTGGCAGCAGCCCCGGGATGGGGGGCCGGGCGGCGGGGTCCTTCCGACGCCGATCCCGACCGGCGTCGTGACCGGCGACTGCGAGGAGACGTGCACCTACATGGTGCTGGGCAGCGACTCCAGGGCGGGCCTGTCGAAGGAGCAGCAGGAGCTGTGGGGATCGCCGGACGACCCGCGGGTCGCGGGTCGGCGGTCGGACACCATCCTGGTGATGCGACTCGACCCGCGGCAGCAGAAGGCCATCGTGCTGTCGTTCCCGCGCGATCTCTGGGTGCGCGTCCCCGGGCACGGAATGGGCAAGATCACGTCGGCGTTCGAGGACGGTCCCTACCGGACCGCGGAGGTGATCAGGAACCTGACGGGCATCAAGGTCGACCACTTCATCGTGGTGAACCTGGCCGGGTTCCAGCATGTGGTCGAGGCCATCGGCGGGGTCCCCATCTGCATCGACCGACCGCTGATCGACACCGAGTTCACGGGCCTGAACCTCCCGCGCGCCGGCTGCTACAACCTGGATCCGGTCCAGGCCCTGGCGTTCGTGCGGGCGCGCCACGTCGAGTGCGAGAGCGGCCCCCCGGATTTCAACCGGATCGCGCGCCAGCAGCAGTTCCTTCGCGCCGTGCTGGTGAGATCCCTCCAGCCCTCGATGGTCGTGCGCGCCCAGGCGATCATCTCGGCGGTCCTCAGCAACATCTTCGTGGACCCGAAGCTGGCGGACAAGGGCCTCCCGGAGCTCATGTACCTGGTGAAGAAGCTCCAGGGGATCAACACCGGCGCCGTGGACTTCCGCTCGGTGCCCGGGAACCCCTTCGCGACGGTCGAGACGCCGGAGGGCACGAAGGACGTCGTCACGCTCCTGCCCGAGGCCAAGGAGCTGTTCAAGCGGATCCGGCAGGGAAAGCCGCTGGGCAGCCTGGGTCTCTCCGGGCAGAACTCGCCCCCCTCACCCGCGGTGGTCAGGGTGGGTGTCGTGGACAGCGCCTCGAACGGGATCGCCCAGCGGGTCTACGACTACCTGAAGGAGTCCGCATTCGACATCCAGCCGCTGACCACGTCGAACCCGTATGGCGTCTCCGGCCCGACCATCCTCTTCGCGCGATCGCCTCAGGGGAAGGCCGCGGCGGACGTGGTCCACGGGTTCCTGGGGTCCGTCCCGGAGCAGCCGGCGCCGCCCGGGACGATGAATGGCCTCGACGTCGCGGTCGTCGTCCCCAGCACGTACGGGGGGCAGCCGATCTCGTCGCCGGCGCCACCGGGGTCCGGGGGCGGGACCTCATCGTGCGGATGAGCGGATGATCAGGTGAAGGCGCTGGTCCTCTCGGGAGGGGAGGGGTCCCGCCTCCGGCCGATCACCCACACGAACGCGAAGCAGCTCATCCCCATCGCGAACACGCCGATCCTGTTCCACGCCCTGCAGGCCATCGCCGACGCCGGGATTCGGGAGGTCGGGATCGTGGTGGGGCACACCGCGGAGGAGGTCAGGGGCGCGGTCGGGGACGGTTCGGCCTGGGGGCTGGCCGTCACCTACATCCCGCAGGAGGCGCCGCTCGGTCTGGCCCACGCCGTCCTCACGGCGGAGGGCTACCTGGGCGACGACCCCTTCGTGATGTACCTGGGGGACAACGTGCTCCTCGAGGGCCTCAAGGGGTTCGTTGAGGAGTTCGAACGCCACCACCCGGCCGCGCAGATCTTCCTGGCGAAGGTCCCCGAGCCGGAGCGGTTCGGCGTGGCCGTCCTCGACGGCGACCGCGTCACCAGGCTGGTGGAGAAGCCGCAGGAGCACATCTCGGACCTGGCGCTGGTCGGCGTGTACCTGTTCGACCGTTCGATCGTGGACGCGGCCAGGACCCTCCAGCCTTCGTGGCGCGGCGAGCTCGAGATCACCGACGCCATCCAGCGCCTCATCGACGACGGACGGCCCGTCCGGGCCGCGATGGTGAACGGGTGGTGGAAGGACACCGGACGGCCCGAGGACCTGCTCGAGGCGAACCGGATGATGCTCCAGCAGCTCGAGCCCCGCGTGGACGGCGACGTCGACTCCGACTCGAGCCTCACCGGCATCGTGGTGGTGGAGCGGGGCGCGAAGGTCATCCGCTCGGAGATCCGGGGCCCGGCGATCGTCGGCGAGGGCTCGGTGGTGGAGGACTCCGTGGTCGGTCCCCACGCCTCGATCTCCTACAGCTGTGTCGTGCGCGGGTCGGGGGTGCAGGACTCGATCGTGATGGAGCAGTGCACGATCGTCGACGTGAGGAGCATGGCGGGCTCCATCCTGGGCAAGGAGGTCGAGGTCCGCCGGGGCTCGGAGGCCGGTGCCCTCCGGCTGATCGTGGGCGACCACGGCCGGGTCCAGATCACCTGAGCCGCCAACACCCTTCCCCGCGGCGCCCGCCGGCCGTATCCTCGAACCGAGGTGTTCGAGCGCTTCACGGAACGGGCCCGCAGGGTCGTGGTCCTCGCCCAGACCGAGGCGAGGGTGCTCAACCACACGTACATCGGGACGGAGCACCTCCTGCTCGGCCTCATCCACGACGGCGAGGGGGTGGCGGCGAACGCCCTCGAGTCGCTGGGCGTGGAGCTGGTCGCCGTGCGGGAGATGGTCCTGGAGATGGTGGGACAGGGCGACAACCCCCCGACCGGCCACATCCCGTTCACGCCGCACGCCAAGAAGGTGCTCGAGATGTCGCTGCGGGAGGCGCTCGAGATGGGCCACCGCTACATCGGGACCGAACACATCCTCCTGGGCCTGGTCCGGGAGGGGGAGGGCGTCGCCGCGCAGGTGCTCCGCAAGCAGGGGGTGGGCCTGAAGCCGGTTCGGGCCAAGGTCGCCGAGCTCCTCGCGGCCGGCCAGGGCGACCCGGAGGGAGAGCCGCACGTTCGCCTGCCGGAACGGCTCGCCGCGGCGGCTCGGCCGTCGCCCGATGTCCCCGAGCTGCCCCCCACCTGCCCGACGTGCCGCGCGGACCTCACGGTGTCGGCCCGGTCCCGGTTCGGCACGGTCGCCGAACAGGGCGGCGAGCGGACGGCCGAGGTGATCTGGCTGTTCTGCGGGGCCTGCGGCCGGCTGCTCGCGGCGAAGCTCCCGGACGAGAAGGCCTGAGGAGACTCCGGGGTCAGCGCACGGCCAGCACCGCGCACAGCACGCCGGTGGCGGCGGGGGCCTCCTCGCCGTAGGAGAGCAGGCCCATGGCCCGGGGATCGTTCACCTTCGTCCAGCCCTCGGGGGTCAGGCGGAACGTCTCCTGTTCGAGGATCCGGAAGGGGCTTCGCCGGATCAGCTCCTCCCACGAGTCGGCGTCGTACTGGAACATCCAGCCCCGCTCCTCGCGCCGCCCGAACGGAACCGAGATCAACACCCGGCCCGAGGGGGCCAGGACCCGGGCCATCTCCTCCAGGGACCGCGCGGCGGCGCCGGGGTCCTTCTGCTGGAACGGCAGCCCGTACCGGGTGTTGTCGAACCCCACGTGCTCCAGGGTGGACAGGCAGCACACCAGGTCGAACGAGCCGCTCCGGTACGGGAGGTCCCGGATGTCGGCCCGCACGCGCTGCATGCCGGGGACCGAGAGGACGGCGATGTCGAGGCCGTGGAGCGAGGGGATCCCCAGCTCGAGCAGGGCCGTGAGGTACACGCCGGACGCGAACGCGTAGCCCAGGTCCAGGACCCGGCGCTCGCCCTCGTACCGCGAGACCATCCATGGGATCTCCACCACCCGCTCGGTGGTGTTCGGTGCGGAGAGGGTCTCGCCGGGGGGGATCGTGAAGGGGTGGGGGGAGTGGGCCCGTTCCCGCAGCACCTGCTCGAGGGTCAGGACCTCCTGGAATTCCCGGCTGGTGAGCAGGCGCCGGACCAGCCCGGCCCGGGTGAGCTTGCCGCCGAACGCCAGCTCGGCGTGGGCGTGCCGGAGGGCCTCGGGCTCCGCCGGCCGCCGCAGGATCATCCGGTACAGGAGGTCCACGTAGGCCGTGACGCCGTCCTGGCCCAGCGTGGCCCCGGCCAGGTCGTCGATGCGGGGGCGCTGCCGGGCGTGCAGGGACTGCTGTTCGGCCCAGGTCAGGGGCCGACCGGGACGGTGCTCCTCCGGCAGGATCATGGTCGCGGGGTTCTCCTGGCCGCCGACCTCGCGGGCGAACGAGATGTACAGGTCCCGGCACCGGTTCGGGTCCAGGAACTCGTGAGCGTAGGCCCGGGCATGCTCCTCGACCCCCGCCCGGAACACGGGGTCGCGGGCCAGGTGCAGCAGGTGCTGACCGACCTGTTCGTCCTGCGGACCATCGATCTCCACCTTGAGCGCGACGTCGGGTGGGAGCTCCGCCCACGAGGCGTAGTTGTTCACGATCACTGCTCGGCCCTCGGCGAGCGACCGGGCCAGCGTACCGGAGGTCTCACCGGCCGTCGGGTACCGCAGGTTGATGATCGCGTCGCAGGCCCGCATCGCGATGTAGAACTTCTCGAGGTCGACGTAGCCGGCCATCCGAACGGAGTCGCGGAGTCCCACCTGGTCCACCAGCCGGCCCAGGGCCCCGCCCGTGTGGTCGGCCCCCACCATCATCAGCACGGCGTCCGGGAACTCCTGGTGCAGGGCCCAGAAGCCGCGGACCACCGCCCCCGGCTGCTTGGGCCGGGTGATGAACCCGAAGTGGCCCACCACGAACGCCTCCGGCGGGAGCTTCAGCCGCCGCCGGGCCTCCTCCCGGTCGATCCCCTCCACGGCCCCGGGGGGCTCGCCTGCATGGTGGGGGATGACCACCAGCGGCACGTTCGGCGCCGCCTCGCGCATGCGGTCCGCAGCGTCCTGGCTGTGCACCACGATGCCCCGGGCCTTCTGGGCCACGTGCGCCGTGAGCGGGAACAGGAACTTCTCGTAGTCGGTGGCGATGGCGTTCCGGCGGAGGTTGGCCAGCCGGGTTCCCCGTTCGCCGTACTCGCCGCGGAGGATGCCCTCGTACCGGGCATCGTCCCCGCCGGCCTCGATCGTGACGTGCGCGATGAGGTGGTGGAGCACCGCGTCGTGGAACACCGCGATCTCGGGGTTCTTGCGGGCCAGTGTGTAGATGTACTCGTGGTACGGGTTGTTCCCCAGGTGGTAGTAGACGGCGTCGTATGCCTCCCGGTAGAAGACGACCGGGTCCCGGAGCTTCGCTCCCTCCGGCACGTGGGGCTTGCGGAACGCGCCGGGCCGGGGGCACACCACGTCGATCTCCACCTTCTGGGCCAGGTACGGGACGATCTCGGTGGTGTAGTCGGAGATGCCGGAGGGGATCGGCGGCAGCGGGCTGAACCAGGCCAGTTTCAAGGAACCGGCTCCCGCCTAGTCGGGCCGGCGCGACGCGGGCGCGACCGCGGGAGCCGAGGCGGCGATCCTGCCGTTCCCGTCTGCGCCGCCGGTGGCTCCCTCGTCGCGCTCGGGGCGGGGGCTCTCGGCGGCCTCGTCGCCGGTCTCCGCGGATGCGATCTCGGGGAGCTCCGCCCGGGCCCGGTCCCCCACGTCCCTGAGCTCGGGGTCGGACACCTGGCGGAGCCGGCCCATCTCCTCGCGAAGCTGCACCAGCTGCTCCTCCACGGCGTTCAGGCGTTCGCCGGTGCGAGCCGACACCCCCTCGATCCGCCGGTCGAGCTCCTGCAGGATGATCTCGGTCCGCTCCAGGACGTCCTTCACGATCCGCTCGTAGAACCCGTCCCGCCGGGCCGCCACCCGGCCCTCCAGGTAGTCCAGCCGGGTCTCCCGCTCCATCAGCTCGTACCCCAGGGCCTTCAGGTAGCGCTTCCTGGCCCGGCGCGCGCGGAGCCGGTTGACCAGCGAGTTCGGCAGCAGTTTCACCGCGATCCGGCGGAAGACCCCCCGGATCGGCGAGAGCTTCAGCCAGAGCAGCCGGAGCAGCAGGCCGAGCGTGATCCTGCTGGCCCCCCCGGCGGATTCCAGGATGCGAACGCGCAGGCCCCGGTACCAATCGACGAACCGATCGGGCAGCAGCTTCTTCGCCAGGTCGCGATGCTTGGCCATCGTGGGCACTGTAGCAGGCACCTGCCGGCCCGGACCGCAGCCTCAGGCGTCGTGCCGGCAGGAGGTCCGGCTCCCCGGGTTCGAGGGTCCCCGCTGCTAGACTTCGCTGGTCCGAGGCCATTTTCCTCGCGCGACCGAGCCACGAGCGACCACGAGCCACCGGGACCCAGCCAATGAGCGACCTCATCGACGGCGTGTGGATCAAGCCCCTACGCGTGATCCCCGACGAGCGGGGCCGCCTGATGGAGATCCTGCGGGCCGACGATGAAGGTTTCCGTGAGTTCGGACAGGTCTACCTGTCCACGACCTACCCTGGAGTGGTGAAGGCCTGGCACCTCCACAGGGTCCAGGACGACAACTTCTGCTGCGTGAAGGGAATGGTCAAGCTGGTGCTGTTCGACGGCAGGGAGGGCTCGCCGACGCACGGGACACTGTCGGAGTACCACATCGGGGAGCACAACCCGCTGCTGATCCGGGTCCCGGCCGGGGTCCTGCACGGGTGGAAGTGCGTCTCGCAGGAGGAGGCCCTGGTCATCAACGTCCCGAACGAGCCGTACCACCACGAGCAGCCCGACGAATACCGGGTCCCCTGGAACTCGCCCGACGTTCCCTACTCGTGGGACATCGAGTTCAAGTGACCGCCCGGGGACCGGCCGTCGATCGAACGCGATCGGAGCACGTCCTGGTCACCGGCGGCGCCGGGTTCGTGGGCTCGCACATCGTGGATCTCCTGCTGGACCGCGACGGCCTCCGGGTCACCGTGCTCGACCGGCTGACGTACGCCGGGAACGTCGACAACCTGTCCCGGCACCGGGGGAACCCGCGGTTCGACTTCGTGCGGGGCGACGTGGCCGACCCCGAGGCCGTGGGGCGCCTGGTGGCGCGGTCCACCTCGGTGATCCACGCGGCCGCGGAGTCGTTCGTGGACCGGAGCATCGCGGACCCCGCCGAGTTCGTCCGGACGAACGTCCTGGGGACCCAGGTGGTCCTGGAGGCGTGCCACCGGGCCGAGAAGCACCTGCTGGTGGTCTCCACCGACGAGGTGTACGGGTCGGTCCGCCGGGGCGCGTTCACCGAGGACGACCCCCTGCTCCCGAACAGCCCGTACGCGGCCACGAAGGCCGGGGCCGACCTCCTGTGCCGGGCCTACCGGGTGACGTACGGGATGCCGGTGACCCTGGTCCGCGGAACGAACGCGTTCGGGCCCCGCCAGCATGTCGAGAAGGCCATCCCCACGTTCGCGCTGGCCGCGCTGGCCGGGGGGGAGGTGCCGGTGTACGGAGACGGGTCGAACCGGCGCGAATGGCTGCACGTCCTGGACTTCGCCCGCGCCGTGCTGACCGTGGAGGACTCCGGGCACCCGGGGGAGACGTACAACATCGGCGGAGGCCACGAGATCTCGAACCTGGAGCTGGCCCGGGACGTGTGCCGCCTGGCTGGCGCGTCGCCGTCGCTCATCGAGTTCGTCCCGGACCGTCCGGGGCACGACTTCCGGTACGCCCTGGACTGGACCCGCCTGGCCGAGCTGGGATGGAAGCCGGAGATCCGGTTCGCCGACGGGCTGGCCCGGACCGTGGACTGGTACCGGGACAACGCCGCGCGGCTGGGGGGGGGACGGCCATGAGGCTGGTGGTCACCGGCGCCGCGGGTGCCGTGGCCCGGGCCTTCCTGGCCGAGGTCCCCGGCCACCACGACGTCCACCCGTTCACGCACGCCGAACTCGACGTGGGCGACCACCACGGGGTGATGCAGCGGGTGGTCCCGGTCAGGCCGGACGCGATCGTGAACCTCGCCGCGATGACCCGGGTGGACGACTGCGAGATCGAGCGCGAGGAGGCCTACCGGTCGAACACGATCGGCCCGCACAACCTGGCCCTGGCGGCCCGGCGGTGCGGGGCCGTGCTCCTGCACGTGTCCACCGACTACGTGTTCGACGGCGAGAAGGGCGCGCCCTACGACGAGCTGGACCGCCCGAATCCGATCTCCGTGTACGCCCGGACCAAGCTGGGGGGCGAGGTCATGGTCCGCCGGCACCTCCCCGAGCACTTCGTGGTGCGGACGGGCTGGGTGTTCGGCGGCGGGAACGACCACCTGTCGCGGACCGTCGCCGCCATGCGCGAGGGCGAGCCCGGGCGGGCCCTGGCCGACCGGGTGGGGACGCCGACGTTCGTCCGCCATCTGGCGGAGCGGCTCCTCCCGCTGGTGCTGACGGAGCGGTTCGGGACCTACCACGTGGCCGGGCCGGAGCCGGCCAGCTGGTTCGACGTGCTGACCCGGATCCGGTTCCTGGAGGGCCTGCCGGTGTCCGTGGAGCGCCAGGAGGTCCAGGACCTCGACCTCCCCGCCGCCC
>WNFV01003172.1_pt1 | contig 21227 bp, 20 predicted proteins | sample 5400101 | NCBI WGS metagenome assembly WNFV01 (sample SAMN13153361, study PRJNA577476) | soil metagenome | isolation source: 115 cm soil or saprolite under grassland replicate 1 | place: USA:California | collected 2016-06-15 | reverse complement strand
TCGCGATAGAAGCCCCAGGCCTGGATCAACTCGGCGCAGGCGTATTTGTCGTTCAGGTCCATCTCATTCTGCCCCATCTTTGGCGAGCGATAGCGAGTGGCGAGTAGCGAGTAGGGACTGGCGGGCACATTTCGCTATTCGCTATTCGCTATTCGCTATTCGTGCAATTGGTCTTTCGCGCGACGCTTGCTAAGATCGGAAACAGACCTGGAAAAAACGATGATGCGTTCATTGCGCGCGCTCGCGGTCCTTGCCGTTGCGTCCCTTGGCTGTGCTCCCGCCTTCGCCCAGAGCTATCCGGCGAAGCCGATCAAGATGATCGTCTCGACCTCGGCCGGCGGCGTCACCGACCTCACCGCGCGCATCCTCGGCGCTCACATCACCGCCAAGACCGGCCAGCCGGTGGTGATCGACAACCGCGCCGGCGCCAGCGGCAATATCGCCATGGACGCGGTCGCCAAGGCGCCGCCCGACGGCACCACGCTGGGCGTGGCCAATACCGGCAACATCGTGATCAATCCGTACCTGATGCGGCACATGCCGTACGATCCGTTGCACGATCTCGTGCCGGTCGGAGCGATCGGGACGGTGCCGCTGTTTCTGGTGATGAACAGCGACGTGCCGGTCAAGACGCTGCAGGAGTTCATCGCCTACGCCAAGGCGCAGCCGGACAAGGTCAGCTATGCGTCGGCCGGCGTCGGCACCACGCCCGACCTGGCGGCGCACGAGTTCAACCGCCGCTCGGGATTGAAGCTCGTGTTCGTGCCGTTCCGCGGCACCGCGCCGGCGGTCGCCGCAGTGCTCGGCGGCGACGTGCAGGTGACGTTCGTGTCGATGGGGCCGCATATCGAGTTCGTCCGCCAGGGCAGGCTGCGCATCCTCGGCGCCGCCACGCCCAAGCGCGCGCCCTATGTGCCCGACGTGCCGACCTTCGCCGAGCAGGGATTTCCGGGCTTCGAGACCTTGACCTGGTTCGCGGTGTTCGCGCCGCGGGGAACGCCGACCGAGATCGTCGATCAGCTCAACGGGTACGTGCGCGACCTCGCCCAGGACGTCGACGCCAGGAAACGGCTGGAGGCCAATTTCGTCGATCCGGCCACGATGACCGCGCCGGAGTTCGCCGCCCTGGTGAAGGCCGATGCGATCAAGTGGGAGCGCATCGTGCGCGAAGCCGGCGTCAAAATAGATTGAGATAGATCGAAGAGCCGCCGCTTCCCGCTTGCAAATGGACTTCAACACACATCGAAAGACCGCATGAAAGCGATCGTGATCCATCAATATGGTCCGCCGGACGTGCTCAAGTATGAGGACGTGCCGAATCCCGCGCCCCGCGAAGGCGAAATCCGCATCCGGATTCATGCCGCGACGGTCAATCGCGTGCTCGACGTGAGCGTGCGTGCCGGCAACGAAGCGGCGCGCGGGCCGGTTCTGCCGCTGATCCTGGGGGTCGATTGCGCCGGCGTCGTCGATGCGCTCGGCCCCGGCGTCACCAAGTGGCGAACGGGGATGCGCGCCGCCGCCGCGGGCGTGATGCCGCTCGAAACCTGCGCCGAGGACGGCGCCGGCTATGCTGGCCCGACCGGCATGATGGGCATCAGGCGGCCGGGCGGCTTCGCCGAGCTGGTCGCGGTGCCGGCCTGCGCGGCGGTCGAACTTCCGCTCAAGCTCGACTTCCATCAGGCGGCGGTGGTGATGCGCCACGTGCCGACGTCGTGGAATCTGCTGTTCAACGTGGCCGAGCTGCAAGCGGGCGAGACCGTGCTGATCATGGGCGCCGGCGGCAATCTCGGCTCGATCGGCATCCAGATCGCCAAGAACGTGATCGGCGCCAAAGTCATCGCGGCGGCGGGCTCGGACGAGCGCGTGCAGATGGGCCTCGATCTCGGCGCAGAGCACGGCGTCAACTACAACAGCCACGATATCCACGCCGAAGTGATGAAATTCACCGGCGGGAAAGGCGTCGACGTGCTCTACGACAATGTCGCCAACTCCAAGGTGCTGCCCAAGGCGTTCCGCGCCATCGGCTTCGGCGGCCGCCTGGTGACCGCCGGCGCGCATGCCGGGCCCAACGTCACCGTCGACTTCGCGCACCTCTACCACAAGCAGATCACCATCAAGGGACGGCCGGGCTATCATCCGCCCGACGTGCCGAAGTGCTTCGCCGCCGCCGCGGACGGCAAGGTCACCGCCCAGATCGAGCGCATCCTGCCGCTCTCGCGCGCGGCCGAGGCGCACCGGCTGGTCGAATCGGGCGAATCCCAGGGCAAGATCGTGCTCGACCCGACGCTTGGCTAGGCCATTAGTCCCCGGTTGCTCAGGCCGGGGCTTATGCCTATATTCCGGTCACTTCCGTCATCACCGATGACATCCAGGCTTCGCTCAAGAGGGCGGGCGGAGCGCAGAGGAGATTTAGCCATGGTAGCAGCACCCCTGATGCCGAAAGCGACCGCCGTCTGGCTGGTCGAGAACACCGCGCTCTCGTTCGACCAGGTCGCCGATTTCTGCAAGCTGCACCCGCTCGAGGTGAAGGCGATCGCCGACGGCGACGCCGCCCAGGGCATCAAGGGCCTCGACCCGGTGCTCACCGGCCAGCTCAGCCGTGAGGAGATCGAGAAGGCCGAGAAGGACCCCGACTACAAGCTCAGGATCTCCGAGCCGAAGGTCCGGCTGCCCGAGCCCAAGAAGAAGAAGGGGCCGCGCTACACCCCGGTGTCGCGCCGCCAGGACCGCCCGAACGCCATCCTCTGGCTGGTGCGCAATCATCCCGAATTGAAGGACAGCCAGGTCATGCGGCTGGTCGGCACCACCAAGTCGACGATCCAGGCGATCCGCGAGCGCACCCACTGGAACGCCTCGAACCTGCAGCCGATGGACCCGGTCACGCTCGGCCTGTGCTCGCAGATCGATCTCGACCTCGAAGTGCACCGCGCCGCCAAGGAGAAGCCGGTCGACGTCACCGCCCAGGGCGCGACATTGCTGCCCGCTTCGGAGACCACCATCCGGCCGCGCGAGCCCGAGCCCGAGGAAAAGAAGCCGAGCGAGGAGCTCAACGTCGACGCCGTGTTCGCCAAGCTCAAGCAGATCGGCGGCAAGAGCGAATAGCCGTTATTGCGTTTGACGCGTTTTCTGCGGCGAACCGGTTCCCACTTCGCCGGAAAACGCTATGGGATCAGTCTCGTTTGCGCGACAGCAGCCGATCGACCGAGTAGCGGCCGGCGCCGGTGAGAAACAGCAGGACTTGGCCGCCCATCATCGAGACGTTCTTCCAGAACTGGGTGTGCTGCTGTTGCCGCTGCGCCGCGTCGGTGAAGTCCCAGTAGCGGTGCGAGCTGAACGACGCGATGATGATGAACAGCAACATCAGCAAGGCCGTATAGCGGGTGGCAACGCCGAACAGAAGGAAAAGCCCGCCGATGAACTCGACCGGTGGGGCGACGTAGCCCAAGACGTCCGGCAATCCCCGGCGCGGCATCGTGACGACGAAGGCGGGGATATCGATGAGCTTGCGCCAGCCGCTCTGGACGAAGATCCAGCCCAGCAGCACGCGGCCCAAGAGCAGCAAGAAATCCTGCGACGCTGCCGCCAAGCCGTCGGCGCGCGAGAAGATCCACGGCGCCGACGATTCCGGTCCAGATGCTCCAACCGACATGTTTTCCCCCTGTGCCGTGAAAACCCCAAGGCCGGCCGGAAATTCGTTCACGGTCCCGCTGCGGCGTCAAGTCGCAAGGCACTCAGCACCGCGCGTGGCGGAACACGCGGGCTCGCCGACGACCTCGGCGGCATGGCAGAGAACCGGTATAGAGGCCTCGTTGCCGTCCCGCTCGACCGGAAAGCTGGGAACGGGTACCTTGACGTGCAGACGGGTGCTATCCAGGGAATGTCGGCTCAGACCGACCCATGTCGCGCCAGCATTATCGGGAGGAAACCCATGTCGCGAACGAAAGCCTTGCTCTCTCTCGCCTGCGGGCTTGCCCTCTTTTCCGTTACCGCTCATGCCCAGCAGGACATCAAGTTCGGCCATGTCGGCGAGCCGGGCTCACTCTTCGACCGGACCGCGCAGGAATTCGCCAAGCGTGCGAATGATCGCTTGGGCGGCAAGGCCAAGGTCCTCGTCTTCGGTTCCAGCCAGCTAGGCGGCGACTCCGAGCTCATGAAGAAGCTCAAGCTCGGCACCGTCGACCTCGCGCTGCCTTCCACCGTGATGTCGTCGCAGGTGGCGCTGTTCGGCCTGTTCGAGATGCCCTACCTCGTCAAGGATCGCGCGCACATGGCGCGCATTCGCGACGAGATCGTGATGCCGGTGATGGCGCCCGCGAGCGCGAAAGAGGGCTACAAGATCATCGCGGTTTGGGAGAATGGTTTCCGCCACATCACCAACAGCAAGCGCCCAATCGTCAAACCGGACGACCTCAAGGGCATCAAGCTGCGCGTCCCGCAGGGCGGCTGGCGCGTGAAGATGTTCCAGGCCTATGGGGCGAACCCCAGCCCGCTCGCCTTCTCCGAGGTCTTCGTCGCGCTGCAGACCGGCGTGATGGACGGCCAGGAGAACCCGTTCGCTCAGATCTACCCCGCCCGCTTCTACGAGGTGCAGAAATACCTGTCGCTTACGGGCCACGTCTATACGCCGGCCTACGTCACCGCCGGGCGTAGCTGGGACAACCTGAGCCCTGAGGTGCAGAAGGCGCTGACCGACGTGGCGAAGGAGATGCAGTCGGTGGTGGAAAAGATTGCAGCCGATCTCGATGGGGATTTCCTGAAAAAACTCAAGGACGCCGGCATGCAGGTCAATGAGGTCGATAAGAACGCCTTCATAAAGGCAAGCGAGAAGATCTACCAGGAATTCTCCACGGAAGTCCCGGGGGGTAAGGCGTTGATCGACAAGGCCTTGGCGCTCGGCAAGACCTCCTGAGCCCGCCCGTCGGAGCAAGTCGCGCTCGCCGCGGGCGGCTTCTTCTTCGCCGCTTACGATCACGCGAGGATTCTGGTTCTTGACTCTTCAGATCGCGCGCACGGGCTTCGAGCGCCTACTCGAGACCATCGTCATCGTGCTCGTCGCCGCGCTGACGCTGCTCGTCGTTGCCGGCGCTGCCTTCCGCTATCTCGGCAGCGCGCTCGCCTGGTACGACGAGCTCGCCTCGATCGGCCTGGTGTGGCTCACCTACTACGGCTCGGCGCTCGCTGCGCTCAGAGGCTCCCACATCGGGGTTCCCGCCGTCGTCAACGCGCTGCCGCCGAAGGCGCGCCTTGCCGCAACCATCTTCGCCGAGGCTTGCGTGTTCGTGTTCTTCATCGTTCTTGCGGTCACCGGTTGGGAAGTGCTCGTCGTTCTCGGCAATGACCGCATGGTAAGCCTGTCCTGGGTGCCGCTGAGGGTGACGCAATCGGTGATTCCGATCGGCTCGGTCCTCTTCGTCATCGCCGAGGCACTGCGCCTGCCGCAGGTGCTGGCCGACGCGCGGGGCCGCGGCTTCGTCGATGCGGAGCTCAAGAAAGCGCTGGAGGACGCAGGACAGCCGGTGCCCGAATCCGCGCCGCCCGGAGCGGGAGAGCGGCCATGACCATCGCTCTCATGCTTGTCGGCATGGTGGCGCTCGCCGTGCTCAACGTGCCGATCGCGATCGCGCTCGGGCTTGTCGGCATGGCCGCGATCCTGCTGGTCCAAGGTTCGCATATGCTGGTCAACTCGGCGCTCATCATGTTCGACGGCGCGTCGAGCTTCCCGCTGCTGGCGATTCCGCTGTTTATCCTCTCCGGCGCGATCATGAATGCCTCGTCGATCTCGCGTCGGCTTATCGCGTTTGCCTCGGCGCTCGTCGGTTTCATCCGCGGCGGCCTGGCGATGGTCTCGATCGGTGCCTCGGTGTTCTTCGCGGAAATATCCGGCTCGGCGGTGGCAGACGTGGCGGCGCTCGGGACGATTCTTATCCCGGCGATGCGAAACCGCGGCTACTCCAAGGAGTTTGCCGCCGCGGTCTGCTCCTCGGCGGGCAGCCTTGCAATCATCATCCCGCCGTCGATCCCGATGGTGCTCTACGCCGTGATGGCGCAGACCTCGGTGGTGAAGCTCTTCGTTGCCGGCATCATTCCGGGGCTGATTGGCGCGCTCGGCATGGCGATCGCGGCCTACGTGCTGGCGGTGCGCCACAACTTCCCGATCGAGGAGCGTTTCCGGCTCAGCCACGTCTGGTACACGTTCAAGGAGGCGATCTGGGCCTTTATCCTGCCGATTGCCATCCTTGGCTCGATCTTCGGCGGCATCGTCACGGCGACGGAAGGCGCCGGCATGGCGGTCGTCGCCGCGCTCTTCGTCAGCACGCTGATCTATCGCGACCTCGATCTCAAGGAGCTCCGCAAGGCCTGCATCGACGGCGGCATCCAGACCGCAGTGGTGATGCTGCTCGTCGCGTCCTCGGCGCTGATCGGCACGTTCCTCACCGAGGCGCAGCTTCCGCAAGCGCTCGCCCACGCCATCACCGGGGTTACGTCCAACAAGTACTTCGTTCTGCTGCTGCTCAACATCGCCTTCCTCATCCTCGGCATGTTCCTCCATTCGGCAGCGGCGATCATCCTGGTGATCCCCATCGTGATGCCCATGGTCAACGCGGTTGGAATCGACCCGATCCATTTCGGGCTCGTGGTGACGCTCAATCTCGCGATCGGTCAGCAGACCCCGCCGGTCGCGAGCGTGCTGATGACGGCCTGCGCCATCGCCAAGTCGGACATCTGGGAGACCACTAAGATCAACCTGCCCTTCATCTTTGCCCTGCTCGTAGTGCTGCTCGTATGCACCTACGTGCCGGCGCTGTCGCTCGGACTGGTCGATCTGTTCTACGGAAACTAGGTCGAAATCAGCCCCCAAGTTCCTTTCCGAACACGACGTCGCCTCGGAGATATTTGAGTTGAGGCTGGTTGATAGCTTCAAAGGCCGGCAGAAGCCTGTCAGGGACACTGTGCATTCCCGCAGCATTCGTAAATTTTAATTAACCAAAACGGTATTTCGTAACGATGACGCCGATGCTGGGGCATTTGGCCGCCCAGACGCTCGTAGGGCCGGAACCGGCGTCGGAGAGCAAGCTATGTCATTGTTCCATTCCGCCACGGCTCTGTCGATCCGCACACGCATCGGCGCCTTAGCTTTGATCCCGGTTGTAGGCATCTTCGCGATCGGCATCGCCTATACGTCCGGTGAGATTGAGGTGGAGGGCGCTTTCGACAACGTGACGCAGGCTGTTGAGCTGGCCGATAACAGTCGTGTCTTCCGAAGTGCCATCGTAAGCATGCGAAACACGGCCCGGAATTTTGTGGCAGCTCCACAATCGACGCACCTGAAGAGTTTCGAGGATTCCCACGCAACCGCGCTCGCCAAGCTTGAGATCATCGGGGCCCTGAAAGGTTCTGCCGCCACGAGAAGGCTCGAATCGATCAAAGCAACATTGCTTGCGCTTAAATCCAATTTCACCGAACTGGTCCAACTACACGAGCAGCTCGGCTTCGACGAAACTCGAGGCATTCAGTTCCGCCTCGGCGACGTTGCGCGCACCCTGGAGGAAGTGATCAGGGAGGAAATGGCTTCGGTGGAAATGATCGAAGGCCAAAAGCTGATGACTTCATTCCAGCTTATGCGTCGTTACGAGGTTGAGTACATGCTGCGGCACGATCTCGGCATTCGCACCGCGTTCGTTGCGGAACTTGAGAACTTCAACAAGATTTTGAACAGGATGGTGGGGCCGGAAGGCCGCAAGGATCGTTTACGCGAAAACATCAAACTATATTCAGACGCGCTTCAAGATTGGATTTCAGTATCGCGTAAGGCGGACATCTATTTGACCGTGATCAATACCGATACCCTGCAGCTGATTACCGACGTGGATGAGTTCGTAACCACGGCCTTCGAAGGTCAGCGTGGCGCGATCGCGTCGTTTGCCGCCTCGCGAAAGGAAACCACAATTTTCATTGTTGCAGTCGGATGCATGGCGGTCGTCTTGAGTCTTGGACTGAGCTGGCGGATCGGACGCGGCATCACTCGCCCGCTAGGCCGGCTTGTGGCGGCGATGAGGCGCCTCGCCAACCGTGACACTTCGATCGATATTCCAGCAATCAAGGCGCGGGATGAGATTGGTGAGATGGCGCGCACGGTGACCGTATTCCGCGACAACGAGGTCGAGCGTACGCGGCTCACAGCAACGCAAGCCGAAGCAGATCGTGCGAGTGAGCTGCGCAGCGAGATCATCGCCTCGACCATCGCCCGGTTCGAGCAATCGGTCGATCAAGCTCTCACGAACGTGCGCGGCGCGGCGCAGCGGCTCGACGTCACCTCAACCGCACTCAACGGCGCCGCGGATGCGGTTTTCGCGGATGCCTGCGCTGCGGAAGAGCGGGTCAGCGCCGCATCGGGCAACGTCACCGCGGCAGCCAACTCCGTCGAGGAGCTCGTAGCTTCGATCGGGGAGATCGCCACGCAGGCGTCTGAGTCGACCAGAATTGCCAGCCGTGCGGTTGCAGAAGCCGGCCGCACGGTCAAGACCATGTCGGAGCTTGCGGGGGCCGCAACGCGCATCGGCGAAGTCATCGGGCTGATCCAGGCAATCGCCGGACAAACCAATCTGCTGGCCCTTAACGCCACGATTGAAGCGGCACGTGCCGGCGATGCTGGTAGGGGCTTCGCCGTTGTCGCCTCCGAAGTGAAGTCACTCGCTGGGCAGACCGCGAGGGCGACCGACGAGATCACAGCTCAGATCAGTGCGATTCAATCGGCCGCCAGTGACGCGACTGGGGCGATCAAGCAGGTCCATACGATAATTGAGGGAATGTCGCAGATGGCGGTTACTGTCGCTGCGACAGTCGAGCAACAGAACGTTGCGGTGGCGACGATTGCGCGTGGCGTTAACCAGGCCTCGGCCGAGGCGCGAACAGGCGCCGAGACAATGAGCCGGGTCGCCGGAACGAGCCAAACCGCCCGCTCGACGGCCGGCGAGGTCAAGTCACTTGCCGATAGGTTGGCCTCGGAGGCCGAAAGTCTCGATGCTGAGGTAAGGCGCTTTCTCGCGAACGTGCAGGCGGCGTGAGCGGAAGGATCTTCACCTGCAATTGCTGTCGATCCCTTACGGGAGGGTGATCGAGCGAGGGAAGCGAAGCGACGGCGGGTGAGGGGTCTCGGTCATTGATGTCGCCACTTTTCAGAAAATGACGCGCAATTCCCGCTCTCCGCTCTTCCACTCGGGGATCGTGGAAGGGAACCGAAACGACGTTGGGACGGTTTCCTTTGTGGTGAGAAATAAGCGCTGATATGGGAATATTTCCCGCGGGAGGCCGCCATGAACGAGGCAGTCCATCAGCTCCTGCAGCTGATATTGCAGGGATTCACCTGGGTGGTGCGGACGATCGAGACGCTGTGGGTGTGGTCGTGGTCGCAAATCGCTTCCGCCTTCAACATGTCGTGGGGAGCGCTGCCGGCCTGGAAGATTGCGCTCGGGCTGATCGCGATCGCGGTCCTCGCCGCCATTCTCCTGGTCCTGTTCAAACGCGGAATGCGAGCGTTCGGACGAATCGCCGCCGCGTTCTGGACCATGGCCGTCACCATGTTCGGTGTCCTCACCTTCGTGGTGGTGGCGGGGGTGTTCTCGCGCGGATTCCAGTGGGTGGTCGCCAGCGTCCCCGACAAGTTCTGGGAGAAGTTCCTGTAGGCGGGGCGACAAGCCCCGTGCGCGGCGCGGTTATCCCAGCTCGAAACTGGTGACGCCGAACACCCGTTCGAGGCGCAGCGGCCGGATCGACCCGGTATACATGCGCGCGGTCTCGAACACCGGCGCCAGCCCGTGGCCTTGTGCGAGCGCGACCGCGGCGCGATTGACGCTCGGCACGTCGAGAAAGACTTGATCTGAAAGCACTTGGCCGCCGACCGCCGTCACCAGCGCGGCGAGGACCGCTTCCGCCGCCGCGCGATCGTCGGCCACCAGCGGACCGATCTTGCAGCCGGTGCGGCACGGGCGGATCACGCCCCAGGCGGCGAGCCTGCCATCGCGGACAAGCGCGCGGCCGACATGTCCGCGGGCGGTGACCCAGGCGCGCAGGAAGGCGGCGCGCGGCGCCGGAAAGACCGTGGCGTCGTCGGCCGCGATGGTCGCGAACGCAACGTCCGCAAGGGGGATGACCCCGGGCGGCGGCGTGGCCAAAGCCGCGACCGTGCCGCCATAGCGGATATTGGGATAGGCGAGCACGAAGCCCGATTTCTTGTAATTGTCCTGCTGCGCCACCACGCCGTCGAGGCCGATGGTGCGCGCGCCGGCATGCGCGATCGCCGCGTTCCAGATGCGCAACCCATGGCCGCGGCTGCGCAGCTCGGGCCGCACGATGTAGAAGCCGAGAAACGCGAATTTTTCGTCGTAATTGACGCAGGAGATGGTTGCGGCCGACGCGCCGTCGAGCTCGCCGATGAGAAAACCTTGCGGGTCGACAGTGGCGAAGCACTGCGCGTCCCCGTGGCCCGGATTCCAGCCCTCGGCCGCCGCCCAGTCGGCGGCGATGGCGATCTCCTCGGGCCGCATCGCCCGAATGCGGAAGTTGTCGTCGTCCGTCAGGGTCCTGGCCTTTTCATGATGGTGCGATCCCTTTTCCGCTCGGCGCCTTCGGCCGAGCGGGTGCGACCGTTCCTGACGCCGACGAATTTCATCGACTTTAGCCCCGAATGAGCGTTTCATGACTGCGACCGAAACGCCAGCTCAAAGCGGCCGGGCCTTCCAACCAACTTATCGCTGGAACCCATCCGGGTGTCCGTTGCGCTTGCGGCAGAACAATCGATTCGAGGGAAATACCATGACACTATCGTCGATACTGGAAGAGGACTCGCTAAAGCGGATCCTTCTGGGCGTAGTCATTGGAGCAGCGGTAACCATGCTCGCCGGGTTCCACACAATGGGGTGGACGACCGAGAACACGGCCAAGGAGATGGCCAAGAAAAGCGCCAGCGCGGCTGTCGTCGAAGCGCTCGCGCCGATTTGCGTGGACAAGTTCCTGCACGCCGTCGAGGCGGCGAAAAACAAGGTCGAATTGATGAAAGTCAGTTCGTCGGATCAAGGCTCGTTCATCGAGAAGGGCGGTTGGGCAACGTTACCCGGCAACAGCTCAGCCAATAGTCCGGCAGTGGCGCAAGCGTGCGCCAAAATGCTCAGCGCTCTCAAGTAATCAAGGACTGCCGGATCATCGATCGTCGCCGGCCTGCGGGTCGCGGACTGGTCTGTTGGGGCAGCCCGCCACTCCAGCTTAGCGTAATCAGCGCCCCACGCCTTTGCCTTTCAGCGCCCCGCCGATCTCGTCGAGGATCGCCGGATCGTCGATCGTCGCCGGCATGGTTCAGGCCTCGCCGTCAGCGATCTTCCGGAAGCGCCGCTACTCCTCCTGCCCGATCGCCTTCTTGACGCGTGTCACCAGGTCGGGCGAGGCGGAAGTGATCTTGTTGACCAAGATGTGGGCGTGCGCCGCGTTGCGCGGATCGATGTCGAGGTTGCGCTTCCGGGCGTCGGCCAGGAAGGCTTGATCCCTCATGAGGTCGTCGAACGCCTTGCGCAGCACCGCGACGCGGTCCGCGGGCACGCCCGGACCTACCGCCATGGCGCGGCCGAAAGGCGTTCCGGCGGCGAGGAATTCCACGATGTCCTTCTTGTCCGGCGGCGCCAGCTCGAGCAGCGTCGGCACGTCGGGCAATTGGCTCTTGCGCTCGAGCGTGAACGACAGCAGCACCGAGACCTTCTTCTCGGCCAGCCACTGCGGCCGCGTGCCGGCCAGATTCTCCCAGGAGGCGGCCCAGCCTTGGATCTCGCCTCGCTCCATCGCCAGGTTGCAATCGCTGCCGCTGCGGTAGCCGGTGATGACCTTGAAGTTCGCGCCCAGCACATACTTCGTCATCGACGGCCATTGGTAGGTCAGGTGAGCCTTGGCGAACGAGCCGAAGGTGAGCGGCTTGGTCCTGAGATCGTCGATGGTGTTGACTTGCGCCTCGTGCCAGATGGCCATCGTGTGCGCGATGGCGTCATAGGTGCCGAGCCACTGGAACTTGGCCGATTCGAAACGAACGCCCTTCGGCTCCAGCTTCTCGGCCAGCGGTATGGAGTGGGAGAGAAGGATCTTGGTGCCATCCTGCACCCCCGGCCCGTAGATGTGGTTGCCGGCGATCACACCGCCGGCGCCCGGCATGTGCTCCATGATGATGGTTGGATTGCCGGGAATGTAGCGCGAAAGATGCTCGCCGATGGTGCGGCCGTAGAGATCGTAGCTGCCGCCCGGATTCGTCCCCATCAGGATCGAGATGGTCTTGCCCTTGTAGAAATCAGCGACGGCCTGGGCCGCGCAGGGAACAGGGCAGAGCGCCGTCGCCAGCGCCGCGTAAACGCAGAGGCGCGTGCGCGAGTGGTGGAGCATGGTCGACCTCCCATGGATGCGTCGTCGAGCCCCGCAGCCTTCTTTCAATTCAGCGTTTCATACGGGTTTGGCCGGTTCAAGCAGCCGCAGGCGCGGCAAATCGCGTATCCGGAAGGTCAGACGCCGCAGCGCAGCGAGGATCGCCGCGACCTGCGTCGCGCGAATGCAGCGCGACACGGACAAAGGTTGCTAACCGACGCCCTTGCCTTTGAGCGCCCCGCCGATCTCGTCGAGGATCGCCGGATCGTCGATCGTCGCCGGCATGGTCCAGGCCTCGCCGTCGGCGATCTTCTTCATGGTGCCGCGCAGGATCTTGCCCGAGCGCGTCTTCGGCAGCCGCGCCACCGTGATCGCGAGCTTGAAGGCCGCGACCGGGCCGATTTTCTCGCGTACCAGGCCGACACACTCCGCCTCGATCTCGGACGGCTGCCGGTTGACGCCGGCCTTGAGCACGATGAAGCCGCACGGCACCTCGCCCTTGAGCGCGTCGGCGATCCCGATCACCGCGCATTCGGCGACGTCCTTGTGCCCGGCCAGCACTTCCTCCATGCCGCCGGTCGAGAGCCGGTGGCCGGCGACGTTGATGATGTCGTCGGTGCGGCTCATGATGTGGAGGTAGCCGTCGGCGTCCTTGAAGCCGGCGTCGGCGGTCTTGTAGTGGCCGGGAAACTCCGCGAGGTAGCTCTCCCTGAAGCGCTCGTCCTGCTGCCACAGCGTCGGCAGGCACGACGGCGGCAGCGGCAGCTTGACCACGATCGAGCCCATCTGGTTGGCGGCGACTTCCTTGCACTGCTCGTCGACGATGCGCACGTCGTAGCCCGGCATCGCCACGCCGGCCGAGCCGTGCTTGACCGGAAGCTGGCCGAGCCCCACCGGATTGCCGGCAATCGCCCAGCCGGTCTCGGTCTGCCACCAATGGTCGATCACCGGTTTCTTCAAGAGGTTCTCAGCCCAGATCACCGTATCGGGGTCGGCGCGCTCGCCGGCGAGAAACAGGGTGCGGAATTTCGACAGGTCGTATTGCGCGAAGAATTTTCCCTGCGGGTCCTCCTTCTTGATGGCGCGGAACGCGGTCGGGGCGGTGAACATGGCGACGCAGCCGTGCTCGGCAATGACGCGCCAGAACGCGCCGGCGTCGGGCGTCCCCACCGGCTTGCCTTCGTAGAGGATCGAGGTGCAGCCGTGGAACAGCGGCGCGTAGACGATGTAGCTGTGGCCGACCACCCAGCCGACGTCGGAGGCCGCCCAATAGACCTCGCCCGGCTCGACGCCGTAGAGGTTCTTCATCGACCATTTGAGCGCGACCATGTGGCCGCCATTGTCGCGCACCACGCCCTTGGGCTGTCCGGTCGTGCCCGATGTGTAGAGGATATAGAGCGGATCGGTGGCCGCGACCGGCACGCAGTCGTAGACCGACTTCGCCCAGACCAGCGCCTTCTCGCGTAGACTTCCCCAATCATGATCGCGGCCGGCGACCATCGGCGCCTCGGCCTGCGTGCGTTGCAGGATGATGCAGGCCTCGGGCTTGTGGCTCGCCAGCGCTATGGCGGCGTCGAGCAGCGGCTTGTATTGCACGATGCGTCCGGGCTCGAGCCCGCAGCTCGCAGAGAGAATGACTTTCGGCTTGGCGTCGTCGATGCGGGTCGCCAGCTCGTTGGCAGCGAAGCCGCCGAACACCACCGAGTGGATGGCGCCGATCCGCGCGCAGGCCAGCATCGCGATCGCCGCCTCCGGCACCATCGGCATGTAGAGGATCACGCGGTCGCCCTTCTCAACCCCGAAATCCCGCAACATGCCGGCGAGCACCTGCGTCTCGGTCAGCAGCCGGTCGTAGGTGATGACGCGCTTCGTCTGTGCGAGCGGGGAATCGTAGATGATCGCCGGCTGCGGGCCGCGGCCCGCCATCACGTGGCGGTCGACCGCGTTCCAGCAGGTGTTGCAGACGCCGCCGACGAACCAGCGGCCGTAGACGCCGGTGGCGGGCTCGAACACCTTTTTTGCCGGCTCGATCCAGTCGAGCTCGGCCGCCGCTTCCGACCAGAACCCTTCCGGGTCGCGCTGCCAGCGCCCATAGACGTCGTGGTAGCGGCTCGTGCGGGCATCCATGGCGCCCCTCCGTTCGACAATCGCTCTTTGCCGCCATTGTGAAGGCGTGTGCGGTCTTTGCAAGCCGCGTGGCCTCGGCAATTCGGCCATGCGGCAAAGCGCTGGCGTGTGGCGCGGGCCTGCGCTTTGATGCCGCCACCTGCCCTCATCTCCCGCCTTCATCAGATGGACCTGCTCTCAAACCCACTTTTCGTGGCTGCCTCGCTCGTCGGCGTGTGCCTGCTCGGGCTCTCGAAAGGCGGCTTCTTCGGGCTCGGCGTGATGGCGCTGCCGCTGATGGCGCTCACGGTGCCGCCGATGCAGGCCGCCGCGATCCTGCTGCCGACCGTGCTGGCGCAGGACGTGCTGACCATCTGGACCTATCGGCGCGACTGGAGCGCCTGGAACCTGAAGATCATGATCCCCAGCATGGCGGTGGGGATCGCGATCGCGACGCTATTCGCGGCCTCGCTGTCCGCCGCCCATATCCGGCTGGCGATCGGGCTGATCGCCGGTGCCTTTGTGCTGCGACATTGGCTCGGCCGGCGCTTCGATCGCCTGGCGGCGCGCGCCAATACGCTGACCGGCGTCATATTCGGCGCGCTCGGCGGCTTCACCACCTTGCTGGCCAATGCCGGCGGGCCGGCGTGGCAGATGCATCTCCTGCCGCAGGGGCTCGACAAGCTCACCTATGTGGGCACGCTGACGATGCTGTTTGCCGCCAGCAATGTCCTCAAGGTTCCGGCCTTCGGGGCGATCGGTCAGTTGACCGTCGAGAACCTCGCGGTCGGCGCTGCGCTGCTGCCGGCGGCGGTGATCGCGAACTATGCGGGCATCTGGCTGGTCCGCCGCACGCCGACCGAGCTGTTCTTCCGCATCGTCTTCGTGTTGATGTTCCTGATCGCGATCGAGCTGGTCCGCAGCGGGCTCACTGAGCTGTGGCGGGGCTGAGCGCTCGCGATGCCGCCATGCAGAATAGCAGGTGGCGCAACGGGCGCTTCTCCGCTCTTATCCGCCCCGACCGCGCCCTCCCACACACCCGCATGACCATCATCACCGATCCACTGTTTTATCTGCTCGCGATTCCGGCCATCGTCGCGCTCGGCCTCGGCAAGGGCGGCTTCGCCGGCGTCGGCATGATCTCGACGCCGCTGCTTGCGCTCACGGTACCGCCGCTGCAGGCGGCGGCGGTCCTGCTGCCGATCCTGCTGATCCAGGACGTCATCTCGGTCTGGGTCTATCGCCGGCAATGGAGCGCCTGGAACCTGAAGGTGCTGCTGCCCGGCTCCGTGGTCGGCGTCGGCGCCGCCTGGCTGTTTGCCGCCCATGTGCCGAACGCTTACGTCGAAGTTGCGGTCGGAGTGACCGGGGTGTGCTTCGCGCTCTACACTTGGTTCGGCCGCGTGCCGGCGCAACCCAGCCGGCCGAGCGTGGCGGTCGGGATGTTCTGGGGCTCGCTCGCGGGCTTCACCTCGACCATCATTCAGGTCGGCGCCCCACCCTATCAGGTGCACATTCTGCCGCAGCGGCTCGATAAGCTCACGCTGATCGGCACCACCATCATCTTCTTCGCATTGGTGAACGTGATGAAGGTCGTGCCCTATGTCGCGCTCGGCCAGTTCTCCACGCGCACGCTGGCGACCTCGGCGGTGCTGTTGCCGTTCGCCGTCGCCACCAACTTTCTCGGCCTCTGGCTGGCGCGCCGCACCCCGACCGAGCTGTTCTACAAGATCGCCTACTTTCTGATGTTCCTGATCTCGCTCGAGTTGATCCGCAGCGGCTCGACCGCCATTCTCGCCGGCTGCGCGTCATAATAGCTTCTCATAGTCGTCGTAACCGCCGGGGAAAGCTCGGCACCGCAGCGTCGAGGGTAACCGGAGCAGCCGCATGGCGAAAGCGATCGGAAACGCTGCAATCGTTATGGGGAGCCTGGTGGCAGCGACGGCCGCCCACGCTTTCGACCTGCAGGGGCATCGCGGCGCCCGCGGCTTGGCTCCGGAAAATACCATCGAAGCGTTTTCGACCGCGCTGTCGATCGGCGTCACCACGCTCGAGCTCGATCTGGCGATGACCAAGGACGGCGTGCTCGTGGTCAGCCACGACAGCCTGCTCAATCCGGATCACACCCGCGGTCCGGACGGAAAATTTCTCGCCGTGCCGGGGCCGCCGATCCGTTCGCTCACCTTGGCCGAGTTGAAGCGCTACGACGTGGGCCGCCTGCAGCCGGGCACATCCTACGCCGCCTCCTTCCCGCAGCAACGCCCGGTCGACGGCGCCGCCATACCGACCTTGGCCGAGGTCTTCGACCTGGTGCGGCGGAGCGGCGCGGGCCACGTCCGTTTCAACATCGAGACCAAGCTGACGCCGACCTCCGGCGCCGACACGCCGGACCCGGAAACCTTCGCTGGCGCGGTCGCCGCGGTGGTGCGCGAGGCCGGACTCGCGGCGCGCGTCACCGTCCAGTCCTTCGACTGGCGCACGCTCCTGGTGATGCGCCGCATCGCCCCGGAGATCGAACGGGTCTGCCTGACGATCGACGGCGGGAGCTCCGATACGCTCCAGCGCGGCAAGCCGGGCGCCTCGCCGTGGACGGCGGGGCTCGACGTCGACGATTTCGCCGGCTCGGTGCCGCGGCTGGTGGCCGCCGCCGGCTGCTCGGTCTGGTCGCCCAACTTTCGCAATCTCACGCCGGAATCGTCGGCACAGTCCAGATCGCTCGGGCTCAAGCTCATCCCCTGGACCGTCAATGAGCGCGCCGACATGGAGCGCCTGATCGCCATGGGCGTCGACGGGATCATCACCGACTATCCCGATCGGCTCCGGGCGGTGCTCACGGACAGGGGTTTAGCGCTACCTGCACCCGTCATAGTGCGTTGACAAGTACCGCAATTTCGATTCTGTCTACTTCAATAGGACAAAATCTTGAATTGCCCGCATCCTCACCCTATTATTTGGAGGTGTTATCAGCTCAATGAGAGGCTGATGGAGATGTCGGACAAATTTGAATTTGCAGGGACCGTCATTCGCGTCGAGGGCGATGGATTCGGCATCGTGCGTTTTGACGCCCCGCACAGTGCCAACACGCATGGCTACTTTTCGGTGTCGACGATGGACTCAGTCCTTCCGCTCGCCAATTTGAAACCGGGCACACACGTATTCGGGACCGCAGAAAGCGGAACAAACGATTTCGCAATGGTGAAAACCATCAAGCTTGCATCGCCGGTGGCGTGAAACGTCAATCCTCGGATTGGTAGTCGCAAGCGAGGCAAATTTCCACGATCAGGCGGGTTGGTAAATCGCTTGCCGCAAATCGAAGTCGATCCAGCTCGTGCTAGCGAAAATTTCAGGGGCGATGCTCGCATCCCTATCCTACCCATCCCCACTCGAGACTTCGGATTTGTTCCCAACGTCGTACTAGCTATACCCCCAACGAAATCATGCGTGTTCGACGAAAACCCGACCTTTCGGACGCCGATCGTCTCAAGATCGCATTCTATGCAATGAAGAATCTGGGAAAGCGCTACGGTCACACGGACGCCCTAGCCGTCGGAATCGACCTCGCCAAGGGACTATGGAGTAAAGGATCACTAACCACCAATCGGTTCATTGTAATTTGTAGCCAGTTGTACTTCGATGCAATCCTGGAAGTGACACAGAGGCGATTGGCAAGTTGCCCCACCGAGTCGCCGACGACGCCGGCCCACTTGAGTGCTACAACCGACCTGGTCGACATCAACGTCGATTGGTGTCGTGTCATTGACTGAATATAGGTTGCCGCACGATCTCACGGTTACGACGATGGAAACACCCTACGACATCGATCTCGACCGCAACCCGGCGAATTTCCAGCCGCTCACGCCGCTCACGTTCCTGGCGCGGTCGGCGGCGGTGTTTCCCGATCACACCGCGATCATCCATGGCGGGCGGCGCGCCAGCTATGCGGCGTTCTATGCGCGTGCCCGCCGGCTCGCCTCCGCGCTCGCGCGGCGCGGCATCACGCGCGGCGATTCGGTGTCGGTCGTGCTCGCCAACACCCCGGCCATGCTCGAATGCCACTACGGCGTGCCGATGACCGGCGCGGTGCTCAACACCATCAACACCCGGCTCGACGCCGCCGTGATCGCGTTTCAATTCGATCACGCCGAAACCAAGGTGCTGATCACCGACCGCGAGTTCTCCAAGGTGGTGAAGGAGGCGCTGGCGCTCGCCAAGGCGAAGCCGCTGGTGGTCGATTACGACGATCCCGAGTTCACCGGCACCGGCGAGCGGCTGGGCGCGATCGAGTACGAGGAGCTCATCGAGGCCGGCGACCCCGATTTCGCCTGGCAAATGCCCGGCGACGAGTGGGACGCGATTGCGCTCAACTACACCTCGGGCACCACCGGCGATCCCAAGGGCGTGGTCTATCACCACCGCGGCGCCTACCTGCTCGCGGTCGGCAATGTGCTGACCGGCAGCCTGGGCAAGCACTGCGTCTATCTGTGGACGCTGCCGATGTTCCACTGCAACGGCTGGTGCTTCCCGTGGACGATCTCGGTGGTGGCCGGCACCCATGTGTGCCTGCGCCAGGTGCGCGCGACGGCGATGTACGACGCCATCGCCGTCCATAAGGTGACCCATCTCTGCGGCGCGCCGATCGTGATGGCGACCTTGCTCAACGCGCCGGACGCGGAGAAGAAGCCGCTGCCGCACGTCGTCGAGTTCTTCACCGCCGCGGCGCCGCCGCCCGAAGCCGTGCTGGCGGCGATGAAGCAGGCGGGCTTCAACGTCACCCACCTCTACGGGCTGACCGAGACCTACGGCCCGGCCACCGTCAACGATTGGCACCGCGAATGGGACGCGCTCACCCCCACCGAGCAGGCGGCGAAGAAGGCGCGCCAGGGCGTGCGTTACGTGCCGCTCGATGCGCTCGACGTGATGGACCCGGACACCCTGGCGCCGGTCGCGCGCGACGGCGAGAGCATGGGCGAGGTGATGTTCCGCGGCAACGTGGTGATGAAGGGCTACCTCAAGAACAAGTCGGCGACCGAGAAGGCGTTCGCGGGCGGCTGGTTCCACTCCGGCGACCTCGGGGTGATGCATCCGGACGGCTACATCCAGCTCAAGGACCGTTCCAAGGACATCATCATCTCGGGCGGCGAGAACATCTCGTCGATCGAGGTCGAGGACGCGCTCTACAAGCATCCCGCCGTGCAGGCGGCCGCCGTGGTGGCGAAGCCCGACGACAAATGGGGCGAGACGCCGTGCGCCTTCGTCGAGCTCAAGCCGGGGCACAAGGCGACGACCGATGAGCTCGTGGCCTGGTGCCGCAAGAATCTCGCGAGCTACAAATGCCCGCGCTACGTCGTCTTTGCTGAGCTGCCGAAGACCTCGACCGGGAAGGTGCAGAAATTCAAGCTGCGGGAGATGGCGAAGGCCGTGTAAGCGGGCGACCGCGCCATTCGGATCGAAAAAAGAGCCACTTCGAGGATCAACGAAATGCATGCGACTTGGAAATGCATCGCTCCGGCTTTGGTGCTCGCGATATCTTACTCCGTCGGCGCTTCGCTCGCCGATGAGTACCCATCGCGGCCGATTCGGGTGATCGTTCCGTACGCTCCGGGCGGCGGCGCCGACACGGTGGCACGCATCATTGCGCGGCGGCTCACCGACACCATCGGCCAACCGCTGGTGATCGAAAACCGTACCGGCGCCGGATCCATCCTCGGCACCGACATGGTGGCGAAGGCGGAGCCCGACGGCTACACGCTGTTGCTCGGCCAATCCGGACCGATCTCGATCAATCCGGCGGTCTACAAGGACCTGCGCTACGATCCGGTCAAGGATTTCTCGCCGGTCACGATGACCACCGCCTATCCGTACATCCTGGTGGTGAACGCCAAGCTGCCGGTCAAATCGCTGCAGGACTTCGTGGCCTTGGCCAAGAGCAAGCCGGGAGCGATGAACTACGGGACGACCGGCATCGGCGCCGCCAATCACCTGGTCACCGAGCTGTTCAACGGCAAGGCCGGGCTCAAGATGACGCATATCCCTTATCGCGGGACGGCGCTGGCGGTCGCCGACCTGGTGGGCGGGCAGGTGACGATGGTGTTCGGCGATCCGATCAGCGTGCTGCCGCACATGCAGGCCGGCACGCTGCGCGCGCTGGCGGTGACCAGCCCGCAACGCTCAGCCGTGGCGCCCGAGGTGCCGACGATCGCGGAGAGCGGGTTTCCCGGCTTCGACGCCATCGCCTGGCACGGCATCCTGGCGCCGGCGAAAACCCCGCCGAGCATCGTCAAGCGGCTCAACACCGAGATCGTCACCGCGTTGCATCACCCGGAAACGCAGGCCCTGCTGGTCAAGCAGGCGATGCAGACGGTCGGCAATACGCCGGAGGAGTTCGCGGCCTTCATCCAGAAGGACATCGCGGTCTGGAAGGCGGTTGCGGCGGAGGCCGACGTTTCGGTGAAGTGAGAATTGATGCGATCTGACTTTCGCCCGCGCGGCGAGTTCGGTCTGCTCCCTCTCTCGTTGGGAGAGGGGTGGGGTGAGGGGCTTAGATCTCTCGATGGGCCCGTAACCCCCTCACCCCAACCCTCCCCAAATGGGGCTAACTTGGGCACACATTTTTTGCGAGGTTATAGCCGTCAACGATGCCGTAGAAGCGCTCGAGCCCGTCTCGCATGGTAATGGGCCCCCTGGATTTGTCGCTGTCGTAGCCGGTCCACCCGCCGAGGCGGGCGATG
>WNFV01003170.1_pt1 | contig 21234 bp, 15 predicted proteins | sample 5400101 | NCBI WGS metagenome assembly WNFV01 (sample SAMN13153361, study PRJNA577476) | soil metagenome | isolation source: 115 cm soil or saprolite under grassland replicate 1 | place: USA:California | collected 2016-06-15 | reverse complement strand
GCACGGCGCGGAGCTCGTCAGCGGCGAAGTGGTCCAGTACGAAGACGCGTATCGGCTCTGCTACATCCGCGGGCCCGAAGGCCTTCTCATCGGGCTCGCCCAAGAACTCGGCTGAGCGCCGGGCAGGTCTTCTACAGAGTTCGCGGTAGTTGGTGATTCATATGGTGAGGCCTGTTCCTGCCAAGAAGCTGCGCAGCAAATCCGGGTCGCGACGCGCACGGATGGAGCCGACCTGGGCGGTGGCGATCAGCTCCCGGCGGTCGGCGCAGCAGCGGTTGGCCAGCTCGCGGCCCTTCAGGTTGGCCCATAGCCCCTCCACGGGGTCCAGCTCCGGAAAATGGGATCTGGCCCACATTTCGTGATGGAAACGGCCCCGCTGGCAGAGCGTCATTGTCGTGTCGCTGTGAGGAGTACCCGTTTGCGTAACAGCGGCAGGCCGGCCCGGCCGAACATCTGCCGTTTGGTGTGTCCTGAACGTTGAGAGGAGTCGATGTAGGACGAGTTCTTGATGCGGTGCTGCACGGGAGATGAAGGATCTCGGCCCTTCGGAGCCGCCCTGCGGAGGGAGGCTCCAAACCACCTCATGCTGCGTTGGCTGAAGACCGTCGTGGTGAGCGATGAGGAAAAGGCGCCGGTGAGGCGTCAGGTGGGGATCAGGAAGACGAACGCGAGTGAATCGTTGCTGACGTGTCGAAACAGATACAGACGGCATCGAAACCGGGGTGTCAAACGGATCCCGGGAAGAGCCTGGCGGGCGTTCCGCTTACTGGCCAGGCGGTGTCCGGCATGTAGACGACGTGAGCCTGATCTGCGGCTTCCGTGCGGAACAGGAGAAGGCGTGCCCGGATACACCTGCTCGTTGCGGGCGGGGAGCGGGAGCATCCCAAGCGGTGGCCCCGTCAAGGGATTGAGTACCGTCGCCGGGCTCGCTGGCGGACCGGCTCGTAGTAGCGATGAAGGTCCTGTAACGGGGCTGGAGCGAAGGGGCCGGGTTGTCCGTGGCTGGTCTGTTCGATCAACCGGAGGTACTCCGGGAGGAGTCGTGTGGACGAGTTGAAAGCACCAGGCAAGCCGTTCGAGATTTCGAAGCGGGCGGTCTGGGAGGCATGGGAGAAGGTCAAGGCGAACAAGGGCGCACCCGGCATCGACGGACAGACGATCACGGAGTTCGAGAAGGATCTGAAGAACAATCTGTTCAAGATCTGGAATCGGATGTCGTCAGGGTCGTACTTCCCACCGCCGGTGCGCGCGGTGGAGATCGAGAAGGCGCACGGAGGCGGTACCAGAATTCTAGGTGTACCGACCGTGGCCGACCGGATCGCGCAGACGGTCGTGGCCCAAGAGTTGGAGAAGAAGGTCGAACCGATCTTCCACCCGGACTCCTACGGCTACCGACCCAAGCGCTCCGCGCTCGGTGCGGTGGCGACCTGCCGGGCACGGTGCTGGAAGACCGACTGGGTGATCGACCTGGACATCCGAAAGTTCTTCGACAGCGTGCCGTGGGACCTGGTCGTCAAGGCCGTCGAGGCGAACACCGACCTGCCGTGGGTGGTGCTGTATGTCAAGCGGTGGCTGCAAGCGCCGCTTGTGCTGCCCGACGGCTCGTTGCAGGTCCGGGACCGGGGGACCCCACAGGGCTCCGCGGTCTCGCCCGTGATCGCGAATCTGTTCCTGCACTACGCGTTCGACGCGTGGATGGCCCGGAAGTTTTCCGGCGTCACCTTCGAGCGCTACGTGGACGACGCGGTGGTGCACTGCGTCAGTGAGGCCCAGGCACACCAAGTGCTGGCGGCTCTCCAGGTGCGGTTGCGCGAGGTCGGGCTGGAGCTGCACCCGGACAAGACCAGAGTCGTGTACTGCAAGGACAGCAACCGGCGCGGCTCCTATGAGCACACCGCGTTTACGTTCCTGGGGTTCACGTTCCGGGCCCGCCAGGTGCGGCTGAAGACCGGGAAGAGGTTCACCGGCTTCAATCCGGCGATCAGCAACGACGCCCTGAAGAAGCTCAGTGCGCAAGTGCGGTCCTGGCGACTGCACCGACACACCGAGGTCTCCGAAGCGGACCTCGCCCAGCGGATCAATCCGAGCGTGCGAGGTTGGATGAACTACTACGGCGCGTTTTACCGATCGGCGCTGTATCCCCTCCTGGGGCGCATCAACGCCTACCTGATGCGCTGGCTGCGCAAGAAGTCCAAACGGCTGCGAGGACGCAAGAAGGCACAGGAAGCCTGGACCAGGACCGTCACCACGCGGCCCTGGTTGTTCGCCCACTGGGTCTGGGTACCCACCGTCCCCGTCGTCTGGTGACCAGGGCAACAAGAGCCGTATAACGAGAGATCGTTACGTACGGTTCCGTGAGAGCCGGGGGCTGCAATGCCCCCGGCTACTCGACACCATCTTTACAGTTACGTGGAATCTGGCCGTGGGGATGGTCATGTCTCCTCGGTGCTGGCTACGGAACTGAGGAGGTGGCTTGAGCGGGATGGTGGTGCTGGAGGCGAAGTGGCCGGTGCTGGGCCGACATGCGCGGGCGGTCGAGTGGCTGCGGATCTGGGCCGATCTGGGAAGGGCGCCACGGACGATCGACGCCTACGCGCGCGGGCTGGCCGAGTACCTGGAGGCGTGCGAGCGGGCGGGCGTCGACCCGCTGACGGCGGGCCGGGCGCACGTCGGCGTCTACGTGCGTGAGCTGGCCGGGCGGCCGAGCCGCCGCGGTGGGAACGTCGTGTCGATTGACTCTGGATCGGGGCTGTCCAACGCCACCATCCAGCAGCGGATCGTACCGGTGCGGCTGTTCTATGACCACCTCGTGGAGGAGGGCCTGCGGGCGTCCAACCCGGTCGGCCGAGGCCGCTACACGCCCGGCCGACGCCGCGGCGGGCGCCAGCGTGGCCTGGTGCCCCGGCTGCCGAAGCTGCCGTGGATCCCCACCGAGCAGCAGTGGACCGACATCCTCGCCGTCGCCGCCGAGGAGCCTGTCCGCAACCGCGTGATGCTCGCCTTGGCCTACGACGCCGCGCTGCGACGCGAGGAGTTGTGCTCGCTGCGCACCGACGACCTCGACCCCGCCCACCGCACCCTGCGGGTCAGGGCGGAGACCACGAAGAACCGGCTGGAGCGCGTCGTGCCGTACTCGGCGGCGACCGGGGTGCTGCTTCAGGGCTACCTGGCGCACCGGGCGACGATCAGCAGGGCGCGCGGAGCGCTGTTCCTGTCGGAGTCCCGCCGCAACCATGCCCAGCCGCTGAGCCTGTGGACCTGGTCGAAGGTGGTCCGCCGGATCGCCCTGGCCGCCGGCGTTCCCCGGTTCTCCACCCACACGCTGCGGCATCTGTGCCTGACGGACCTGGCCCGGATGGGCTGGGAGCTGCACGCGATCGCGACGTTGGCCGGGCATCGCCACACCGACTCAACGCTTCGGTACGTCCACCTGTCCGGCCGGGACCTGGCCGACAAGCTCGGCCGCGGCATGGAGCACGTCCACGCCTGGCGCGTCGCGATGCTCACCGGCATCGACGCCGCGACGGCGGGAACCTCGCGGTGACCGCGCCCCTGCCGGGGGCCGTCGGCACGACCACCGAATCCCGTTGGCGCTCGTCGCTTGCTCCCCACCGCTTCGACACCACGGTCGCGGTCCGCCCCGAGGAGGCGCGGGCCATCGACAAACTCGGTGCTTGTAACCTGCGGCGGCTGCAGCATCACGATCCGTCCGCGCCGGGCTGGAGCGTGCTCGGACGACTGCTCAAACCACTGGAGGTGGTCAACGCCGGGTTGGACTCGCCACCCACCCCGCATCGGCGGCGCGCCATGCTGGACGTCGTCGCGGTGTTGCTGGTGCGCTGCGCCGAGGTGGACCGGACCTTCTGGGGCTGGACCGCCCAGGAGTGGGTGCACCTGCTCGGCCACGACCAGCGCGAGTTCCGCCAGAACGCACCCGCCTGGGCCGGCGATGAGGTCCGCCCCTACCTGGCGGCGCACGCCTACCTGCTGGGCCCCTTCACCGAGTTCCACCGGCTCGGCAGCTTCCAACGGCTCACCTTGTCGTGGCGGATCTTCGGGCGCGAGCGCGTGAACGGCGAGATCCGCCGCCTCCGCTCAGTGCTCGCCGGCTGGGGCTACCGGCTCGGCCGCGACGACGACACGCTGCTGCCGATGGTCGCCTGCCAGGTGTTCCTGCTCAACCGCAGCCCGCACGTGGAGGAGTTGCGCACCGAGCTGTTCGACCGGATCCGGCACGAGCGACTCCTTCCCGACCTGCGGCTGAACACCCTGCACGCCATCCAGCGGGCCGTGGCCCACCTGGGCTTCTGCGACCCGCCAGCCCAGGGCACCGGCCGCCACTCGGCCATAGCGAGGGCGAGCGGCGGACCGCAGCAGTGGGCGCAATGGGTGGACCGCTGGCATGCCACCTCCACACTCACGCCCCGGGCCCGCGGCAGCGTCCGCGCCATCTTGTTCAAGGTTGGGCGGTGGCTGCAGGCCGAGCATCCCGAGGCCACCGATCCGCCGGCCTGGACGCGGCAGACCTGCGCGGCCTGGGTCGCCGCGCTGGACCGGATGCGGGTCGGTGACTACGTCCAGCGCACCGCTGGACTCACCGACCGGCTCGGCAAACCGCTGGAGGCGCCCACCAAGGCGGCCCAGCTCAGTGCGGTGCGGACGTTCTTCCGGGACTGCCAGGAGTGGGAGTGGCTGCCCAGGCGCTTCGACCCCCAGCGCGCGCTGGCCACCCCACCCAGCATCGCGGCCCTGCTGGGCCCCAACCCGCGCGTGATCGCCGACGAGGTCTGGGCGAAGCTGCTGTGGGCGGGGCTGAACCTGCAGGCCGACGACCTCCCCCAGACCCAAGCCGGGAACTTCTACCCCCTCGAGCTGGTCCGCGCGGTCACGCTCACCTGGCTGTTCTCCGGGCAGCGCAGCGATGAGATCGCCCGGCTGCGGGTGGGCTGCATCCGCTGGCAGCAGGACGGGGTCGCGATCGCGGGCGACTCCCGGCAGATCCTGGCCCGCGACGCGGTCTGCCTGCTGGACGTGCCGACCCACAAGACCGGCACGGCGTTCACCAAGACGGTCGACCCGATCCTCGGCCAGGCCATCGACGCCTGGCAGGCCGTGCGTCCCACCCAACCACCGTTCACCGACCGGCGCACCGGCGAAGCCGTCCACCTGCTCTTCGCCGCACGGGCACGCCGCGTGTCCACCGCCTACATCAACAACACCGTCATCCCGATGCTGTGCCGCAAGGCCGGCGTCCCGGCCGCCGACGTGCGCGGCAACATCACCAGCCACCGCGCCCGCTCCACCATCGCCAGCCAGCTCTACAACGCCAAGGAGCCGATGACCCTGTTCGAGCTGCAAGCCTGGCTCGGCCACCGGTCACCGCAGTCCACCCAGTTCTACGCGAAGATCAGCCCGACGACGCTGACCCGGGCCTACGACGACGCGGGGTACTTCGCCCGCAACCTCCGCACCATCGAGGTCCTCATCGACCGCGACGCGATCACCTCCGGCGCTGCCGCGACCGGCGAGCACTGGCAGTACTACGACCTCGGGCACGGCTATTGCACCTACACCTTCTTCGAGCAGTGCCCGCACCGCATGGCCTGCGCACGCTGCGACTTCTACACCCCAAAGCACTCCAGCAAGGCGCAACTCCTGGAGGCCAAGGACAACCTCCAGCGGATGCTGACCTCCATCCCCCTCACCGACGACGAACGCGCCGCGGTCGACGACGGCCAGGCCGCCCTTGACCGGCTCCTTGAGCGGCTCGCCGACGTGCCCACCCCCGCCGGCCCCACGCCCAGGCAGCTCGGCGCGCCGCCAGCTGCGACCATCCTGCCGATCGTCGAGGTCACCGGCGGGCGCGGCGGGCCTGGCATCGACGGGCAGGCATCCCAGGGGACGGAGAACAATGGATAGGTATGGAGCTGCTGGTGGAGCTGGACCTGGGCGAGCTGCGCCTGCGCACCTTGACCGTGCAGGACGAGGACGCGGCGTTGCTGGTCGAGGCCACCCGGGCAGAGTCGGCACCCTCCCTGTGGGGGCCCCGCCCGGCCGGTCCCTACTCGCTGGCGGCGGCGCGGTCGGCCCTGCAGGCCTGGGACCCGCACCAAGGCCGACAGGTGTCCTTCGGGGTGCTGGACGGCCCGCGGCTGGTGGCTGCGCTCGGCCTCATGCCGGACGGCCCGCACAGCGCCGAGCTGGCCTACTGGGTGCGGCCGGAAGACCGACGTCGCGGCATCGCGCTACGCAGCGTCCAGGCCCTCACGGCCTGGGCGCACACCACCGCAGGCTTCTCCCGGATCTGGCTGGAGATCAATCCTGCCAACACGCCGTCGCTCCGGCTCGCACAACGAGTCGGCTACCGCCTGGAACAGCGCCTACCCCGCCACTGCCGCGCTTGGCGCAGCGACGACCCAGCACACGACACCTGGCACGACTGCCTCATCTGGGTTCACACCACCTGACGGCGTCGTTCGGCCGCACCTGCTGCGGCAGCGTGTCGTCACGCTCACCGAACGAGCTTGACAACCCGGATTCCACAGAATGATATGGTTCACCCGGCCTTCGACCACCCCGGAACTCCACCGAGTCGTCAACCCGCAGGTCACCGCGTCAAAGTCGGCCTCCAGGCCAGCGGCAAACGAGCCCAGACCGGGCAGGTCATCGGCACGAACGGCGCTGATCCACGCCGGCAGGTCCTGGCCGCGGAGCCCGGTGAGCATCTCGCCGAACCAACGGATGTGGCCGGTAGCAGCACGCAGCTGCGGGCAGCGTTCCAGGATCGCCTGCAGCTGCGATTGCTCGTCGGCGGTCAGCCGGTCGGGATGGCGGGTCAGCCAGCCGGTCACCGCCCGCACGGTCGGCGGCGCCGGGGCGATCGGACCGGGCGCGGAGCGGTACTGGTCGAGGAAGTCACGGACCAGCCCATAGCTGCCGGCAAAGCCACGGGCGGTGATCTGGCGGTAGAGCTCGGCGGCGTTGGTGCAGCCCTGCTCCCAGCCCTGGCGCAGATCGGGTTTGAACGGGTCCAGCTTGCTGGTCCGGGTGCCCTGCCACTTGCCGTCGGCCAGCTCCTGCCAGCTCTGGGCGCGGGCATAGCGCTGCACGGTGTGGCGCCCCCACCCCAGCTGCCGCGCGATCGCCCGCATGCCATGGCCCTGGCCAACCAGGTCGTGCACCACCTGGTGGTGGCGGCGGGCACGTTCCTGAAACTGCCCGACCGGCTCCGGCTGGCCCGGCTCTGGCTGCGTCGGCGCCGGTAGGGGTGCTGGCTGTTCAAGGGGCTCCGGGGTGGGCGGACGCAGGCAGTCATGGTGGCGGGCCACCACGCGCTCCACCGCCTTGCCGAGGTTTTGCCACAGGTGGAACCGGTCGGCGACCTGCACCGCGTTCGGCGCCCCGGTGCGGGCACCCTCGGCGTAGGCGCCGGAGCGGTCCCGGCAGATCACCTCCACGCCGGGGTGCGCCGCCAGCCAGTCCGCCAACGGCTGCGCCTCCCGGCCCGCCAGCAGCTCCACCGGCTTGCCGCTCTGGCAGTCGACCAGCACGGTGCCGTAGACCTGCCCGCGACGCAGAGCAAAATCGTCCACCCCCAGCACCCGCGGCGTGGCCGCCGGGGGATCCGGCAGCGCCAGCAGCAGCCGCAGCATGGTCGAGCGGCTGGCCCTGGCCTGCAAGGTTCCAGCCAGCCGGGCGCCAGCACGGCCAGCCAGCGCCACCGCGACCTGCTCCAACACCGCCCGCAGCAACGGGGTATGGGTACGTCGCGCGTAGCGGACCGTCAGGCCGGGGACCTGCTCGGCGAACGTGCGCCGCCGGCAGGTCTGCTCGTCACAGAACAGCCGCCGCACCGACAGCACGATTACCATCCGGCGGCGGCCCAACGCCACGTCGGCCAGCCGCCGCCGATAGCGGCTGTGCACCTTGTCCGAGGGGACCCCGCAGCTTGGACACGACACTGTCGCTGCCCAGGTGCGGGCCACGACCCGGACGAGATCGGGAGCCTGATCGACGCGTTCGACCTTGACGCCGGCCAGGTGCGGGAGGAGGGAATCGAGACCCTGGTCATCACATGCCCGGGATCCTCACTCACCCAGATCCAGCCATGGGGCCGTTTCCATCACGAAATGTGGGCCAGATCCCAAATCAGCCTGTCACCGCCACAGAGCGGATCGGTCGTGCACACGACGTCTATGACATAGGCAACCTTGCCAAGGCAGAGGCGGAGTGGACCCGGCTCCAGGGCCGCTCCGACCCTGAGCGCTGGCGGGCGGCGGTCGAGGCGTTCTCCTTCGGGCACGTGTATGCGGTGGCCCGCTGTCAGTGGCGCCTAGCCGAGGCACTGCTCGGAGCCGGCGACCGCGAGCAGGCGACCGAGGCCGCCCGGACGGCCCACCAGACCGCGGTCCGGCTTGGGGCGGCGCCGCTGCGGGCGGCGCTGGAGGCGCTGGCCCGCCGTGGCCGCCTGGACCTTGGCGCGGGTGTGCCGACCGAGCCGACCCTGGCCGGGCTCACCCCCCGCGAGCTTGAGGTGCTGCGGCTGCTGGTCGAGGGGCGGTCCAACCGCCAGATCGCCGAGCGGTTGTTCATCAGCGGCAAGACCGCCAGCGTGCACGTGACCAACATCCTGGCCAAGCTCGGCGTGCACAGCCGCGTGGAGGCCGCGGTCATGGCCCGCCGGCTGGGCTGGATCAGCAGGCGCGAGAAGGGTCGGCGACCTGACCCGTAGCGAGGCGAGCTTGCTACCCAAGTCGCCGCCCCGTTTCCATCGCCGCTGGCCGCAGCCATACTGGCGGGCATGGCTGGGGGGATCACGAGTCCGACGTTTATTGGTCGAGCCGCGGAGCTTCAACGACTTGACGCGGCAGTGGATCGGGCCGACCAGGGCCGCCCGCAGGTGGTGCTGCTGGCCGGGGATGCCGGCGTGGGCAAGACCCGCCTGCTGGCCGAGTTTGTCGGCAGGGCCCACGGCCGCGGGGTGCGGGTGCTTGCCGGTGGCTGCGTTGAGCTTGGCGACATTGGCTTACCCTACCTGCCCGTTCTGGATGCGCTGCGCGAACTAGCCGCCGATCCGGAGGAGGCCGAGCTACTCGCCGAGGTCGCCACGATCGCGCCCGGCCTTGGCCGGCTCCTGCCCGGGGTGGCACCACCCGGGCCGACGGACGAGCCTGGCCACGGCGTGGACCAGCTGCAGGTCTTTGACGCCGTGCGTGTCCTGCTGGTGCGCCGCGCCCAGCGCTCCCCGGTGGTGCTGGTGCTGGAGGACCTGCACTGGGCCGACCGCGCCACCCGTGACCTGCTTGCCTTCCTGGCCCGCACGCTGCGGTCGGGCCGGGTGACGCTGGTGGCAAGCTACCGCTCCGATGAGCTACACCGACGCCACCCGCTGCGGCCGCTGCTCACCGAACTCATCCGACTGCCCGTGGTCGAGCGGCTGGAGCTGGCCCCGTTCAACCGGGTTGAGCTGACCGAGCATCTGGAGACGCTCGCTAGGGCGCCGCTGCAAGCCGAGCGGGTCGCCCGCATCCACGATCGGTCGGAGGGTAATCCGTTCTATGCCGAGCAGCTGCTGGCCGCTGGGGCCGGCAGCGCCGAGGTCGCGTTGCCGGCGACGCTGGCTGATGTGCTGTCGGCCCGGGTCCAGACGCTGAGCGAACCGGCCCAGCAGGTGCTACAGGTGGCGGCGGTGGCCGGCCGCCGGGTGCCCCACCGGCTGCTCGCCCAGGTCGCCGGATGGCCCGAACCCGACTTGGAGCAGGCTCTGCGTGCGGCGGTCGCGGCCGGCGTGCTGGTGGCCGATCAGACCACCGGAACCTATGTGTTTCGTCATGCGCTGCTGCAGGAGGCGGTCTACGCCGACCTGCTGCCGGGCGAGCAGGTGCGGCTGCATGCCGCCTACGCCAGCGTGTTGGCCGGTGCGCCTGAAGGGGTCGGCGCCGAGCTTGCCTACCACTGCCTGCGAAGCCACGACCTTGTCGGTGCCTTGGCTGCGTCGGTGCGAGCGGCCGAGGAGGCGGCGGCGGTCCTTGCACCCGCCGAAACGCTCCGGCATCTCAGCGGTGCGCTCAGGCTGTGGGAGCGGGTGCCGGACTCGGCCGCTGTCACCGGCACCGACCGGGTCGAGCTGACGCTGCGGGCGGCGGCGGCGGCCAGTGCTACCGGTGAGCGCCAGCAGGCCGTCGCCCTTGCTCGAGCGGCCGCCGCGAATGCCGACGCGGCGGCCGATCGGTCGCGGGCGGCCCGGGCCTATGAGCGCGTTGGGCACTACCTCATTGAGACCGGCCAACTCGAGGATGCGCTGCGCGCCCGCATGCACGCCGTTGAACTGGTCCCCGAGCAGCCACCGACCTCGTTGCGGGCGCGGGTCACCGCCGGCATGGCGTCGGCCCTCATCATTAGCGGACGTCGAGACGAGGCGCGCCGCTGGTGCGATCAGGCCCTCATGGCCGCCCGCGCTGCCGGCAGCGCCGACGACGAAGCCGACGTCCTGATCACCCTGGGCATGATCGAGCAGCACGACGACCCGATCGGTGCCCGCCGGCTGTATGAGGCCGCTCGTGCACGGGCGGCTGAGGCTGGCAACCTGGAGATCGAGTTGCGGGTCCTGAACAATCTCGCCTGGCTGGAGTATCAGCTGGGGAACCTTGTGGCCGCCAGTGCCCTCTTCGACGGCGGTGCCGAGCTCGCCCACCGGAATGGTCTTAGCTGGTCTGGGTTCGGGATCGAAATGCGCAGCGGGCAGATTGTTGTCTGCTACGAAGCCGGTGCCTGGGACGAGAGTGAGCAGTTGTCTGCGACCGTTCTTGAGCTGGCGACCACCCCGGGCGAAGCCCAGCTCGCCGCGTTCGGGCTCGCGGTGCAGGTGGCCCGTGGGCGACCCGATGCCGCCAAGTGCCTGCACCAGCTTGTCGCATCCGCTGCCGCCGACCCCCACGTCGACAAGGAGGTCGCCGTCTGGGAGGCCGAGCTGGCCACCTGGCAGGGCGACTTCGATCGGGCGAGATCGGCCATCCAGCGCGCCCTCGCCGCGGTCGACGCGATTGAACGCCTCGAGCAGCCAGTGACTGCTGCCTGGGTGTGCATGAAAGGGCTCACGGTCCAGGCCGGGCGTGCCGAACAGGCTCGGATGGCCGGTGACTCCGCGGCGCTGACCGCCGCCACCGCGGTCGGCCACGCGCTGCTGGAGCGAGCCCACGCACGTGTGGAGCAGGCACACCGGACCGGCTTCGCGCATGGCGCCCACCTGCGGGGCTGGCAGGCCAAGGCAGAGGCCGAATGGACCCGGCTCCAGGGCCGCTCCGACCCGAAGGCCTGGCGGGCGGCGGTCGAGGCGTTCTCCTTCGGGCACGTGTACGCGGTGGCCCGCTGCCAGTGGCGGCTGGCCGAGGCGCTGCTGGGTGTCGGCGACCGCGACCAGGCGACGGTTGCCGCCCGGGCGGCCTACCAGACCGCGGTGCGGCTTGGCGCGGCGCCGCTGCGGGCGGCGCTTGAGGCGCTGGCCCGCCGCGCGCGCCTGGACCTTGGGCAAGGGGTCGGCCGCGCGCCCAAGGCCGCCGGGCTGACCGCCCGTGAGCTGGAAGTGCTGCGCCTGCTGGTGGCCGGGCGGTCCAACCGACAGATCGCCGAGGCGCTGTTCATCAGCGGCAAGACTGCCAGCGTGCACGTCACCAACATCCTGGCCAAGCTCGGCGTGCATAGTCGTGTGGAGGCCGCCGCCCGCGCCCGCGACCTGGGTCTTGATCGCCCAGCAGGCGGTCAGCGTTGACCCGGTCGACCTCGGCTCCTGACCATCGGGCCCCACCTTAGGCGCGGCTCACCTCGACAAATAGGGTCCGTTGGCGGCCGGACCTAGGGTCCTGGACCTAACGTGCGCCCGAGGCCCTTACCCCTATCGTCCATGGCGAAGCTGACCACAAGGCGGCGAGTTAGTTAGCAACTGTCGCCGCCGGTGAGAGGCGGGAGCTGGACATGACCACGGTTGTGGAGCAGAACAGGCATCGGCGTCCAGGCGTGCCAGGCTTGGCCACGGCCCCGCATCGTCTGCCGGTAGCGGCGGTCGAGCTGCCGCAGCTGACGGTCGCGGAGGTCGCCGAGCTGGGCGAGCGGCTGCGGGCCAGTGTCCGGGCCAGCGTGCGGCTCTCGGAGCCGGTCCTAGACGTGGTCGTGGCCGTGCTGCTGGCCGGCGGGCACCTGCTGGTCGAAGACCACCCCGGCGTCGGCAAGACCCAACTGGCCCGCACCCTGGCCGCAAGCCTGGGCGGCAGCTTCGCCAGGGTGCAGGCCACCGTGGACCTGCTGCCCGCCGACATCATCGGCACCAGCATCTGGCAGCCCGACACCGCCACCTTCGAGTTCCGCCCCGGCCCGGTGTTCGCCAACGTGGTGCTGGTGGATGAGCTGAACCGGGCCACCCCCAAGACCCAGTCGGGGCTGCTGGAGGCGATGCAGGAGGGCCAGGTGAGCGTCGACGGCCGCAGCTGGCCGCTGCCGCGACCGCTGGTGGTGGTGGCCACCCAAAACCCCAGCACCGTGGAGGATGGCACCTACCGGCTGCCGGCGGCGCAGCTGGACCGCTTCCTGGCGCGGGTGTCGCTTGGCTATCCCACGGCTGAGCAGGAGGTGGCGCTGCTGCGCGGCGGGCCCGAGCCGACCGGGGCGGTGGTGTGCAGTCCGGCGGAGCTGCTGGCCGCCCAGCAGGCGACCGCGAGCGTGTACGCCGCCGACGCGCTGCTCGACTACCTGGTGGGGGTGCTTGGGGCCACGCGGGCGCACCCGCTGGCCGAGGTGGGCGCCAGCCCCCGCGCGGGACTGCAGCTATTGGCCGCGGCCCGCGCCCATGCCGCGCTGGCTGGACGCGGGTTCGTGGTGCCCGACGATGTGCAAGTCCTGGCCCAACCGGTGCTGGCCCACCGCATCCGGCCCGTCACGACCGCCACGGCCGATGCGTCGGCGCAGGTGGTTGCCGACGCCATCGCACAGGTGCCGGCCCGATGAGGCGAGTGGTCGGCCTGCTGCTGGGCGCCGCTGTACTGGCTGTCGCGGCGGGCGCACTGTCCTCCATGGCGCTGTTCGCCCTGGCCGTCGGCATGGTGTTAGTCACCGTAGCCGTCGGCGCCAGTGTGGCGCTGGCCGCCCACCGCCTGGCCGTCACCCGCAAGGTCCCGCGGCGGGAAGCCCGCGAGGATCAGACCATCGACATCTGCGTCGAAGTGGGGGGGCTTGGCCGGCTGCCGCTGCCAGTGCGTCTGGAGGTCCAGGTCGACGCCGACGGCTGGGTGCCGCTGGGCGAACGCGGCGGCATACTGCACCTCACGGTCGGGAGACGCGGCATCTACCAGCTGACGCCATCGCGGCTGCGGTTGCGCGACGCCTTGGGGATCTTCGAATGGTCGGCGCAGGTGGGCCAGCCCGAGCTGCTGCACATCCTGCCCGCACCCGACCTCAGCGTACCCATCCCCCCACGGTGCGGCGCTCGGGCCATGGCTGGCGATGCCGATCCCGACGGGCTGCAGCCCTATGTGCCGGGCACGCCGGTGGGGCGGATTCACTGGCCGGCGCTGGCCCGCGGCGCTGGGCTGCAGCAGCGGCGGCTGGCCGCGCCGCCGACCGGCCTGCCGTTGGTGCTGGTCGACACGACTGGTGCCGGCGACCCTCGCGCGGTGGACTGGACCGCCCGGGTGGCCGCGGGCGTGGTGCTGCGGCTGGCCCAAAGCGGCGGCTGCCGGGTCCTGCTGCCCGGCGACCACACCCCGACCACCGTCACCGACACAGGAGCGAGCTGGCGTGGCGTGCACCGCCGCCTAGCCTCCCTCGGGGGCGCCGGGCCGCTGGCACTTCAGGCCGGGCGAGATCCCGACGTGCACATCCGCGCCGACCACGCGCCTGCCCAGGCGCTTGTCCACCAGCCACGGCCGCTGCCACCAGGGGTGGACGCGGTCACGAACAAGCAGGTGGGTCTGTGATCCGCCTAGTCTCTGCTCCGACGTCGGCGCGCCACCCGGAAGGTCCGACCGCCGCGGCGACGGCGCTGCTCGTCGCCGCTGGGGCGGGCGGATGGTCGTGGCTGCTGGGCGGATCGCTGGTCCGGGTCGCGCCACTGGTTGCGGTGGCGGCCGTGGCGGTCCTGCTGGCCATGGGGCGGCTGGCTGGCCGCCTGGCCGCTGGCCTGCTCGCCCTCTGGCTGCCGGCCGGGGTGCTGGCCGCCGGGGTGCCGGCCGACCAGCTGCTGCCACACGCGTGGCCGTCGCTGGTGGGACGGCTGGCTGGGGGCGTCGGGCAGCTCGCCGCGCTGGGCAGCGGGAGCGGGCCGATCGGCGACGACCCCTGGCCGCTGGCCGCCTGGCTGCTGGGGGCCGGGGCCGTGTGGGTCGGCGGGGCCGTCCTGGCCGCGTCCGGGCCATCGGCCCGCCGGCGGGCCATCGCGTTCGGTGTCCTGGCGGCCCCGTGGCTCGCGGCGGTAGCGACGCGCCAGACCGGCCAGGCGGCCTGGCAGGGCGCCGCCATCCTGCTGGCCGGACTGCTATGGCTCACCGACCGGCGCGGGGCCGTGCGGCCGGCGGTGGCGCTGGGCCTGGCCGCCGCGCTGGTGTCGGTGGCCACCGCGCAGGCCATCGGCCCGCGAACCCGATGGTTCACCCCGGCGTCCCTGTTCGGCTCCGCGCCGCCGTTTCGAACCCTGCAGACCGAGGCCTTGACGTACGGGCCGCTGCAAGATCGGCGCAGCGGCGCCACGATGCTGCAGGTCACCGCCGCCGAGCCGGCCCTGTGGCGCATGCAGGTGCTCGACTTCTTCGTCCAGGACATCTGGGGCGTTCGGGCCTGGGCCACGCCGGAGCTACCCCAGCCGGCGGCGCGGGTGGTCCAGGCGACGGTGCGGGTGCGCGGGCTGCGCGACAACCTGGTGGTCGCCCCCGGGCGGATCGACGCCGTCCACGCCGACGGCAAGGTGCGCCAGGACCGGGGTGAGGCGTGGCGGCTCACGCCCACGCCCCAGCAGGGCGACACCTACCAGGTCAAGGCCCGCCTGGTGCGCGCCACCGCCCAGCAGCTACAAGCCGCCTCGCCGCCAACCGACGGGGGCTTATCGACCTCCATGGACCTGTACGTGCCGGCGCCGAGCCACTCCTGGCGCAGTGTTGACGTGCCGCTGTTCGGCCAGCCGGCCGACCCACAGGTGACCGCGGTGCTGGACCGCAGCCCCTACGCGCCGGTGGCGGCGCTGGCACACCGGCTGGCCGCCGGCGCCACGACCCAGTGGGAGGTGGTCGCCCGCGTGCACCACTACCTGCTGGACGGCGGCCGCTTCCACTACACCACCAACCCGCCCCAGGCCGGCCCGTATCCGCTGGTGGACTTCCTGCTGCGCGGCCACGCCGGCTACTGCCAGTACTTCGCCGGCGCGGCGGCGCTGCTGCTGCGCCTGGCCGGCGTCCCCACCCGGGTCGTGGCCGGCTTCGCCACCGGAGCCCGCCAGCGCGACGGCCGCTTCGAGGTGCGCGACACCGACGCGCACGCCTGGATCGAGGTGTACTTCCAGGGCTACGGCTGGGTGGCGTTCAACCCCACCCCCACGGCCGCCCAGGCCGACATCCCTCCCCAGTTGGACCCCCTCACCCCAGCCACCACAACTGGGGGTCACGGCGGTCACGGCGGCCACGGTGGCGCGGGCTGTCCAGGCTGGCTGGCAGCCGGCGCAATCCTCGCAGCGCTGACCATCGCGGGGGTCTGGGTCGCGTGCCGACGCACACGTCGCGCGCTGACGCCGATCGAGCCACTACTGGAGGGCCTGGTCCGCCGCGCCGGTGGCCGCGTGCAGCCATCCAGCACCCTGGCCGAGCTGGCCGTCGAACTGACTCGGCTGGTCGGCCCAAACACTGCCGCATTGGCCGCCCAGGCCGAGCGTGTCCGATTCGCCTCTGACCCCGCGATGCCCGCTCGGCGCCCACGGATCCACCTGGCCCGCGCGCTCACCAAAGATCTTGGGCTCCTACGAGCACTGATCGTGTTGCTCGCTCCGGCGACTCGCCGGACGCGGGAACGGCCCCCGCGGACCGCGCCACGTCTACGCCAGGGCAAAGGGAGCGAGGCGGCCGATGCAAGCGCAACCCGACCCGCTGATCTCCGAACTCCTCGCCGCCTCACAACTACCAGAAACCTATCGATTCAAGGAGAGGGCACCAACACCGCGCAGACCTCGGTGAATCGAGCAGACGTCTCCACCTGCCGATGACCTGCGAGCATGGCAGGCGGTAGGAAAGCGTAGGGTGCCCTCGGCAGGATTCACAGCAGATGGGAACACCAGCGACCAGGCCGTTCACCAGGGCTCCTGGTAGTCGAGGGTGCGTTTCGCTGCCGTTGAACGGTTCTGCTCCCGAGGGCGATCGCAGTCAGGAGACCGTGGTCGTTGTTGGCTTTCCCATGGTCGTCACCGGCGCCCCACCGCTCCGGGAGATCCTGATCGCTGAAGTGACTTGCGGTGATGGTTCCATCAGCAGTGGCGGGAAGGCCACGCCGATGGGCAACTTTGGCAAGAGGACTTGCTTGTGATGGCCGCTGGTCACTGGGAAGAGGTCACCCGGGAATCGACCTGTTGCAACACGATTTCAAGCTCACAGCTGGTCATATAGACGTGTGAATTCTTCACGCAGCTGCACGAGGAAGTCGTCCACTTCGTTTTGCGTGTAGCCACGCATTACGACCGTGAACTTCTTGTCTTCAAGATCAGCAGGACTGATTCGGCCGGTATAGGGCTTGCCCCGCCGCTGAGGTGTCACTCGGCGCCTCCCAACCTCCGCTTGCAGGCGGGGAAGTTCCTTCTGGAGCTGGTCAAGGAAGGCGTCCACCTCATGCATCGCATAGCCACGAAAAGACTTGGAAAATTCCTTGTGCTCGATGTCGGCAGATGTGAGACCGCTTGGCGACGTTTCGTCGAAGGATGCAGTCTGCTCGACTCGTGGTGCTGCAACGATTTCAGCAGGCCCTGAAGACGATGGCACTTCTCGGCGCCGGCGCGCTTCTTGATGGACATTCTGGCTTGTTGGCGACTTGGTGAGATGGAAGATCCGCCCGTCAGGGGCGCGCAGGTACAGCACCGGGGTGGCCCACTCGACCTGGTTGCCGTTGGCCCAGATCGCCTTGCGGGCCTCGGCCACGGCGGCGTCGAGCGGATAGCCGTCAGCGATCGCGCCGTACAACTCGTGGGCGAAGGTGATCGCGGCCGGGTCGGTGATCTCGAATTGCATCGCCACCACCGCCGGGATGCCCTGCTGGATGAGGCTTTGAGCGGTTCCGGCAAACGGGTCGGTGGGGTCACTGCGGGCGCCTTCACAAGCGTTGAGGACCACCAGCCAGCGGGTCGTGGTCATGCAGCAGTACGCCCAGATCCTGGCCGCTGACCAGCTGGGCCCGGCCGGTTTGGTCTTGGAGGACAAGCACGCCGTCTTGGGCATGAGGGTCAAAGCCGCCATGACCGATGTAGTGAAACACATGCCAGTCGTCACGGCGCAGCCGCTGGCGCAATGTTGCGAGCGTGGCCGCCTCAAGCCGCTCCAGGCGGACCCGACCGGCCTGCCTGAGAGGGGCCAGGGCATCGTGGACCCGGGCCCACTCGTGCTCCACGTCGAGCTGGGCATAGTCACCGGGGCTGGAGATCATCACCAGCACCTGCAGCGGCGGACTGACCGTAAGCGGCCGGGGCGGGTCAGGGACTTCCAGATAGCGGACCAGCGGGGTACGGTCCGACAGGCACAAGAAGCGGTTGCGTGTTGGGTCGTAGAGGAACTCCCACGGCAGCCCGCCGAGTTCGGGGGCATCCGACAGGCGCAGACGAATGCGCAGTCCGGCTTGCTTTGCGGCCGCTTCGCTTTGGCTGCGCAACAGGTTCACCTCAAGGGCGCCCTGGAACAACGCGCCATACAGCTTGGCGCCGAAGGTCTTGATCGCGGCGGTCTCGGGCGCGTCCAGGCGCCGCACGACCCGGCGGGGCCGGCCGATCCGCAGGAGGAAGTTCTCCAGCTCCAGCGGCGAGAACGGCACCGTAAATCTGGCCGGTGGAGTCTGGCCGGCGGGGGCGTTGAGCACCCGGGCGCGATAGGTAGTCTCGCCGGCGCGCTCCAGCAGCACGTCGAAGTCCAGGTAGGTCAGCTCGCGCGCCACCAGCGCCTCCTCGTCTGCACGCTCAGCCAGGGGCGGCGCCGCCAAACAAGCGTGAGCTTGAAGTTGGCGCTGGCACTCGCCGTGGTGATGAATGCTCCCGCCTCGGCACTGAGCTTCCCCACCGACCCCCGCACCGACCTCGCCGGGTGCCTCCACCAAGGCGCGCAGCCAGCTGGTCATCGCCTGCGCGGCTGGCTGCACCTGGGTAATGGCCGCCTCGAAGGTGTGCCCGGCCTGCTCGATGATTGTTCGGCCCCCACGCCGCCGGTGGGTAGCGCGCCGGGTGGAACATGGTCGACCTGGGACCAGGACGCTGGCGCCGGCCCGCAACGGAAACTCCACCAGCCGGCTCATCCGCCCCGGCCTCCACGTCGATGTCGGATACACCAAATGCACCGCTTGCGGCCATGAGAATTCCACCACACCAGCCAGGTCAAGACGAGAGGCACCCGTTGCATCTGGGTGGAAGGCGTCGCCCACGAGCACCAAAGTGGAGGCTGATCCCACGCGGGGGGTCGCGAGAAACCTGGCCCGAGGTCGCTGTGACCTGGCGACTAATCTCGAATCCACTACAACCCCAGCGACCCGACCTGTCAACGATGACGGGGTCCATGTCAGGTGCGTGTCGGAGGGCAAATAACCCGAGGACTCACCGCGACTGTGTCGAGGAGCCGGGCCTCGTGGAGGTTCGAGCCTGGCGGTCAGGCCGCACGATCCGGCGGCGTTGGCTGGGGCGACGGCGACGTGGCTCTGCGCTCGCCCATCGCGGGCCGGCGCGTACGCTCCAGGTTCTCCCATCCAGTTCGTCCCACAGCGTCATCGGCGGATCCCTCCTCATAAGCAGGAGCGTTCTGGCCGGCAGCTGATGCAAGAGGGCGATGCTGAGCTTGCTCGGGATGGCGGGTCGGGTCGGGCAGCTCTGTGCCGGCGGTCACAGCCGGCAAGTGACGTTCCGTACGCCCAAGCAAGCCTTGGAGCTGCCCGCGACCCTGCGTCAACTCCGCTTCCCCTGATGCAGCGGAACCTTGTTGGTCCAGGGAGGCAGCGTGACCTAGAGCAGTCACGACATGACGAGGGGAGAGCGTCGCGGCCGGCGCGAAGCGACCTCAACCGGACCGCGATCAACACTTGGAACCAGCACGGCGTTCCGAGCGGGGCGCGCCTGCGCAACCGGCTGGTTGGTGGTGGCGGTGGCGGTTGCGCCGGCAGCCAGCAGGCGGGCAAGGTACGAGCTCCACGACCAACAGTCTGTCCGCGCCGCCGCCGACAGCCCTGGCCGATCGGTTGCCTGGCGCAAGACCCTCGCCAGCACGAGCACCTCGCTCGCCGGCATCAGCTCCCCAACCTGGCTACGGCAGTGGGAGAGCTCGTAGCGGTGCTGGTCGCTGGTTCCGGGTGCGGTAGCCACCACGGCCAACAGGTCGGTGAGCCGAGCGACCGCCTGACTGGACAGCCATACGTTCATCTTGTGCTCCTGCCACTCCATGAGCGGGACGCTCGGTGGGCGTAGTGCATCTGGCGATCAGGACCCTCGGTGCCCTCCACTTGCGGGCTGGAAAGGCCTCACACGGCATTCACGATCGGCCTCGTTGAGCCGTTCTCGCGGCGCTCAGCGTGGAACCAGCCTCCACCGCGGTACTCGCCGGCGACGCCTCCCGTGCAGCTGCAACCGCGCCTCCACGCCGCGGTACCCAGGGTGGCAAGTGCGGCGATCACCAGCGTGAGGGCTGCGGGAGCGTTGCTCTGGATCTCGGGTTCGGCGTCCGATCCGTTCATCAGCCTCCCCTCACTGACGCAGAACGGTAGGCCGCAGCCGCAGGGTGGCAGCCACCCTGGACCCAGGTGGGAATGTCAACGTTGAGTGGGATCTGGTCCACATTTCGTGATGGTCACAAGGCGAGCGTGCGTGGCTGCAGAAGCTCCGCCAGGCCGGCTCTGGGACGAAGGCGGTTGGGAATTCCGGACAAGGAATTGTCCAGGTGATGACTGACCCGCTCAGCGATCGAGGTCGTACGCCACCGGGTGCCGTGGCTGGTACAGCGCCAGGTCAGTCCCACTCGGAAGCCTGACCGACGACCGCAACCCCCAGCCTGCGCTGGTGACCGGGGAGACCTCGACGCCCCGTGCGGTCAGCGCGGCCAGTGTGGTCTCCAGGTCGTCACACATCAGCGACAGCTCGTGCTGGGGCTCTCCATCAGTGGGATGCACGGCGACCTCGGCCGGTGGCAGCTTGAAGATCAACCAGCCTTCGCCGGCGTCGACGTTGGCGAACCCGAGCATGTCACCGAGGAACGCCCGGTCAGCCTCCGCGTCTCGGCTGTAGATGAGCACGTGTGCGCCGTTGATCATGTTCCCTCCCGTCCGCGACCGTGAGCCGGGTCGCAGGGTACGCCGGTTCATCCGTCGGAGTTCGGCTCCACCAACTCGTCTCGTGACCATCACGTTATGTGAGCCAGAACCGGAAAATGTCAGTGGCCGCGCAAGCAGAATGTCAGTAAGCATTGCTGTGGCGGCTGACCACGTAAAGTGGTCGGCGAGCCGGACCACCGTCAGCTCCCTCACTGGCACAGTTCCCCCCTTTACTGCACCGCGAAGCGTCAGCAACGGCCGGGATGGGCAGAAAATGGCTGGCAAGGAATACCGGATCGCGGGTGCGGCCGGCGAGCAGGCAGGGTAGCGGCGGGGCAGCACCGCTCCGAAAGTGCAGCCAGTCGTGTCGCCGCCCTTTATAAGCGCATGGGTTCCGCGATCCCTGAGTGGGTCTGCTGCCAGAACCCACATGTTGTTCCTGCTCTGGCGCACGTGACTCGTACGGGTTCGGGGTTGGCTTCGCCCCAGCTCCTCTCCACTAGCAACGCCTCACCCGGCGTGTAAGCGACCTCTCCCGAACTCCCCGGCGCCGCGTGCCGCCACGGAATCGTCCCCGCGCCGTTGACGGTTGTCCTCCAGGCCACCAGGTCATCCAGCAAGAGCCCGAACCTCTGTCGCCTGGCGCTGGCCCATCCCCCGCTCGCCGGTCAGCCTCCCCAGACCTCCTCGCTTTGCTGCGGGATAGCCAAATGGCTGGAGCAATGCTCA
>WNFV01003168.1_pt1 | contig 21244 bp, 27 predicted proteins | sample 5400101 | NCBI WGS metagenome assembly WNFV01 (sample SAMN13153361, study PRJNA577476) | soil metagenome | isolation source: 115 cm soil or saprolite under grassland replicate 1 | place: USA:California | collected 2016-06-15 | reverse complement strand
GATGGAAGTCGAGACGCTTGCGGCTGAGATCCAAACCGGCGTACAACATCGAACTCGGGCCTCCTCTCGATAGCTCCAGACGACAAGCCGGAGCCTGTCACTGGAGGAGGCCCTTCTTCATGGCAGTCCTTACCATCTCCGCCGGCAACGGGTGGCAGCCGGTGGCAACGGTTTTCGCTTGTTTCCGCCGTTTCGCGGCCTGCCGGTTTGCGGTTGATTGCCGCTGGTTGCAACCACGGGGCTCCACAAAGGCTCCATCCTGCAAACGTTCGGGGGAAGGGCCCGCGCGCCGTCGTTTCATCGCTTGACATGAGGTCGTTGCCCAGCGAACCTCGATGGTGTGACCGCGGGTTAAGCCGAAGGAGGCTGCCATGCAAACGGATCTCTCGCACTCGCCTTCCACGGAAGTCGAGGCTGGTTCAGATGTCGGGTTGTGGCGATACCCGGTGAAGTCGATGATGGGCGAGGAGTTGAATGCGGCTGAGGTCACGGAACGCGGCCTGGTCGGGGATCGCCAGTTCGCCGTGGTGGACGCGTCGACCGGAAAGGTCGCGGGCGCGAAGAACCCGCGCAAGTGGGGCAACTTCTTCGATTTCCGCGCGGCCTATGTCGAGCCGCCGGAGAGGGGGCCGAAACTGCCCGTCGTGCGGCTGACGCTGCCCGATGGGACGGTCGTGACGAGCGAGCAGCCCGATTTGGCACGGGTTCTCTCGAAGGCGCTTGGCCGGGAGGTCGCGTTTGCCGAGGCAGAGCACGATGGAGAATCCTCGGGCGCCCAAGCGGAGGAGTACTGGCCGGACATCGAAGGTCTGGAGCACAGGGACACCGTGACCGAGTGGGAACTGCCGGCGGGGACGTTCTTCGATCTCGCCGTTGTGCACCTGCTGACGACGGCGACGATCGAGCGTCTGCGTGCGCTGTGTCCGGAGGGCCGCTTCGAGGTTCGGCGCTTTCGGCCGAACATCGTCGTGGCCACCGCACCGGATCAGCACGGCTTCGTCGAGAACGACTGGATCGGCCGGACGCTCGCGATCGGCGACGAGGTTCGCCTGCGGATCACGGGCCCGTGTCCTCGCTGCGTCATGACCACGCTGCCGCAGGGAGACCTACCCAAAGATGCCGGCATCCTGCGTACCGCGGCGCAGAACAATCAGGCGAATGTCGGCGTCTACGCCGACGTCGTCAAAGGCGGGACGCTTCGCCGCGGTGACCACGTTACGCTCGCCTGAGTCAGCCAGGACCCCGGAGTCGACCTCCTCCCTCTCAGAGCTCCGATCGGCAACTGGTCGCAACCGGTGGCAACGGTTTTGGCTTGTTCGAGCCGTTTCGGGGCCTTCCCAGTTGCCACCCGGTTGCCACTGGTTGCGACCGCTAGGCTCCATAAACGCTCCATAACGACACGTCCTAGACGGAGTCCGCAGATCACGCCGTCTGGTAGCCCCGCCATTCATGAACGAGCCGGTCAATCTCGCGCAGAAGCTCGCCCTCTTCGAGGAGCGCTTCTCGCCCCGCATCGTGGCAACGATGAACGACTACAAAATCGAGGTGGTCAAGGTCGAGGGCGAATTCGTGTGGCACAGTCATCAGACCGACGACTTCTTCCTCGTGCTTGAGGGCGAGCTCGAGATCGAGCTTCGCGACCGCACCGTACAGCTCCGGAAGGGCGACTTGTTCGTCGTGCCATGCGGCGTCGAACATCGTCCTCGCGCCACCGAAGAGGCGCACATTCTCCTGATCGAGCCACAAGGGACGCCGAACACTGGCGATGCTGCTGATAGCAAGTTAACCGCAGCCGAGCGCACGATCTAGCTTCGCCTTTTGTCGGTCGCCGTTCGGCGAGGTGATATGCGGCGCTTGTGCCGATCACGCCGCCGCCGGCACTGACGACTTCTGCCGATTCCGCCGCCACTAGCGCCTGGCTTGGAGGGCGAGGTCGAAGTGCGCCGCCTTTGGGTCGTAGTGGTGGAGGAGACGTGCAGCGGTCTCGCTGATCACGGGCGTCTCGTAGTCGTCGCCGGCGAAGCCGCGTACCGTGTCGAGTGAGTCGAACCAGGTCATGGTGACGAGCTCGACCTCGTCCCCGACCGTCCGACGCAGGACGTGATGGCCGCGGTAGCCGTGTTTCGCGAGTTCGCGGTCGAGGCGGGGGTACAACTCGTCGCGAAGATAGGTCTCGTAGGCGTCGGCGTCCGTCGTCTTCGTCCAACCGTGCCAGAGTCGGCAGATCATGCGAGCTCCTTGGTCGATGGTGGGGGAACGAGTAAACCCGGGAACTTCTCGACCTGCGGCGAGCGCTGTTGGGGCCGCCGTCGACTCCCTGCGTCGCTCCACTGACGTGGGAGGCCTCGCCGGAGACGATGAAGGCGACCGCCGTCGCGACGTCGGGAGGCCCGCCCATCCGATCGACCGGCGCGTGGTGGTCACGAGCGCGACTCGATCCGACAGTCCGCGTCGTCTCGTCGAGATGCCGTCGTTGCGCAAGATCGGCTTCCCATCAGCTTGCCTGAGGCACGAGTTGACCGCCCGCCGCTTGCCCCCCGGCGTCAAAAGCGGTCAAGCTTGTCCGCGGCCCAGGGTTCGCGGCGCGGCCACCAGGCTGGTACGGCGCGCCGGTACGCCTCGTACTGCTCGCCGAACTGACGGCGCAGGGTCGGCTCCTCGTACCGACGCACGAACGCGGCGACAGCGACAGCGAAAGCGGCGGCGTACGCCAGCAGGAAGAGCTGGCCCAGCGCCAGCGCCTGCCCGACGATCGTCGCCCCGACCGCCAGGTACATCGGATTCCGAATGTGGCGGTAGAGCCCGCCGACGACCAGGCGCTCCGTTGGAGCGACCGGCGCCGGCGTTCCCAGACCTTCGATCACGAAGCACGCGAACGCGTGCAGCAAGGCCACGATCCCGAAGGTGAGCACTATGAAACCTGCGACGCGCATCGGCAGCCAATACGGCAACGGCTCGCGCATCCGCCAGCCCGTCAGCCACCAGGGCACGAAGCCCGCGACCACACCCGGCGCGAGCACGAGGAAGATCAAGCTGCCCGCTGACGCTCTCGCCTTCCCCACGAAGTCATTCTGATTGGGCGTGCGTCGCGCGTCATAAGGAGGCATCCGTGTCCGCTACGAGCTTGTCGATCCCCATGTTCTGCAACTGCTCGAATGCGCCGAGGCGAGCCTCGCCCGCCAACTCGACGAGCTCTCCGAGCTGATCGAGCCGGATGAGGCGAGCGAGGACGCCCGCGCCTAACTGAAAGGCGGTCGCCATGAACTCCACACAGGCCACGCCAATCGGCGATAGCACGCTCACCCGAGCAGACGGCCGCCGCGTCGCCTGGGCGGAGTGGGGACAGCCCGTCGGTTCAACGGTGCTGCTGATCGGCGAGCGAGGCGGCATCCAGACGGAGGCGATCTGTCCGAATACGTCGCGAGCGCTCGCCGGGCTTCAGTCACGCTTTCACGACGTGCGCGGCGCGGTGCTCGACGATGCGGGCGATGAACGGATCGCGCGGCGGCGCGGGGATGCGGGCACGCGTGACCGTCCTGGAGCAACGAAAGGGCAGCCGCGAGCCGCTACCCGGCCCGACGGCATCGGGAAGCGTGCCTAGTGCGCGCTTGTTCGCATCGCCGCCATGCTCTCCGGGCGGCGAGACGAGTAGGGAGGTGGCTCGATGGACGCGATGACTGAGATCAAGTCTCTCGTTGCCTGTGAGGATCGCCGGGCCGGGACGGAGGGAGAGCGGCGAGCGGCCGAGCATCTCGCCGCGCGGCTGCGCTCGCTCGGACGAGATGCCGAGCTCGAGCCAGCCGTCGTCCGGCCCGACTACCCGCTGACGTACGTGCTGCACATCCTGCTTGCGCTCGCGGGAGGCGCGGTCGCGATGCGGTGGCCGAAGCTCGGCGCCGCCGCGCTCTTGGTCGCGATCGGTTCGGCGGTTGGCGACAGCTATGGGCGTTTCCATCTGCTGCGGCGTCTGACAAGGAGCGCGGTCACCCACAACGTGCTCTCGCGCGAGCAGGCCGAAAAGCCGGGGACGCTCGTCGTTCTCGCTCACTACGACGCTGCCAAGACGGGGTGGCTCTTCGATCCGAAGGCGCTGGAACGGCGGGTGCGGTTCGGCAGGAGACTCGGGATCGAGATCGGCCTCTTCGAGCCCTTTAGCTGGTCGCTGCAGGGGCTGCTTGCGCTCGCATTGCTGCGCGCCGCGGGCCTCAGAGGCAGAGCGCTGAGCGCGGCGCGGATCCCGCCGATGCTCACGCTGGCGGTGCACGTCCCGCTCCTGCTCGAGGTTCGGGCCTCTGAGGCCGTGCCTGGAGCTGCCGACAACGCATCCGGGGTGGCGACCGTCCTGCGGCTTGCCGAGCGCCACGGCGGCCGGCTGCGCCACTTCGACCTCTGGGTGCTGTTCACCGGAGCCGAGGAAGGGCTGCTGCTCGGCATGCGCGAGTGGATGGGCACCCACCGGCGCGAACTCGACCCGCAGCGGACGATCTTTTTGAACGTCGACGAGGCGGGCTACGGCACCGTCCGCTACGCCATCGGCGAAGGACGCGGCGTCGCCGATCCGAACACGCCCACGCTCAGCGAGCTGTGCGACGAGATTCGCGCCGCGGATCGCGCCGGCCGCTTCGGCGCGGAGCCCATGCCCGAGCTCGGACTCGCCGACGCGTCGCTGGCCGCCCAGCGCGGCTACCGGGCGGTCCGGGTCGCCTGTCTGCCCGAGCCCACCTTTGCGCCCGAATACCACCGGCACACGGACACGCCTGACCGGCTCGACCCCCAGGCGCCGGAGCGTGCGTTCGAGTTCTGCTCCGAGCTGATCGAGAGGCTCGAGAGGGCCATCGATGCAGCGTCAGCGAGCAAGCCCGGCAGCGAACAGGCCGGCGGCGGCGTCGGCGCTCACGCGAGCGCACCCGGAGGTGCGGCATGAGCCGAGCGCTCGACAACGCCGCCGAGACGGAGCGGGTGCGAAAGAACCAAGACCGCAACGCGCCCCGCTACGACCGCCAGATCGCGTTCTTCGAGCGCGTGTTGTTCGGGGACGGCCGCCGCTGGGTCGGCCAGCAGGCGCACGGGCAGGTGCTCGAACTCGCCTTCGGCACCGCCCGCAACCTGCCCTTCTATCCCGCCGACGTCACGGTGACCGGAATCGAGCTCAGCGCCGAGATGCTCGCCCTCGGGCGTCGCCGCGCGCAGGAGCTCGGTCACCCCGCCGAGCTTCGTCTCGGCGACGCGCAAGCGCTCGACTTCGCCGACGAGAGCTTCGACACCGTCGTCTGCACCCTCGGCCTCTGCACGATCCCCGACCCGGGCGCGGCGGTAGCAGAGGCAGGGCGGGTGCTCCGACCCGGCGGGCGGATGCTGCTGCTCGAACACGTCCGAAGCCCCTCCACACCGATCCGGCTCATCCAGCGCCTGCTCGAGCCACTGGCCATCCGCTTCGCCGCCGACCATCTCACGCGCGAGCCCCTCGACTACCTGCGGGACCAGGGCTTCGAGATCGAGCGGGTCGAGCGATCGAAACGGGGAATCGTCGAGCGCGTCAGCGCCCGCAAGCCTGCCAACGGATTTGAAGGAGAGTGCAAATGAGAAGAATCGTCGCAGCCGAGTACCTGTCACTCGACGGCGTCACCGAAGACCCCGGCGACGCCGGAGAGTATGAGCACCGCGGCTGGACTATCCCTTACTGGAACGACGACACCGCGAAGTGGCAAACCGACCAGCTCTTCGCGAGCGACGCTCTTTTGCTCGGCCGGGTCACCTGGGACGAGTTCGTCGCTTCCTGGCCGCTGAGGTCGGGCGACCCCTTCACCGACCGGATGAACAGCCTCCCCAAGTTCGTCGCCTCGACGAGCTTGCAGGAGCCGCTCGAGTGGAACAGCACGCTGCTCAAGGACGACATCATCGACGCGGTCACCAACCTGAAGCAGCAAGCCGGGGAGGACATCCTCATCTACGGCAGCGGCGCGCTCGTGAACACGCTGCTGCCGCACAACCTGATCGACGAGTACCGCTTCATGATCTACCCGCTCGTTCTCGGAACAGGCAAGCGCTTCTTCAGAGATTACAACGACAAGACGACACTGACGCTCAAACGAACCGAAACCGCCAGCACGGGGGTCACCATGCTCGTCTGCGAACCGGTCGCCTGACCGTCTCGGCAAGGAGGACGCCCGCCGGATCCGATGGCGCTGTGCTCATCGGTATGTCTCGGAGGCAGCCAGCGATGGCCAGATCCTCGATGGAGACCGCTCCGCGTATCGACGATCTCATCGCGCTCCCGGATGGCCGCTCGCTCGCATACGCGGAGTTCGGAGATCCGGACGGTCGGCCGGTGCTGTTCTTCCACGGCACGCCGGGCTATCGGCTCAACCCGTGGGCGACCGATGCGGAGCTGCGGTCGCTCGGTGTCCGGCTGATCGCGCTCGACCGGCCCGGGGTGGGGCGGTCGACGCCTCGGCCGGAGCGGCGACTGCTGGACTGGCCCGACGACGTGCAGATACTCGCGGACGCCTTGGGGCTCGAGTGCTTCGCCGTCGTCGGGTTCTCCAACGGGGGCCCGCACGCTGCCGCGTGCGCGTACAAGCTCGGCGCACGGGTCAGCGGCACGGCGCTCGTGGCCCCGATGCCGCCGCTGGACGAGCCGGGAGCAGTGCGGGAGCTCGGCGTGCCCGGCTGGTACTACCCGCTTGCCCGGCGGGCGCCGTGGGTCCTCCGTGTGTTCTTTGCTGCGCTCGCGGCGCTCGCCAGGCGCAACCCAGCGCACGCGGAGCGGATCCTGCTGAGCGACATGAGCGAGCCCGACCGGCTGCTCTTTGGTCGGTCGGAGTTCGTGGGCCGGTTTGGCGCCGATCTGGCCGGCGCGGGCGGCCGCGGCGTCGTGGATGACGAGCGTGTGATGCCGCTGCCGTGGGGTTTCGCGCCCGAACGCGTCGAGGGTCGGGTGCGCTTGTGGCTGGGCGAGCAGGACGAGCTTGTCCCGGCGCACGTATGGCTCGAGCGCCCTGGCCGGTTCCCAGCCGGCGACACGGCGGTCGTGCCTGGGGCCGGCCACTTCCTGATCGCCGAGCACATGGCCGAGATCGTCCGCCAGATCTGACTGGCCCGCCTATGAGTCTCAGCGACCGCGGCTACCGCGACGCGCGGCCCAGACGCGCGGCGCTCGTCTCGCTACCCGCTCGCCGGAGGCTGACCGGCCGCGTGGCGGTCGTCGACGCGCCCGCGCCGCCCACGCTTGCGACTGGGCGCGCTCCGCAGGCGCGAGCCACGCGCGGCGAGCGCACCCCAGACGATCGCGCCCATCATCAGAGCCATCATCGCGACCATCAAGATCGTCATTGCGAGGCCCATTTCCACACCCAGACGGTACCCCCGGGCTTGCGCACGAAACCGGCCTCATCACCAGGAACCAGCCCGCGGCGAGTTCATGCGCGCGGGACATTGACGCGCGTGATGGTGGGTCCTGGGCGACGTTCCAGGGCGAGCTTGCCGTACTCCTGAAGGAAGTAGGGCTAGCCCTCGGTCAGCTCCAGGATCCGCCAGATCTTGCCGATCGCCTGGTTGATTAGGAGCGCGAGGGCCGCAGAGCCGAGCGCGCAAGCGGAGGCGAGTTTCCACTTGCGACTGCCTCCGGGTCGCGCGAGCAGCCAGAGAGCGAACGTGGCGACGGCGATCACCGGGACCGCCCACGTTTCGACCGCGTTCAGCCCGCGGCCGAGCCAGGCGTGGTGGTAGACGAACTGATTGATCGCGTGGTAGAGCCGATAGTCCACGGTCGGCGGTCCGTGAGACTAGCCGAGGCGGCAACGGGGAGCTCGCCCTAACGAGCGAGGCGTAGGACGAGCGCCAGCGAACTCTCGGGGACCCGGCCAGTGCTGTCGGACGAGCGGCTCGCCGCCGCCACGAAGCAGACTGCGCAGAACGAAGGCGACGATGACGACGTCGTCGAGTTGGCCCGCGATAGGAATGAAGTCCGGTACGAGGTCAAACGGAAACGCGAGATATCCAGCGAGCGCGACCAGGAGAGCTTTCTTCGCGCGGGGAACGCGCGGGTCGCGTAGCAGACGGCTACAGAGGATGACGCAGTCGGGAATGAACCCGGCGAGCGCGCGGGCGCTCTCGCGCCGACCGGCGAGCACGAGCACAACGACGAACAGGGCATAGAGGAAGACGAACGCGCCGAGGACGACGAGAAGCCAGTTCCACAGACTCATCCGGCGAGGTTAAACCGGCAGCATGAGAGTGGCGCGCGAGCTAGTCGCCGCCGGGCTGGTCGACGCCTCTACCGCGCCACGTCTCCGGAGCGACCGAGCCGCGTTTCCTGCACGCACACGACAGTCGAAGTGTTCGATTACCCGGAATCAGGTCACCTGTTTGCCGACCGAGCAAAACGGACGAGAACCAGCTGCTGGAACTCCATCTGGGCTGCGGCCTGTAGCTCGTGCGATGTACACAACCCCGGGGGGCTCGTTGACAGTGCAGCCAGCGTCGCTCGGGAAGTCCCGGTACATAGCGAAAGGAGGAGACGATGCGAACGGAAACCAGGCCGAACAGCGACTACACCAGGACCTGGTCCCCATCGGGGGAGATCGAGTACGCCAAGCTCGGCGACGGGACGCGGTTGAGGTACTTGAAGGTGGGTTCCGGCCCGACGGCACTGATCTTGCTACACACGGTCCGCACCCAACTCGATCACTTTCAGCTCGTGATCCCAAAGATCGCCCACGCCTGGGCGATTTACGCAATCGACCTGCCCGGCATGGGCTGGTCCGACATCACGCCGGGCGCGAGCTACACCGAGCCGGCGCTACGCCGCGCGATCGTCGAGTTCGTCACGACCCTGGACCTGAAAGATGTCACGCTGGCAGGCGAGTCAATGGGCGCGACGGTGTCGCTTACGGCCTCGACCGAGCTTGAAGACCGCGTGCGACGCGTCGTCGCCTTCAACCCGTACGACTACTCCGAAGGCGTCGGTCGAGCCAATCGCGTCGCCTCGATCTACGTCGGCGGTGCTCGCCTCCCGGCAATCGGCCCAGCGGTCACGAGGATGGAGAACAAGCCCGTCCTGGGCGTCGTGCTGCGGGGCGGTTTGCTCGACGGCAGCAAGCTGCCGGAGCACTACCTCGCGGAACTGCGCCGGGTTGGCCGCCGTCATGGTTACCCGCGCGTGGCGCGCGAAGTCTTCCGGAATGTCGACAGCATGATCGCCGCCCGAGCGCTCTACGGCCGGGTCACCGCTCCCGTGACCCTGATCTACGGCGATCACGACTGGTCGCGGACGTCAGACCGTGAAGCCAACCTCGCCTTGCTTCGTGGCGCCCGATCGACCTCGCTTGGCGACACCGGACATTTCGCCGCCCTGGAACAGCCCGCCCGCGTCGCCGAGATCCTTCTCGACGACCACGGGGCCTGACTTCGGTCGCACCGAGCCAGCTTGTGAACGCACGACGAACTTTTCGTCTGGCTTCAGCCGGTCGTTTCCAGCGCGTTTCCAGGCGGCCAGCGCGGAAACGGCGACACCAACCGCTGACGAGACCCGAGGTGATCGCCGCCTCGTGCACGACGTTGTCGTCTAGCCTCGATCGCGCCTGTCCCTCTGGATCGCGGTCTGGCCGGTTCGGAAGATCGAGTGGATGAGGACAGCGACCACGAGGGCGATCGCAACGACCACGGCGATGTAGATGGAGGCTGCGGGCCAGCTGAGGGCGGCGATGGTCATGTGTGGTTCTCCTTTCGCTGTGTTAGGCGGAGCGTTGGTAGGCGTTGAAGGCGCGGGTGGCGAAAGCGGCGCTGGCGAGTAGGAGCAGCGCGAGGAAGCCGGCGCGGCTTGCAATCAAGCCCCAGTCGGCATCGGGTCCGGCCGCGGAGCGCCCGGCCTCGGCCGCCCAGTTGACGGGGTTGAACTTGGCCGCCCAGCGGACCCAGCCGGGGAGCAGGCTCTGCTGCATCAGCGCGGTGGAGAGGAAGGTCAGCGGCAGGGTGGCCATGGTGACGATTCCGATCAGCGTCTCCCGCTGGCGCGCCAGCACGGCGATGCCGTTGGAGAGAGAGGCGAAGATGGCGCCGAGCAGCCCGGCGACCCCGATCAGCACCGCGACCCCGGCGATGCCGTTGTGGAAGTGCGCGCCGACGGCGAGCGAGAGGCCGATCACGATCAGGCTCTGGATGACGAGGCTGAGCACCGACTGGGCGACGCTGCCGAGGTTGAGCGCCCCGCGCCAGATCGGCGAGACGAGCAGTCGGTCCATCGTGCCGCGGTTGATGTCTTCGATGAAGCCCATCCCGATCCAGGCCGAAGACATGGCGAGCATCACGACGACCCCGGGGGTGAGGAAGTCGATGTAGGAGCCGCCGCTGAAGCCGGGGATGTCGGCGGTGCGCTTGAACAGCGCCCCGAACAGGAGCAGCCAGATGACGGGCTGGGTGAGCGAGATGCCGACCCAGGCCGGCTGGCGCAGGAGCGCCCGGATGTAGCGGAGGGCGACCTGCCGGGTGTGTCGCAGGGGGATCATGCTGCCTCCTCTCTGTCGTCGGTGTCCGCCTGCTGGAATGAGCGCCCGGCGTGGCGCAGGTAGACGTCGTCGAGCGAGGGCCGGGCGACGGTCGCCGAGGCGACCTGCAAACCGCCCTGCTCGAGGGCTGCGAGCACGGACGGAACGGCAGCCGCGCCGTTCTCGGCCCGCGCGCGCAGGACCCTTCCCTCGACGCTGAGCCCGCTCAGGCCGGGCAGGCCTTGCAGGGCCGCGACGGCGTTGCCGTTGCTTGACTCCGCGAGCTCGACCTGGACGGTGTCACCGCGTAGCTCGCTCTTGAGCTGCTCGGGGGTGCCTTCGGCGACCACGCGGCCACGGTCGACGATCGCGAGCCTGGCGGCGAGCCGGTCGGCCTCCTCGAGGTAGTGAGTGGTGAGCAGGATCGTCATCTCCTCCTCGCCCGCCAGCCGCTCGATCTCCCGCCAGAGCTCGACCCGCGCCTCCGGGTCGAGCCCGGTCGTTGGCTCGTCGAGAAACAGCACCTTCGGCTGTTGGACGAGTCCGAGCGCGACGTCGAGGCGGCGCTGCATCCCGCCCGAGTAGGTCTTCGCGATTCGGCCCGCCGCCTCGGCCAGGCCGAAACGCTCGAGCAGTTGCTCGACGCGCTCCCGCCGCGCGCTGCCGGTCAGCCCGTAGATCTCGGCCTGCATCTCCAGGTTCTCGCGGCCGGTCGACTCCGGGTCGAGGCCGTGCTTCTGGCCGACGACGCCGATCGAGCGGCGCACACGTTCTGGGTTGCGGACGACGTCGAGGCCGGCCACGCGCGCCTCGCCGCTGTCTGGGCGCGAGAGCGTGGTCAGGATCTTGACCGTGGTCGACTTGCCGGCGCCGTTCGGACGGTTGAGTAACTCCAGTATCCGAGCTAACGTCCGACGTGGAACGCCCGGTGGATAGGCCACCGGGCGCACACGGAGGATAGGCAATGCCCAGCACCGCGCAACCCACCCGGCCCATGAGGGCCATCGCCTACATGCGCCGTTCGCAGGACAGCGGCACGGGCGTCAGCGAGGAAATCCAGGACGAGGCCATCCGCGAGTACGTGGAGCGCAAGGGTGGCGAGATGGCCTACTGGCTGCCCGCCGACCTGGACGCGTCCTCGTGGACGCTGGATCGACCCAGCATGCAGAAGGCCCTCCAGTTGCTGGCCGCTGGCAAGGCCGACACCCTCGTGGTGGCCAAGCTGAGCCGGGTCACCCGCCGCCCGCGTGACTGGGAGCAGCTGCTTGACCTGATGGACGACGAGGGCTGGACGATCCGCAGCGCCGACTTCGACCTCGACCTGGCTACGCGCGGTGGCCGCATGATCGCCCGCGTGCTGATCGCCTTCCTGGGTGGCGAGTACGAGGAGAAGCGGGACGCCTACGACGACGCCCGCCGCAACGCTGTACTGGTGCATGCCGTGCATGGTGGCGAGCGTGCGCCGCTGGGCTACACGTTCACCACACGCGGCAGCGACCGCCGGGGGCGTGACCTGCGTGGCCCGCTGGCAGCGAACGCCGACGCCGAGAAGGTGCAGGCCGCGTTCCAGGCGCGTGCCGAGGGTGCAGGCTGGCGCGAGGTGGTGCAGATCCTGGGCGTGGCTTCCCAGGGTGCCGCCTCGAACGTGATTCGCAACCGCGTGTACCTGGGCGAGGCCCGCAGCGGCGACTACGTGAAGCCCAACGCCCACCCGGCCCTGGTGGACGAGCAGCTGTGGCAGCGGGCCAACCGCAAGAAGACCCAGCGGTCGGTCGCGTACGCCGGGCGACCCGGCGCGCTGCTGGGCGGCAAGATCATGCGGTGCGGCACGTGCGGATACAGCCTGACCAGGGACGCCACGCAAAAGGGCCACGTGTACCGCTGCAAGAACGTCAACTGCACCCAGCGGGCCTCGGTCATGGCCGCGCTGGTGGAGCCGCACGTGCTGTGGAACGCGCTGGTATGGCACGCCACACTCGGGCCGATGCACCAGCTGGAGGCTGATCTGAACGCCGCAGCGGTGCCGGTGTACGAGGGGGAGCTAGCCGCGGCCCAGGCACAGCTGGCCGAGGTGGAGGCAGCGTTCGAGGCTGGCGACCTCACGCCAGTCGCCTACGGCAAGGCCCTCACGGCAGCCGAGCTAGCCGTGCAGGCCGCAGCTGCCACCCTCGCCGAGGTGGAGGCAAGCAAGGGCTGGCACGGCATGACCACCGAGGCCGTGCAACGCCGCCTGTTCAAGCCGGAGGCCCTGACCGTGGACGCCGAGGGCCACACGGTCGGCGCAGGCCCGGCACCCGATCCGGCCCAGCTGGCCGACGTGGAAGCCGCCCGCGAGTTCGTGCGGCAGATGGTGCGGGTCGTGGTTCACCCGGTGGGCCGGGGCCGCAAGGTGCCAGTGGAGCAGCGGGTGACCATCGAGCAGCTGACGCCCACCGCCGTGGAGGAGGAAGCGTATGTGGTGCTGGAGGCCACGCCGATCCTGGGAGGTGCAGCATGAACGAGCACGAGATCGTGCAGGCCCTGCAGGCCGCACACGGGAAGGCCGAGGAGACCCAGCAGCCCGTGCCGTTCGGCTTCGTGGACGACCAGGGCCGGGCTACCGATGGAGTCGTGTATCCAGATGGCTGGCAGCAGCGGCAGGCAGCACAGGCCCGCTACGACGCCAGGCAGGAGGCACGGCGCACGGCCTAGCCGACCCGACGGTCAACGACCGCAACCGACCGGGCCGCCCACGGGCGGCCCGTGTCGTCCACGGCTACGCTGGGTGCATGACCACACCACCCGAGCACGAACCTGGCGACGTAGTCGAGCAGCGCAGTCTGTACGCGGCACACTTCCGGCACGACCTCTCCGCCGAGCCCCCCGGGACTTTCGGCGAATGGGTGGGACCCGACCTGGTGCCGGTCAATTGGTAGGCTGCGAGCGGCGTGGCCGGCCGCCCGCAACCAGAGGCGGCTCGTCGCACCGCGTTGCGCCTATCGCACGCAGGAGGTCGCCGGTTCGAGTCCGGCGAGCTTGATTGAACTCGGCCGTGCGCAACCCGCGCGATTGGCCGGCAAGATCTCGGCCCGCCCGTTGATGCGCAGCTCCTCGATCCCGCAGGAGCGCGTCGCCTTCTGCGACTTGGCTTCATCGCCGGCTCGCCTGAGCTTGGGGCGGTCGTCGGCGAGCAGTTCCATCGGCTACGTTGACGCGCATGGCTCCGCGCGATCCGACCGATGTCGCGGCGTACGACGAGGAGCTCGCCAGGATCACCATCGGCGGCCCCCGGCCACTGACGAAGCGCATCGAGCTCCGCGATTACGACCCGGCATGGCCGCTGTGGTACGAGCGCGAGCAGGCGCGGATTCGGTCGATCCTCGGCGAGCGCGTCATCCGCATCGAGCACGTCGGCTCAACGGCGGTACCGGGGCTCGCTGCCAAGTTGACCGTCGACATCGCGCTCGAGGTACCGGACTCAGCGGACGAGCCTGCGTACGTGCCGGACCTCGAGGCGACAGGCTACGTCCTTCGCATCCGCGAGCCGGAGTGGTTCGAGCATCGGCTCTTCAAGGGCCTGGACGCGAACGTCAATCTCCACGTCTTCACGGCCGGCTGTGCTGAGGTCGACCGCATGCTCCTCCTCCGCGACCGGCTACGCGCGAATGCTGCCGACCGTGAGTTCTACGCCGCCGCGAAGCGGGAGCTCGCCGCGCGCGACTGGAAGTACGGGCAGCAGTACGCGGACGCGAAGACCGCGGTCATCGCGGAGATCATCGCGCGCGCAGAGGCCGCACGTAGTTAGCCGCGAGCCAGTGGCGAAGCGCGCAGGCGCCGAACGCGCATCGTCAGGCCAACGGCGATCAGCGGCACAGTGATCGGGGAAGTCGACGAAAGCATCCGCCGACTGCCGCCTGCAGTCACGGACCGAGTGAAATCCACCTTCTGTGGGAACAATCCGGGAAGGATCCGCCCGGGAAGTCTGTCGAGAGAGGTAGAGGATCACAAATGCCGTCCATCGACGCGATCACTGACGAGCTCACCGGACTGGAGACCGAGGAGGAGCGCGTCTTCTCGTGGCGTCACGCGAGCCTACGCGCCGCCGGCTATGACCACCGGCTCGCGTTCAAGCTTGCGCTTCGTCCGCACGTCGACCTCCACCTCGCCATCGCTCTGCGCCGGAGTAGCTGTCCGCCGGAGACCGCGGCTCGCATCCTCCTCTAGATGTAGTTCCTGAGCACGTTGGTTCATCCGGGCCTCCTTGGAGGCTGATGGCTGCCAAGCAATCAGTCCGAAGGAGGACCCGGATGAAGCTTCACGGTAACGCGGCTCTCAGTTGGAACGGTCGGCGCCGGCTCGCGCAGCGGGTCGTTGTTGAAGGCTGGACGCTGACGGCGGCGGCCAAGGCGGCCGGTGTCAGCGTGCGCTGCGCGCGCAAGTGGGCGGGGCGCTATCGGCTCGAGGGCGAGCTCGGGCTTCGCGATCGTTCCTCGAGGCCGCGGCGGGTGGCCAACCGCACGGCCCCGGAGCGGGTGGAGGCGATCGCGAAGCTGCGCCGGCTGCGCTTCACCGCCGCCGAGATCGCCGAGACATTGGGGGTCGCGTTGTCAACGGTGTCGGGGATCCTGACCCGATCAGGGATGGGCAGGCTCGGCCGGCTCGGGCTCGAGCCGGCGGTTCGCTATGAACGCTCACGCCCAGGCGAGCTCGTGCGCGTCGACGTCAAGAAGCTGGGCCGGATCGAGGGCGGCGCCGGCTGGCGCGTCCGCGGCTGCCCCCAGCACTACAACCGCACCTTCACCGACAAGGACGGCCACCGCCGGACGACGGTTGGCTACGAATACGTGCACATCGCCGTCGACGACTACAGCCGCCTCGCCTACGCCGAGGTGCTGCGCGACGAGAAGGCGGCGACCGCCGTCGGCTTCCTCCGCCGCGCCGTCGCTTTCTATGCCCGCCACGGAATCCGCGTAGAACGCGTGCTCAGCGACAACGGCTCCGCCTACCGGGCAACGATCCACGCCCTCGCCTGCAAGAGACTGGGCGTCCGGCACCTTCGCACCCGGCCGTACCGGCCGCAAACGAACGGAAAGGCAGAGCGCTTCATCCGCACCCTGCTCGCAGGATGGGCCTACGGCGCCATCTACCGCTCAAGCAACGAACGCGCCGCCGCCCTTGACGGCTGGCTCTGGCACTACAACCATCGACGCCGACACTCAGCGATCGGCCGCCAACCCCCGGTCACCAGAACCAACCTGCTCGGGTCTTACACCTAGAAGACGCGCGACCGCCTAACTACGGATCGCCGGGCCCGGCCGCTGGCAGCCACGAGGTAGTCCTTCGTCAGCGCCGCCACGAGCCGCCGCACAACCGCCGCGAGCAGCCGGCGCAAGTACGCTTCCGCGGATGCTCGTCTTCGCTGTCGTAAGCGCCCCCCCTCGACGAGCCGCTCGAGCTCTTCGTCGACCGTCGCGCGGCGGAGGCCGTCGTCCGCGCCTGGGACCGTGACGACCCCGAGGCCGCTGGCGCCCTCCACGTGGAGCCGATTGAGCTCGAGCCGGCACGCCGAACTAGCTCGTAAGACGGCGAAATGAGGCCGGAGCAGCTTCTACGGTTGCGGCTGCCGTAGCCACTTCCTTCCTCGGGGAGAGGTGAGGTTGCCCCGACCTCGCCTAAATTTTGCCAGTCTGCCGAAGCACTTGCAGGCTCGCGGCGGTCGGGCGCGCGACCCTCGGACGAGCAACCGGTCTAGCCGAGCGCCTCGAACCGGGCGGCTCGAGGTAGCTAGGTCGGCCAAGAGTAGCGGCGGCTGCGGAGTGAGCAGGTAAGAGCCCGCCGCCCGAGGCCGAAAGGCTCGCGCTACGGGCGCTCGTGCGGCGCGTGCTTCACGCTTCGCCAGAAAGCCAGCCGTCCCGGTAGCGAGCCCGCTGGCGGCGCGTGAAGCGAGCGTACGCCTCCCTCGGCTCGGTCGTCTCCTGCTCGACGCCTGCACCGTGGCGGAGGGCCGTCTCGTCGACGGTGTAGCCGCCCCAGTCGGGGCCGCCCTGGTACGTGCGCGCACCGACCGCGACGACGAGGCACGGCCCGTCTCCCGCGCCGACGATCGTGTGCTTCGTCCCGGCAGGGCAGTGGACGAAGTCCCACGCGAGCAGCGGACGCTGCTCGCCCTCGACGATCAACAGCGCCTCGCCGGAGAGGACGAGGAAGTCCTCCTGGTCAGCTTCCCAGTGGTACATCGCCATCGGCTGACCCGGCTCCAGCACGCTGACGTTGATCCCGACCTGCGGAAACTCGAGCTCCCCCTCCTCCCCCTCGAAGACGCAGACGGCCGAGCGCCCGTCCGCGTGGTACCAGCGCGCCTCGCGGGCGTTGAGGACGAACCAGCCGTCGCCCTGCGGGACGAGCCCCTCCTCAGTCGGTTGCAGCCGCGCCTCGGGAACCACTGCGGAGAGCCTGCCCCATAACAGGGTCCGGCCGCAAATCGGAAGGTGGATGCTCTCGCGCATGCACATGAACACCACGTCACATCCACGGCCAGGGAAGTGCGACGAAGCCGATGGCGAGGAGTCGCGCACGGCGTCAGGCGAACAGCCGCCCCGCCTCTTCCTGAGCCTGCGTCAGCCTTCGCGCTTGCTGCTGAGCTAGCCTCTTCTCCGCCTCCCTGGCCGCAATGGACTTGACGGTCGCGAAGCTGACTCCTGTCTTTCTCGCCAGATCCGGCAGAGTTTCGCCGGCGGCGTGGCGCTCGCGGATCTCGGCCTTGAACTCTTCGCTGTAGAACTGCCGCTCCGTGGGCACGCTCCCGTCCTCGAGACGGGAGCCTCTCCGCGGCCAGACCACGTAGCTGAGAGCGAGCGCGGACTCGAGCTCGCCTTTCGCGACCAGGGCGATCGCGGCGTCGTGCCTAACCATGAGCGCCGACTTCGCCAACAGCCGGATTCTCGCGTTCCCTAGCGGCTGACAGCCGATACCTTGCATAAGATTGTCTTATGACGTGGACGCTTGACATCAGCGAGGCCGCATTCCTGACGCCCGCACAAGCGGCGGTCGTTCTCAACGTCTCGCGCGAGACCGTCTACCGCCTGGTGCGCAGCGGGCGGCTCCCGTCCGTGCGGGTGGGCGGCCAGCTTCGCATCCCCAAACGAACCCTTGCCCAGCGCCTCGCGGAGACGCGCGGCGGCTGGCCGATCGAAAGGACGCTGTGAACACCGCGCCTTACAACCCCTTGCTCCACCCGACTGACTGCCGCCGTCAATGTCGTAGCCGCCCGCTCGCGGCCGCGAAAGCCTGGAAGGCGCTCCGCAAGGCCATGGAGAAGCTCGACCACGTCCGTGCTCAGCAGGCGCAATACGACGCCGAAGTCCTTCGCCTGCGCGAGGAGCTTGCCCTTACCCGGCAGCGCGACTCGCAGGCGCTCGGCCGGGCACTCGCCAACGGCGAGCCCGAGCCGGAGGCAGCCGGCATCGAGGCGGAGATCGAGCGCAACGTTCAGCGCGGAATGTCGATGCTTGGCCAGATCGCCGAGGAGCAGCGCCAGGTGAGCGAGCTCATTCAGTGGCACAAGAGCGAGTGGAGGAAGGATCTCGAGCGGTGGCTGACCGACGCCGGTGCCGTCTACCGGGCCGCGATCGTGGCCATGGAGGCGGCCCGCGCCGACCTCGTCACGGAGGTACAGCTGGGAGTCTGGCTGAACATATTCCCGGAGACGGGCGGCCAGGTGCAGACACACTTGCTGCCCGGAGATCCTGAGACGCTGCGCCTAGGAGGGCCGGCTTCCCCTGATGTTCTCGCGGCTCTCTACCGCGAGTCGGACGAGCTGCCGCTACGCGGCCCGGTGCAGCCCTCGCAAGCGTCCCTACGCGCCCTCGACCGCAAGCACCTCGTTCTGCAGCGTGTCGACCCCGACGGGAGCGTGCGCCCGGAGGTGTTCGAGGGCGACACCGAGGCCGGCTGGAAGGCTCGCGACTTCGTTGAGCGCCTGAAGAGAGGAGACCATGGCTAACCCGCCCCGCCCGCAGATTCCGGTCACGCATCTGCCGACCGCCCTCGGCAACGGCCAGCGCTCCCCCGAGCCGTAATAGCGCGGCTGCTCGGGAAGTCGCCTGCAGAACCGGAGAAGGGCTGAACTATCTCAACGGGGCCCGGTATATCGACCCGGTCCGGCCTTGATCCTTCGGCTGATGATCTCAAGCAATAGGGCCAGGCCTGCGCCGAGCATGGCAACTCCGCCAGCCGCGCCAAGGACTGCGACAGCGGACGACCAAGGCCCTTCGTAGCCGGCTGGCCGCCCGTTTAGCGTGAATGCTGAGAGGGCGTCTGGAATAGCTCCCGGGAGGCTCCCTCCCCCCGCCTCGAGCAACAGAGCGAGAATCGTGACGAACGTCGCGCTGTCGATGATCAGAAAGAGGAGGTTGCGTTCACCCGACAGGATGTTGGTGTGGGTCTCGTCAAGGAGAAGCTTGACGTACCAGGTCAGGATCTCTGCCACCCTCCACAGAGCAACAGAGACGATTACGAGCTGCCATGCGCCGGACACGCGAGAGGCCAGAACGGCGAGAACTGCGATGACCGCCACCCACTCTGCGGCGTAGACGTAGTTGAAGTAGAGCCACGGGTGCCCGCTGCTGTAGCGCTTCGCGAAGAACCTCTCCTGGGGACGATAGAAAGGAATGTTGATCGCGCGTTGGAGCTCGCGCAGTCGTTCTGCAATCCACAGGACGACCTTGTCGGAGGACTGTTCAGGCCCGCCTGGCTCCAAGGCGGTAGAACCTACACGCAGTCGCCTTGGAGCCTCGCAAGAGCGCCTCCTGATCGCGACACTTCTTAGGCACATTTCGCGAACCGGAAGGAGTGCGCCTGGCCTTCCGTTGGGTGCCCGCTCGCCGAGTCGTACACTCGCCCTATGGGCGAGGGGAGAAAGATCGTCACGGTCGTCTTCTCCGATGTGATCGGCTCGACGAGTCTTGGAGAACAGCTCGACGCCGAAGCGCTCCGCCGCGTGATGACGCGCTACTTCACCGAAATGCGCACGATCCTCGAGCGCCACGGCGGCACGGTGGAGAAGTTCATCGGCGACGCCGTCATGGCCGCCTTCGGCATCCCTTCCGCGCACGAGGACGACGCCCTCCGCGCCGTCAAGGCAGCGGTCGAGATGCGCGCTCACCTCGCCGAGCTGAACGAGGAGCTCCTACGGGAGCGCGGCGTCACGTTGGCCGTCCGCATCGCCGTCAATACGGGTGAGGTCGTTGCGGGCGACCCGAGCGAGGGCCAGTTCTATGCGAGCGGCGATGCCGTCAACGTCGCCGCGCGTCTCGAGCAGGCCGCTGAGCCGGGCGAGATCCTCCTCGGCGCTGAGACGTACGGGCTCGTCCGTGACGCCGTCGAAGTCCAAGCGCTAGAGCCATTCGCTCTCAAAGGGAAGTCGCAGAGTATTCCCGCCTATCGCCTCCTGGACGTCGTCGAAGGCGCGCCCGTGCTCGCCCGTCGCTTCGATACCCCGTTCGTCGGTCGCGAGGAGGAGCTTGCTTACCTGCTCGCCTGCTTCGAGCGCGCCGTAGGGGAGCGGATGCCGGTCCTGGTGACCGTGCTCGGTCCCGCGGGGATCGGGAAAACGCGACTCGCGACAGAGTTGATGGCGCAGGCCGGCGAGCGTGCGGCCGTGCTCCAGGGCCGCTGCCTCTCCTACGGCGAGGGCATCACTTTCTTGCCGCTCCAGGAGATCTTGCGAAGCCTCCCGGAGTTGCCCTCCGGTGTCATGAATCCTGAGCAGGCTCGAAGCACGGAGGACACCTTCCTCGCCTACCGCAGGCTCTTCGAGGCGCTTGCGTGGGATCGGCCGCTCCTGCTCGTCCTCGAGGACATTCACTGGGCCGAGGCGACCCTCCTCGACCTCGTCGAGCACATCGCGGAATGGACCCGGGAGGCACCAATCCTGATCCTCTGCCTCGCGCGGCCCGAACTCCTCGACGAGCGACCTGGATGGCGCGGCGAGTTCGTCGAGCTGGAGCCGCTCGCACAGGAAGAGGCGGAATCGCTCGCCGCCGCCCTCGCTGCCCGCGTCGATCCGTCCGTTCGAGCGCGCTCGAGCGAGTTGGCCGAAGGCAACCCGCTCTTTCTCGAACAGTTGCTCGCTCTGGCTGGCGACGGCAATGGGCGACAGGCCGAGCTCCCTCACACGATAAATGCCCTCCTCGCCGCCCGCCTCGACCAGCTCGAGGCCAACGAGCGGGCACTCCTCGAGCGGGCCGCCGTTATAGGCAAGGAGTTCTGGCGTGGCGCCCTCGCCCACCTCTCCCCGCCTCAGACGGAGGTCAGCGCTCTTCTCCAGCGGCTCGTGCGCAGACGGCTCATTCGTCCTGAGCGCTCGAGCCTCCCTGGAGAGGACGCCTTCCAGTTTGCCCACATCCTCATCCGAGACGCCACGTATCTGGGCACCGCAAAGGAGTTGCGAGCGGGCCTCCACGAGCGCTTCGCCGAGTGGCTCGATGCGAGCGAGAGCCCTTACGCCGAGATCGTCGGCTACCACCTCGAGCAGGCCTACCGCTATCGGGAGGAGCTCGGCCCGGTTGACCAATATGGGCAACGTCTTGCACGGCGGGCCGCGGAGGTGCTTTCACGGGCGGGCGCGAGAGCACGCGCTCGCGGTGACCAGACGGCGGCGGCAAACCTCTGGGCCCGCGCTGCCAGCCTCCTTCCTCGAGAGGATCCCTTTCTCCTCTCGCTCCTGTCCGAGCTCGGGGATACCTTCTTCTGGCTCGGCCGCTATGCCGATGCGCGATCAG
>WNFV01003713.1_pt1 | contig 21245 bp, 24 predicted proteins | sample 5400101 | NCBI WGS metagenome assembly WNFV01 (sample SAMN13153361, study PRJNA577476) | soil metagenome | isolation source: 115 cm soil or saprolite under grassland replicate 1 | place: USA:California | collected 2016-06-15 | reverse complement strand
CCGCATCGCGGCGGAACGTTCATATATCGTGCGTCGGATGTCTGTCGGACAAAGGGATGGGATCCCGCCGCGGCGGTGCCGCAACGGGCCCTCGCCGATGCGGGTGATGGGATGAAGAAGTTTGCCACGGAGCTCCGGGGCAAGACCGTCATGACGAACGACGGTCAGATCCTGGGGACGATTGAGAACTTCATCGTGAACACGAAGAGCGGGAAGCTGTCCGACGTCCTCGTGCTCCCGGCGGAGAACGCGCCGAGGAAAGGAATCAAGACGGATCCGGAAGGTCGGCTCATCCTGCCGTTTCAGGGCATGCGGGCCGTCAAGGACGTCGTCGTGATGAACCTCTAGGCCGCGTCCGGTCGGACGCGTGCCCGCGTTACGCGCTCGGATGGGTTCCAAGGACTCGGAGCGCAAGCTCGAGTTTCTCCGGCTCTTCGAGCAAGGCTTCGATCACGGCCTCCACCAGCGAGGCGGTCGACCAGATCTCGATGAGTTCGTCCGGATCTTTTCCGGCGGACCACTCGACCTGCGGGATCTCCACGCCCTCACTTCGAGATGTCTTTCAGCTTGCCCGCGAGCTCCGAGAGGTCCATCCCCGTCAGCGCCTTCACGAGCGCCGGGGCCGTGGCGGCGATGTCGACGACGCTCCCGACGAGCTGGGATGGCCCCCGCTCACCCATGATGATGAGCTTCTGCGTCGTCTCGAGCGACTTCGCCGCGTTGGCGACGATCTCCGGAAGCTTCTCGACAATGAGCTGCGTAACAGCTGCCCGACCGTACCGCTCCCAGGACTCGGCCTTCGCCTTCATCGCCTCGGCCTCGGCGAGGCCGGTCGCCTTGATCGCGTACGCTTGGGCCTCCCCCTTCAGCCGGATGATGTCGGCTTCCGCAGTCCCCTCCTGTCGGATCCGCTCCGCCTCGCCGGCGGCCGTCCGAGAGAGACGCTCCCGCTCGCCCTCCGCGACGAGGATTGCGCGCTCCTTCTCGCCCTCGGCGGTGATGATGGACCTTCGCTTCTCGCCATCCGCGAGGGCGGCTACGGCATCCGCCTGCATCTTTGCGGGCACGACTTGGGCCGCCATCTGCTCCTGCTCCCGCCGACGGACTTCCTGTTCCTGAACGAGGACCTCTTGCTCCTTCGCCCGGATGTCGATCTTCCGTTGTTCGACGATCAGCTCCTGTTGCCGCTTCGCGGTTTGGAGCTGGAATGCGATCTCCTTGTTCGCACGCTCGAACTCGACGGTCGCCTCAGACTGCTGTTTGATGATGTCTCGGTCCCGGTGGTACTGGGCGACATTCGCTTCCGCGCTCGCGTTCGCCTTCTCCGCTTCTTGGGCTGCCTGGGCTTCTGCGATGGTCGCCTCTCGGTTCGCGCCCGCCTTGCCCATCCGAGCGTCCCGCTTGACCTCCTCCGTCCGCTTGACCCCGAGGGCGTCCAGGTAGCCCATCGCATCCTCGATCTCTTTGATCACGAACGACCGGATCTCGATGCCCATGTTCCGCAGGTCGTTCCCCGCCATCCCGAGGATCTTCGACGCGATCGCGTCGCGGTCCGAGTTGATCTCCTCGACCGTCAAGGTCGCGCAGACGCCACGCACGTGTCCTTCGAGGGTCTTCAGTGCGATTTCGTTCACTTCCTGTTCCGTCTTGCCCAGGAGGTTCTCCGCGGCCGTATTGAGGGTCGCCTCATCCGAGGAAATCTTGACTTGCGCGACCGCTTTGATGTTGATCTTGGCCCCGGAGCGCTTCACATCCGTGACGATGTCGGGGACCACGAGGTCCAGCGTCCGGACGTCCAGCTTGAGCCACTCGACCGATTCGACGATCGGGACGATGACTTTCGCTCCGCCCGATATGACGCGGTATCCCTTGCCCCCCGTCTTCGCCTGTCGCTTGCCGTAGACCACCATCGCCATGTTCGGTGGGACCTTCTTATACCGGCTCGCGTACACCAGAATTGCCGCAAAGATCGCGCCCACGATGCCCAGGATGATGATTCCCGTCAGATCCGATTCCACTTGTGCTGTTATTGCGCTTGTCACAACGACCACCTCACACCTTGTGTACCTTGACCGAGTTCCCCACCGCTGAATCCACGACGACATGCTCGTCCGTGCCGATCGCCTCGTCGGCGATTGCCTGGAGAAGCGTCCGGCCCCGTGCTTCCGTGACCACCACGATTTGGCCGGGTTGTCCCGGACGAATCGGCACGAGCACTTGACCCCGAAATCCTTGGAGCGATTCCAAATCCACTCGGGTCTCGGCTTGCGTCTTTACGAAGACGTTCAGCATGACGACATACATGCCGCCAGAAGTGAGGAGCGCAAAGACCATCGCAAGGACCGGCACCAAGATCGGGCCGATCGGGCCGAAATCAACGGTTTCGAGGAGCGTGCCGTATCCGCCGAACGAGGCGCCGAACACCGCCACGATGGGTAGGCTCATCGGACTCAGGCCCGTGTCCACATCCGTGTCGATATCGTGGTCGAAGTCGATCCCTCCGATATCGCCCAGGACGAGCACGAGGACGAGGATGATGAAGAAGGCGATCATGATCCAGGTGTAAGGACTCAGCCCGAGGAGCGCCATCGTCTCACCTCCCCTGACGCCAGTCACGCGTGACGGACTCGACCTTCTGGGAAGGCAGCTTCACGACCCCGGAGCCGCCGCTCGTCCGTGCACCGCAGTTCCAGCAGAACGTGTCCGCGCGCTTAAGCTTCGCACCGCAGTACGCGCAGTACGTAGACGTGGCGGGCGGTCGTGCGGGCGTCGCTGGGGGCTTCGGCGGCGCAGGAGCCGCCTTGCCCGGAACCGTCGGCGCCGGCGGCGCCGCGGCCCTCGAGCCGTCGTCGAACACCGTGCCGCACTCGTTGCACCGCTTCGCGTCCTCCGTCACGAGCGCGCCGCAGATCGGGCACACGAACCCACGGAACACGACGCCGCGGCGGCCGAACCCGAGATCGCGGTTCGCGTTGAATTCCAGCGCCCGACGGGAGTCAAACTCGAGCGGACGCCGGGCGTCGAACTCCAGGGGGCGCCCCGGAACGAACTCGAGCTTCCGGTCCGGATTGAAATTCAGGAGGTCGGCCATCGCCCTCCACTCTCCCCCTCAAGATATCCGGGCGTGCGCCCATAAACGTTGTGTAGGCATCCCGCGGGAAGTCAGAGGAGGACGCGGCGCTCCTCCTTGACGACGTTCAGCACGACCTGCGTGTACGTATTCTCGACGTATTCCATCGAGCCGAGGCGCTTGATGAACGCGTCGAGTTCGCGGGTCGTCCGCAGCCGCACGACGACGATCGAGTCCCACTCGCCCGTGACGTCGTACACGTGGGTGACGCGCTCGTCTTTCGCGATCCGCCGCTGGACCTCGAGGAGCTTGCCCTTGTGGATCTTCACCCCAACGACCGCGAGGACGTCAAAGCCAAGCTTCGACTCGTTCAGGAGCGGGACGTATCCCGAGATGACGCCGTCCTCCTCGAGCCTCCGGATTCGGTTCGAGACCGTGCTGATGCTCGCGTCGACCTCTTTCGAGATGTCTCGGAACGATTTGCGCGCGTCTGAGTTGAGGAGGCGTACGATCCGAACGTCGAGGTCATCGAGTCCTTCCGAAGATGCCATGGTCTCTCCGTCCTCCGGCCGTACCGAATGCTCGGATTGTGCGTCGGTTGTGCGGGACGTTCCGAACAATGTCCCACAGAATATGAGGATTCCGGCCATATGTACGGTTTCCGAGGCCAACAGTTTATATATGTTCATATTTCTCGCTAACGTAACGGACGGACGGTGGGTCCGTCCAGGCGGGAAAGGCATGGCGATTGCTTCGAGCACCCCGGCGAAGTCCAAGAAGATGACCGTGGCGTCGGCGTTGAAGCGGATCGAGACCGAGGGGATCCGCTGGATCGACCTGCAGTTCGTCGACGTCCTCGGAGCGCTTCAGCACATCACGATTCCTTCGACATCCTTGGGTCCGGAGGAGTTCAAGCGGGGGGTCGGCAAGTTGGACGGCTCTTCGATCAAGGGCTTCAAGGAAATCCACGAGTCCGACATGGTGATGGACCCCGACCCGTCCACGTTGGCCGTGTTGCCATGGTACGAGGGAGCGCACAAGACCGCCCGTTTCTTCGTCGACGTGTACGAGGGCGGCAGCCACGAGCGATTCAGCCGGGACTCGCGCTACATGGCCCAGCGAGCCGTCCAGTTCGCCGCGGACCAAGGCTACGACACGACGTATTGGGGTCCGGAGATCGAGTTCTTCGTGTTCGACGGCATCCGCCTGTTGCCGACCGCGGACGCGGTCCGGAACCCATGGTCCGGCGCCGGGTACGAGATCGTCTCCCGCGAGGCCCCGTGGCAGGCCACCGACGGCAAGAACTTCCCGATCCGGTTCAAGGAAGGCTACTACCCCGCGCCGCCGGTCGACAGCCTCCAGGACTTCCGGAACGAGGCGTGTCGCGTCCTCATCGATTCCTTCGGCCTCACGCTGGACGCGCACCACCACGAGGTCGCGACCGCGGGGCAGTGCGAGATCGACATGCGCTACGACGAGCTCGTGCCGATGGCGGACAACGTCGTCACCTACCGGTACGTCATGAAGATGGTCGCGCACAAGATGGGCATGATGGCCACGTTCATGCCGAAGCCGATCTTCGGCGACAACGCGAGCGGGATGCATGTTCACCAGAGCCTCTGGACGAAAGGCAAGAACATGATGTTCGATCCGAAGGACGAGTACGCGGAGATCAGCCAGACCTGCCGGTACTACATCGGCGGGTTGATGGACCACGCCCGCAGCCTATGCGCGTTCACGAACCCGACGACGAACTCCTACCGCCGGCTCGTGCCGGGCTACGAGGCGCCTGTGTTCATTGCCTGGTCGAAGCGGAACCGGAGCGCGAACATCCGGATCCCGATGTACTACCAAGGGATTGAGGCCGCAAAGCGGATCGAGTACCGCACGCCGGATCCGGCGTGCAACCCCTACCTCTCGTTCGCCGCGATGCTGTGCGCGGGCTTGGACGGGGTCAAGCGGAAGCTCGACCCGGGCGACCCGGTTGACGAGGACCTGTACCACCTGAGCGCGAGCAAGCGCAAGGAGTACGGCGTCCGCGAGCTCCCCGGCTCCCTCAAGGAGTCGATCGAGCACCTGCAGACGGACTACATGTTCCTCAAGTCCGTCTTCCCGCAGGACCTCCTCGAGAAGTACGAGGAGCTGAAGCTCGACGAGCACCTGCAGACCTCGCTCCGGCCCTCGCCGTACGAGTTCTACCGGTACATGGACGCCTGATCCGCGCCAGCTGCCGAAGACAACCGGCGCGGGTAGCGCCGCGTCGGCCCCTGTCGACGTCGTATCCGCGCTCAGGCCGAGATTGCCTTCTTCCGGGCGGACCACCACGCGGTAACGTACCCGACTCCTCCCAGGAAGAACCCGAGCAGGGCGATTCCGAGGAGCGCGGTGATGTACGGCGCGAGCGGGTTCAGGATGTTCGTATGCACGTAGAACGCGTTCTTGCCGAGGCCCCCCGAGGACACCGGCAGCAACGCCGCGCCTCCCATGTACCCGCCGTAAGCCATGAGGAGAGTCCCCGCGCTCGCACCAACGCCACCGAGGACCAGGTGAAGCCAGGCCACGAAGTTCCGCCACCCCGTGTAGACGGCGCCGAGGGTGACCTCGAGGTGCTGATAGAACAGCGCGCTCATCGCGACCCCCAACACGCCGACGAGACCGTAGCCGATCATCCCGACCACGAACCACATCCCCGCGCTCGAGCACGTCGCCGCGCCCGTCCCCGCGGTCTGATTGGTGATCGTGACGGAGCAGGTGTCCCCTCCCGCGACGATGCGTCCGGGACTGGGATTCATCTGCAGCGCGCTGATTCCGATCAAGACGCCCAAGATGGCGAACGCGATGGCACCTTGGATGATGGCAGCCCCGATGAAACGACCCGCCCAACGACTCCGATTCGGCTCCATGGACGCATCAAGAATTGGCTAGTCCATAATAATTTCGCAATTACGATACCATCGTGGACGCGGACGCGGTCAGGTGGACCTCGATCCCGTTCGACCTCGCGGCTGCCTAATCCTCCAGGACGACCAGCCAGCCCGTCATCGTCGGTTGGTGGTACTCGCAGCGGTATGCGAAGATCCCGGGCGTGTTCGCGACGAAGGAGAACGTCGTGGTGTTGCCGTATGGCAGCACGTGGTTCATCGCATAGGGCGCGTCCATCGTGAACGTATGGTCCTCCGGCTCGGTCTCCGTGTTGAAGAAGTGGACCGTCACCGTGTCGCCCAGATTGACGGTAATCCGGTCCGGCGCGAAGTAGTCGTGGGACGGGAACCCCGGCGTGCTGTCGTTGAACGGCAGCACGACCGTGAAGACCCAGAACTCCCGGGCCTGCGCGGGCTGCCGCGCACGCGAAAGGTAGCCGGCCGCATATCCGGCCACGGCTCCTACCAGCGCGGCCACGACAATTGCGATCACTAGCGTCCTGCCCACGGAGAGAGAACTGCGTTCCGGAAGTCCCGCCATGAAGTTGCCTCGGGCGCGGGAGGAGCGGGAGGGGCTCTTGAAGACGCGCTACCTACTATCTGTATTTCGCCGTCAATACGTATTTTGTCGTCAGTCTCCGGAGGCCCAGATCGCCGCCGCGGTATCGATTCGAGCCCGGTATGCCGCCCGGAGTCCAGGTTGGCTGCGGTCCGCCACCGGGCACGGCGGGGGACGACCGGACGCTGGTTTAGGTTGAACGGTGTATGTCTCGACCCCCGGAATGGTCGAGCAGGTCGAATTCCGCGAGGCGCCACGATGGCTTCCATCCAGGTGTACTTGGACAACTGGTTCGTACGGCACGTGGGATCTCTGAAGACCGCGATCCGGGTGGTCTTCGGCGTCGTTTGGGCCATCGACGGAGCCCTGAAATTCCAGCCCGGAGTCGCGGACTCGCTGCCCCAGATGGTCTCCGACGCCGGTCAGGGCCAGCCCGGGTGGCTTCAGCCTTGGTTCGGTTTCTGGAGCCAGACCGTGAGCGCGAACCCCGGTTTCTTCACGACGACGATCGGCCTCCTGGAGCTGTCCGTCGCCCTCGCCCTCCTCTTCGGCTTCATGCGAAAGATCGCGTACACGGGTGGGGTCTTCCTGAGCCTCGTCATCTGGTCAGTGCCCGAGGGGTTCGGCGGTCCTTACGGCCCCAGTTCGACGGACATCGGGACGGGAATCATCTATGCCTTCGTGTTCCTCTTGCTCATGGTCATCAACGCCACGTTCGGCCCCAGCCGATGGTCGTTGGACTACGCCATCGAACGGCGCTGGGCCGCGTGGACGCGGATCGCCGAGATTCGCAGCGCTCATTCGTCAGGTGACAGTGGCGGCTCCCACGCGGAAGAGGCACTGGTTTAAGCGGGACGGGGGCTGTGCCTGCCCGCACCATGGTCGAGCAGAAGGACGACATCACCGAGGAGCGACGCATCCTCAAGAAGGCGGGCGTCCTCGACGACAAGCTCCTCGACAAGATGGACATCTACCCCGGGGACCGCGTGCGGTTCCGGTTCTACTATCCGCATTCCGGCTTCGAGGAGATCGTCGGCCATTTCATGGGATTCTACACGCTGTACGAGGGCCCGGAAGGCGGCGGGGACCTCAACCTGGTGATCCGCATGGTGAAGGACGGCCGTACGACGGTCGTCTACAAGGACCGGAACTACCTCGAAGAGTTCGAGGTCCTCGAGCCGAACCTCGAGGTCCGCGACCAGATCAAAGACCTCGACGCCCGCCACGGACGCCACGTCGGCCACGAGTTCGGATAGGTCTTCTTAACCCGGGCTTCCGATACCCCTCCGAGGGGTTTCGATGCTCTACCTGCAAAGCGGCAACGTGAAGGAGGGAAGGCAGAAGGAGTACCAAGCGTGGGTGAAGGAGAACGAAGGGGCGATTGAGAAGCACGCTCCGAAAGGATGGCTCTATCGGGGCACGTACGGCACGGTGTTCGGCTTCGGCCGGTTCGACACCACGACGATGTGGGAGATTGGCAAGTACGGCGACCTCGATGCGAGCCGCGAGCATCAGGACGAGACATTCGTCCGGCTGATGGAGGAATGGCAGGAGTTCCTCATGCCGGGGGCAGGCGAGGCGAGCCTGCTCCGGGAGGTCGGCGACCTTCGGATCATCGAACCGAAGAAGCCGGAGAAGTGAGGCGTCCCCGTTCGTCTCCTCGACGATAAAGTGCTCAAAGGGAACGGCTAGCGAGTTCGACGTCTCAGTATCGGTCGACGCCCTGAGCGAGCGCTTGGAGGCGCGCGATCCGCTCCTGGATCGGCGGGTGCGTGCTGAAGATGCGGACGAACGCGCCGCCGCGGAACGGATTCACGATGAAGAGGCTCTGGGACGCCGGGCTGCCGAACGTGATCGGCCGGCGGCGGTTCTCGACCTCGAGTTTCTCGAGCGCGGACGCCAAGGCGAGAGGCTGTCCGATCGCCTTCGCGCCGCTGTAGTCCGCCTTGTACTCCCGGCTGCGGGAGATTGCGAACTGGACGAGCAGCGCGGCGATTGGCGCGAGGACCATCCCGACGACGGCGAGGATCATCGCGGCCGCATTGCCGTTCCGGTCCCGGGATCCGCCGAACAGGCTGTTCCACCAGAACATCCGCGCCATGAAGGAGATCGCGCCGGCGAGGGTTGCCGCGACCGACATCACGAGGATGTCCCGGTTCCGGACGTGGGACACCTCGTGCGCGAGGACCCCGCGGAGCTCGTCTTCGCTCAGCAGCCGGAGGATTCCCTCGGTCACCGCGACGACCGCGTGCTCGGGATTCCGGCCCGTCGCGAACGCGTTCGGCGTCTGGGTCGGGACGATGGCCACCTTCGGCATCGGGAGGTTCGCTTGCTGGGTCACCTGCCGCACGATCCGATAGAGGCCGGGTGCCTCCGCCTCCGTCACGATCCTCGCCCGATACGACCAGAGGACGATCTTGTCGGAGGCGAAGTACGCGATCGCGTTCATCGCACCCGCCAGCAACAGGAACAGGATTGCGCCGGTAATCCAATCGCCGAGCCAGACCGTTCCAATCGCCCAACCGAACAGCACGAAGATGCCCGCTAGCAGGACGAACAAAGCGACGGTCCTCGCGTACGCTCCCACAGTCTCCACTCCCCACACTGGGTGTCGTCCTAGCACCCGTACGTCTCATATCAAGTTGATGCGGGCACGCCCCGCCGAGTCGCCCGCCGGTAGCCGCACACCACCCGTGGGCCTCTGACTATTGGTAGCCTAGCCGTTTGTTCGTTTTCGTTGTTGCCATCCGATTCGCGCAAGTAGCGTCGCCAAGGTCGATAGCCAGAAGAAGACAACCAAACCTGCGACCGTCCGTAAGTTGTTGATTATGCCGGAATTCCAACTATCGACGAGCGCCCAGATCAGAAAAATCCACAAACCGATTGCGGGAACCGTGATAAGTGCCAGAGCCAGGTACTCGCCCACTCTCGAGCGTTCGATCCGCGGTTCAGGACGGGGGCCGTTCACCCAGCTTCTCCAGCGTTAATCTACAATCCGAGGACCTCGGCGTACCCTTCCATGTCCATGAAGCCGTGTCCGCTCACGTTGAAGGCGATGACCTTGGCCTCGCCCGACTCTTTGCACTTCACCGCCTCGTCGACTGCGCATGCGATGCTGTAGGCGCTCTCCGGCGCGGGCAGGAACCCCTCCGTCTGGACGAACGTCCGGGCGCGCTCGAACACGTGTCGCTCGTCCGTCGGGTAGGCGATCGTATCGATGAGCCCGCGGTGCCGGAGGAGGGAGAGGATCGGGGAGCACCCGTGGTACCGGAGCCCGTCCCCGCGCACCGGCGTCATCTCGGCCTGGTGGCCGAGGGTGTACATCTTCAGGAGCGGCGTCATCTCCGCGTGATCCGCGAAGTCGTAGCGGTACTCGCCCTGCAGGTTCGGGGCGGCGGCGCTCTGCGCCGCGATGAAGCGGATGTCCTTTCCGTGGATCGCCTCCGTGAGGAAGGGCAGGGCGAAACCGCCGAAGTTCGAGCCGCCGCCGAGGCAGGAAATCATGACGTCGGGATACTCACCCGCGTGCTCGAATTGCCGCTGGGTCTCGAGGCCGATGACCGTCTGATGGAGGAGCACATGGTTCAGCACGGACCCGAGGCAGTAGATCGCCTTGTCGTCCCCCTGCGCGTCCTCGAGCCCTTCCGACACCGCGATGCCCAGGGCCCCCGGGTGGTGCGGGTCTTTCGCGAGGAGCGCTCGTCCGACCGCGGTCTCCTTGCTCGGGGACGGGTGGACGGTCGCGCCGTACAGCTTCATGAATTGGCGCCGCTGGGTCTTCCAGTCGTGGACCGCGCGGACCCAGTAGATCGTCGTCTTCAACCCGGCGAGGCTCGCCGCGTACGCGAGCGCGGTCCCCCATTGGCCCGCGCCGGTTTCCGTCGTGAGACGCTCGTATCCCTCTTCCTTCGCGTACCACGCCTGCGCGAGGGCCGTGTTCGCCTTGTGGCTGCCCGTCGGACTGTAAAACTCGGCCTTGTAGTACAAGCGCGCGGGCGTGCCGAGGCGCTTCTCGAGGCGTCGGGCCCGGATCAGCGGCCGAGGTCGACCCGCCTGCCGATACAGGTCCTGGATTTCCTGCGGGATATCGATCCATCGCTGCGTCGAGTTCTCCTGGCGCAGGCACTCCCGAAGGAGCAGGTTCGGCAGCGCCTTGATCCGCGACGGCCCCTTCTCGGGGTCCCTCGGAGGCGGGAGCGGTTCGGGCAGATCCGCCTGGATGTTGTACCATCGAGTGGGTCGTTCGTCCTCGGGCAGTGTAACGACCACGGCCTCGGCTTGAGACATGACCCCACCAAAACCCGACGGCGCGGTATGGCCGCTCGGGGCTAAAGGCTTGCCGCGCGTCAGGCCTCGAGTCCCTGTCGTTCGACGATTTCGACCGCGCCCGGAGGCATCGTCCGCGCGATCTCCTCGATCGGCACCGCGAACGCGGCCGCAAGGCGCTTCGCGACCGCCTCGCGGTCCTCTTTCCCCGGAGCCAGGACTACGTACCGGGCCGCGCGGGCGGCGACCGCGGACACGGGAGCGCCCATGATCTTGCGATGGCCTTCGACCTCGATCTCCCCGATCGCGAGCCGGAGGGGGAGGTCGTGGACGTAGTTCCGCTTCCCGCGGATCACGAACGCTCCTCGAGGGAGGAACTCGCCGGACTCCGCTTGCTTCGACACCTGCTCGGGCAGCACCCAGTACGCGCTGCCGCTTGCGAGCCCGGCGGACCACGCCTTGCTGTACGCGAGGGCGAACTCGCACGCCTCTCGCAACGTCGCCTCGGACGCCTTCGCCCCCTCCTTAATCACGGTGGATGGAGCGCCGTGGACGTCCGCGTGCGCATACCGATCTCCTTCCTTCAGGTGCTTCTTCACGAGCTGGTCGTTCGTTCGAGCGTCGCGGCCCCCGAGGATCAGGTAGCCTTCGGACGACAGAGTCCAGCGGTACGCCTCGAACCACAACGCTCTCGTCGCCTTCACGCGAGGACGTCTTGCGGCCTTGACCGCCTTCGCGGTCGCAGCTTCCATCTCTGCCCGCGTCGCCGTAATCGCTTCCTCGACCCGTTGCGCCTTGAGCAGCCCCTCGCGTCGACGGTCGTACAGCGCTTGCGCGTTCGCGGTCACGTCGTTCTCGTAATCCAGGGTGATCGTGTCAAAGTCGCCGATCGACAACGTGACGGTGCGCTCCTTCCGGTCGATCGCCTTGATCTGTCCGTGTTCCGGCGGATCCCGGCCTTCCCGCACCGCCTTGAGGAGTTCGTCGAACACCGGGTAGTGGCCGTACAGGAACACCGCCTGCGCCTCGAGGAGGGTCGCGTCTTCTCGGAGGGCGACCAAGGACTCCTCCTGCTGCGCGATCCGCCGAAGGTACTTCGCCGCCGCACCCTCGGCTTTCGCCCCTTCGGCCTCCGGCTCCGCGACCGTCAGGTAATGCGAGAGGGCTTCGTTGAACGTCGGGAATTCGCGGCGCTCCAGGCCGCGGTGCTGGATCAACTCGATGGGCGTCGCGTCCACCGCTCGGCCTGCCTGGAACACGACCGCCGGGCGACGCTCCTGCTCGACCGCGGCCGCAAGGTTGTTGAGCGCGGTGTAGAGCGCATCGATTTGCGGATCCGTCAGGTCTCGCACCTTGGTCTCTTTCGGGACCGCCGCCCGGAGGCACAACTCCTCCGCGTACGTCCCGCCAAGATTGAGGATGCTCGCGAGCACCCGCACCACCTGGCCTTTCGCACCCCGCAAGGTTTCTGCGAACCCACCTCGGTCGAGCTCGAGCGGGTCCACGCCCGCCGCAGGGAACGCGTACGGCTCGCCCACTTGGACCTTGCGGTCCTTGAACGCCTGCGGGGCCTGCACCGCCACGGTCGTGTCTCCTTTCGTGACGATGAGATTCCCGTTCCCGAAGACCTCGAAGATGACGCGGAGCGCGTCGGGACCCCGTTCGACCGCGAAGACCGCGATCCGGTCGAATCCCCGCTGCTCGATCCCAACGATCCGGGCGTTGTCGAGCAACCGCCGAAGCGTCTGCGCGAACGGCGGCGGCGATTCCGGTTTCGTTTCGAGCTCATGCCGGCACAGCCAGCGGCCCGCCTTGGAGTAGAGTTCCGCCTTCCCGCCACCGGCAAGGTTGATCCGGAGGATGGCTTCGTCTTCCCTCTGATAGATCTTGTCGACGTGCCCGCCGACGAGCCCTTGCCACTCCGCGACAAGAGCGCGGAGGTCGAAGGAGGTCAGGGACGTTTTCATCTGGCGATGCGAAGACCCGTGCGTTACTTAATCATTGGTCCACGAGGCTAGGCTTTCGCTAAGGTCTCGTCAATCGTGCGCGTCGTGGCCTTGATCCGGAACCCCGCGAGACTCAGGTCGGCTTCCCGTTCATAGACGGCGATGAGGACGGCATCGGACCCCGCTTCCGCGGCGAGAATGGTGCCCTCGGCGCACTTGATGACCGCATGTTCGAACTCTCCCTGCCCGAGTCCTTCGGCGATTTTTCGCACCGCCTCGACCGCCGCCACGCCCATCGCCGCCATCGCTTCCGGTTCTTGGCCCGGTGAGAGATGGTGGACGATGAGCAGGCCGTCCCGCCGAGCGACCGCGACCGAGCGGCATCCCGTGACGCGGGACAATTCGCGGAGGATCCGTCGGAGCTCGTCCGCGACGCCGGGCGGAACGCTGGCGGGGAGAGGGCTCGCGTCGCTCACGGAATGTCGCCCCGCGGGACTCCGGATTTTCCGGAATAAACGTTGTCGCCCGGTTATCGAATTCCAGAACCGCGGTTCCGCGGGAACGTTTATGCGCCTCCCCTGGGTTGGCCCGCACCGCTGCCGCAGTGGCTTAGGGGTAGAGCGGCGCCTTGGTAAACCGCCGCGGGCGGTCCAAATAGGCGCAGGTCGGGGGTTCAATTCCCCCCTGCGGCTCTAAGGATTGAAATCAAGACCATTCGGCGAACTCCCAGGAACGATTAAGACAGCCTAGGCGAATCGACACGTCGGTCTCTTGTCATGCCGCCTCGTCGGAAGCGGATTGCGGATGAGCGCGCATGGCTTGAAAAGCATCTGAGACCACTGATGGCAAAGGGCCGCGAGATTCAGGCTATCGATGCTACCCTTCCTGCTTCCCTTCCCGCGTACGAGAAGGGCTACTGGACCGGCCTCAAATTGATTCTTGTTCGGTACTACATGCCGGGTTACCTCAACATCCTGGCGCCCAAGATGAAGGTGGCCTACATCGATCTCTTTGCAGGCCCAGGTCTTAATCTCATCGGCGACGCTCGCGTTCCGGTTGCTGGATCGCCCTTGTTGCCTTCAGCGATGGAAGGCACGAGTCACCAGTTCGACGCGTTCATCCTTTGCGAGAAACGGGAGGACTACGTGAGGGCCCTGAGGATGAGGCTCGGCCGGTTCGTGCCTCAGGAGAGAATGCGGATTCATCAAGGAGACGCCAACGAATTCGTCGACGAGCTCCCTGCCATCCTCGAGGACCGTGATATCGGGCATTCATTGGTTTTCATCGATCCTGAGGGATTGGAGTTCAGGTGTGACGCGCTCGCCCGACTGCTTCGGTCGGTCAACTGCGACGTAATCATTAACTTCCCGTCGGCTGGGCTTGTTCGCAACTTGACGACTGGCGACAATGCCACCCTCGAAACGGTGAGGAGCTTCCTCGGACTGTCTCCGACCGATGCTCTACCTGCAACCGAAGAAGGGGCAATCGACTGGTACCGGAATGAACTCGCAGGACTGGGAAAGAACATCTCGACGGAGATCGTCGTCTCCGCTGGTGACGTGCCCTTTCATTATCACCTGATTCCCGCGGTGCGGACTACCAAAGGCGGGTCTGGATGGTTTCGAATCCTCACCACTGCGAAACAAAGAATCGAGAGACTGGGAGGAGACGTAGTCGGCATCGTCTCAGCTCAGATTGATGGTAGGCAGGCCGTTCTTGAATGAGGAGATTCTGTCACCTTGATTCTGGCCACCAGACGCCTTTTAGGCCCGCCCGTTTGAGCTCCTCGTGGAAGATTTCCGATGCTGATCGATCAAATACCGGGTCGACATGCAAGGGCTGGCCTAGGTTCTCCTCAGTGAGCCGCAAGTTCTCACCCCGCACGTGAAGCGACTCACCATAAATATGGTCCGGGCGGATTCCTGCGAGAGCCTCCGCGATTTCCCTTAGGTCGGTTCTCACATCGGGGCGAATCTGTAGCTTCGGGAAGATAGGAGCAATGATCACCCCGGTGCGAAGGCCGGCTGCTTTTGCCTTCCGAAGTACGTCCAGCCTTCGCTCAGGCGGTGGCACTCTAGGTTCGATGAGGCGTGCAAGATCCCGATTCATTGTGGCGACTGAAACCTGAAGTCTCACCTGGTCGCTGTACTCGGTCAGAATATCGAAGTCCTTCAAAACAAGGCACGAGCGAGTCTGCAGGCAGAATCGCACTCGGGCGGGAAGCGCACGACTCAGAATTTTGCGTGCGCCCTCAGCGAGTTTGGGCAGATACGGATCGTGGGTTGAGGACATCATCACTTCTCTCCCCTTCCACCTCTCCCACGGAGTTTTCTCGATCGCGTCATCGAGGTTCGAAGGAGCGAGGAAATAGTCGCCCCACCTTTTCCGGACTATCTCGCCGTACCGCTGGACACCGAATCGCTTGTGGATCGGGTCGACATAGCAAAATGGACATGCGTGCGTGCAGCCGACGGCGAAGTTCAGGTTCCAGCCCTCCGATAGGTTCTTTCCGACCCCTCCTCTCGCTCGGCTGGTCAATTTCGACGGACGAATCAAGGGGACCGAGATCTCATATGTACCTTCCTCGACGCCTGATGGCACTCTGACTCTGGTTGCATCGGATCGGGGTACACTCTGCTGAACCACCAGCTGCATCTCGATCAACTCCGGTTCGCCGGTTCTGAGACGCATCTGTGATAACATTGATGCGGGTTTGTCAGGGTGCCAGAGTATTTCAGAAGGCAGGGGAGAGACGTCGGTGAAACTACCCCTCCTTCCAGGCTGCGGTTCCGCGTAGTCGTCAATCTCTCACCGTGTTCATCTCTCAGCAAGGGCGACAGTTTCTATGCTCGAGAACCACCTGTGGGGGAGGTCTTTGCGCCGGGTAGGTCGCGTTCGGGTTCAAAGCCCTGCCAGTTTAGGTCCTCAGGGACCAGACCGAAGAGACCAAGGTAGTCCCACAAGGTGTCCAAGGCGAAGGCCCAGCCCATGATGACTCCGCGGTCCAAGTCGTTCTCCGCGGCCTTGGCCTGTTCCTCCGTCGCTCTCTGTCTGAGCTGTTCTCCAACCACGGCCAAGAATCCACGATAGTCTTTCTTAGGCATCGGAGAATGATAGGCCGTCGGTTCAAAGAGATTGCGCACCTCGGAGGGCCAGATCTATAGTAGCTCCGGAGCCTGAAATCGATAGGTTTCTCTCAATCCAGAAGGTCGTTGACGGCGCCTTGGTAAGGCGCAGGTCGGGGGTTCAATTCCCCCCTGCGGCTCTCACTGCGAGTACAAGGACCGCAAGCCTGAACTCGATGCTCTTTCGATGCTGGCGACCTTACTGCGCTGCCCTATCGCGACCGGGGATCCAATCGGCGACGTCGTGAATCGAAGTCATGCGAGAAAATTCGGACAGGCCTCGAATGCCGGCTCGGAGACGAGGCAAGGACTTCTCGGTCGCGCGTTGGACTCGTGACGAACGTCATGGATCGCTCGGCCCCGGGGTCCGCACGGCCATGGCTCGTTTTCGCCAGTATACGTATCCGACGACCGCGGCCAGTGCGACGACGAGGACGTACAGGTCGATGTTTTCCACGGTGTCCGCGAAGGCTAACCAACGATCTACGAGCAGGAAACCGGCCACTGCGAGGACCGTGTTCCAAATCCCAGATCCAAGGGCCGTGAAGACGACGTATCGCCTCAAGTCCATCTTCGCGATTCCCGCGGGGAAGGAGATGAACGAGCGGACCCCCGGAATCGCGTGCCCGATGAGGTTCCCCCAATCCCCATATTTCTCGAACCAAACTTCGGCCCAGCGTAGGTCGTCATCTCCCAGACCGAACAAACGTCCATAGCGCTCGACGAGCGGGCGGCCGGCGTAGCGGCCGATATAGTAGGCCACCGTCGATCCGAGCGTGGATCCCGCTGTGGCGACGACGACGATTGCGACGAGGTTGAACTCGCCGCGCGCGGCCAGGTACCCGGCGAACGGCACGATGAGTTCGCTCGGGACCGGGGTGATGATGCCCTCCATGGTCATCAGTAGGAAAATGCCTAGGTAGCCCAGACGCAGGATGACGGAAGTGATCCAGTCCACGACGCCTAGGAAAATCGACGGCACGGACGGTCCCATCTGGTGGCGTCCTACATGAAAGGCCTGGAGCAAGAATCGGATTCGGTAACGACGGGCAGGGAGGCTGGTGAACCCATCGGCTCACTTAGGGGCCAAACGGCCTACAGAACGGCCAGTATCGCATCGGCCAGGAATCCGGTCGCTCTCCGTCGCAGCCTAGCGCCGCGGGACGACCTCGTTGCTTCGAGAACCGAGTTGGGCAAGGAACCCACTGGGTGTCGGCGGCGGAGTGTATCGGCGCCATGGCAAGGCAGGTCGGGGGTTCAATCCGACAGCATCCGAAATTAGGCGACGGCGACGCCAGGCTCCGCTCCCGTCCGTCGCCGCCGCGGTGGTCCTAGTTCTCCACGATGAGCTCGCTCGTGTACGGGACGGCCCGGAGGCTGTCCTTCACGGGCGAAGCCCCCTCCGCGATCTCTTTGAGCTTCTCGAGGTCCGCCCGCGACGCGGGACTCTTCACCGTGATCCTCGCGTGAATCCGCTGGTATCCCGGCCGGACAGCCCCCGGCTCCGGGAGCCCGAGCATCCCCTGGAGGTCGACGTAGCCGGTAACGTCCATGCGGACGCGGTCCACGGGGATCCCAAGACCCGCGCCGAACGTGGTGAAACCGCCGGAGACACACGCGCCCAGCGCCGCGAGGACGCCCTCGACCGCTGCGGGCCCCTCGTCCTTCCCGAGCAATTCGGGTGGATGGCCACCCTCCCACCGGAACGTGTGCGTTCGGCCCGCGATCGGCTGACCACCCAACGTCGGTTGCCCGGTCCTCGACCGCGTGTGGAACCCGTAGTCGGTATCCGCCTGCACGGCGAACGTTGCCTGCGCGACCGCCGGTGTCGCCTTGACCGCCTCGATGATACCGTTCAGGGCCTTGACGTCGATTCCGTTCACATTCCCATTGGCCACGACATTGTCTTGCTTCTGTGCCTGTGCCATGTTGGTCACTCGGACAGGGCGACGACTCCGGGGGTCAAGGGCTTGGCGGAACGCCCCACTCGAAATCGGGACACGAAAGCACGCTCGTTGTCCGAATTCAGGGCGACGACCCGGAATTCCGGTCAGGCGGACTTCAGCTTCTCATCGATCGCCGCGTCGATCCAGTCCGTGTACTCGGACCAGCTCCGAAACATGAGCGCCGACACCTTTTCGATGCCTGGGATGAGGCGACCCCGCTGGCGCATCGTCTCGATCTCCCCCGTAGCGTCCGCGGCGAGGAGCACATCGAAGTTCCCGAAGGCGGCCGACGCGGGGATGTAGTGGTACAGGTACCGATCCTCGTACGTCTGGAGGACACGCTGGAGGGTCGAGCCGTCGGCCTGCGGCGTCGTGTAGAAGAGGAGCTCGAAGAGGATTGTTCCCGGGGCCTTGCTCGGGTCCACCGCCGGCGCGATGAACATGCTGCCCTCGTCCATCATCCGATCGTATCGCCGCCGGACCGTCCGTGCGCTCACCCCGAGCTCGTTCGCCACGTCCGCCAGCGGCCGGCGGCCCCGATATCGCAACGCCTTCACGATCCGCCAATCCAGGCGCGTGAGCGGCCGGGGGACGGGAGGAAGGTCTCGGTCGTAGAAGCGGGACGGGTTCGCGTCCCCGGTGAACTCCGCGAGAAGGCGCAGTTTCTTGTTCAAGTCGTGGTCCGCGCGGTAGGTGACCTCGACACACATCTCGGCACCGAGGAAGTTGTGAACCTCTACGAGGCCGTCGATCGCTTGCACGCGCTCTATGGCCGCCGCCTTCTGGTCGTCATCGGGCACGCGGAAGAGGTACGCTGCGGACGTGATTCCGAGGTGGCGGAAGTTCGGGTAGGTCGGATAGAAGCGGATGAACTTCGATGCCTCCATACGAGCGAGGTGCGCCTTCACGGTCTCCGGTTCGACGCGAAGCCGCTTCGCGAGATAAGAGGCCCGGAGCACCTCGGGATTCTGGGGCCGCTGCCCGTACGGGCGGATGCCCATCGTCCGCACGAGCTTGAGGTCGAGGGGGTCCACGGCCTCTCAACCATCTGCGGGGCTTAAATGCCTTGAGTCTTGGAGGGTCGTGCTAATCGAGCCGGCGATATCCCCGACCCCTCCGGAAGATCTCGGTGACGACATGAACGACGCGGGAGTCCCCGACCCGCGAGCGGTGGAACGTCGTTGGGTCACCCGTTCGGCCACCCAATGCCTTTGGAACGGAGCCCCTCCCGCGCTATGCCTCGCACGGAGGAAAAAGATTCCGGGGATACGGAGCCAAGCTCATGGATTCCAGCGGCCACCCGATTCGTCGCTCGGGCGATTCCAAGGACCTCCTCACCGTGGACGGCGAGCGACGCCCGCCGCTCACGGCGTACCGGAAGATGAAGGCGGTTCCGCTGAAGATCCTCGCCCACACGGGGCTCTGATGCGAGGGAACCTTCATTAGTCCCCCGCCGTAAATCGGGGCGTTGGCCTCACTCCGCGGGCGCGCGCGCTCGAAGGAAGTCGGCGGGCTCATTGTCCAGTTGCGGGCCAAGAACTCCGAGACGAGGAGGCGAGCTGCCGTCGAGCTTGGCGAAATCGGGGATCCTGCGGCCACAGAGCCTCTGATCCAAGCCATCGGAAGGGGTGGCGGGGAGCGTGCCCGCCGCGCCGCAACCGTCGCCCTGTCGAAAATCGGAAGGCCCGCGGTTCCGTCCCTCCTCCGTGCGCTACACCGGGGATACAACTTGTTCTGCCGGTCCTCCGCGGCGGACGCGCTGTCCCTGATCGGCGACCCAAGGGCCGTCCCGGCCCTCCTGCGATCCGCCCGGGACCCCAGCACCGTCGTCCGGCTGTGGTCCGCCGTCGCGTTGGGAAGGCTCCGGGATCGCCGCGCGATTCCTACACTCATCCGAGGACTGCGGGACGAGAGCGGCGGCGTCCGGCTGCAGAGCGCCGCCGCGCTGTCCGGCCTGAGGACCCCGCGGGCGGTGAACCCCCTCGCGGTGGTACTCGTCTCGGATCCGAAGTGGTACGTCCGGCAACAGGCCGCGAGAACCCTCAGGATCCTGGGCGATTCCCGAGCGCTTCCGGCCCTCCGCGCGGCTGAGAACGATCCCAGACCTGCCGTGGCGCGCGAGGCCGGGCGGGCCCTGGAAGCGCTGGGTCCCACTCGACGGGCATCTCGAAGCCGCGAGACACGCAGGAGGCCGCGAACGGGGAGGTGAGGGACGCGAGCGGCGGATGACCAAGATCCAAAGGACGATAGGGTTACCTGAGTTCCTCCTTGGGCCCCGCTACCGCTGCAGTGGCTCAGTGGCATAGCGGCGCCTTGGTAAGCGCAGGTCGGGGGTTCAATTCCCCCCTGCGGCTCTATTGCTGGCTGGGGCCGTGAATTCACTACACCTCGCCCCCCGGGGCCTACGAGAGACAGCCGACGTAGGACCTCGCGGCGACAACGTGTGCGAGCTGCATCTGGCTCTCCTGCCCGGCCGGGGTGGTGTCGGCGTAGTGCTCGAGCCAAATCCAGTTGAGGTTCAGTGCCGGGTCCGTGCGCCACTGGAACCCGGGGAACGCGCTGCCATTGCCGGGATGGAAGCTGTCCCAAATCCAGCTTCCCGTGGGAAAGCCGGGACCGAGATGGTTCTTCTTCGCGCCGTCGATCCAGAAGGCGAGCTCGCCGTTAGACGTGGTCACCGGGTTGTTCAGTTTCACCATCGTCTCGACGCACATCCAGTTGTCGAGGGGTGCCCTCAGGCTAGCGTCCTGCAGGAAGTCGTTTCCCCAGTAGTTGCCGTTGGGGTCGCCGTGCATGTCCTTCCAGTAGACGTAGTTGTCGAGGCGCATCGTGGAGGTGACGGGTTCAGTGGCGACGCTGAACCGATCGTCGCCCGCGGGGCTCGTCCCGGCCTGGGGATTCGGCCAATCCACAGGAGGGTTCGCCCCGCCCATCCAGACGCCGTTGTGGTGCGGGGTGAAGGGGGAGCGGTACTTCACATAGTAGCGGAGGTAGACGGTGTCGTCCTGGGCCCGCCCGTCCGCCGCGAGGTTCTTGTATAGGTGCGCGCCGGAACGCGCGCCGCCGACCGCGGTCATCAGGAGAGAACTCGACGCGGCGCTCCCCGAGGGGACGTCGGCGACGAAGGACAGGTCGCCCTGGTTCAGGACATCCTCGTACCGCGCGGCGAGTGAGGCGATCGTGCCCTCGTCGAACCTCTCGACGAAGAACACGTCGGGATCGGTTTCGATGCCGACGTCGCCAGGATATCTCGCGGCGATGCCGTCGGTCACCGTGGCCGGCTCCGGCATCCGGAGGAGCAGCACCGCTGCCGAACCGATCAAGAGGAGTCCAATCAATGATAGGACCGCGATTTTCGACGCCCTCATGGTCCCTCGAGGCCTCTCGGCATAGCCAGCCAAGCATATCTTCC
>WNFV01003165.1_pt1 | contig 21248 bp, 22 predicted proteins | sample 5400101 | NCBI WGS metagenome assembly WNFV01 (sample SAMN13153361, study PRJNA577476) | soil metagenome | isolation source: 115 cm soil or saprolite under grassland replicate 1 | place: USA:California | collected 2016-06-15 | reverse complement strand
CGTTCTGGTCGGCGACTCGACGCGGCGAACCACCGACCAGACGGTCGCCTACGAGGAGGCGGGCGCCTTCGAGCTGAAGGGCAAGGACGGGCTCGTGCCGCTCTGGAAAGCGCTGCGGGTCGTCTCGGGCGCCCGCGGCTCGCTCAAGTCGGCCGGGCTCGAGGCCCCCTTCGTCGGCCGCGACCGGGAGCTCCGCCAGATCAAGGAGCTCTTCCACGCCTCCGCCGAGGAGCGGAAGGCCCATCTCGTCTCCGTCACCGGCATCGCCGGGATCGGCAAGTCCCGCCTCGCCTGGGAGTTCTACAAGTACTTCGACGGCCTGCCCCAGCTCACGTACTGGCACCGGGGCCGCTGCCTCGCCTACGGCGAGGGCGTCACCTACTGGGCACTCGCGGACATGGTGCGAATGCGCTGCCGGATCGTCGAGGACGAGGAGCCGGCCTCGGCGCTCGAGAAGCTGCGCTCGACGCTCGAGGAGCACATCGCCGACCCGGAGGAGCGGCGCTTCGTCGAGCCGCGGATGGCCCAGCTGCTCGGCCTGGCCGAGCAGGAGGCACGCGACAGACAGGATCTGTTCGCGGCCTGGCGGCTCTTCTTCGAGCGGCTGGCCGACGTCTACCCGACCGTGCTCGCCTTCGAGGACATGCAGTGGGCGGACGCGAGCCTGCTCGACTTCGTCGAGTACCTGCTCGAGTGGTCGCGCAACTCCCCGCTGTACGTGATCACGCTCGCCCGCCCCGAGCTCGCCGAGCGCCGGCCGACCTGGGGCGCCGGCCATCGCAACTTCAGCTCGCTCTACCTCGAGCCGCTCTCGCCGAGCGCGATGGAGGAGCTCCTGGCCGGGCTCGTGCCCGGCCTGCCGGAAGCGGTGCGCGAGCAGATCCTCGCGCGGGCCGAGGGCGTCCCGCTCTACGCGGTCGAGACGGTGCGGATGCTGCTCGACCGCGGCCTGCTCGTGCGGGAGGGTGCGGTCTACCGGCCGATCGGAGAGATCGGCTCGCTCGAGGTGCCGGAGACGCTGCACGCCCTGATCGCGGCGCGCCTCGACGGCCTCTCCGCCGAGGAGCGGCGCCTGCTCCAGGACGGTGCCGTGCTCGGCAAAACGTTCACGCGGGCCGGGCTCGCGGCCCTCTCCGGCCTGACAGAGAGGGAGCTCGAGCCGCTCCTCTCCTCGCTCGTGCGCAAGGAGGTGCTCGGCGTCCAGGCCGATCCGCGCTCGCCCGAGCACGGCCAGTATGGCTTCCTGCAGGACCTCGTCCGCCACGTCGCCTACGAGACGCTCTCCAAGCGCGAACGCCGCACTCGCCACCTCGCGGCGGCCGAGCACCTGACCGCCGCCTTCGCCGGCGAGGAGGACGAGGTGGTCGAGGTCGTCGCCTCCCACTACCTCGCCGCCTACGAGACGGCGCCGGAGGCCGACGACGCCACCGAGATCAAGCAGAAGGCGCAGGCGATGCTCGCCCGCGCCGGCGAACGGGCAGCCTCCCTCGGCGCCGCCGCCGCGGCACAGCGCTACTTCGACCAGGCCGCCGCACTCTCGGACGGGCCGCTGGCACGAGCCGAGCTCCTCGACCGGGCCGGTCATCTCGCCCGGTACGCGGCTCGGCCCGAGGACTCGCTCCGGCTGCTCGGCGAGTCGATCGCACTCTACGAGGGTGAGGGAGAGACGCACGCCGCTGCCCGCGTCTCGTCCCGGCTCGCCGAGGTGGAGTCCAACTTGGGCCGGCTCGACCAGGCCCTGGAGCGCATGGAGCGCGCCTTCGCCGTCATCTCGACCGACGAGCCCGACGGGGACCTCGCGCTCCTGGCGGCCCGGCTCGCGAACGGGTACGCCTTTGTGGGCGACCTCGAGCGGGCGAGCGAGCGGGCCGAGCTCGCGCTCGATGTCGCCGAGTCGCTCGGATTGCCCGAGTCGGTGGTGCGCGCCTTCCTCACCAAGGCGCTGGTCGAGGAGGCCCGAGGGCATCCACAGGAGAGGGTCGCGTTCCTGACGCAGGCGCTCGCGATCGCGCTCGAGCACGATCTCCTCGAGCAGGCGGCCTACGCCTATCTCAACCTCTCGGACTCCTCCTTCCGACGCGACCGCTACAGCGATGCGCTCGGCTACCTGCAGCCCGCGCTCGAGCTCGCCCGGAGGCTCGGCAACCGGCCGAGCGAGTGGTCCTTGCTCGCCGAGCTGACCTACCCGCTCTACATGACCGGCCGCTGGGAGGAGGCGCTCGCGGCCCTCGAGGAACTGACGGAGGAGCAGATCCGCTCGGGAGCGATGTTCCTCAGCCTGCTCACCTCCGTGCTCGAGATCCACATCCACCGCGGCGAGCTCGAGCAGGCGCAGCGGCTCTACTCGCTGTTCTCGCGCCTCGAGACCTCGGCCGACCTCCAAGAGCAGGGCTGCTACAGGGGTGCGACGGCGGTACTGCGCCGCGCCGAAGGTCGCCTCGGCGAGGCGCTCGAGGCGGGCGCGGCGACGATCGAGCTCACGCGAACCTTCGGAGCCGGCCACCAGTTCGTCAAGCAGGGCCTCGTCGAGGCGATCGAGGCGGCACTCGCGCTCGGGGAACGTGAACGGGCCGGTCAGTTACTGGCGACGATCGACGCGATCCCGCCGGGGCTCCGGCCGCCGTACCTCGAGGCGCAGGCGCACCGCTTCCGGGCGCGTCTGGAGGGAAACGAGGCGGACTACAGGGCCGCGGCCGGGCGTTTCCGCGAGCTCGAGATCCCGTTCTGGCTCGGGGTCACGCTGCTCGAGCACGGCGAAGAGCCGGGCCTCGCCGAGGCACGCGAGATCTTCGAGCGGCTCGAGGCGACGCCCTGGCTCGAGCGAGTCACAGCGGCTACCGCCGAGCAGCAGGCGCACGTCCCCGCTTCTTAGAACCGCCCGCGACCAGCTAGGTCGCCGGCCGGACGAAGAGACCGGCGGCTGCTTTCTCGCCGATCGCGCGCTCAGTTCCGTTGAGCCGGACGGTCATCTGCCCGGCGGCCGGCTGCGCGTCGCGCACCTCGATCTCGCGGCCGGGCACGAGTCCCTCGTCGTAGAACCAGTGCAGGAGGTCGCCGTCGTGCTCCGCGAGCCGGACGATCGTCGCGCGCGCACCGGCCTCGAGATCCGAGAGCGGGGCCAGGTGTTGGTTCTCGGCCTGCTCGACGTCGGGATCGACCGGCCACCCGTGGGGACAGCGTTCGGGTCGTCCCAGGCGCTCCTCGATCCGCTCGACCATCTCGTCCGTGAAGGTGTCGCCGAGCGCGTCCGCGTGCACGTGCGCCTCCGCGGCCGTGTAGCCCATGAAGTCCGTCAGCAGCCGCTCGATGATCCGGTGCTTGCGGACGACCCGCTCCGCGCGCTTCCGCCCGGTCGCAGTCAGCAACGCTTCCTTGTGCTCGCCGCGCTCGATCAGGCCCTCGCCTTCGAGCCGCTTCAGCATCTCTCCCGCCGAGGCCCGCGAGACGCCGAGCATCTCCGCGACGCGCGACGCCAGCGTTGGGGAGCCGCCGCTCAGAGGCCGGTACTCGCCGATCGGGAAAGCGAGGAAGTAGATCGTCTCGAGGTATTCGTCGACCGAGTGCCCCTGCGCCATCTCAATCCGATCCTACCTTCTGTAAGGTGAGCCTTACATGAGCACCGCCCAGATTCTCGGGCTCGGCGCGATTGCCGGGCTTACGATCTTCCTCGGCCTGCCGATCGGCCGGATGCAGAGCGTCAAGCCGAGCGCGAAGGCGTTCCTTGCCGCGACCGCGACGGGCATCCTCATCTTCCTGCTCTGGGACGTCCTCAGCGAGGCGGTCGGGCCGATCGAGGAAGCCCTGACGAGCGGTCGCGACGGCCGCTTTGCCTGGCTCTCGTTCCTGCTCGGCGGCGGCTTCTTCGCCGGCCTCATGAGCCTCGTCTACTACGACGTCTGGATGAAGCGTCGCCGGCGCCGCGCATTCCTCGGGCCGGGCGCCGCCTCGACGGCCGAGTTCGAGCACGACCATCACTTCACGGGCATGTCGCCCGCGCGCTGGCTCGCCATCTTCATCGCCACCGGGATCGGATTGCACAACTTCTCCGAGGGACTGGCGATCGGCCAGTCCGCAGCCGCGGACGAGATCAGCCTCGCAATCGTGCTGATCATCGGCTTCGGCCTGCACAACGCGACGGAAGGGCTCGGGATCTGCGCGCCGCTGACCGGGGATCAGGAGCAGCCGAGCTGGAGCTTCCTCGCTCTCCTCGGCCTCATCGGAGGCGGTCCGACGTTCCTCGGCACCGTCGTCGGACAGGTCTGGGTGAGCGAGAGTGTCTCGATCCTGTTCTTCGCGCTCGCCGCGGGCTCGATCCTCTACGTCGTGATGGAGCTCCTGAACGTCGGCCGCGTGCTCACCTCCAAGACGATCGTGACGTGGGGAGTGCTCCTGGGCCTCTTCCTCGGCTTCGCGACGGACTTCATCCTGAAGGCGTCGGGCGCGTAGCCCGCACGACCGCGAGATCCTTGCAACTCCAGACCGGCTCGGCGTCCAAGCCCGCCGCGCGCAACCACTCGACCTGGTCGTCCAGCCGATCGGGCAGATCCATCACCCAGTCGATCGGCGTCACGACGTCTTCTTCGCGTTCGGGGACGACGACGTCCGCGAGGACGAAGCGACCGCCCGGACGCAGGACCTCGATGACGCGCCGGAAGAGGTCACGTTTGCCGTCGCCGTCGAGGTGGTGGACCGCGAGCGCAGTGACGACGAGGTCGAACGGTCCCTCGGGGAGCGGATCCTCGAGCCTGCTCAGCCGGAGATCCGCGCCGGGAAAGGCCGCTCTCGCGCGCTCGAGCATCTCCGGACTCGAGTCGATCGCGGTGAGACTCGCTCTCGGGTGTTTCTCCAGGATGCGTCGGGTCGTCTCGCCCGTGCCGATGCCGAGCTCGAGGATCTCGCGAGCCTCGAGCCCTTCGGTCGCGGCGGCCGTTCGCTCTTGCAGCTCCGGATAGGCCGCGATCTCCGCGAGCATGTTGTCGAGGTAGGTCGCAGGGTCCCAGTGCCACTGCGTCACCCGTCCACTCTACGCTGGCCCTTGTGCCCCTCCCAGCAATGCACGTCGGCCTCTGGCCCGCGATCACGCGGCGCCAGAGTCCACCCTCGCTCTTACCAAGGCTTCTAGCCTTGGCTGCGAGCGAGTGCGGCCTCTGGCTTGGTGCTCGCGACCCAGAGACTCGACAGCATCACTGGAAGGGGCACAAGTGAGCCGTTACGCATCCGTCTATCCGCTCGTGACCGCCCGCGCGCTCGCGCGCGAGTTCACGTACGAGGTGCCGGACGGCGTGGGTCCCGGCGCCGTCGTCGAGGTCCGCTTCGGCAACGCGCGACGGCGCGGCGTCGTCACCGAGGTCGACGTTCCGCCGCCTGAAGGGATCGACGCCGCCCCCGTGGAGCGCGTCGTCGAAGCGCTCCCGCCGGCGCTCGTCGAGCTCGCGCTCTGGGTTGCCGACTACTACGGCTCGACGCCGGGGCGGGCGCTCGCGCTCGTCGCGCCCGTCCAGCGAAAGGCGCGAGGCGAGCGGCCCCAGCCGGCGGAACGAGACGCGCTCGCCGGCGAAGCCGAACCCGACACTCTGAGCTCGTCGCAACGGGCCGCGCTCGAACGCATCGTGACCGCGCTGGACAAGGGGGAGAGCGCGAACCTCCTCCTGCACGGCGCGACGGGGAGCGGCAAGACCGAGGTCTATCTTCAGGCCTGCGCCGCTGCGCTCGAGCGGGGGCGCGGCGCGATCGTGCTCGTGCCGGAGATCGCGCTCACGCCGCAGGCCCTCGGTCGCTTTCGCACGCGTTTCGGCGAACGGATCGCGGTGCTGCACTCCGCGTTGACCGAGGCAGAACGGCGCGACGAGCGCGGCCGCATCGCTCGCGGGGAGGCCCCCATCGTCGTCGGGGCGCGCTCGGCGGTGTTCGCGCCCGTCCCGCGGCTGGGCGTCATCTGCATCGACGAGGAGCATGACGCCTCGTACAAGCAGGAATCCGATCCTCGTTACGACGCGCGCACCGTCGCCGCGAAACGGGCCGCGCTCGAGCGTGCGGTCGCGGTCTTCGGGAGTGCGACGCCGAGGCCGGAGAGCTGGGGAAGCGTGGAGCGCCTCGAGCTCGGGGGACGGCTGTCCGGTCCGCTTCCACCCGTGCGCGTCGTCGACCTGCGGCGCGAAGCCGGCTATCCGCTGTCGGCGCCGCTCCTGACAGAGCTCGGGGCGATCGCGGAGAACGGCGGGAAGGCCATCCTGCTGCTCAACCGGCGCGGTGTCGCGCCGGCCTTGCACTGCCGCGCCTGCGGCACGACGCTTCGATGCCAGAACTGCGACGTCGCCCTCGTCCTCCACGGCGATCGGCATCTGCGCTGCCATCACTGCGGCTACGCGGAGCGCGAGCCGGAGACGTGCCCGGCCTGCGGCTCGACGGAGCTCGCGCGCCTCGGTGCCGGGACCCAGCGGCTCGAACGCGAGCTGGAGGCGAAGGTGCCGGAGCTCGAGCGCATCAGGCTGGATGCGGATGCCGTCGAACGTCCGGGCGCTCTCGCCGCGGCGCTTACCCGCTTTGCCGCAGCCGACCGCGTCGTACTTGTCGGGACGCAGATGGTGGCGAAGGGCCATCACTTTTCCGGCGTTGCGCTTGCGGCGGTGGTCGACGCGGACACCGGGCTCGGCCTGCCGGACTTCCGCGCCGAGGAGCGGACGTTCCAGTTGCTCACGCAGCTCGCCGGACGCAGCGGCCGCGACGCGCCGGGTCGCGTGCTCGTGCAGACATTCCAGCCGGACTCGCGCGCGATCGAGCTCGCCGCGCGCCATGACGTTCCGCGCTTCCTCGCCGGCGAGCTCGAGCGGCGTCGTGAGCTCGGCTACCCGCCGTTCCGGCACCTCGTTCGCATCGTCGTCTCGGGACCCGACCCCGACGCACCGCTGCAGGCGCTCGCGGAGCTGAAGGAGGGGTTGGCAGGCGATCTGCTCGGGCCCGCGCCGCTCTTGCGACTCCGCGGCAAGTTTCGTGCGCAACTCGTTGCGAAGACCGAGCATCCTCGCCGGCTCGCGACGCAGGCGGGACGCCTGCTCAGCTCGGCGGCGCCGGCGATGCGCCGCGCCGGCCTCAGCGCCGTCGTCGACGTCGACCCGCAGAGCCTCTAGAACCAGTTAGTTCAGCGACGGGTCGAACGGCATGCGGGCCACGAGTTCGTACTCGCCGCCCTTGCGCCGGAGCACGGTGCTCCAGAGCTCTTCGGGATGGTCCGTGAAGATGTCGTCCAGCGCGGCGGGCTCGATGATCCAGTCGTCCCGCTCGAGCTCGTCCTCGAGCTGCTCCGGCCCCCAGCCTGCGACACCGGCGAACACGCGCGTCCGCTCGAGGTCCGGTGGGCCCACCTCGAGCGCGTCGTCCAGCGCGACGAAGCCGATGTCCTCGATCACGACGACGCCCGCCTCGTCGGGATCGTGGAACTCCGCGAGCACTGCGACTCCCTGTGGATTCACGGGGCCGCCCACGAAGACCGGCTCTTCCAGGTCCGTCAGGGATGCGAGCTGCGGAACGGCCTCGCCGACGGTCGCATCCGACCGGCGGTTGAGGATCAGCCCCACTGCGCCCTCCTCGGTGTGCGCCGTGACGAACACGACTGTCCGGCGGAAGTTCGGGTCGAGGATCGAGGGCGAGGCGATCAGGAAGTGTCCCGAGAGCGATTCCATTCGAGTACCTCTAAGTCTGCCTTGTCGGCGGGGAAGCGCGCGAGGATCCAGGAGGCGTCGAGCGGCGCCCGCGTGTACGGCCTGCCGTTGACGAGGACGAAGTCGCCGGTCCGGGGATTCATCGGCAGACGCGACTCCGCCGGGTAGTGACGGTTGTGCCGTTCGATCAGGTCGTTGACCTCGTGGAAGTCCCAGCGCTCGGCGCAGGAACGCCATTCCCGGACGAACCGTGGCGCATCCTCGCCGCACTCCTCTCGCAAGGTCTTCCAGGCCTCGCCGAGTTGATCCTCGTGCAGCCGGACCGCGATCTCGATCGCGCGCAGCCGACGCATCCACGCGAGCGGGCCACCGAGCGCGGCGAGCTGCGCGCTCGCGTCCGGACGGAAGTTGCGGAGACGCTGCCGTAGCGGCTCGCCGGAGAGTGGATTCCCCTTCAGGTCCTCCTCGAGCGCTTCACGCGCGGCACGGTCACGCCGCGTCTCCGGGCGGGCCACGCCCTGACGCATGATCGCCTCCCGCTCACGCCTATCCACGCCGCTAGTGTGCCCGCTAGTGATCGTCTCGTGAGAGCCAGAAGTGGGTCGACCGGTCAGTTCAGACGGACGCGCGAGCAGAGCCCGCGCGTCCTGATGTCGGCACCGCAAGCGGTGCCTTAGATGGAAGACGTCGAAGGACAGGTTCGGACCGAAGAGCTCGACGCCGAGCACGAAGCGCGGCGGCAGCTCGCGCTGGCGCAGATCCGGCAGTACCCCGATCCGGTCCTCCGCATGGAGGCGCGGCCCGTGGAGGAGTTCGACGACGACCTGCGCCGGCTCGTGGCCCGGATGAGCGATCTGATGAAGGACGCCAGCGGTGTGGGGCTGGCGGCGACGCAGGTCGGGGTTCTCCGGCGTGCCTTCGTCTTCTCCCCGGAGGACGACGTCGTCTCCGTCCTCATCAATCCGGAGATCGTGAGCCGTGGCGAGGAAGTCGACACCGACGACGAGGGGTGTCTCTCTCTTCAGGGTGTGACCGTGCCGGTCGAGCGGCCGCTCTCGATCCGGATCGAGGGCCGTGACGAGCACGGCGACGAGGTCGCACACGACCTGGAGGGGCTGCCCGCGCGGATTGCGCAGCACGAGTTCGACCACCTCGACGGGAAGCTCATCCTCGACCGGACGACGCCCGAGGCTCGCCGCGAGGCGATGGCGGCGCTCCGGCCCCGGCTCCTCATCCGCTGACATGAAGCTCGCCGTCGCGGCGACGGCGCCGTTCGGAGCGGACGTTCTCGAGCGGCTCGCCGCTCGTCACGAGATCACCTGCCTGCTGACACGCCCGGACGCGCCGCGGGGTCGCGGTCGCAAGACCGGAGCGCCTCCTGCGAAGGAGGCCGCCGACCGGCTCGGTCTTCGAGTGCTCCAGCCGGCGCGTCCCGAGCCGGGGCTCGACCTCGGCGCCGGCACGGTCGTGGTGCTCGCGTACGGCCTGCTCATTCCGGAGACCGTTCTGGACGAGCGGCTCTGGCTCAACGTCCATCCGTCGTTGCTGCCGCGTTGGCGTGGCGCCGCGCCGGTGGAGCGGGCGATCATGGCGGGAGATACCGAGACCGGCGTGACGATTCACCGCACGGTGAAGCAGCTCGACGCCGGTCCGATCGCCGCACAGCGCTCGTTTCCGATCGGGATCCAGGACGATGCGGGGACGGTGTACGAGCGGGCGGCGCCGCTTGCGGTCGAGCTGCTGGACGACGTTTTGCCCGAGCCGGAGTTCACGCCGCAGGACGACGAGGCGGCCACGTACGCAGAGAAGATCACGGCCGCCGACCGCGAGCTCGACTGGAGCCTGCCGCCCGACGAGCTGCTCAACCGGATCCGCGCGCTCTCTCCGCACATCGGTGCCCGCGCGGAGCTGCACGGTCGCCCCCTGACGATCTGGAAGGCACGTGTTGCAGGCGGGCGGCTCGAGCCACTAGAGGTGCAACCCGACGGAAAGCGGCGCATGACGTACGAAGAGTTCCTGCGCGGGTTGCGGTGACCGCCCGCGGCGCGGCGTACCAGGTCGTCCTCCGCGTGTTCGAAGACGACGCGTACGCCGACCGCGTTCTGCGTGGCGCGGCCGCCGGCCTCGACAGCAGGGACCGCGCGCTCGCGCAGCGACTTGCGTTCGGGACGGTGCAGCGCGTGCGCACGCTCGATCATGCGATCGGGACGCTCGGAAAGCGTCCTGTGCGCAAGCTCGATCCTCCGGTGCGCGCGGCCTTGCGGCTGGGTGCGTACCAGCTCGGCTTCTCGGGAGTTGCAACCCATGCGGCCGTCAACGAGACGGTTGAGCTCGTACGCAGTGCCGGGCTCGAGCGCGCGGTCGCGTTCACGAACGCCGTGATGCGCAGGCTCGCGGAGGGGCTGCCGTCGTTGCTGTCGTCCCTCGGTGAAGAAACGCCCGCCGATGCGGCGCTCACGCACTCATATCCGGACTGGGTCGCCGAGCTGTGGTGGAACGAGCTCGGCCGGGAGGATGCGCTCGCGCTGATGCGCGCTCAGAACGAGCCGCCGGAGCGCGTGGTCCGGCTCAACCGGCGGAAGCAGGGACACGTGGCAGGGAAGCCGGATCCCGATTTCCCCGACGCCCTCCACGTCGAGCGCGTCGACGAGGCCGCGCTCGCCGCCGGGCTGATCTGGCCTCAGAGCCGCGGCTCGCAGCTGGCCGGGCTGGTGGTCGGTGCCCGCGAGGGCAACCGCACGCTCGACCTCTGTGCGGCGCCGGGCGGCAAGGCGACGCAGCTCGAAGGCGAGGTCGTGGCGGTGGAGCTCCATCCCGGCCGCGCACGCGAGCTGGAGGAGAACTGCCGTCTGCTCGGCGCCGACGACGTCTCCGTCGTGACCGCGGACGCGACCAAGCTGCCGCCCGAGCTGACGGCCTTCGACCATGTCCTCGTCGACGCGCCCTGCTCGGGACTCGGTGTTCTCGCGGCCCGACCCGACCTCCGCTGGCGCGCGCGACCGCTCCCCGAGCTGCAGCTCGAGCTCTTGCGCGTCGCCGCCGAGCGTGTGAAGCCGGGCGGCACGATCTTGTACTCGGTGTGCACGATCAACTCCGAGGAGAACGAAGCGGTCGTCGACGCCTCCGGCCTCCGCGTCGCGCCCCTCGGCGACGAGTGGCCGCAGTTCCGCCATCCGCACCGACCGGAGTTTCTCCTTACGCTTCCGCACGTCCACGGCACGTCAGGCTTCTTCATCGCCCGGCTCGGAACCTAGACTCGCAGCGTGGGCTGGAACGACTGGATCCGGACGGTTGAGGTCGAGCCCTCGATCTACGCGGCCGATTTCGCGCACCTCGGCGACCAGCTCGAGGTGCTGCTGCGTGCCGGCGCGCGAATCTTCCACTTCGACGTCGGCGACGGCCACTTCGTCGAGCCGATCACGATCGGGCCGATCGTCCTCCAGTCCATTTCGGAGTCGATTCACGATGCGGGCGGATACGTCGACTGCCATCTGATGACGGAGCACCCCGAGAAGCATTTCGCGGCGATTGCGAAAGCGGGCGGCGACAGCGTCACGGTGCACTACGAGGCCTGCGAAGACCTCCCGGCCGTCGTGCGCGCGGCGCGCGTGCAGGAGCTGCAGGTCGGCCTCGCGTTCAAGCCCGAGACGAGTGCGGCCTATGCGGCACACGCCGCGATCTCCTCCAGTATCGACATCGTGCTCTGCATGAGCATCGAGCCGGGCTACTCGGGTCAGGAGTTCATGCCGGAGGCGCTCGACCGGATCCGAACCGTGCGCTCGGTGCTGCCTGCAGGGGTGCACGTTCAGGTCGACGGGGGGATCGGGGCGGAGAACATCAAGGCCGCGCATCAGGCGGGCGCGACCCTGCTCGTCGCGGGCACGTCGATTTTCGGGCGCGAGGATCTGCCGCGCGCATACCGGCGGCTGGTACAAGAGCTTTCGTGAATCTGGAGCGGGCGCTCGAGCTCGCGGAGCGCGGGCGCGGCACGACGCATCCGAATCCCGTCGTCGGCGCGGTCGTCGTTCGCGACGGCGAGATCGTCGGCGAAGGCTGGCACCGCCGCAGGGGAGAGCCTCACGCCGAGGTGATCGCGCTCGAGGCCGCTGGCGATCGCGCTCGCGGAGCGACGCTCTATCTGACGATGGAGCCGTGTGCGCACCACGGCTCGACGCCGCCGTGCACGCACGCGGTGATCGCCGCCGGGGTGGCGAAGGTCGTGGCCGGCTCGCTCGATCCGAATCCGGAGGCGCGCGGCGGCTTCGACGTTCTGCGCGCGGCGGGAGTCGAGGTGGAGCACGCAGACTCGTTCGCGGCGCGTGCGCAGAACGAGGCGTGGCGCCTCTGGGTCGCCAAGGGACGCCCTTTCGTGATCCTGAAGCTCGCCCTGACGCTGGACGGGCGCGTCGGAGCTCCGGGACAACGCTGGATCTCCGGCGAAGAGTCGCGGCGCCGTGTGCACGAGCTGCGCGCGCAGGTCGACGCAGTGGCGGTCGGAATGGGAACGGTGCGCGCGGACGATCCACAGTTGACCGTGCGTGACGTCGAGGTGCGGCGCCAGCCGCGACGGCTCGCGTTCGGACACGGACCGCTTCCCGAGGGATCTGAGCTGGAGCTGCGCAGCGGTCCGCTCGAAGAGGAGTTGCGTGCGCTCGCTGCGGACGGCGTCCAGTCGCTCCTGCTCGAAGGAGGACCGACGCTGGCAGAGTCGTTCCTGCGCGCCGAGCTCGTCGACAAGGTGATGCTGTTCGTCGCGCCGCTCGTTGCCGGCAGCGGACTGACATTCACGCCCGATCTCGACACGCCTGTCGAGCTACGGCGTTTGACGGCGGAGGAGGTCGGTGACGACCTCTTGCTGACGGGATATGTCCACGAACCCTGAAGACCACCTGGTCAACGTTCTCTCGAAGTGGCTCGCGCACCACGTGGACGACGAGGAGCTGCGCCGCGAGGTCGAAGACGCCGACACATCGCAGCTTGGTGCCGAGCAGAGTGAGGCCCTGCGGGAGCTGCGCGAGCAGCTGGCCGATTCAGGCGACCGCGGCGACCTGGAGATGGTCGTCCGCGAGACGCTCGAGGCTTTGGCTATCCGCTAGCGCTCCAGGTGCAGCGTGTGCGTCGCGTGGCGCGCGAGCTCGTTGATTCTGGGGGTGTCCTCCCGTCCGAGTGCGAGGACGAGCATGGCCATCTCCGGGAGCTCCGAAGCCACGAATTCGATCAGGAGCAGCGAGTCCTCGTCTGCCGCTTGCAGATCGTCGAAGACGAGCAGCACAGGGTGCTCCGCCGCCTCCGCGCGTAGGGCCTCCGTCACGGCTTCGAAAAACTGGAACCGCGCAACCTCGTCATCGGCTGCGGGCTCGGTCAACGTCCGTCCTGCGCCACGCATCGCTTGTCTCCAGGGCCAGAACGCAGGCTCGCCGCCTCCGTGCCACCCTCGCCCCCAGAGGATGCTGGCGCCGCGCGCCTTTGCGCGGCTCGCGATCTCGTCGCCGAGGTGAGTCTTGCCCGTGCCCGGTCCGCCGACGACGACGAACAGCCGACCTCGCCCGGCGAGTGCGTCCTCCAGTCCGGCTTCGAGCAACGCGAGCTCGTCGTCGCGACCCACGACCGGCGCAGCCGCGCGTCGGCCGGGCCGTACCTCCGCGCTCGCGGACGGCGCCGTCTGTCGAGGCTGCAACGCGTCGAGCGCCGGATCTTGCGCGAGGATCGCGCGCTCGAGCTCGTGAAGCGGGCGCCCGGGCTCGATGCCGAGCTCGGCGAGTAACCTCCGCCGCGCCGCTCGGTAGGCGTCCAGCGCTTCCGCTTGCCGTCCGGAGCGGTAGAGGGCGAGCATCAATTGCCCGTGGAGCCGTTCTCGAAGTCCGTGCTTCGAGACGAGTGCCTCGAGCTCGGGTACCAACTCGACGTGTCGGCCGAGGGCGAGGTCGGCCTCGATCCGATCCTCGACGGCCGCGACGTGGAGCTCCTCGAGCCGCGTGATCTCGTCCTGTGCGAATCGCTCATAGGAGAAATCCGACAGTGGCGATCCTCGCCACAGAGCCAGTGCTTCCCGTAACCGCTCCGCCGCCTCCGCATGGTCACCCACGGCCAGCGCCGCGCGTCCTTCGGCGAACAGGCGCTCGAACCGGTCGCGGTCGAGCTCGTCCGCTTCCAGCCGGAGCGCGTAGCCTCCGCCAACCGTGCGGAGGGTCTCGGCACCGCCCGGAAGCCCCTTCCGTAGTGCCGAGACGCAGTTCTGCAGGACCTTCGCCGCCGTCTGCGGCGGCTTCTCGCCCCAGAGCGCGTCGACGATCACGTCACGCGTCAGCGCTTCGTTCCCGTGCAGTAGGAGCAGTGCCAGCACGGCGCGTTGCCTGGCGCCGCCGAGCGAAAGTCGACGGTCCTCGTCGATTACCTCGAGCGGCCCGAGGATGCGGTAGTCCATCGCGGCTCTGCCTGAACCTACACCGTCGCCGTGTCGTTACCGAGCGGTGGGTGACGATGGGTCCGTCGTGACGCGGTCGTTACCGGCGGACGGGATGCTTCGAGCGTGTCCACGGAGAGGGAAGGAGCACCAAGATGATCCGCAAGCACTTCAGGTTCAAGCGACTCGTGCTCGGCGGTCTGGCGTTCGCCGCCTTCGCAGCACCCGTCGCACAGGCGTCGCACATCGACGCCGGGGGCGCTCCGGTGACGCCGGCCGTCACCCAGATCACGTCCGAGCACTCGTTCCAGACGCCTGCAGTGACGCAGCTTCAGCCGAGCGTCGTCACGTCTGAGCGAAGCTATGGCGTCCCGGGCCCCGACCCGTCATACGCGCCGCTCGTCGTGTCCTCGACGTCGTCCGACAAGTTCAACTGGCAGGACGCGGGCATCGGAGCATCGATTGCGTTCGGAATCGCGCTCTTGCTGTTGACCGCGGTCGCGCTGGGTCGGCGCTACAAGGGCCTCGACCGGCCCGGTCTCACGAGCGCCTAGCCGGCTGACGACCGACACCATGAAAGGCGGCCCTGGGCGGGGCCGCCTTTCTGCGTCCAGAGTAGCCTTCGGGTCCGTGTTCACCGGCATCGTGCGAGAGCGTGGGCGGGTAGCGTCGTTCGACGATGGGCGTCTCGTCGTCGAGAGCGCAATCGCTGCGCAAGTCGGCGACTCGGTCGCCGTCGACGGCGTGTGCCTGACGGTCACGGAGGCGCGAGACGGACGGCTGGCGTTCGACGTGTTGGTCGAGACCCTGGGGCGCGCGAAGCCGTTCGGCGCCGAGGTGAATCTCGAGTCGGCCCTACGCGCTGGTGAGCCCCTCGGCGGCCACTACGTCCAGGGTCATGTGGACGGAGTAGGGACGGTTCGTTCGGTCGACGCGGAGGGGGAGGGGAAGCGCGTCTGGATCGACGCGGGCCCGGAGCTGCTCCGCTACCTCGTCGAGAAGGGGTCGATCGCGGTCGAGGGCGTCTCTCTCACCGTCGCGGACCTTGACGAGCGCGGGTTCGCCGTCGCCCTCGTCCAGCACACGCTTGAAGCCACCACTTTGGGCGGTCTCGAGACGGGCGACAGCGTCAACCTGGAGACAGACGTCCTGGCCAAGTACGTCGAGCGTCTCCTGGACAGGGATACGATTTGACGTGATGCAGGTGCAGGAGCGAAGCGCCTTCGCCACCATCGAGGAGGCGATCGAGGACATCCGTCAGGGCAAGTTCGTCGTCGTCGTCGACGCCGCCGACCGCGAGAACGAAGGCGACCTGACGATCGCCGCGCAGTTCGCAACCCCTGAGGCCGTCAACTTCATGACGAAGGAGGGACGAGGCCTGATCTGCCTCTGCCTCACCCAAGAGCGCTGCGACGAGCTCGGGCTGCGCCAGATGACGGAGAGGAACGAGACGCCGTACGGCACCGCGTTCACCGTCTCCGTCGAGGCGCGCGAAGGTGTCACCACCGGCATCTCTGCGCCCGACCGCTCGCGCACGATCCAGGTCGCGATCGATCCGAAGGCGAAGGCGGACGACCTCGTTCAGCCGGGCCATGTTTTTCCGCTCCGTGCACGTGAGGGCGGCGTGCTGATGCGCGCCGGCCAGACCGAGGCGGCGGTGGATCTGGCGCGCCTCGCGGGTTTGCTTCCTGCCGGCGTCGTCTGCGAGATCATGAACGAGGACGGGACGATGTCCCGCGTCCCCGACCTGATCCCGTATTGCGAGCGCCACGGTCTGAAGCTCATCACGGTGGCCGACCTGATCGAGTACCGCCGCCGGCACGAGAAGCTCGTCGAGCGAATGACGACCGTGCGGCTCCCGACCGCGTACGGGGACTTCACCGCGGTCGCATTCCGCGAGACGCTCACCGGGAAGCATCACGTCGCGCTGGTCCGGGGCCAGGTCGAAGGCCAAGAGAACGTGCTCGTGCGCGTCCACTCCGAGTGTCTCACCGGCGACGTCTTTCACTCGTTGCGGTGCGACTGCGGAGAGCAGCTCGAACAGGCGTTGAGCCGGATCGCCTCCGAGGAACGCGGCGTCCTGCTCTACATGGCGCAGGAGGGGCGCGGCATCGGCCTCCTGAACAAGCTCCGTGCGTACGAGCTTCAGGAGAACGGCTTCGACACGGTCGAGGCGAACCTCGAGCTCGGCTTCCAGCCCGACATGCGCGACTACGGGATCGGAAATCAGATCCTCGCCGAGCTCGGCCTGAGCACCATCCGCATCCTGACGAACAACCCGAAGAAGATCACGGGAATCGAGGGCTTCGGCCTTCAGGTCGTCGAGCAGGTGCCGATCGAGACCGAGCCGACCCGGGAGAACACTCGCTATCTGGCCACGAAACGTGACAAGCTCGGCCACAAGCTTCATCACCAGGACCTGAAGTACGAGCCGCTGGAGGGTGGAGAGTGAGCGGAAGCTGGCCGGGCGACCCGAGCGACGTCGAGGAGCTAGAGGAGGAAGAGGGAGTGGAGGAGGAGCTCGCGGCCGACGAGGGAGAGGACGAGCAGTTGCCGCGGCTCCGAACGGCCGACCAGCAGCATGCCTACGGAGGGCTCGACATCCCGGACGACGTGAACGTCCTGGAGGGATCGCCGGACGGGACGCGCCGCGGCGTCGCGATCGTCGCGTCGCGGTTCAACGGCGAGATCACGAACAAGCTGCTCGAAGCGGCGCTCGAGGAGCTCGACGACGCCGGCGTCCGGCGCGAGGCGGTCACGGTCATGCCGGTGCCGGGCGCTTTCGAGCTGCCGCTCGCGGCGATGGCGCTCGCGAAGACGCGCCGCTATGCGTGCGTGGTCGCACTCGGCTGCGTCGTGCGCGGCGAGACGCCGCACTTCGACTTCATCGCCTCGGAGGCGGCGAGCGGCCTCCAGCTCGCGGCGCTCGAGACGGGAGTCCCGGTCGCGTTCGGCGTCCTCACGGTCGACGTGGTCGAGCAGGCCGAAGCGCGCGTGTCGAAGGGCGCCGAGGCAGTCCGCACGGCGCTGGAGATGGCGGACGCGTTCGCTCAGCTCCGCGCCACCGCGCGCTGAGGCGTCTGTCCTAAAGAGACGTGGTCCAAACGGCAGGGTCTGACCCTGGGCGTTGCGAAAGCGTCACTCTTCGTCCCCGACGTTGGCTGGCGTTGAGACGTGGCCCGAACGGCAGGGTCTGACCCTGGGTGTTACGAAAGCGTGACTCTTCGTCCCCAAGCGGCTGGAACAGGGGGCTTCGCTACACTGGCCGGCCGATGTCCAAGGTCTGCGCAGTCTGCGGGAAGAAGCCGAGCTTCGGTCACAACCGGAGCCATTCGATGGTGGCCACGAAGCGCCGCTTCAACCCGAACCTCCAGCGCGTGCGTGTCCTGCTCAAGGGCAAGGCGACCCGGGCATACGTCTGCACCCGCTGCCTCAAGGGCGGCAAGGTGCAGAAGGCCATCTGAGAGTAACTTCGCCGCTCGCACCGTGGTCTAATCCATTCGTGGAGGCGGCTCCTTCGCTGTCCTCGCCGCTCGGGCGGATCTCGATCTCACATGAGGCGGTCGCCCACATCGTGGGGCGGGTCGCAACCGAGGCGTACGGCGTCGTCGGGATGGCTGCGCGCAACCCCCGCGAGCGTCTCCTGACGCGCGACAGGCTGCGGCAGGGGATCGCCGTCCGCGGCAGCGCAGAGGAGGGCGTGACGATCGAGCTCAGCGTCGTCGTCGAATACGGCCTCAACCTGGCGGAGGTCGCGTCGACGCTTCGCAACCGTGTCCGGTACGAGGTCGAGCGGCTGACCGGACTGCCCGTTGCGGAGGTCGAGGTGCGCATCCAGGACGTGCGCCGCTCCACGGCATGAACGTCGCTCGCCTTCGGCTAGCTCCCGTAGGGGAAACCATGTTTCCCCTACGAGACCCCCGCGCCGCTGAGATCGCCGCGTGGGCTGAGGAGAAAGCGCGGGGAAACCTCCCGGTTTCCCCCAATGCCCCTTCCCCCGCTCATCGGCCAAAGGTCGGCCGATGAGCGATCTCACCAGAGTCCGGGAACTCGCACACGGAGCGCTCGGCTCACTCGAACGCAGCCGGCAGCGAATCGACGACCTCAACGTCTATCCCGTTCCCGACGGCGACACGGGCACGAACATGACGATGACGGCGCGCGCGGTGGTGGAGGAGCTCGATCAGACGCACACCGACGAACGTCTTGCGCTGATCAAGGAGGTGACGCGCGCCGCGCTGATGGGCGCACGCGGGAACTCCGGCGTCATCCTCTCGCAGATCATTCGCGGTGCCGCAGAGCCGCTCGGCACGAACGGCTCGGTCGACGCACATGTCCTCGCGCGTTCCTTCCGCTCGGCGAGCGACGCCGCCTACCGTGCGGTCCGGCAGCCGGTCGAGGGCACGATGCTGTCGGTCATCCGCGAGATTGCGGAGGAGGCGGAGCTGCGCGCCGGAGAGAAGCCGACGAACGCCGAGCTGCTCGAAGCGCTCGTCCGCCGCGGCGAGGAGGCGGTTGCCCGGACGCCCGAGCAGCTCGACGTCCTCCGCGAGGCGGGAGTCGTCGACGCCGGTGGAGCGGGATTGCTCGAGATCGTTCGCGGGCTCGCCGCCTCGGTCGCCGGGGTGCCGCTTCCCGACGTCCCCGTGCAACGGGAGGAGCTGACGGTCGAGGCAATCCACCAGGAGCTTTCGCGCTATCGCTACTGCACGACCTTCGTGATCGAAGGCGACGCGCTCGACATGGACGCGATCGAAGCCGAGCTCGAGCAGCTCGGCGACTCGCTCCTCGTCGTCGGCGATCCGGAAGCGGTGAAGGTGCACGTCCACACGGACGAGCCCGGGCGCGCGCTCGCCGTCGGCACGAACGCCGGTGTGATCGAGCGCGTCGAGATCGCGAACATGCACGAGCAAACGGTGCAGCGAGAGGAGCGACTGCTCGAGGCGGTCCCGGATGCGCTGCCGTCCGCGACGGAAGTCGTCGCGGTCGTCGCGGGTGAGGGGAATCGGCGCCTGTTCGAGAGTCTCGGTGCGACGAAGATCGTGGAAGGTGGCCAGTCGATGAACCCGTCCACCGCCGAGCTCGTCGCCGCGGTCGACTCGACGGGAGCGGCGGAAGTCGTCCTGCTCCCGAACAACTCCAACGTGATCTTGTCGGCGCAGCAGGCGGCGGGCCTCACGGCGAAGGCGGTCGAGCTCGTGCCCACGGATTCGATTCAGGCCGGTCTCGCGGCGATGGTTGCGTTCCAGCCCGAACGTTCGGCAGGGGAGAACGCGGCCGAGATGCGCGAGATCCTCGAGGGTGTCGCCACCGGCGAGGTGACGATAGCCTCACGCGACGTTGAGATGAACGGGGTCGCGGTGCGCAAGGGAGCCTGGCTCGGGCTCGCCGACGGCCAGGCGGTCGCCGGAGGCGCGAATTTCGAGGAGGTGGCCGCGGCAGTCGCCGAGCGCCTCCTCTCCGAGCCGCGGGGCGTGCTGACGCTTCTCACGGGCGCAGACGAGCCCGAGCTCGAAGGCCTGCTCGAGCGGATCGAGATGCTGCATCCAGACCTGGAGCTGGACGTCCAGGCCGGCGGCCAGCCGCACTACCCGCTGCTGCTGTCGGCGGAATAACCTTCGGCCCCATGGCCGAGCCGATCCGCCTCGTGCTCGTCGAGGACAACCAGGTGTTTCGGGAGGCGCTCGAGCTCCTGCTCGGGCTCCGTTCCGATATCGAGGTGGTCGCTTCCGTCGGCGAGGGCTCCTCCGCGGCCGACGTCGTGCGTGAGTTCAAGCCGGACGTCGTCCTGATGGATTACCGGCTCCCGGGAATCGACGGCGTCCAGGCGACCAGGGCCGTGCGTGAGGCTGCGCCCGACGTTGCCGTCGTCTGTCTCACCGCCTCGGCAAACCTCCGCGAGGTCGACGCCCTCTTCGAGGCGGGCGCCGTCGCCTGCCTCTCCAAGGATCAGGAGCTGGACGACATCGTCGAGGCCATCCGCCGCGCGGCATAGGAGTGGACCTCACCGCGCAGAACACCGCGATCGTCCTCGACTCGACAGCCGACTTCCCCGAGGCACCCGAACGCTTCGCGAACTGGCGCGTTGTTCCCCTCTACGTTCTCTTCGGTGACCAGAGCTACCGCGACTACGTCGAGCTCGCGCCGGCGGAGTTCTACGCACGCCTGCGTACCGCGGAGGACCTGCCGACGACGTCGCAGCCGACACCAGGCGATTTCCTCGAGACGTACGAGGAGCTCGCAGGCTACGAACGCATCTACTCGCTCCACCTCTCGGCCGCGCTCTCCGGGACGTATCAGAGCGCCACCACTGCGGCGAGCGAGCTCGGCGGAAAGGTTCGCACGGTCGACTCGGAGAGCGCGTCCGCCGCGATCGCGATGCTCGGTCTCGCGATCCAGCGCAGATTGGAACAGGGAACGACGGACGAGGCGATCGACGCGCTCATCCGCCGGTTCCGCGAGCTGGCCGGGCTGATCTTCACGGTCGACACGCTCGAGTTCCTTCGCCGCGGCGGACGCATCGGCCGGGCGAGCGCGTGGGCGGGACAGCTCCTGCACGTCAAGCCGATCCTCACGATCAAGGGCGAGGTGATCCCGCTCAAACGCGTGCGCGGAAACCAGAAGGCGATGCAGGAATTCGTCTCGGCGTTCACCGCCGCCACCGACGACGCGCCGAGTCTGAAGGTCGGCATCGCGCACGCGGATGCGCCCGAGCGCGCGACGCAGCTCCAGAAGATGGTGCGCAACGAGCGACCGCAGGCCGAGATCGAGGTCGTCACCACCCTCGGCGCGGTTGTCGGCACCCATGCCGGCCCCGGCACCGTCGGCTTCTTCTGGTTCGATGACAGGGAGTGACGACCGTCGCAGTACGACTGCCGCTGGGGTTCGCCGGCCTAGACGCTGACGCGTGGCCGAGGCCGCGCGCATTTCCGCGGGCTGAGGCACTCGAGCGGGAGCTCGACGTCCTTCCGGGCGTCGGCCCCGCGGTGAAGAAGCGGCTCGAGCGGCTCGGACTGCTCACGGTCGGCGACCTCCTGGCTCACCGGCCCTTCCGCTACGAGGAGCCGGTCCCCGAGCGCCGGATGGCCGACCTGGGACGCGACGAGGAGGTCGCGATCGCCGGAGAGGTTCTCTCGGTCTCGAAGCGGCGGCGGGGGCGGCTCCAGATGCTGACCGCGCGCGTCAGC
>WNFV01003256.1_pt1 | contig 21254 bp, 14 predicted proteins | sample 5400101 | NCBI WGS metagenome assembly WNFV01 (sample SAMN13153361, study PRJNA577476) | soil metagenome | isolation source: 115 cm soil or saprolite under grassland replicate 1 | place: USA:California | collected 2016-06-15 | reverse complement strand
CTCGTGGCGGATCGGATTTTCCTGCTGTCTCCGGCGAGCTGTTCGGGGCGGCGCGCCGGGATGATCTTCTCCCCGAAGGCGAGCTTCACCCTCGCGCAGCGCCTGCGCAGCCGAGAGGGGGCGCCGCTGGGAGAGGTCTTCAGCTTCCTCTCGGGGTTGTACTTCCGCGGCAAACTCGCCTACGCGCGACAGTTCGCGCGACCTCCGGCGGGAGCCGCTGGAGTTTTTGTCATCACCTCCAATGCCGGGCTCGTCCCGGCCGACGCTTTCGTCCGGCTCGCGCATCTGCGGCGCTTCGCGCAAGTCTGATGCTGCGCCGGGTCCGCGAAGGACTCGAGCTCGACTACATGCCTGTCCTGACGGCCCTGCGTCACGGCCCTCGTCCTCCGAAGCTTCCGAGACTCCGGTGAAGCCTCGCCGCCCAGCCACCCGCGACCACCACCCCGCCACGCAGCGGCAGGGCCGGGCGCCCCTCACCCCGCCCCTCTCCCGCCGGAAGAGGGAGACGCTCCAGCTTCCGCGCGACGCTCCCGAGGTCGAGATCCGCCTCGCAGGCCGCTCGGTCCGCCTCACGAACTTGAAGAAGCTCTTCTGGCCCGAGCTTGGCCTGACCAAGCGCGACCTTCTCCAGTACTACGCCGACGTCTCTTCCTGGCTCCTTCCGCACTTGAGAGACCGGGCCATGGTTATGAAGCGTTATCCCCACGGCGCCTCGGGCGAGTTCTTCTTCATGAAGCGCGCTCCCTCGCCGCGCCCAGACTGGATCGAGATCTGCTCGATCGAGCACGCCTCGGGCAACGTCATCGACTTCCCGATGGTCCAGGACCTGGCCTCCCTTCTCTGGGTCGTCAACCTCGGCTGCATCGACCTGAACCAGTGGTACGCCCGGTGCGACGACGTGGACCGCCCCGACTACCTCCACTTCGACCTCGATCCGGTTCCCGGCGCGACGTTCGAAAAAGTCCGTGAGACGGCTCTTCTCGTTCGCGAGTCGCTGGACGCTTTGAAGATGCCCAACCACGCCAAGACGACCGGCTCGAAGGGGATCCATGTCTATGTCCCGATCATTCGCGGTCCGACGCAGAAACAGGTCTGGACCTTCGGCAAGAAGTTCGCGCAGGCCATGGAGTCCCGGGACCCGAAGCTCGTGACCGCCGAGTACAAGATCGCCAAACGCCCCGAGGGCCGCGTCCTCGTGGACTACAACCAGAACGCCTGGGGGCGGACCCTCGCCTCCATCTACTCCCTCCGCCCCAAGCCCCGCGCCACCGTCTCGACCCCCGTTACCTGGAAGGAGATCGAGAAAGGAGTCTCGATCGAAGACTTCCGCATGGACAACGTCCCCGCACGCGTCCAGAAGCTCGGCGACCTGTGGATGCCCCTCCTCGAAAAGAAGGGCCGATTCAACCTTGAGAAGTTTCTATGACGGAGGAGATACCGGGAGGCTCGCGCTCCGGGGAGCCACTACTCGAGCGGGTTTTCCCAGCGGAGACCCGAGAAGCGTGAGAAATCCCTGTCCGCGCTACAGAGTGTTAGGCCATGTTCGATGGCAAGCGCTGCGAGATGGGCATCGTTGACTAGGTCGGATCGTTCGCTCGTCTCGGCGAGGAGTCGGGGGAGGATCTGCCGGTGCCGGTCGGTCGGCGTCGGGATCCAGACCGGCTCCAGCTCGAGCCAGCGCTCGACCTGCTCCCAGGCGGCAGTTACTGTCGAGCGCGCCCCGAAGATTTTCGGGCTCGCCGTGAGTCGGACAAAGGCCAGCAACGAATTCCAGGGCAGGCCGACGCGCGTCGTCCCGTCGTTGAGTCTTCCATCGAGCCATTCCTGCGCCGCTGCGTGCTGTCTCATGCCTATGACATAAGCGTAAATCAGGAGATTTGCGTCAACGAGAATCACCGGTAATGCTCTCCCTCGGCGACCGCGAGAGCTCGGGAAACGCAATCGAGATCCGGCAATAAGCACCGTCCAAGGGACATGGCGCGAGTTCGAAATCGCTTTCGTCGGCGCGGCGCCCGGCCGAGCTCCTGAAGGCCTTTTCTCAAGGCATCATTAACGATTTCCTTGAGGCTGGCATCTCTCTCTCGGCGGATTCGATTAACCGCGGCAGCGACATCGTCATCGAGTGTCAAGGTTGTGCGCATACATCAAAGCATAAGTCCTTTGATGCTATGATGCAAGCCACTTGACACTGCCGATCGGCCCGCCATATCCCCCGATGGAGGCGCTCCTGGCGGAGGAGATTCCGGAGGGCGCCGGCTGGCAGTACGAGCCGAAATGGGACTGCTTCCGCTCCCTCGTCTTCAAGGACGGCGACAAGGTCGAGCTGCAGTCGAAGTCGGGTCAGCCGCTCGCTCGCTACTTCCCCGAGGTTGTCGCGAACGTGCGCGCCCTGAAGCCTTCGCGGTTCGTCTTGGACGGCGAGATCGTCATCCCGGCCGGAAAGGCCTTTTCGTTCGACGATCTCCTCCAGCGCATCCACCCCGCCGAGAGCCGCGTCAAGAAGCTGGCGAAGGAATTCCCGGCGACGCTCATCGTCTTCGACCTGCTCGCGGACGAGAAGGGAAACGCTCTCACGGACGGAACGCTCGCCGTCCGGCGCAGGAAGCTCGAGGCGTTCGCCGGTAGATACTTTGAGGACCAGACCGCCATCACCCTCTCCCCGGCCACGACGGACGCCGCGGTGGCGAAGAAGTGGCTCTCGGGAGTCGGCCTGACTTTGGACGGCATCGTCGCCAAGCGCCTGGACCTGCCCTACCAATCCGGCAACCGGTCGGGTATGCAGAAGGTCAAGCTCATGCGCACGGCCGACTGCGTCGTCGGCGGCTTCCGCTACGGCACCGGCTCGAAGCTGGTTGGCTCGCTTCTTCTTGGCCTGTATGACAAGGAGGGGCTTCTCGACCACGTCGGCTTCTGCTCGAGCATCAAGGCGAGCGATCGTCCCGAACTGACAAAACGCCTCGAAGCCATCATCGAGCCTCCCGGCTTCACCGGCCGCGCCCCCGGCGGCCCCTCGCGCTGGTCCACCGAGCGTTCCGCGGAATGGGAGCCACTGAAACCCTCCCTCGTCGTTGAAGTCCGCTACGACCACTTCTCCCAGGGCCGCTTCCGCCATGGCACGAAGTTCCTGCGCTGGCGCCCCGACAAGCTCCCCGGGCAGTGCACCCTGGACCAGGTCAAGCGGAGCAACTCGACTTGAGCCGAGAACTCTCGGCGGTCAGGGCCGTATCTGGGTGCGGAGGAACGACCATGCGACTCGTGCGTCCAGTCGGCGATTTCGTTCTCTGGCTGGCAGTGGCCGCGACGGCCCTCGATCTGGCCTGCTCCACGGGGGCTGCCGGACCGGCGAGGGCCGCTGCGCCTGCCCGTGCTCACGCCGCGGCGCCGGAGAGCCCGGCCGCCGCGCCCACCCGCGGACTGGATCCGGGGGACATGGATCCGGGCGCGCCTGCCTGCGGCGACTTCTACCGGTACGCCGACGGCGGGTGGCTCAAGAAGAACCCGATCCCCGCGGACTATCCGAGCTGGGGCGCCTTCAACGAGTTAGACGAGAGGAACCGCGAGATCCTGCACCAGACCCTGGAGAAGCTGGCCGCGGGGCCGCCGGCCGCGGGTTCGGAGGAGAGGAAGCTCGCTGACTTCTATGCCAGCTGCATGGACGAACCGGCGATTGAGGCGGCCGGGATCGCGCCGCTGACGGAGGAGCTCGACCGCATCGGCGCGATTCGCGACAGGGCTTCGCTCCAGCAGGAGATTGCCCGGCTCCAGGAGCGCGGGGTCAACGTCCTGTTCCAGGTCGGCTCGGAGGAGGACCGCAAGAACTCGAGCCAGGTCATCATGGCGGCGCTCCAGGGCGGGCTGGGCCTTCCCGACCGCGACTACTACACCAAGACCGACGAGGAGTCGAAGGGACTCCGGGCGAAGTACGTGGCGCACGTCGCGAAGATGCTCGAGCTTGCCGGTGACGCGCCCGCGACGGCCGCGGAAGAGGCGAAGACGACTCTCGAGTTCGAGACGAAACTCGCGGTTCCCGCGATGACGCGCGTCGAGCGGCGCAATCCGGACAACACCTATCATCCCTATCGTGGGGAGGAGCTGGCGAGGCTCACACCGCGGTTCTCCTGGACGGCCTACCTGCGCGGAGAAGGTGTCCCCGAAGCGATCACGGTCAATGTCTGGCAGCCGAAGTTCTTCGAGGCGGTCAACGGTCTCCTCGACTCCGAGCCTCTCCCGGTCTGGAAGACCTACCTGCGCTGGCAGCTTCTCCACGCCGCGGCTCCGTCACTCTCGAAGAAGTTCGTGGACGAGGACTTCGGCTTCACTCAGAAGACCCTCCAGGGAACCGAGGAGAACCTCCCGCGCTGGAAACGCTGCGTCGCCGCGACCGACCAGGCCCTCGGCATGGCGCTCGGCAAAATCTACGTCCGCGATCATTTCCCGCGGCGAGCCAAGGAGCGCGCCGACCGGATGGTCAAGAACCTGGTCGCCGCGTTGCGGGACGACCTGCAGAGTCTGCCCTGGATGGGCGAGGAGACGAGGAAGGCGGCACTCGCCAAGCTCGACGCCTTCGCGCAGAAGATCGGCTATCCGGACAAGTGGCGCGACTATTCGCCGCTCGCGGTCTCCCGCGGCCCCTACGCGGCCAACGTCCTCGCCGCGTCGGTCTTCGACTTCCGCCGCGATCTCGCCAAGGTCGGAAAACCCGTGGACCGCACGGACTGGGAGATGAGCCCGCCGACGGTCAACGCGTACTACCAGCCCGCCCGCAACGAGATCGTATTTCCCGCCGGGATCCTGCAGCCCCCCTTCTTCAACGCGGCCGCCGACGACGCGGTCAACTACGGGGGCATCGGCGCGGTGATCGGCCACGAGATGACGCACGGGTTCGATGACGCCGGGCGCAAGTTCGACGCCCAGGGCAACCAGCGCGACTGGTGGACGCCCGAGGACCTGAAGAACTACGAGTCCCGGGCGCGCTGTGTCGAGAAGCAGTTTGACGCGTACGTCGTCGAAGGAGACCTCCACGAGAACGGCAAACTCGTGCTCGGGGAGTCCATCGCCGACCTCGGGGGCGTCGCGATAGCCCACCGCGCCTTTCTCCGAAGCCTCGAGGGCAAGCCTTCACAGCAGCCAATTGACGGGCTAACGGCCGACCAGCGCTTCTTCCTCTCCTGGGCGCGGATCTGGGCCACCAACGACCGCCCGGAGTTCGCTCGCCTGATCGTCAATACCAACCCGCACCCCCTCGGCCGCTTCCGCGCCATCGGTCCTGCCTCGAACCTCCCCGAATTCGCCCGCGCCTTCTCTTGCAAGCCCGGCGACCCCATGGTCCGCGCCGACCGCTGCGAAATCTGGTAATGCGAGCGTTATGCTGTCATCCCTTCGCGTCCTTCCCCGTCATTCCTTTGCTTTCTCTTTGTGATCCTGAGCGAAGCGAAGGATCTGCCCGTTCGTTCTAACGCGATCTCTTCAGCTCAGGGGCAGGCTCGGAGCACAGCGAAAAGATCTCCTCTCGCTTCTACCGGAGCGCGCCGTCAGAACCGGTACGAGACCCCGAACGCGAGCACTGGGTAGATCTTGTAATTCTTCAGGTCGTCCTCGGTTTTCTGGCGTTCGGCCTCCAGGTCCGCCGTGAAGGTCGGCGGCACGAGAGCCGGATTGACGAGCGTCGCCTTGAGCCCGACCTTTGGGCTCTCTTGATAGAAGGCGCCCAGGTCGAAGGCGAAACGCCACGGGCTGCCGGGCGCGACCGCGTTTCCCCAGCCGAGCCCCAGATACGGCGCGACCTTGTTGTTGAAGTCCACGGTCCCATTGATCTTTCCGACGTCCGAGGCGCGGTAGGTGCGCCCGTTGATCGTATAGGTCGCGGCGTCCGTGGTGACGGCCATGACCTTGTTGCTGTTGAAGTAAGCCCCGGCCGAGATGCGAAAGCCCTTCGCTTCCGGATGAAAATCGAAAACCACGAGCTCGGTCAGGAGCTTCAGATCCGCGTCGTACTCGACTTCCTGTTGCCGGCGGGTCTGCGAGTGGGTGAAGCCCTGGACGCCGCCGCGCAGATTGACGTATCGGGAGAGCCCCACGGTAAGATCTCCGCCCACTCCCGTACTGCCGACCTTGGCTGCAACGGCTACCCCCTGCGCGAGCAGCGACGGCGCGAGCAACGAGAAGGCCCACCCTACGAAAAAGCGCCGCTGCGTTTTCATTCGATACCTCTGTCAAAGTCTTTCGTCTTGGTTGGTCAGTGATTAGCTCTGAACAATCGAGCCTCAGCATCCCGTATTGATTGTCACGACCTTCGAACTGCTCGAGCTGCATCCGCTCGCGTTGGTCACCGTTACCTTCAGCGTCGCGTTCTTGTTGCCGACGGCAAAGGTGATACTCCGAGTACCGATTCCGCCGGTTATCGTGGCGTTCGTCGCCGTCCAGGCGTAGGTCGTGCCTGGCCCTGCATCGGGCACGGACGCGGCATTACCTGTGGAGTTGCGGCAAACGGACGTCGGCGCTGTGATAGCGGCCACTGGAACGGGGTTGACGGGAACGCTCGTAGAGCCCGTAGCACTGCAACTCGCCTTGGTCACGATTACGCTCAGACCGACCGGTCCACTGGAGCCTGCGGTGAACTTGATTGATCGAGTTCCCGCTCCGAGCGTGATCGTACCGTTCGTGATCGACCAGGCGTACGTCGCGCCGGTTCCTGCGTTCGGAACAGAAGCAGAGTTGCCGGTCGAGTCGGCACACACCGCGGCCGGCGCAGTGATAACGGCTGAGGGAGCTGGATTCACCTTGACCGTGGCACTGCCGGACGAGGTCCCCGCGCAGGCGGCGTCGGCCAAAGCTGTTACGGAGTAGATCGTCGTCGCGGTCGGGCTGACCACTCGGGTCGCCGGACTGACAGAGACTGTCTGAGCGACTCCGTCGGACCAGGTGAGAATCCACGGCGCCGTCCCGGTCAGAGCCGCCTGAATCGTGGCAGAGGAACCGGCGGAGATGGTCGTGTCTCCGCTGACCGCCGCCTTGGGAGGAAACTCCACGGTCACCACAGCGCTGCCCGACCCGGTTTCCGTGCAGTTCGCGTCGGAGACTGCCGTCACGGTATAAGTCGTCGTCGCCGTCGGGGCAACGCTTCGCGTGGCCGGACTGGCTGCGATTCCGGTTTGGACGAAGCCGTCGGACCAGGAGAGATTCCAAGGGGGAGTTCCCGTGAGCGCGGCCTGGATTGTCGTCGCGGATCCCTTGCACACCGCGGCCGTGCCGGAAACCGTTGCCGTGGGGCAGGCCGGCAGAGTCATCCCGGTGGCTTCCGTGCTGTAGCCGCTGACCACGGTGTTTTGGTTGGAGGAGTGAGGCAGCGTGGTGGTCTGAGCGACGAAGTAGTACGCCGTGTTCGCAGCGAGCCCGGTTACGGTCAGGGAAGAAGCCGCCTTGTTGGCGGTCGTCGTGCTAAAGGCTGTGTACGGCCCTCCAGCGATCGTCGCGTAGAACACCTCGTAGAAGCCGCCGTCAGCCGTGTACGTGATTGGAGTCCAATTGACGGTGATCGCGCCGCTGGTTGCACCGGACGTATTCAAGCCTGCCGGTGCGATCGTCTGAGTACTCTGCCAATCCCCTCCAACCTGCTTCGAGTTCAGGAAAGCCACGAGAACGCCGTCCGTCGAAAACAGGGCGTTCCACCGCAGATCCAGGCTGCCGGCTCCGAGGGCAGTCAGATTCGAGAAGGTTCCCGGGATCGGACCGCTCAATCGATTTCCGTTCACGAACAGCTTTTGGAGGGTCGCCAGGTTCCCCAGCTCGGCCGGGAGGGGGCCGCTGAGGCGGTTCCCGTTGATGTACAGCTCGAGCACGTGAGTGAGGTTGCCAAGAGACGCCGGAATCTCTCCGGCCAAGTTGTTTCGTTCGAGATGGAGGAAGCGCGTCCCAGCCAGTCCACCCACCTCCGTCGGGATCGAGCCGCTGAGCTGGTTGAAGGACAGGTAGAAGTTGACCAACTGCGAGAGGTTTCCCAGCTCGGGCGGAATGGATCCCGTCAGCTGGTTACCGTCGAGGTAGAGTGAAACCAGAGATGGCAGGCTTCCGAGTTGCGCCGGGATGCTGCCGCTCAACTGGTTGGAGGAGAGGAACAGAGTTCTCAAGGACGTCAGATTGGCCAGCTCGGGCGGGATCAAACCCGTGAGACTGTTGCCCCCCAGGTAGAGAAACTGGAGTGTCGCAAGACTTCCGAGCTCGGAAGGGATCGTCCCGGTCAGGTTGTTAGACAGCAGAAACAACTCTCGAAGGTTCGGAAGGTTGCCGAGCTCGCGAGGAATCACTCCCCCAAGGCCGTTGCCGATCAGCGTCAGATTGACGAGCGACCGAAGCGAGCCGAGCCACGCCGGAATCCCACCGCTCAGCCGGTTGTAGTCCAGATCCAGCGTCTGGAGGTTCGACAGTGCAGCCAGCTCCGAAGGGATGGGGCCGGTCAACTGATTGAGTTGAAAGTCGATGGAGTTGAGCCCGGTTAGGCTACCAAGTTGCGGCGGAATGCCTCCGGTCAGGTGATTCAGACCGAGGGCAAGTCTCTGGAGATTCGTCAGTTGACCCAGCTCGGTCGGCAGCGTACCCGTTAGATTGTTGTTCGCCAGGATGAGCTGAATGACGGTCGTTCCGCCCGTGTCGCACACGACGCCACGCCAGGTGCATTCGGTCCCCGGTGCGCCGAGCCAGTTGGTGCTGTTAGTCCAGCCGGCGCCATTGGTGCTGTTGTAGAGGGCAATGAGGGCGGTTCGTTCCGAGTATGGAAAGCTGCTCACCGTCTGTGTGAGTGTTGCGGAAGTGCTTCCGGCGAAACTGCCGTCACCGCCGTAAACCGCCGTCATGGAGTGTGTTCCGGAGGAGAGCGCCGACGTGGAGTAGGTCGCCGTGCCACCGATGTCCAGCGTCCCCGTCCCCAGTATGGCCGCGCCGTCCTTGAAGGCCACCGTCCCGGTGGGTGTTCCAGAGGCCGAAGTCACCGTCGCGGTGAACGTGATGGGCTGGCCCGAGCCGGATGGATTCACCGAAGTAGCTAGCTGCGTTGTCGTCGCCGTGGGACAGGTGCCTAGCAGGATCGAGCCGCTGTTCGCCCCGTAGTTGGCAACGGCAGCGTCGGGCTTTCCGTCTCCGTTGAAGTCTGCGATGATCGCGAAGATGGCGCGATCCGCGGTGGGGTAGCTGACGGCCGGCTGGAATGTCCCGTCTCCGTTTCCCAACAGAACAGAGACGTTTCTGGAGTCTAGATTCGCAACCAAAAGGTCGGGCCTGCCATCTCCGTTGAGGTCGCCTACTGCCGCAGACCGGGGAGAGGTGCCAGCGGAGTAGTTCTGGGCCACCTGGAAGGTTCCGTCGCCGTTGCCCAGGAGAACCGAAACGTCGTTCGAGCCGGTATTGGTCACCGCCAGATCCAGCTTGCCATCTCCGTTCAGGTCGGCAGCGCTGATCCGGAACGGTGATGTGCCGGCAAGGTAGTTGACGGGTGCTTGGAAGGTCCCATCGCCGTTGCCGATGAGAATCGAGATATTGCTCGAGGTCGAGTTCGTGATGGCGAGGTCGAGCTTCCCATCCGAATCGAAGTCACCGACCGCAACCCACCACGGGTAGGTTCCCGCCGAGTAGTTCACGGCAGCCTGGAACGTTCCGTCTCCGTTCCCGCGCAGGACCGATACGTCATTGGAGTTTCCATTCGGGAGAACGAGATCCAGGACTCCGTCTCCGTCGAAGTCCCCGATTGCCACGGCATAGGGAGTGGTCCCAACGGGGTAGTTGACCGGCGCCTGGAAGGTCCCGTCGCCGTTGCCAAGCCGGATCGAGACGTAATTGAACGCTGAGCTGTTGACAGCGAGATCAAGCTTCCCGTCTCCGTTGAAGTCGCCGACCGCCACGGACGTAGCGTTTCCGCCGGTGCCGTAGCTCGCGCCGGATCGGAAAGTGCCGTCACCGTTGCCCAGGAGAATCGAGAGGTCGACGCTCTGATTGTTCGCGACGGCGAGGTCGAGCTTGCCGTCGCCGTCGAAGTCGCCGACCGCTGACGCGTACGGGGTTGAACCCGCGGCAAAGTTCTGTGCCGATTGGAGTGTTCCGCAGGCAGCGCTGTTGGTGACGACCTGGCCAAGAGCGAGCGACGTGCTATGCCCGAAGCTGGCGTCTCCCGCGTAGAACGCCGTGATCGAGTGGCTCCCGGTCGCGAGCGCTGAAGTGGTGAGAGTTGCGTGACCCGAGCCATCGAGCGTTCCAGCGCCGATAGAGATGACGCCGTCGCGGAACATCACGGTTCCGGCGGGAGTACCGGAGCCAGCGGTAACGGTCGCCGTAAACGTAACTGGCTGACCGAACGCGGAGGGGTTCGGCGAGGAGACCAGCGTGGTCGTAGTTGGCGTCTGGCTGGCGACGGTTACCGTGACGGTGGGGTTGTTGGTCGAGTCGCAGCCGTTGGCGTCGGCGACAGTGAGGGTGTAGGTAGTCGTGGACGATGGTGACGCCGTGGGCGAGCAGCTCGCCGGATCGGAAAGGCCGGTTGCGGGCGACCAGGAACAGGAGACGCCGCCCGAGCCGGAGAGAGGAGCCGAGCCGCCGGGCGGGATCGTCGCGCTCCCGGAGGCGACGGCCGTCGGGCGCGGATTGACGGTCACCACGGCACTGCTGAATGAGGTCCCCGCGCATAGTGCGTCTGATACCGCCGTGACCGTGTAGGTCGTCGTCGATGAGGGATTCACCGAGCGCGTCGCCGGGCTCGAGGACACGCCTGTCTGGGTCACGCCGTCCGACCAGGTTACTTCCCAGGGCGCTGTCCCAGTCAGCGCCGCCTGGATGATCGTGGAGGTCCCGGCGCAGATGCTCGCGTCCCCGCTGACCGTGGCAGTCGGTGAGTCGCAGGCCGAGAGAGTCACCGCGAAAACGCCGCCACCCTCGGTGGCCGCGTAAAGCTTGCCGTCCGTCGAGAGAGCCATTCCGTAGACGAAGAGGGGCGGGAGCCCTTCGCCCACGACGCTCCAGTGCGCTCCGGCATCCATCGACTGGAAGACGGCCCCGGTGTTGAACAGGTTCTGATTAGCGCCGGCGTAGATCGTGTTCGGGTGGGCGGGGTCCGCGAGCAAGGAGGTCACGAAGAGGTTGCTGAGGCCGTCGTTGGAAGGATTCCACGTTACGCCGCCGTCGGTTGACTTCCAGACGCCACCAGGGGCGTAGCAGCCCGCGTAAACAGCCGAAGAATCGGCGGCGACGGCGAGCACGTTCAGACTGGAGCAAGCGGGAACCGGAGAACCCCAGGTATCTCCTCCGTCGGTGCTCTTGGAAACGCCCAGGCCCGAAGTTTCCGCGGCATAGAGCACATTGGGAGAAGCCGGATCCATCGCGAAGGCGTATGCCGATCGAACCAGCGACCAGTTCGCGCCGTAGTCCGTGCTCCGGTACAGGCCGTAGCCGTTGGTGGTCGCGAGATAGAGCGTCGAGGGTGAGACCAGGTTGATGGCGATGTCGAACCCGTACCGGTTGCCGTCAATTCCCGTATCGGACGGCTCCCAGTTGTCGCCGCCATCGAAGGATTTGAAAACGCCGCCCGCTCCGGCGGCGTAGAGCCGGCTGGGATTGGTCGGATCGACGACGATGTCATAGATCGGCGAGGTCCTTTGCGTAAACGGGTCGAGCAGCCCGTCGCTCGCGAGCGACCAGGTGGCGCCGCCGTCGAAGCTTCTGGAGACGCCAACGTTCGTCGTGGATACTGATGCAAAATCAGACAGTCCCGCGTATAGAACATTGGGATTGGCCGGGTTTACCGTGACGCTTTGAACGAAGGAGTTGTTGAGGCCGTTGTTCGCGAGGGCCCAGCTGGAGGCCCCGTTGATGGTCTTGTAGACGCCCCCGGGAGAGGAGCGCGAGTTGACCTTGTAGTTCGACGACCATCCGCCCGCGTACACGGTGCTCGGGCTCGCCGGGTCGATCGCGATCGCCCCGACGCTGAACTGGTCCTCGATCCCGACCACGACCTGCGTCCAGTTCGCGCCGCCGTCACTGGTCTTGAAGACACCGTACTCATCATCCAAGTAACCGGTCCGATGGCCTCCGACGTAGAGCACATTGTGGTTGGAGGGATCGATTGCCAGCTCCCAGAGATTCGGGTGGGTGAGGCCCGTTGGCAGACTCTGCCAGTTCTGGCCTCCGTCTACGCTCTTCGAGACGCCGTCGACATGAGCCGCGTAGAGCACGGCCGGGTCGGTCGGGTCGATCACAATCGCGACAACCGTTGTCCCCGTGAAGTCGCCGATCTGCACCCAGTTGGCCCCGCCGTTAGTGCTCTTGTAGATCGCCCCGCTTGAGCCTACGTAGAGCGTCGATGAGTCCGAAGGATCAATCGCCACAAAGGAGAATGTGTTGAAGCTTCCGATGCTCGCCCAGCTACTGCCCCCGTCGGTGGTCTTGTAGACGCCAACCTGAGTTCCCGCGTACACGGTGGAGGGCGACGACGGATCGATCGCGATGTTCTCGACCGGGGCGGAGTTGCCGAAAGAGTTGAGACCCGCCGAGGAGGGAATCCACGAGCCTCCCCCATCCAGGCTCTTGAAAAGAGTCGGCTGGTATTGGGACCCCTGTGTCCCAGCGTAGATCGTCGCCGGGTTGGTCGGATCGATGGCAATAGCACTCACCAATCGGTCGGTCAGGCCGATGTTTGCCGTATTCCAGGTGGTCCCGCCGTCCACGCTCTTGAAGACCCCGCCCCAGCTAGTTCCTGCGTACAGCGTGCTCGGGCTCGATGGATCGATTGCGATTGCGTTGACGATACCGCCCGGAGGTCCGTGGCCGACCCACTCGTCGGAAGCCGCCACAGATGTGCCAAAGCTGAAGAGCGCCAGCAGGCTGAAAGCACTGGAGAGAACGTGGCGCGGGGGAAAGAGGCTCGCCTCCGGGCGATAACCAGGCAACTGCCTTCGACTCATCTCACACCTCCGCTTCTCTCCGGACTGGAAGAGAGTTCCCGCTCACACGCACTCGTTACTTGGGCCGCGCCGCCCGGCGCGGCGGCTGAAGTTGCAACTCCACTCTTTCGGGACATGCACGGTGCCTCGCATCGGCGATGAAGGGGATTCGCATGACGGAATGGCGCTCTCTCGCCCATCCTGGTCCCCACGCGGGATCCTCCCCAGGGGTCCGAACGACGAGCGACGCCAGCGCCGCCAATCAGGCGAATCGCAGACCTCGTATCAAGCCGCTGAGACATGATCTGTCCGCCCTGTTGATCTGCCTGTCTTTGCCCTTTGAGATTTAAGCTGAGACAGCCTAACGGACCGGAGCCGGGCGCGCCATCGCCAGAACTGGGTAGGCGGGGGGCCACCTTAGCTCTCCTGCATCCTTCGGAGCAGCGCGAGAAGCCGTCCAGTCGTCCCAACGCCCGCCTTGACATGGATCGCCTTCACGTGGGTATGGACCGTGTGGTACGACAAGCCGAGGCGCCCCGCCACCTCCTTGTACGAGAGGCCTTCGGTCAAGCCGGCCGCAACGCGGGCCTCGGCGGGCGTCAGGGAAATCCCCCGGCCGATGAAGAGCGCCTCGATCCTGGCTGCCTCCTCGGAGCTGCGCCCGGTTGGGCGCTTAACGTCCGGGCGTTTCTTTCTGGCTGCAGTCACGGCCGACCGTTCTCATCTCCCACCTCCCCGGCTGTTCCGTGGAAAGTCCATCATTGGAGGGAGAGTTCCCGCTCCCGGCGAAGCGTTACGAGCGGACCCGGAGGACGACCGCTGTCAGCGCGACTTCCAATCGCAGCCCAGGCACCCCGAACCGACAGTATGATTTGACGCAGTCATGAGCGCGGTCGGGCAGTTCCGGCCAGGCGGGGACCACGACGGCAACGAGAGGGAGCTTTACTTGCGGGATAGCGAGGGTGCGACACCGAGACCCAGCGATCCGGGCCCCGACCAGGTTGCGGCCGACCTCACCGCGCGCTACTGGGACCGGGTCCGGTTCTTCGCCATGAGGAGGGTGCGGGACGCCGCCCTCGCGGAGGACGTAGCTCAGGAAACTCTGCGACGTGCCCTCGAAGCGTTGCGCGCCGGCCGCGTCCAGAGCCCCGAGGCGCTCCCCTCCTTCCTGTTCGAGACGGCGCGGAATGTCTGCATGCACGTCGTTCGCTCGGCCGGGCGCGAAAGAAAGGCGCTTCACCGATTCAGGTCCAATCCTGAGGAGGCGCACGATCAAGCCCGAAACCCGCTGTCACTCCTCGTCTCGGCTGAGCGCACCGCGGCCGTTGGCAGGGCGCTCGAGAGCCTCGATCCGGACGAACGCCGGCTGCTTGAAATGACCTACCGGGACGAGCTCGACTCGGAAGCCATCGGCCGCCGGCTCGGGTTGACCTCGGGAGCCGTCCGCGTGCGCCGGCATCGGGCCATCCGGCGATTGGCGGAGGTGCTCGGTGTAACGAAATCAGTTGACCGGGAACTCAAGGACTGAATGTGGCAAGAGCAATCGACTGCCCGAACGCCCGTGAACGGGACCTGACATCGCTGTATCTCGCGGGGAAACTTCCTGAAGGCGAGGCGGAAGCCTTCGAGGCGCACTATTTCGAGTGCGAGAGCTGCTGGCAGGACGTCCAGCGCGGGCGCGAGCTCCGGGCCGCGCTCGGGAAGCCCGAGGTTGCGCCGCCGACGCGCGCGACGCGGTCTGCCCGAGACTGGCGTCCGCTCGCCGCGGCTGCCGTCATCGCCCTGGTCGGGCTCGGCGTCTGGCAGCTGACGCGGCGGACTGCCGAGCAGCCCACCCCCCGGCCCGTCCTGCGAGGCGTCAACTCCGAGGGCCTCATGCTCAAGGTCGAGAAGGGACCAGAGGGGGGCATCAGCCTGAGCTGGCCGGCTCACTCCGATGCTGCTACTTACGAGATTGAAGTCCTCGCCTCCGACGGCGTCAGCGTGTGGAAGACGGAAGCCAGGGAACCTCGGTTGAGCATCGACCCCACCGTCCTGCCGGCTCCAGGGAAGGGTATATCCTTCCTGATCAAAGTCGAGGCGCTGGACCCGATGGGCCAGGTAGTCGCGAAGAGCGAGCTGAAACCGCTGCCCCTTCCGTAGACATCGGCCGCCAGTGCCGGGAGGCGCGGATGCTCGGGCTTCCGATTCGCGTGCTCGTCGCGCTGCTTATCGCCCCCTCTCTGGCCGCCGCGGATACGAAAGCACCACAGCCGGTCAAGGGAACCTTGCTCCCGGGCGTCGTCGTCGAGGAGGTCGGCAACGCCGCACTGCGACTGTGGGACGACAGAGTGCCGCCGAGTTCCTGCGCGAAGTGCTCCACCTCCGGCGCTGCCGAAAAGGCCGGCATCAAACCGGGCGACATCCTGCTTTCCTGGGAACGAAGAGCTAACCCGCCGGCAAATCCCCATGCCGCCCGCGGGGACTTCCAATCGCCGTTTGATGTTCGGGAAGTCGAGATCGAGCAGGCTCCGCGTGGGCGCATGACTCTGGTCGTGCGTCGGGCGGACGAGACCCTGCGCGTCGAGGTGGCTCCAGGCGAATGGGGTGTTAGCACGACTCCGCGGTTCACCCCGACATCGCTGAAGGTGTTTCTGGACGGCAAGCGCCTCATCGAATCTCGAGATATCGATGCGGGTGTCGGCTTGTGGGAAAACCTGGCCCATCGGCGTTCGACGAGCGGAGAGCACGTCGAAGCTTGCTACCTCCTCCTGAAAGCGGCGAAGGCACTCCACGACGCCCAGAAATGGGATTCCAGTCAGGCTCTCTACGACCGCGCCGTCGCGGAGGCCGCCTTCTCTCGGGATCCGATCGCGCAGTGCCAGGCGCTCCACGAGAAAGGGCAGGCACTCTTCTTCGAGGTGTCGGGAACTCGAACGCAATTCAGTAGAGCCATAGCGACGTTTCGCCGCGAGATCGAGCTCCGCAATGAGTTGGGTGCCGAGAGCCTTGCAATGGCCGACGCTCTGGCAGCGCTCTCGGTCCCAACCTGGACGATCGACGAGGTAGATGCCGGCATCGCTCTCGCCCGTCGCGCACTGGCTATTCAGGAGAAACTTGCTCCGGACAGTCTCGCCGTCGCAGCCGGGCGCCGCACCCTCGTTCGCATCATTGCGAACGGCGACCTGAGGGAGTCCGAGGAGCAGGCGCGCGCAGCGTATTCCGCATTCGAACGCCTGGATCCCGACAGCCGTGGCCTTGCCGAGACTCTCAATGCGCTGGCGTACGTCGAGCTGACGCGCGGGAACCTCAAGGCGGCTGAATCACACCTTCTTCGTGTGCTTTCGGTCTCCGAGCATCTGGGCAAGCCGCAGAATCTCGAAGTCAAGGCCATGAGCAATCTCGGAAGTGTCGCTCTTGCGCGAGGCGACCTCGGAATGGCGGACAATTATTATTGGCGCGTTCTGACGATCTGCTCCAAGCTTTCGCCCGCCAACCTCTGTGTCGCCATGACGTGTCTCAATCTCGCGAAGGTCGCCTTGGCGAGAGGGGATATCGATGCAGCTGAGGATCATGCGCGTCGAGCACTTTGTGTCGACGAGCAGCTTGACCAAACGAAGGTCAAGCTGGCGCAGAGTCTCGGGTACATGGGAGACGTGGCGCGCACACGTAAGGAGTGGTCCGAGGCCGAAGGCTTCTATCGAAGAGCGCTGGTAATACTGGAGGAAAAGCTTCCGGAGAGCCTCTCGGTGGCTCAAGCATTGCTCAATCTCGGGTTCGTTGCCGAGGGACAAGGCGATTGGGCCGGCGCCGCGACGTTTCTCAAGAAATCGCTCGACATCCGCGAGACGCTCGCACCGGGAAGCGTCATCGTCGCCGACACGCTTTACGATATTGCGGTTCTGGCGCAGGACCGTGGAGAGGACGCCGTTGCAGAGCGACGGTATCGTGACGCGCTCGCAATCGACGAGGTGTTGGCGCCCGGCAGCCTGCATTCCGCGGACACCTTGCATTCATTGGGAATGCTCGAGCGCAAGCAAGGGAAGCTCAAGTCCTCCGAACGCGAGCTCCGCCGGTCCGTCAAGGCGCTCGACTCGCAGTCCAGAATGCTCGGCGGCCCGCAGGAGTCGCGAACGACCTTCGCATCGCGATTTCACGACTACTATCAGGACTACATCGATACGCTTCTTCTCCTCAAGAAAGACTCGCTCGCCTTCGCGGCGCTCGAGCGCTCACGCGCCAACTCGCTCCTCGCTATGCTGGCGGAACGGGACCTGGTCTTTGCAAACGACATTTCGGCCGAGCTGAGCGCCGAACGACGCCGGTCAGACGCCGACTACGAGCGCGCGCAGGGTGAGCTCGCGGCGCTCAACCAGCAGCAGGACACGGCCAGGATCGAGGAACTCCAGAGGCGTCTTCGGGAGATCCGACGGATTCGGTCGGACCTTGAAGAGAAAATCAAGAAAGCGTCGCCGAAGTACGCCTCGCTGCGCTTCCCGCGGCCGCTGAACCTGCCGGGAACGCGGGCGGCTTTGGATCCTGGAACCTTACTGCTGTCCTACTCAATTGGCAGGGAAAGGAGCTTCCTCTTCGTTGTCTCGCCGGATCCTAAACGCGGGCCACCGCTGTCGGTCTTCACTCTATCTGCGGGCGAGAAGGCGTTGCGGCAGTCCGTCGAGGCCTTCCGCAGGCTCATCGAGTGGAACAAGGAGTCACCGGATCTCCTGTCTCGCAGCCGGTCTCTCTACGAAACCCTGCTCAAGCCTGCCGAACCTCTGATCGCCAGGAGCGACCGTCTCCTGATCCTCCCCGACGGCCCCTTGCACACGCTGCTGTGGGCCGCTCTGGCTCGAGGCGTGAAGGGCGGTCGGCCTCAGTACCTCGTCGAATGGAAGCCTCTGCATACTGCGGTCTCGGCCACTGTCTACGCCGAGCTCAGGAAGTCGCGTCGCCAGAACCGTCATCCGCAGTCCTACGAGATGGTCGCGTTCGGAGACCCGAAGTACCCCCGGTTCGTCCGGGATGCGGCGGTTGTCAGGCGCGGCGCCGGGACCGAAGGAGGGGAGGAGGCTCCCGAGGATTTGGAACAAGACCCGAACATTCGTGCGGCCATGCGCGGAGGCTACAAGTTTGAGCCCCTGCCCCGCTCCCGCGAGGAGGTCCAGGCGATCGCCTCGCTCTACGCCCCGAAGTCCGAGGCCTTCCTGGGTGAAGAGGCAACCGAGGAGAAAGCCAAGTCTCTCGGCAAAGGCATTCCGCTTATCCACCTCGCCTGTCACGCCTACGTCAATGAGCGCTTTCCGCTGGACTCGGCACTCGCTCTCACCATCCCAGAGAAACCCAGAGAAGGCCAGGATAACGGCCTGCTTCAGGCCTGGGAGATCTTCGAGGACGTTCACATTGACGCCGACCTCGTCACCCTCTCCGCATGCGAGTCGGGTCTCGGCAAGGAGATGGGCGGCGAGGGCCTAATCGGCTTGACCCGCGCGTTCCAGTATGCGGGTGCGCGCTCGATCCTCGCATCTCTCTGGAAGGTCGAAGACCGGTCCACCGCCGAGCTGATGAAGGGCTTCTACGGCTACCTCAAGTCCGGCAAGACCAAGGACGAGGCGTTGCGGCTTGCCCAGATCGACCTCATTCGTTCTGCCAACTTCGCCCTGCCGGTCCACTGGGCCGCTTTTCAATTGATCGGGGATTGGAGGTGACAAACACGGCCCCGGTCCTTTGTAAGGAGTCCGAGACCTCAGAGCTCATCGGCAGATCCCGCTTGCACCTCGGCAGAATCGCCGGAAGAGGCCATCTGAAACCGCATTCGGGCAATCGCCGCGGAGTCGGCTTTTCCCAGCCGGTCGAATTCCTCAGCCGCCTGCTGGTAGGAAAGGCGGGCCTCCTCCAGCGAGAACGGCCCTCCTGCACGTGAAAGTGCTTCGAGCGTCAGACCGAGGTGAAACAGAGAGAGGGCGTGGCCTTCGGCGAGATTGTGGCGGGAGCGAATTTTGACGGCGTCGCGCAGGGCGGTGGCGCTCCTTTCGAGATGCGACGCGGCGGACCCCGAGGCGAAGTGAGACAGACGGCGCAACGCGATACCCAGGTTGTGGAGCGTGACACCGCGGGCGATCTCCCGCTCCTCCGTTCGCCAGATGAGAGCCCGCTCGAAGAGCGCGACGGACTCGGCGAGATCCGGGGCCGTTGCGCCGAGGTTGGACAGCGCGGTCGCGAAGTTGTGGAGAACGCGGGCGTGCCAGCCGCTCTCCTCGTGCTCGTCGAAATGCGCGAGGGCGATGGAGAAGGCTTCGCGGGCGCGCCCGAGGTCGGCGGCGGGGCCGGGGCTCCCGAAGAAGACCGCCACGTTGTGGAAGAAGCGCGCTCGCTCTTCCTCTCCGGCAAACGGCAAGTCTTGAATGAACGCCCAGAGGTCCTCAGCGAGCGCACGGGAAGTTTCCGCGTCTTCCCGTTCGCGCAGCTCCTCCTGGAGGCGGAACCAGTCGCGGTAGGCGTTGGCCGGATCGGTCCGGAACGCCGCGCGGAAATGCGCTCGCTTCTGCTCGAGGCCGCTCTCCACGGCCCTCATTTTCATTGAATCGCGCTAACGGCGCTTGCCGGGAGGCGTTACGGTGGGGGTCCAGGTCACGGCCAGGCGGAAGGGGACGTCCTCGCCCTCGTAATAGGTGCCAGGCTTGCGCGTCGGCGTTGGCCGGGCGGAGACGGTCCGGGTGGGCGTCGAGGTCGCCGTCGAGGTCGCGGTTGGAGGGACTCGGGTTTCCGTCGGCGGCACAGGTGTTGCCGTCGGGGGAACGTGCGTTGCGGTCGAGACTGGACGTGTCGCCGTCGCCGTGGGGCGAACCGGCGTGGATGTGGAGCGCGCGGCGGGGGCGGCCTCCTTGACGGCGGCGGTCGCGGGCGGACGCGCGGTTGGCGTCGGGCGAACAGGCGTGGCGGTCGGGGGCACAGCCTCGCGGGGGCGGGGGGTGACAGTCGCCGTGGGGACGGGAGAAGCCTTCTCCTCGTACAGCACGCCGGGCGTACGGTCGTAGCGTGAAGCGGAAGGCGCCGTCACCACGGGCATCGGAGTTATCGTCGAGGCAGGCGCAGCGGCCGGCCTGGCGGGAACGGGAGTCGGAGTCTGTGTGGCGAGCCTGGCGACGGTCACCCGCGTCGTGCGGCAACCCGAGACGGCGAAAAGGACCATCATGGCCGCGAGCGCTCTCTTCATGATGCCCTCGCGCAGCATATACTGTGGTCGGTCTCCCGGGGCGTAGAGTCTGTCTCCGCTTGAGAAGGATCGAGAGAATCCGGCAGACGCTGGCGCTGCGCCTCTGGGCGTTTGCGAAGATCCGGCTGATCTCCTACGTGCGGCCGCGGGTCCTCGACCTGACCGACGACCGCTGCGAGATCGTCGTGCCGCTCTCCCGGCGCACGCGCAATCACCTGCGCTCGATGTACTTCGGCGCGCTCTGCACGGGCGCCGATGCCGCCGCCGCGTTGATCGCCCTGAACGCGTCGCGCAAGACCGGCGGCAGGATTGCCGTCGTCTTCAAGGACATGGGGGCGGAGTTCGTCAAGCGCGCCGAGGACGACGTCCACTTCGTTGTCGATCAGGGCCGCGAAATCCTGGAGCTCGTCGAGAAGGCCGCCGCCTCCGGCGAGCGGGAGAATCTGCCGGTCCGGGTCATCGCGACGGTCCCCACGCTCCTCGGCTCCGAGCCCGTGGCCCGCTTCACCCTGACCCTCTCCGTCAAGCGCCGGTGAGGCAAACTCCCGGCACGGTCATAATCATGGGGAGAAGAGAGGACTGAAATGGTTGCCAAGAGAATTGCGGTGATCGGGGCGGGGAACATGGGGACCGCGCTCCTGCGGGGCATCCTCGCATCGGGGTGGGGAACGAAGGAGAACCTGATCGCCTCGCATCCCAAGCGCGTGAAGGGCGAGGCACTGTCTTCGGAGCTCGGCATCGCCGTCACGGACAGGAATGACGAGGCCGCGCGGCAGGCGCATATCGTCATCCTCGCCGTGAAGCCCCAGATCCTGGAGTCCGTGCTCCAGGAGATCCGGCCCGCTCTGCGCCGGGACGCGCTCCTGATCTCGATCGCGGCGGGCTTTCCGACCTCTCGCATCGAGTCGGCTCTGGCAGGCTCAGTCCCGGTTGTCCGGGCCATGCCGAACGTGGCGGCGGTCGTACGGGCGAGCGCGACCGTCCTCTGCGCGGGCCGGCACGCGGCAGCCGAGCACCTGGCCGACGCGCGCCGCATCTTCGAGTCGATCGGCCTCGTCGTGGAGCTGCCCGAATACCAGCTGGATGCCGTGACTGGCCTGAGCGGATCGGGCCCGATGTATGTCTTCCAGATCATCGAGGGGTTG
>WNFV01003161.1_pt1 | contig 21257 bp, 21 predicted proteins | sample 5400101 | NCBI WGS metagenome assembly WNFV01 (sample SAMN13153361, study PRJNA577476) | soil metagenome | isolation source: 115 cm soil or saprolite under grassland replicate 1 | place: USA:California | collected 2016-06-15 | reverse complement strand
GCCAGCGCCGCGGCGATGAAGGTGGCAGAGGCGGCGACACCGAACCTGCCGTTGCGGAGGGCCTGGTCAGCGACGAACCCGACCAGGAGGGTTGCGACTACGGCCGCCCAGGTCGCGTTCGCCCGGAGCTTGGGGCTGGACCAGGCGGGAAGGGCCGCCTCCGAAACCGGACGCCATGCGGTCCCGTCCCAACGCCAGCGGCCGTCCGGCGAAAGCTGACCCAGGTGCGTCGGGCTGACGTCGGCCACCAGACATCCAAACGAAGCAAGGCGGCCGAACGGTTACGGCGATTTCAACCGACACGTCAATCCGAGGGTGGCCCGAGGGCGACGGGCCCTCCTCGATTGAGGGATCGCGGTAGTAATCAGCGGTTGGCGTCGAGCAGCGAAAGCAGACCTTCGGGGTACAAACGATCCCCACCCCGGAAATCGACGAGCGGCTTCCACGTCACGGTCAGCGCTCCTCCATCTGCCTCCAATCCAGCGATTTGCTCAACGTGGTAAATCTCTGTGTCGAGCAGATCCGCATCAAACAAGAGGACGATCTCGTGGCCCGGGCCGCCGTCATAGGTGAAGATGTTCTCAAGCGCTCCGAGGGGCCGGATGTTAACCAACTCCGCGCCGATTTCTTCGCGGATCTCACGGCGGATTGCCGTCTCACCGGTCTCACCGAACTCGATCCCGCCACCGAGTGGACGGTAAAAGACCTCGGCCTTCACGGGATCCTCGCCTCTGAACACCAGGATCTGGTCCTCGGATCTGATTACGGCCAGGACGATAGGTCGAATGGCAGCGGGTGGGGCAGCCACAGCGGCGCCATCATCCCATTGAGGCTCTGGCGCGGATCGACTGAAGGTCCGGAGGGGAGGGATGGGCTGATCCAGCCTGGCCGCTAACCACGCGACTGCCGGCGCTCGCGGCATTGACGGAGGGAAATGAGGCGCGAGTGCCGGCACTCGGCGCATTTGGCGGAGGGGGAGGGATTTGAACCCCCGATCGGCTTGCACCGATAACGGTTTTCAAGACCGCCGCCATAAGCCGGACTCGGCCACCCCTCCGAGGGTGTGAGCGATTATCGCGCTCCGATCAGTTCTACCCCGCCCATGTAAGGCTTCAACGCCTCCGGCACGGAGATCATCCCGTCGGCGCGCTGGTACGTCTCCAGGATCGCGTCGATCGTCCGCGGCAGCGCCAGCCCCGAACCGTTGATCGTGTGCGCGAACTTCGGCGCCGCGCCGCGGCCAGGCCGGTAGCGGATGTTGGCCCGCATCGCCTGGAAGTCGTTGAACGTCGAGCACGACGACACCTCGAGGTAGCGGTCGAGGCCGGGAGCCCACGCGTTCAGGTCGTACTTCTTGTACTGCGCGAACCCCATATCGCCGGTGCACATCGCCATCACGTTGTAGTGGAGGCCCAACCGCTGCAGGATGTCCTCCGCATCGCGCGTCAGCGTCTCGAACTCGTCGAGCGACTGCTCCGCGGTCGTGACCTTGACCAGCTCGACCTTCGAGAACTGGTGCAGGCGGATGAAACCGCGCGTGTCCTTCCCCGCGGCGCCGGCCTCCGTCCGCCACGACGGCGCATAGGCCACGTACTTCAGCGGCAGCAGGTCACCGTCGAGGATCTCGTCGCGGTGGTAGTTCGTGACCGGCACCTCGGCGGTGGGAATCAGCCACAGGTCACGCTCCTCGACCTTGAAGGCCTGGTCGGCGAACTTCGGCAAATTTGCGGTGCCGACCATGGAGGCCGAGTTGACGAGCATCGGAGCCCACACCTCCTTGTAGCCGTGCTCAAGCGTGTGGACGTCGAGCATGAACTGCACCAGCGCACGTTCCAGCCGCGCGCCTTCGCCGAGCAGAAACGCGAAACGCGAACCCGTCACGCGCGCCGCGTGCTCGAAGTCCAGGATCCCCAGCGCCTCGCCGAGGTCGAAATGGGTGCGCGGCGCAAACCCGAGGTCGGGCTTGCTCCCCCACTCCCTGGTCACCACGTTGTCGGCCTCGGTCTCGCCGATCGGCACCGACTCGTGAAAAACGTTCGGGACTTGAAGCAACAGGCCGTCGAGCTCGCGCTTGACCGCGTCCGCGACCGCCAGCTCGCTCTTCGCCGTGCCGGCCATCTGGCGCAGCCGCTCCTTCATGGTCTCGTCGCGCGACTTCGCGAACTCCCTGGACAGCTTGTTCTGCTCGGCCTTGATCGTCTCCGCCTTGCTCAGGTGCCCGCGCCAGACCCCGTCCAGGCGCAGTATCTCGTCGACCGGGGCGGGCTCGCCTTTCAACTCCGCCGCGCGCCGCACCTGATCCGCGTTCCTGCGGATGAACTCCAGCGCGAGCACCGCTAGGACTCCGACTTCATGACCGGGAAAAGGATCACGTCGCGGATCGACGGCTGGTCCGTCAGGAGCATGACCAGGCGGTCGATCCCCACGCCCAAGCCCCCGCACGGCGGGAGGCCGTACTCGACGGCGCGCAGGAAGTCGTCGTCCATGGGGTGCGCCTCGATGTTCCCGGCGGCGCGCATGGCGGCCTGGGCCTCGAAACGGGCGCGCTGGTCGATCGGGTCGGTGAGCTCGGTGAACGCGTTCGCGTACTCGCGGCCGAGGACGATGAGCTCGAATCGCTCCACAAACCGCGGATCGTCCTCGCGCGGCCGCGCCAGCGGCGAGATCTCGACCGGGTAGTCGAGCACGAACGTGGGCTGCCGCAACCGCGGTTCGACATGCTCCTCGAACAGGTCGTTGAGCTCTTCGCCGACGGCGTGCCGCCCGGTGTGCTCGAGCACCAGGTCGGCCATCCGCTCCCGGCGATATGGCGGCGTGAGGTCGACCGACTCGCCCTGGTAGGAGGTCTGCAGGGGACGGCCGGCGGCCATCGCCGCCACCACCATCAGGTCCTCCACGAGCTGCATCACGTCCTCGTAGTCCGCGTACGCCTGGTACGACTCGAGGAGCGTGAACTCCGGGTTGTGGCGCGGCGACAGACCCTCGTTGCGAAACACGCGACCGATCTCATAGACGCGCTCAAAGCCGCCGACCAGCAGCCGTTTCAGGTGCAGCTCGAGCGCGATGCGCAGAAAGAGGTCGCGGTCCAGCGAGTTGTGATGCGTCAGAAAGGGTCGCGCGTGGCCTCCCCCTGGAATCTCCTGGAGCACGGGCGTCTCGACGTCGATGAATCCGCGCTCCTCCAGCAGGCCCCGAATCGCGGTGATGATCTTCGTGCGCGCCCGAAAGACCTCGCGGACCTCGGGGTTGGCGATGAGGTCGACGTAGCGCTGGCGGTACCGAATCTCAACGTCCTTCAATCCGTGCCACTTCTCGGGCATCGGCCTCAGGGATTTGGTCAGCAGCTGGAACGACTGGACCTCGACGGTGATCTCGCCTCGCTTGGTCCGAAAGATCGGCCCGATGACCCCGATGATGTCGCCGAGGTCGAGGTCAGCGAAACGAGCGAACTCCTCATCCCCGAGGATCGCCCGGTTCGCCATCAGCTGGATCCGGCCCTTGCCGTCCTGCAGGTCGGCGAAGACAAGGCCTCCCTGCTGCCTCTTCACCATGAGCCGGCCGGCGACCGCGACCGGCAGCGTCCGCTCTTCGTCTCCGATCAGCTCCTTGGCGGCGACGGTGCTGTGGGTTGGCTTGAACCCTCGCGAATAGGGGTCGATGCCAGACGCGCGCAGGCGTTCGACCTTTTCGCGCCGGTCGTGCAGGAAATCCTCCGCCACGATCGGACAAGGGTAACTAGAGCGCTAGTTCCTGCTCCTCAGCCGCGGGGAATGAGTTCACGTCGGCGCCGCCGGCGGCCCGGTGGTTGCCGAGCGCCTCTTCGATCAGGGCGTCGACGTCGGTGTCCGAGTGCACCGGGTCGTGGTGGAAGAACGCGAGCTCCTTCACTCCGGCCTGCTCGGCCAGCGACAGGGATTCCTCGTAGGTCGAGTGTCCGAATCCCGCGTGGGTCTTGTACTCCTCGGTGCTGTACTGCGCGTCGTGGACGAGGAGGTCCGAGTCGCGGCACCAGTTGGCGAGGTCCTTGAGCGTGCCGTTGGTCCCGTTCGCGAAGAGCGCGATCTCGTTGTCCGTCGCGAAAGTGAAACGTGACGTGCCTTCGTCGATGCGATAACCGAACGTCGGGATCGGGTGCATCAAGAGGTGCGGCGTGATCCGCAACGCCCCGACCTCGAAGGTCTCACCCGGGTTCCGTTCGATGAACTCCATCTCCGCCGGCATGTGGCTCAACCGGACCGGGAAGTACGCAGGGTCGGTCTGGTCGGCGAAAGCCGCCTGCAGCGACTTGGCCGAGCCGGCGGGTCCGACGATCGTGAGGTGCGTGCCCGGCACAAACGCCGGAAGAAAGAACGGAAAGCCCTGGATGTGGTCGAGGTGGGTGTGCGTGATCAAGAGATGCGCCTGGAGAGGTTCGGTCGGGCTGAACGTATTCCCGAGCTCGGCGATCCCGGAGCCCGAGTCGATGATCAGGAGGTTGCTCTCATTGTCGCGGACCTCGATGCACGTCGTGTTGCCACCGTAGCGCAGCGTTCGGCGTCCTGGGGTCGGTCGCGTGCCGCGCGTGCCCCAGAACTTGACCCTCATTGCGGCGGTGCGTAGATCTGCTTCGTCACGAAGACGTCGAGCAGGTCGCTGTCGAGCTTGCCCTGCTTCGCCTCGTCGTGCAGGATGTCGAGCGCCACCGTCGGTGGGACCGCCCTTTTGTACGGCCGGTCCTGCGCAGTCAGTGCGTCGTAGATGTCCGAGATCGTCATCATGCGCGCCTGCAGAGGAATCTGGTCGCCGGTCAGGCCGCGAGGGTAACCCGAGCCGTCGAGCTTCTCATGGTGTCCGTAGGCGATCTCGGGGATGCCCTTCATGATCGGCGTCCACGGGATCTTGGTCAGGAAGTGAAAGCTGTGCGTGACGTGTGACTCCATCTCCAGGCGCTCCTGGGGGTCGAGCGTGCCTTTGCGAATGCTCAGGAACCGAAACTCCTGGGGCTCGAGCATCGGATGCGAGCTTCCCGACATGTCGACGTATGTCTGCTGGGCCAGGAACTCGATCATCGAGGCCTTGTCCTCGGGCAAGACGGTCGGCTCGTTCGCTGCGGCGATGCTATTCACCCACTCTTCGAGCTGCTCCAGCTCTTCCTGCAGGCGACGGTCGATCTCCTCGAGGACGGCGCCGTTCTTGCCCGCACGCAAAGCCTCGAGCTTGTCGGTCGCGTACTTGACCTGGACCGAGCGCTCGATGAACTCGAATCGGGCCTGGATCACCTCGAGCTGGCCGGGAATCAGCTTTTTGGCCTTGACCAGGATGTGCTCGCGGACGCCGACCTTGCCAAAGTCGTGGAGCAGGCAGGCGTAGCGAAGCTCTTTGAACTGGTCGTCGGTCAGGAAGACGTCGCGGTACCTGCCTGTCTCGATCTGGGTGACCGCGTGGGCCAGCCTCGTCGTCAGGCCCTCCACACGGCCCGAGTGACCGGCGGTGCTCGGGTCTCGTTGCTCGATCGCGGTGACGCTGGCCTGGACGAAGCCGTCGAACAGCGCCTGGATCGACTCGAGCAATGTCTTGTTGTCGAGCGCGACCGCGGCCTGGCTCGCGATCGACTCGATCATCTCGACGTCGTCGGCCCGGAAGCTGATCACCTCGCTGTCCACGTTCTCCTTCGTCAGTCGCGTCTCGAACTCACGCTTGGCGTTGATGAGCTGGACCGCTCCGACGACGTCGTGCTTGTAGTCGCGCATGGGCACCGTGAGCATCGACTTCGTCCGGTAGCCGAACTGCGCGTCAAAGCTCTTGCCGCCGGCCGGTTTGCCCGGCGGCGGGTTGTAGGCGTCCTCGTAGATCTGGCTCTTGCCGGTCGACACGGTGTAGCCGACGACCGTCCTCTCGTCGACCGGAACCTTGAAGGCCGAGTACGTGCTCTTGTCGATCGAGTGGTTCTGGCTCGAGGCCAGGAAAAGCTTGGGAGCTCCGTCCTCCACCATGCGCAACCACAGGCTGGCCCCGTCCGCGTGGGTGAGCTCCCGCATCGTCGTGAGGATGAAAGACTGCAAGCGGTCGATGTCCCTTTCGGCTGAGAGGGCGATGCCGATCCGGTTCAGCTCGCGGAACTGGCGCAGACGGCGGTGCGCCTCGCTCTCGAGGTAGGCGACCTGCAGTTTGAGCTCGATGTTCTGCGTGGCCACCCGCACGAGCTCCTTCACCATCGCGGCGGGCGCGTTCGCCGGCACCTCGATGGCGATCGGCTTGAGGTCGTCCGGGACCTCCTGGCCGGGAGCGAGCAGGACCAGCGCAGGCTCCTCGATCAGTGCGGGATCGTCGAGCCGCTCGGTCTCCAGACCGGCCTCGTCCAGGCCGGCGATCTTGCCTCCGTCCATGACGTACAGGTGGAACCTCGGTGCTGTCTTCATCAGCGCGCTACGTTCTAGCACCCCCATCTGCGTTTTGGACGTAGATAAGCCGTAAACCCTCGAGGGTCAAAAGCGGGTCGGTGGTTTCGATGACATTGGTCAGCTCGGCGACCAGCGAAGCCTGGCCGCCAGTCGCGATCACTCTGGCTTTGCCACCCAGCTCGTCGACCATCCGTTTGACCATGCCCTCCACCTGTGCGACAAAGCCCCAGATCAGCCCGGACTGGATGGAGTTGATGGTGTTGCGGCCGATCACGGAGTCCGGCGCCACCGGCTCGACCCGACGGAGCATGGCGGTCTGGGAGACGAGGGCATCGAGCGAGATCTCGATGCCGGGCGCGATCGCTCCGCCCAGGTAGTCGCCGTCAGCGCTGATCGCGTCGTAGGTGACCGCGGTGCCGAAGTCGATGACCACGATCGGGCCGCCGTACTTCGAGAAAGCGGCCAGGGCGTTGGCAATTCGGTCCGCGCCGACATCCCTGGGGTTTTCATAGCGGATGCGCACGCTCGTCTTCACCCCGGGCCCCACCATCACCGGCTCGCACTTCAGGTAGCGCCGGGAGGCCTCGACGAGGGCCGCATTCAAGGTCGGCACCACGCTGCAGATGACGACGCCGCTCACCACGCCCAGCTCGAGTCCGCGAAGCGAAAACAGCTCCTTGAGCTCGGCGGCGATCTCATCCGCCGTGCGCTCGCGGTGCGACGTCACCCGCCAGTCGGCGGCCAGGCGTTCGCCGTCGAAGAGGGCGATGGTCACGTTGGTGTTGCCGACGTCGATCGCGAGCAGCACGGGCCGAACTCTAACCTCTCAGGGCCGCGGCTTCCCGCCGCAACGCACGAACGCGCGCGGCGACCCGGCGCGGGTTGGGAGCGCCCTCCAGGTCGCGCTTGGTGAGTGAGGTCTTCGCGTCCCACGGAGCGGCGAAGCGGCCGTCGCGCACGTCGTTCGCCACCTTCTCGTGCGCCCGGCGGAAGGGCGTGCCCAAGCGCACCAGCTCCTCCGCGGCGTCGGTGGCGAGGATCGAAGGGTCGGCGGCGGCGGCGGCAAGACGGTCCCGGTCGAACTCAAGATGCCTGACCAGGAGGGTTGCGGCGGCGAGTGACTCGAGCGCGTTCTCGACCGTGGCGAAGAGCGCCGGCTTGTCCTCCTGGAGGTCGCGGTCATAACTGAGCGGGAGGCCCTTCAAAACCGTCGCCAGCGCGACGAAGCCGCCCAGCGACCTACCGGCCCGGCCGCGGAGCAGCTCGGCAATGTCGGGGTTCTTCTTCTGCGGCATGAGGCTCGAGCCGGTCGAGACCTCATCCGCCAGCTTCACGAAGCCGAACTCCGAGCTCGCCCACAGCACGATGTCCTCACCCAGGCGGCTGAGGTGGATGGCCGTCGACACGCATGCATAGGCGAGGTCGAGGGCGAAGTCGCGGTCCGACACCGCGTCCATGCTGTTCTTGGTCAGGGCGTTGAACCCGAGCTCCCGCGCCACGGCTCGCGTGGCTAGCGGAAGTGTGGAGCCTGCCAGCGCGCCCGACCCGAGCGGCATCTGGCCCGCCGAGTCCCAAGCGCTTTCGAAGCGACGCGCGTCGCGCAGGAGCGGTTCGGCGTGCGCAAGCAGGTGGTGGCCGACCGTGACCGGCTGGGCACGCTGTAGATGCGTGTAGCCGGGCATCGGCCACGCCGCATGCGCGGCCGCCTTGACGGCGAGCATGTCCACCAGGGTCGCCAGCGACTCGATGGCCTCGCGCGCGGCATCGCGGCAGTAAAGCCGCAAGTCAAGGGCCACCTGGTCGTTGCGCGAGCGCCCGGCGTGCAGCGCGGCGCCCGCGGGCGTGATCTCGGTCAGCCTGCGCTCGATGGCCGTGTGAATGTCTTCGTCGGCGGGAAGGAACTTGAAGTCGCCGGCGTCAAGCTCGCGTCTGATGCGGCGCAGGCCGCGCTCGATCGCGGAAAGCTGGGCCGGGGAGAGCAGGCCCGCCGCCTTGAGCCCACGTGCATGGGCGACGCTGCCCTCGATGTCATACGGGTACAGCTCGTAGTCGACCTCGAGCGACGAAGCGAATCGCTCGAGCTCGGGCAGCATCTGCCGGCTGAAGCGCCCGCTCCACAACTTCTTGCCCGTCGCCTTCGCGGCTATGGCGCGAGCCTTTTGACATCGCCCAGGAGGGCGCTCAGGTCGCGCTCCTGCAGCCGGCCCTGGACCCGCGCCGAGGTGCGGATCCCCATCCCCCACAGCTTGATGAAGCCGGCGGCCGCCGACTGGTCGAACTGGTCGCCCTTGCCGTAAGTGGCGAGCGAAAGCTGATACAGCTGGTGCGGTCCCTTGCGACCGACGACGTGCGACGAACCTTTGTAGAGCTTCAGGCGCACGTCGCCGGTGACATGTCGCTGCGTCTCGACCACGAACGCGTACAGGGCGTCGCGCAGAGGCGAGAACCACAGGCCGTCGTAGACCATCTGCGCCCACTGCTGGGCGACGAGGTCCTTGAACCGGGCGACCTCCTTGGGAAGCGTGATGTCCTCGAGCGCCTGATGGGCCTGGAGGAGGAGCACCGCCGCGGGGGCCTCGTAGATCTCGCGCGACTTGATCCCGACCAGGCGATTCTCCAGGTGGTCGATGCGGCCGACGCCGTTCTCGCCCCCGAGCTTGTTCAGCGTGGTCACGATGTCGAGGGCTGAAAAGGGCTTGCCGTCGAGGGCGACCGGGATTCCCTCTTTGAAGCCGACCTCGATGTAGGTCGGGTCGTCTGGACACTGCCTCGGGTCGCGCGTCCACGCGTAAACGTCCTTGGGCGGCTCGGCCCACGGGTCCTCCAGCACGCCCGCTTCAATCGAGCGACCCCAGAGGTTCTCGTCGGTCGAGTACGGCGAGCGCGTCGTGGCGGGGACCTCGATGTCGTGCTTCGCCGCGTACTCCAGCTCGTCGTCGCGGTTCATGTTCCACTCGCGAACCGGGGCGACGACCTGCAGGTCGGGCGCGAGCGCTGCCGTCGTGACGTCGAACCGCACCTGGTCGTTGCCTTTTCCCGTGCATCCGTGCGCCACGGCCTGGGCGCCTTCGCGCCGGGCGACCTCGACCATCATCGCCGCGATCAGCGGCCGGCCCAGCGCCGTCGCCAGGGGGTACTCCTTCTCGTACACGGCGCCCGCCTGCAGCGACGGCCAGACGAAAAGCTGGATGAAGGGCGGCCTGCCGTCGGCGACGTACGCCGCCGACGCGCCGATCTTCAGCGCCCTGGCCTGGATCGCGTCCAGGTCCTTCTTCTCACCAAGGTCGACTGTGAACGCGATCACGTCCCAGCCCTGGTCCTTGAGCCAGCGGATGGCGACCGAGGTGTCGAGCCCGCCCGAGTAGGCGAGCACAACCTTTTTAGCCGCCATTGGCGAGCAGGTCTTTGAGGGCGCGGCCGGCGCTGCGCTTGCGCAGCACGGCGATGATGGTGTCGTCGCCGGCCACTGTGCCGGCGATGCCTGGCAGGGCCGCCTCGTCGATGCGCCGTGCAATGAGGTTGGCGGTTCCGGGCGAGGTCTTGATGACCGCCATGGGGTCGACGAACTCCACGGACAGGACGAGCTCGCGGACGAGGCCGGCCGAGCTGCGGTACCCGCTCCCCGAACGCACGAGGCCGAGCTCCTGGATGTCGCGCGAGATGGTCGCCTGCGTCGCACGCATGCCGCGGCGCGCTAACGCGGCCGCGATCTCGTGCTGCGTGTGCACGGAGCCGCGGTTGACCAGGTCGAGGATCGCGTGGTGCCGTTCGGCCTTGGTGGCGGTCATCCGGCGACCTTGCGCATGACCGCGTGCGCGCGGTCGAGCTCGCCGGCGGTGATGATCAGAGGGGGGACTAGCCGGATGGAGTGATCGTCGACGGCGTTCACGATCAGTCCGGCCTCCAGGCAGGCCTGCTGGAAGGGCTTGGCCTTCGGTTCCTCGAACTCGAACGCCTGCATCAGGCCGACACCGCGCACGTCCCTCGCGCCCAGGTCCTGCAGCGAGGCGCGCAGGTGATCGCCCATCTCCGCGGCGTGCCCGACGAGGCCATCGCGCTCGATCACGTGCAGGACCGTGGCGGCCACTGCGCAGGCGAGCGGGTTGCCTCCGAACGTCGAGCCGTGGTCGCCGGGCTGGAAGACGTCCGCGCGCTGGTTGGCGAGACAGGCCCCGATGGGCACGCCTCCGCCCAGACCCTTGGCCAGCGTCATCACGTCGGGGGTGATGCCCGCGTGCTGGTGCGCGAACCAACGGCCGGTGCGGCCGAGACCGGTCTGCACCTCGTCGAGGATGAGGAGCAGGTTTTTCTTGTCGCACCAGTCGCGGACCTGCTTGAGGAAGCCGGTCGCCGACGGGATGATGCCGATCTCGCCCAACATGGGCTCGAGCATCACGGCGACTGTCTTACTGGTGGTCGCGGCCTCGATCGCCTCGGCGTCGTTGAACGGTACGTGGACGAAGCCTTCGGGGAGCGGTTTGAAGGGATCGGAGTACTTGGCCTGGCCGCCCGCCGTGACCGCGGCCAGCGTGCGGCCGTGGAAGGAACCGGTGGTGGTGATGATCTCGAACGCGCCGTCGCGGTTCTTCGCACCCCACTTACGCGCGAGCTTGATCGCCGACTCGTTGGCCTCGGCGCCCGAGTTGCAGAAGAAGACGCGCGAGGGAAACGACAGCTCGACAAGGCGCCGCGCCAGCTCGACCTGGGGCTGCGTGAAGTAGAGGTTGGAAGTGTGGATGAGCGCGGCCGACTGCTTGCTGATCGCCGCCACGACGTCCGGGTGCGCGTGGCCGAGCAGGTTGACCGCGATCCCGGCCACCAGGTCGAGGTACTCGCGCCCGCCCTCGTCGTAGACCAGGCACCCGCGGCCGCGGACGAAGGTGACCGGTAGGCGCCGGCCGGTCTGCATGAGGTAGCGCTCCGCCAGCTCGGGCGTGCTCACGACCTGCATGTCACGGCGTGACCATGGTCCCGATGCCGGCTTCCGTGAACAGCTCCAGCAGCAGTGCGTGCTTGGTCCGCCCGTCGACGATGTGCGCGAGCGGCACACCGTCCAGCGCGCGAAGGCACGCTTCGAGCTTGGGGATCATGCCGCCGGTGACCTCGCCCTTCTTGATGCGCTGACGCGCGTCCTCCCTGGAGAGCACCGCGACCACCTCGCCGTCCACACCCTGCACGCCCGGGACGTCGGTGAGCAGGATCACCTTGGCGGCTTTTAGCGCGACCGCGATCTCCGCCGCGACCGTGTCCGCGTTGATGTTGTACGCGTGCCCGTCGTAACCCAGGCCGATCGAGGCGATGACCGGGATGTAGCCGCGCGCGAGCAGCGCCGTGATCGGTTCCTTGTTCACCTGCGTCACGCGCCCGACGAAGCCCATCGCCTCGTCAAGCGGCTCGGCGATGATCGTCGGCCCGTCCTCGCCGCTCATGCCGACGGCCTGGCCGCCGAGCCGGTGGATCGCGGCGACGAGGTCGGGGCTGACCTTCCCGGTCAGCACCATCTTCACGACCTCCATCGTCTTGTCGTCCGTGATCCGCAGGCCGTTCTTGAACTCGGACTTCAAACCCAGCCGCTCGCTCATGGCGGTGATCTCTGGCCCGCCGCCGTGGACGAGCACCGGCTGCATGCCCACGTAGCGCAGCAGCACGACATCCAGCAGCGTCTCGTCGCGAGCGTGCTCGATGGCGTTGCCGCCGACCTTGATGACGACGATCTGGCCGTGGAATCGCTTGATGTACGGCAGAGCTTCGACGAGGACCTTGGCGCGTTCGGAAACGGTGAGCGTCATGTCGTGTACTCCGCGTTGATTCGCACGTATTCCTCCGAAAGGTCGCAGCCCCAGGCCTCCGCGCTTCCCTCGGCGAGCCCGAGTGAGGCCACGATCTCAATCTCCGGCTGTTCGAACGCGCGCCGGACGGCCGCGAGGTCGACGTCGACACCCGAGCCGCGCTCGAAAACGACAAGCCCGCCGACCGACAGGTGCAGGCGGTCGAGCGCAAGCTCGGCGCCACTGTAGCCGAGCGCGCACACGATGCGGCCCCAGTTCGGATCTCCCCCATGCACCGCGGTCTTGACCAGGCTCGACGAAGCCACCGCCCGGGCCGCGGTCCGCGCCTCTGCGTTCGAGGCCGCATCGAGGACCTTGACCGTGATCAGCTTGGTCGCGCCTTCACCGTCACGCGCGATCGCTCGCGACAGCTCCTGCGCGACCTGGGTCAGCGCGGTCTCCAGCTGCGTGGCCGCCGCGCTCCCGGCCCGTATCGGCTCGTTGCCCGCGGCGCCGTTGGCAAGGATCAGGAAGCTGTCGTTGGTCGAGCTGTCGCCGTCGATCGAAACGAGGTTGAAGCTGCGGTCGGCGACCGGCTTCACCAGCCTGGCCATCAGCCCGGTTTCGACCGCGGCGTCGGTGGTGATGTACGCGAGCATGGTCGCCATGTTGGGGTGGATCATCCCCGAGCCTTTGCACATGCCCCCCACCCGCACGATGACGCCGTCCACGTCGACCTCGACCCTGGCCGTCTTGGGCACGGTGTCGGTGGTCATGATTGCGCGCGCTGCCGCCTCCCCCGCGTCGGCGCTCAGCGACTCGCAGGCCTGGGCGATCCCCGATTTGACGGCGGCCATCGGCAAGTAGCGACCGATGACGCCGGTGGAGCTGACCAGCACCTGGTCGGGGTCGAGGTCGAGCCTGTCCGCCGAGAGCTTCGCCATCAACAGCGCGTCACGGAAACCCTGCGCCCCGGTGCATGCGTTGGCGTTGCCCGAGTTGATGGTCAACGCCTGGACACGGTTGCGCTGCAGATGCAGCTGGTCGATGACCACCGGCGCTGACTTGACCTTGTTGGTGGTGAACACGCCGCCGGTGTCGCACTGATATGCGGAGTGGACGACGCACAGGTCGTCTCTCTGGTCGCTTGCGATGGCCGAGGCGCCGGTGGTGAAGGCCTTGATGCCGCACGCCGCGGTGCCGGCCCGGAATCCTCGGGCGAAGGTCACGGCCACTGCACGGTCCCCACGAGCCCGGTCGTGCGATCGAAGCCGAAGGCGATGTTGAAGCATTCGACTCCCTGGCCCGAGGCGCCCTTCATCAGGTTGTCGAGGGCGGCGGTCACCACCGCCTTTCTCCCCTGCGCCGAGACGTTGACCAGGCACAGGTTGGAATGCGTCGCGAGCTTGGTGGGCGGCGTCCTGCCGACGACGCGAGTGAAGGGCTGGCCGGCGTAGAACTCCCGGTACGCGTCCTGGAGCTCGGCGAGCGACCCCTTCAGGTCGAAGTAACAGGTCGCGAGGATCCCGCGGACCATCGGCACGAGGTGGGGCACGAAGGTCACCTGAACGCCGCCGCCGTTCCCCAGGCCCCCCAGCTCCTGCTCCACCTCCGGCAGGTGGCGATGCCCCTCGATCCCATACGCGCCCACCGACTCGTCGACCTCGCTGAAGTGAGTGCCCAGCCCGACGGACCGTCCCGCGCCGCTCACCCCCGACTTGGCGTCGACGACGATGTCTGACCCGACCAGGCCGGCGGACACGGCCGGGGCCAGGGCGAGGATCGACGCGGTCGAGTAGCAGCCGGGCACCGCCACCAGCTCCGCATCCTTGAGCTCCGCCTCGTGAAGCTCGGGCAGGCCGAGCACCGCCTTCGCGAGAAGCTCGGGTCGCGGGTGCTCCTGCCGGTACCACTTCGGGTACTGCGCCGCGTCGCGCAGCCGGAAGTCGGCACTCATGTCGATGACCCGGACGCCCGCCTCCAGCCAGTCCTGCATCTTGGCGGCGCCGACGTTGTGCGGTAGACAGCTGAAGATCACGTCAAGGCCGTCGGGCGCCGGCTCGGCCACGAACGAGCCCTTGACCTCGAGCAGCGGGAAGACCTCGGAGTACGGCTTACCCGCGTACGAGCGAGATGTCAGCTGGGCGAGCTCGACCGCCGGATGCCGGGCGAGGATGTACACGGCGGTCATCCCTGCGTAACCATTGGCGCCTGCGACGGCAGCTTTCAGTTTCTGGGTCACGGGCGCATGAGTATACAGTCAAACTGCATAAACATGCGCAAGCTCAGCCGGCTTCGTTGAAGAAGCACGAGCGGGCGCCGGTGTGGCACGCGGGCCCGGCGGCGTTCACGCGCAGCAGCACCGAGTCGAGGTCGCAGTCGAGGCGAACTTCCAGCACCTCCATCGTGTTGCCGGAAGTCGCGCCCTTCTCCCACAGGCCCCGCTCACGCGACCGAAACCACGCCCGGCCGGTCTCGCGCGTCCTGTCCCACGCCTCCTGGTCCATGTACGCCAGCATCAGGACGTCGCCGTTCTCCGCGTCCTGCACCACCGCCGGGACAAGTCCTTTCGTGAAGTCCGGGCTCACTGCCTCACCTCCAGGCCCATGCCTGCCAGTTCCCTCTTGACGTCGGATATCGAGAGCTCGCCAAAGTGAAAGATCGTCGCGGCCAGCGCCGCATCGGCTCCGCCGGCCGACATCGCCTCGAACATGTGCCTGGCGGACCCTGCTCCACCAGAAGCGATCACCGGCAGTCGCACCGCTTTGCTTACCGCAGCGGTCAGCTCGAGCTCGTAGCCCTCATGCGTTCCGTCGCGGTCCATGGACGTGAGCAGGATCTCGCCTGCCCCCAGCTGCTCTCCGAGCACCGCCCACTCCACGGCGTCGCGGCCGGTGGCCCGCCTGCCGCCGTGGCTGTAGACCTCCCAGCCCGATCCCTGCTCGCGCTTGCGGGCGTCGATCGCGAGCACGACGCACTGGGAACCGAAGATCTCGGCGCACCGTGGTATCAGGGTTGGATCCTGCAGCGCGGCGGTGTTGACGGAGACCTTGTCCGCGCCGTGGGTCAGCAGCTCGCCCATGTCCTCCACGCTGCGCACGCCGCCCCCAACGGCGAGTGGGATGAACACCTGCTCCGCCGTCCTGGCGACGGCATCGAGGAGGATCCGGCGCGCGTCAGAGGACGCGGTGATGTCGAGAAACACGATCTCATCAGCGCCCTCGCGGTCGTAGGCGGCGGCGAGCTCGGCCGGGTCGCCCGCATCGCGCAGGTCCTGGAAGCGCACGCCTTTCACGACCCGGCCTTCGGTCACGTCCAGGCAAGGTATGACCCGCTTGGCCGGCATCAGGCGCACAGGGAGAGGAAGTTGGCGTACAGCCGAAGCCCGTCGGGGCCGCTCTTCTCGGGGTGAAACTGCGTGCCCATCACGTTCCCAGTCGCGGCCGCCGCGGTGAGGGAGTGCTCGGCGCACGCGATCGTGTGAGGTGAGTTCTCCGGCGTGAACGAGTGCACGAAGTAGAAATAGGACCCCTCCGCGATGCCATCCCACAACGGCGACTCCGCGCTCTGCGACAGCCGGCACCACCCGATCACCGGCAGACGGCTGGTGTTCGTTACCTCGACGACCCTGCCGCGGAGCAGGCCGAGGCCCTGGTGGCGGCCGTGCTCCATCGACTCGTCGAACAAAAGCTGGTAGCCGAGGCAGACGCCGAGCACCGGCTTGCCGGCCCCGGCCAGTTCGACGATGCGACGTCCCAGGCCGCGCTCTTCGAGCTTCGCCAGCGCCGGCGCGAAGGCGCCGACACCGGGCAGCACGATGCCGTCGGCGGCCGCAAGCACGTCGGCATCTGCGGTCAGCTGCACCTCGGCGCCGACGTGGACCAGCGCGCGCTCGACGGAGCGAATGTTGCCGACCCCGTAGTCGACGATGGCGATCATCCGAGCAGCCCCTTGGACGACGGCGCACCTTTCGCGCCGGTGACCGCCATCGCCTCGCGCAGGGCCAACCCCAGCGCCTTGAACGTCGACTCCGCGATGTGGTGCCGGTTGCGGCCGCGGATCCCATCCACGTGCACGGTCGCGCCGAGATGTATCGTCAGCGCGCGCCAGAACTCCTCGAGCACCTCTGACTCCACCTCGCCAATCCGGCCTCGGAGGACGACGTTGTAGGAGAGATACGGCCGCCGGCCGAGGTCGAGGACGACCCGGCTGAGCGACTCGTCGAGCGGGGCGTAGGCCGACGCGAACCGCGCGATCCCGGCGCGATCGCCGAGCGCCTGCGACAGCGCCTGCCCGAGGACGATGCCGGCGTCCTCGACGAGGTGATGCGTGTCGACATTCAGGTCGCCGGAGCCGCGCATGGTCAGGTCGAATCCGCCGTAACGCGCGACCTGCTCCAGCATGTGGTCGAGGAACGCAAGCCCCGTGGCGACGCGGATCCGCCCCTTGCCCGCGAGGTCCACCTTCGCGGTCAGCTGCGTCTCCCTGCTTTTGCGGGTCACCGTTGCCGTCCTACTCAAGGCGCACCTCGACAGCATGGGCGTGCGCGTCGAGGCCTTCGAGGTGCGCGAGGCGGACAGTGGCATCGCGAAGCGCTTTCACATCGTCACGCCCGAGGCGGAGCACGCTCGTCCGCTTCAGGAACGTGTGCACACCGAGCGGCGACGCGAAGCGCGCCGCCCCTGACGTGGGAAGCGTGTGATTCGGACCGGCCACGTAGTCACCGAGCGGCACCGTCGCATAGGGACCCACAAACACAGCGCCGGCGTTGCGCACGCGTTCGGCGAGAACCTCGGCCCCGTCCGCGACGATCAACAGGTGCTCCGGCGCGAAGTCGTCGGCGAGCTCGATCGCCTGCTCGATGTCTCGCGCCAACACGACGCAGCAGTTGGCGGCTCGGATGATCTCGGCGCGCTCGAGTCCACGTAAGAGGCTTTCGAGCTCATCCTCCACACGCTCCGCCAAAGCCGACGACTCGGTGAAGAGCACCCCCCACGCGAGCGGGTCGTGCTCCAGCTGCGCGGCAAGGTCCGCGGCCACGAAGTCCGCGCGGGAGCCGGCGTCGGCGACGATGGCGACCTCTGTGGGGCCTGCGATCCCGTCGACCCCAACCGCCCCGAATACCTCCTTCTTCGCGAGGTTGACGTAGATGTTCCCCGGGCCGGCGACCAGATCGACGCGCGGAATCGACTCGGTGCCATAGGCAAACGCCGCCACCGCCTGTGCACCACCCACGCGGTAGACAGCGTCCACTTTCGCGATGTGCGCCGCCGCCAGCATCGCGTCCGGCACCGAACCGTCCCTGCGCGGCGGCGTGGCGAGCACGACCTCACGAACACCGGCGACCCTAGCCGGAATGGCCGTCATCAGCACTGTCGACGGATAGGCCGCGCGACCGCCCGGCGCGTACACGCCGACGCGGTCCAGCGGGCGAGTAACAAGCTCTAACCCCTCCCCCCGTCGGGGGGAGCGAGGGTCGAGCTGCCGCGCATGAAACTCGCGAATGCGATTGGCGGCGAACTCGAGAGCCTCCGGCTCACCCGGGCCAAGCCGGCGAAAGGCGGCATGGAGCTCGGCGGTCGGGACAGCGAAGGATTCGCCGTCCGCCGGCGACCAGCCATCGAAGCGCTGCCCCAACTCGCGCAACGCCTTGTCGCCTTCGGCGAGAACTTGAGCGCAGATCTCCACCACCGCCGCGCGTTCCGTCGCGAACCTCGAGAGGTCGAATCGCCGCCCAGCAAAGGCGCGCCACGCCGCCGCGTCGAATCTCCTAACCGCCACGGCCGGCCGCCTCCCGCAGCCTCGAGACGATCGACTGCAGCGCAGCGGTGCGCGTCTTCAAGCTCGCCTGGTTCGCGATGAGCCGGGCGGTCGAGCTGCCCAACACCGCGGCCACCCGAAGACCGTTCTCGCGAAGGGTGCGGCCGGTCGCCGTGAGGTCGACGATCCCGTCGACGAGACCGACCTGCGGCGCCAGCTCCACCGACCCGTGGAGCTGCACGACCTCGACCGCCTGGCCTCGCGACTCGAACCACGCGGCGGTTGTCAGCGGGTACTTCGTCGCCACGCGAATGAGTGGCGGCCACGTCTGTGGCCCATTGAGGCTCGATTCGCTCGGCACCGCCAGGACCAGCCGGCAACCGCCGAAGCGGAGATCGACGAGCTCGTAGTGGTTGCCGGGCGTCTCCCAGAGGATGTCCTTGCCCACGATCCCGAGGTCTGCGGCGCCGTGGTCGACGTACGCCGGGACGTCCGCGGGGCGCACGAGGATGACCCGGACCTGCTCGCGGTCGACCAGCAGCTGCCGGCCCAGCTCATCGGCGCTGATGCTGGCCAGCCCCGCGCGCGCCAGCAGCTCGCGCGCCCCATCCAGGAGCACGCCGGTCGGGATGGCGATCGAAACCCTGTCTTCCAGCATTTAGGCGATTCCCCCGGCGAGCCGGGCGGCGACCTGCTCAGGCGGCAGGCGGCGCGCTCGCCGGCCGCGCACGGACCACGTCACCGCGGATTCGTCGGCGCAGTGGACCAGGTTCGCAGCCCCGACGGCCTGCCACCATGACCTGGCCGCGTCCGCGCTCCTGGACTCGGTGTCGACCACGGCCCGCATGCCGAACAGCCGAAGCGTCGAGCCGACCCGCAGCGCGGTGCGAAGACCGGCCTGCCCGCGCCACGCCACGGCGGCGTCCACGCGTGGCAGGGCCGGCGGACGCGGGCTGCGCGTGAGCATCTCCGAGACCAGGTCGAGCTGGACGACGAAGCCGGTGGCCGGCGCGGAGCGACCGAAGCGAGCGAGCAGGCTGTCGTACCTCCCGCCCTGCGCGATCGGCCGGCCAAAGTCGGGACCGTAGCCCTCGAAGATCACGCCCGTGTAGTAGTCGAAGTCGCGGAGGGCGCCGAGGTCGAGGTGCACGACCTCGGCGATCCCGTGGTCGGTCAGCAGCGCGTGCACCGACCGCAGCTCGGCGAGCGCACGCTCGGAGCGCTCGTTGCGCACCAGGCCGGCCGCCGCATCCAGGATCTCGACTCCACCACGAAGCGCTGGGAATCGGAGCAATAGCTCGTGCTCGGCCGAGCGCAACGGCGTGTCCTCCAGCAGCGACTCGAGGCCGACGAAGTCGCGCGCTGCCAGCGCCGCGCGCACCGCCGCCTTGACGTCGTCCGGGAGTCGGACAGCGTCCATGATCCCGTGGAAGAACTCCGCGTGGCCGACGTCGATCTGGTAGCGGCGGATCCCGGTCGCCTCCATGCAGCGCGCTGCGAGCGCGATCACCTCTGCGTCCGCGACTGGACCGGAGGCCCCGATCAGCTCGGCGCCGACCTGGTAGGTCTCACGCCGGTGCTGGAACCGGCCCTCGTCCATCGAGACGACCGGCCCGGCGTAGCAGAGGCGCAGCGGCAGGGCGGCCGCGCGCAGCTTGCCGGCCACCAGGCGCGCGACCGGCACCGTGCGCTCGCCCACCAGGGCGACGACGTCGCCCCGGCCGTCCGTGAATTTGAACAGACGCCGGCGCGCCTCCACGCCGAGCCCCAGGTCGAGCACGTCCATGTTCTCGACGAGCGGCGTGATGACGTGTCGATAGCCCCACCGGCGCATCTCGCCGAGAAGCGACTCTTGTGCCTCGCGGAGGATCTCCGCCTCGAGCGGAAGCAGGTCCCTGAATCCGGGGACGCCGCCGAGACCCATGAGGGCGTCCGCGGAGCGGGCGCCGGGGCGGCGTGGTGTCACCGCAGGCTCAGCCTGGGTGAAGGGACCTCCGGGCCTTGGCCACCTGAGATCCCCGCGAAATCGGAGCCTTCGGCGTGACTTCGCGGGGGCCCCTCACACCGTCAGCCTTCCTCTTCATCCTCGTCCTCTGCCTCGCCGTCCGCCTCGTCCGAGAAGTCAATCGTCTCGCCCTCGTCCTCGACCGCGTGCATACCTTCTTCCATGTCGTCGCTGGCCGGCGCCTCGACCAGGGTCTCTTCCTCTTCCTCGTCCTCGGTGAACGCCTCGACCTCGCGCGTGAGCAGGCTCTCCTTTGTGTAAGGCCGGAACTCGACCTCCCGCTTGCGCCGCATCGGGAAGCTGGGCTTGCCGGCGAAACGAGGGTCCTGGTGTGTCTCGCGCACGATCAGCTTGACGTTGCCGTTGTCGACGGAAGTCACGCCCGCCTGGTAGCGGTTACCCCCGCGCATGAACTTGATGAGCCGGCGGGCGAGCTTGGCTTCCAGGAGGCCGAGCTTCACACCGCGCGAAGTCTCGGCAAGAATTCCGTCGCCCTCGATCTTCAGCTCGGCGACATCACCGGGCGCGACCTTGGTGGAGATGTCAGCGCTCGACGGCGCCTCCACGGTCGTGATCACGGTCTTCCCCATCTCTTCGACGAACAGGTTGAGGTCGACCCTGACGCCTCCGACCTTCAACCCTTCCTTCTGGTGCAGGAGCGCGTTGATGCGGGCGGCGTTCTTCTTCGCGATCGAGTTCATCGGGTTGAGCTTGAGCGCGGCCTCATAGGCCGCCTTCGCATCCTTGAGCTTGCCGAGCTCCGACAAGGCCTTGCCCAGCCGGTTCTGCGTCTCCTCGTCGGCGCCGAAGCTGTCGATGATGAAGCGGTTCAGTTTGACGGCCTCGTCCCACTTGCCATGGATGGCAAGCTGGACCGCGTCCTCGGCGTACTGGGACCGGGGCTTGAGGTGTTCGCTGGTTTCCGTCTTCAACAGGCGCGCTCCTATGGCCGGCTTAGGCAGGGGAATGCTGAGTATAAGAGTGTCGCGACTCCGAGGCCGACGCAGATCCCCGGAGCGCCTGGCGCCTGGCCGGATGGGTCGACTACGGGGCCCGCCTTCCTTATTAGAGGCCCTCCGGCCGATCCGGCCATCGGGCACCGACTTGACTTGAAGGCCCCTTCGAGTCGATAGTTTGCCTCGGAGTAGCAGTTCGGCCATCCCATGTGGCCGCACTCGCCGCCGGCGCACTCTCGCCCCGACTCGAGTTGGGAAGAGGGCGGCAAGTGATGGGGGGCGTGAGGTGTGGTTTGCGCATTGGCCTCCCAACAAGCACAAGGGGGAACCATATGGTTCGAGCTAGGGGACTGATAGTCCTCACCGCGGCGACTCTTGTCGCCTTCGC
>WNFV01007291.1_pt1 | contig 21260 bp, 18 predicted proteins | sample 5400101 | NCBI WGS metagenome assembly WNFV01 (sample SAMN13153361, study PRJNA577476) | soil metagenome | isolation source: 115 cm soil or saprolite under grassland replicate 1 | place: USA:California | collected 2016-06-15 | reverse complement strand
CCCTGCCCGCTGGAGCGCGACTGGTGCCACTTTCCGCAGCGACTCAAGCGCCCCGACTTTCAACGCCGCGCGCGCGGCGCACCCTCCGAATGGGAGGACGCCAAGTTCTCGTATGCGGCCCTGGCGCGCTTCCCGCCCGAGTCGCCGATCTGGGGACGAGTCATCCGCGAGCCGTCCAGCAATAAAGCGTACGCCGAGGTCAAGGTTTCGACGATCAGGGGGTTGTGCGATACCGCGCGCTGAAGCGTTACCGCGACGCATTTCGGCAGCTCAAAAAGATCGCCTGGGGCGCCGCGCTCGCCACGCCACTGCCGGATTCGATTGCACTGGTCAAGGGCGACGATACAGCTGATTGATGCTGGCGCCGCAGTACGGCCCACTGCGTAGCTCCTGAGCTAAAGCCATTGGTCGCTCTCAATGTGATCAATCTGTGCCGGAACTGATACTCATTTGGAAAGCATCACATCCCTGCGGATCGATTATCATGTCATCGCATACAATCATCGCTGTCGATGCATCACACACTTTCAACGCAAGCGGCGCCATTCCGGAGCAAACCCGATGTCCACTACACATACTATTGGCCTCGTCACGCGCAACTTCGAGAGTCTGTACCATACTCCGCTGATCCATATGCTGCACGGATACCTGCGCGAGCGCGGCTACCGGCTCCTCGGCATCATGGGCACGCCCGGCGAGATCGCGGCCGCCCGCGTGGCCTTCGATCGTGTCGATGGCTGGCTCGTGATCAACACCACTGTGGGTGTTGAAGATCTACGCGGCGCCGGTAAGCCACTCGTACTGGTCGGCGGCGTCAACCCTGACATCCCCTGCGTCGCGCCCGATAACCATGGAGGTACTGCCGCCGCCATTTCGCATCTGATCGCCCAAGGCCGCACTCGTATCGCCTTTATCACCCATTCCATCAACCCCGATTTTCGTGAGCGCTACGCTGCCTATGGCGCCACCCTTGCCGCCCACGGCATCGCGCTCGACCCCGCGCTGGTGCTGGACACCGAGTCGTATCAGGTGCCTGATACCTACCATGCCGTCCGTCGCATGATCGCCGACGGCCGCCACTTCGACGCGGCGTACTGTGCCAACGATTGGCTGGCGTTCGGGACCATGCAGGCGGTACAGCAGGCCGGCTGGCGCATCCCCGAAGATGTGGCGGTGATCGGCTTCGACGATACGGCCGAGGCGCAGTTCGCCACGCCTCCACTGACGTCGGTCCGCCAGAACCCAGCCGAGCTGGGGCGCGTGGCGATGGAGCTGCTGCTCGACCAGATCGAGCACGGGATCGTGCCGCCACGGCACACGACGGTGCCGACTGGCCTGATCGTCCGCCGGTCGAGCATGGTCGCGCAGCGCGCCGCACCGGAGCCGCGTTATGCGGATGGCTACCGTGGTGAGGACTGGCGAACCCAACTCGCCCGCGACCTGGCCCAGCAGACGATCTTCCCAGTTCCGCTCGCCCTCGACACGCCGGCCGAGCAGGTCTGGCCGGGCGTCGACGCGCTGGTCGTGGCGCTCGCCGCCGTGGTCGACGGGGAGCACGAGCCGCAGGACGTGCCACACGACGTCTGGGAGCGCGCCCACAGCCTCACCGGTGGCGGCGAGGCGCTGACGCAGATCGTCGAGCTGCTCCGCCGCGCTGGCGTGCAGCGGATCGACTGCGCGGACTCGGGTGCGGTGGAGCGCCTGACCCGCTGGCTCATGGCCTGCCAGCGGGATGTTACGCACCAGCAGGTGGTGGCAAACAGCAACCAGGCCGAGCGCGACCGGCAGATCTTCATGAGCGAGACCGTGCTGCTCAGCCAGGTCGGGGGCGCGGGTGCAAGTCCACGGAAGATCGACTGGATGGCCCAATCATATGCAGATTGGGCCGCGCTTGGTTTGTGGCGCGACGGCCGGGGCGCCGCGGGCCGCGTGCTCGATATCAGCAGCGTGTATGTGCGGGAGACGGGCGCGTCGTCGCCAAGTCAGCTCCAGGTCGCCCCGGAGCGTTTCCCGCCGATCGAGCTGCTGTCCGCACCGGTGCGCGACTCGCTGGACTACCTGATCAAACTCACCCCCTTGGCGAGCAGTGGCCGGCAGCGGGGCTATCTGGCCTACGCGGAACGCTTCGTTTGGACATTCAACGACACGGTCGGTAACCGCAACACCTATATAAGTGCCGCGCTGGAGCGCGAGGAGCTGCTGGACTCGCTGCAGGAGCGCCAGGTGACTCTGCAGGCGGCCTATAACCGCGAGCGCAGCCTGGCCGGTATGATCCAGGAGTTGGGTTGTCCGATCATTCCGCTCTTGAAGGGCGTGCTGCTGGTGCCGCTGGTGGGAGCGATCGACACGGTGCGCGCTGGCCAGATCATCGAGCGAGTGCTAGAGGAGGTCGGCCGCGTGCAGGCCGAGTGGGTGCTGCTGGATATCACCGGCGTGCCGCTGGTCGACACACAGGTGGCGGCGGCATTGATCCAGACGGCCCAGGCGGTGGGATTGCTGGGGGCGAAGGTGACGCTGGTGGGCGTGCGGCCCGAGATCGCCCAGAGCATCGTCGGGCTGGGGGTCGACCTGGGGATGTTCGAGACCCGCTCGGTCCTCGCCGCTGCACTGCAGGGCTTGTTCAAAATGAACACCCGCCTTCGCTGAGAAAGGCGGGTGTTCGAAGCGGTGCGACTCGAGTTGACGGTGGCTATTTTGTGGCCAGCATGACCATCAGGAAGCCGTCGCCGCCCTGGCCTGTCGGGTCTGGCCCAAAGCCGACGACAAGCGCCTGGCTGTCGCCGCCGCGGGTCCAGCCGATCGCGCTGAAGGCCGCGCTCTCATTCAGAAACTGAGATTCCGATTTCCACTCGCCGCCGTTCAGCTTATCGGTATAAAACGATTTGACCTGATCCCAGGTGACGTCAACCGGAAGTGCATAGAGCTTCACCTCGCTCTTCAGCTTTTGATCGTTGAGTGATTTTTGCATCGCGTCGCTCGCGGTATCGGCGAGCATATTCTTGCCCTTGTCCAGGGCTGTCGCTTTGGGAAGCACCGGGATGTCGCTCATCGCGACGGGCGGCGCGCCGCAGGCGGCGATCGATACCAGCATCAGCAGGGTCAGGAGGATAGCGGAGATCAGCTTGATCGGTTTCATAGATGTTCCTTTCTCGAACGTAACTATTGGTACCAGTATAACGACAGTGTGTATGATTTACAATCAGCGTATTCGCTCATTTAGTGATCAGAAACGATACAAAATTCAATGGAGGCCCATGATGAAGGCGATCCTATTCGACCAACCCGGTGGCCCGGATGTACTACGTTTCGGAGAGGCGCCCGATCCCAAGCCCGCCGCCGGCGAACTGCTGGTGCGCGTCCGCGCGACTGCAGCCAACCGCGCTGATCTCTTGCAGCGGCGCGGGGCGTACCCGCCGCCCGCGGACGCGTCGCCGATCCTGGGATTGGAGCTTGCCGGCGAGGTTCTCTCCGGCGCTGGCGCGTGGCGGCCCGGCGACCGCGTCATGGCCGTCGTGACCGGTGGCGGCTACGCCGAGCTGGCGGCGGTGCCGGCGGGCATGGCGATTCGCATCCCTGATCGCCTGTCGTTCGAGGAGGCTGCCGCCATCCCGGAGGCGTTTCTGACCGCGTTTCTGAATCTCTTTACACTTGGCCGGTTGGAAGGTGGCGAGTCGGTACTGATCCATGCCGGTGCGAGCGGCGTCGGCACGGCGGCCATCCAGCTTGCCCGTTCGGCCGGTGCGCGGGTCCTCATCACCGCTGGGTCGGATGAGAAGTTGGCACGCTGCCGCGAGCTGGGCGCCGAGGTCGCGCTCCACTACAAGCGCGAGTCGTTTCGCGAGCGCGTGGCCGAGGCGACGGTAGGGCGCGGTGTCAACCTCATCCTCGATCTCGTCGGCGCGCCCTACTGGGACGACAACCTCGCGTCGTTGGCGATCGACGGGCGGCTGGCGAGCATTGGCACGCTCGGCGGCTCACGCGGACAGATCGATATCAGCCCGATCCTCGCGAAGCGCCTCACGATCCTGGGGGCGGCGCTGCGCCGCCTCCCGCTGCCCCAGAAGACCGCCCTGGCCAAGGCGTTCGCCGCGTTCGCGCTGCCGCGTTTCGAGTCGGGCGAGCTGCGCCCGGTGGTCGATTCGGTCTACCCGCTGGCGCAGGCGGCCGAGGCGCATCGCTACATGGAGTTGAACAGGAATACCGGGAAGATTGTGTTGCGTTTCTAATAGAGATCTAATTACACAATTACAAAATTACGTGGTATACTGTTGTCAGGGGAAAAGCCTCCCCGGCCCTGCGGGGCAAGCCGCTCATAGCAAAGCGAGGACAACAATGAGCGCAGGACGATGGGAGTACAAGACGGTCTATGTCGGCGGATGGCGTCGCATATCGATCGAGGGCGAAGAGACCTATCCGGAGGAGGGCGAGCGCACCAGCGCCTTCGCGCGGCGCTTCCTGAACGGCTTGGGCGCCGACGGCTGGGAGCTGAGCGGCATCCAGCACACCGCGCCGGGCCAGGCCTACTACATCTTCAAGCGCCCGCTGGCGGACGGCGCCGAGCCGGATCTCTCGGTCGTGCGGAACGGGATCGTGCGCGAGCAACCGGGCGGGGGTGGGCAGCAAGGCACTGGCGCCGGCCCGCAGGTTACAGCACTGTAACTTGGCATAACGCTCCGATCTAAACGAAAAACGTAAGACGTAATCGCTTCATTACGTCTTACGTTTTTCGTTTTTCGTTTCATGTATTGGTATGTAAAGCGACCATTTGACAAAAACCCCGGCTCCCCGCTATAATCTGCGCATCCCAATAACGGTATTCTTCAGCAGCATTTCGTTGGCTCTCCGGTGGCTGGTACAGCGGCAGTGTAGAGGTCTGACTCAGCATGATGATGACTGCCTCCTCAGCAACCGAGCAGACCGCGGCGGAGACGACCGGCGTCGTGCGGCTTGAAGGGGTCAGCAAAACCTTCGGATCAGTTACCGCGCTGTACCCGCTTACCCTCGACATCCGGCAGGGCGAGTTCTTCTCGCTGCTCGGTTCGAGCGGTTCCGGTAAGACGACGACCCTGCGCCTGATCGCCGGCTTCGAACGCCCAACCTCCGGCCGCGTCTGGCTGGCGGGCCGCGACGTGACCGGCGTGCCGCCCTACGACCGTGATGTGAACACGGTCTTCCAGGATTACGCGCTCTTCCCGCATATGACGGTCGCCGAGAATGTGGCCTACGGCCTGCGCGCGCGTCGCGTGCCGAAGCCGGATATCGAGCGCCGCGTCGCCGGCGCGCTGAAGCTGGTGCGGCTCACCGGCTTCGACCACCGCCGCCCGGCGCAGCTCTCCGGAGGCCAGCGCCAGCGCGTCGCGCTGGCGCGCGCGATCGTCAACCTGCCGGCGCTGCTGCTGCTCGACGAGCCGCTCGGCGCGCTCGACCTCAAGCTGCGCCGCGAGATGCAGGTCGAGCTGAAGCGCATCCAACAGGAAGTTGGCATCACCTTCGTCTATGTCACGCACGACCAAGACGAGGCGCTGAGCATGTCCGACCGGCTGGCGGTTATGAACGACGGGCGGCTGCTCCAGGTCGGGACACCGCGCGAAATCTACGATCACCCCGCGAGCATCTTCATCGCCACGTTCGTCGGCTCGGCGAACCTGGTCACCGACCTGCACGGAACCGCCGACACCCTTGCGGGGCCAGCTGGCCGTATGATCTGCCTGACGCGGCCGGGCTTTGAGCGGTTGGTCGTCCCGGCGCCGGATGGCTGGCGCGCCGACCGGCCGATCACGCTGGCAGTGCGGCCCGAGCGCATCCGGCTCGCGCTGACGCCAGATGACCTGCCCGCCGGCTTTAACCTCGGGCGCGGCGAGGTGCGTGATATCACCTTCACCGGCGACAGCCTGCGCTACACCGTGTTGGTCGGCGAGCACGAATGGATGGTCGTCGAGCCGAACGCACGTAGCTCCAGCAGCGCCCGCGTCGGCGATACTGCCCTGATCGGCTGGAGCGCGACGGATGGGATCGCGCTGCTCGACTGATGTGTCCGTAGTCCGTCGTTCGTGGTCAGTTGTCCCTTGTTCATGGCGGCAGCCAACTGACCACGGGCTACGGACAATAATAGATTCTCGTGCAAGGAGGCGACTATGAACAAACGCTCCTATCTCTTCACCCTGCTCGCCGGGCTGGCGCTGGCCAGCTGCGGCGGCGGCACGGCCGCTCCGGCGGTGCCGACTGCCGCTCCGGCAGCAGGCAGCGGCACCGCGGCGACAACGGCCCCGGCCCCGGCTGCGACGGCGGCGCCCGCCGCACAGGGCGGCCAACTGAACATCGTCGCGTGGGAAGGCTACGTCGACGATTCATGGAAGAAGCCATTCGAGGACAAGACCGGCTGCAAGATCAGTGTGACCTACGCCGGGTCAAGTGACGAGATGTTCTCGAAATTCCGCTCCGGCGGCGGTGCGACCTACGATCTGGTCTCCGCCTCCGGCGATGCCTCGCTGCGCTTCATCCAGGCCGGCGCGCTCCAGGAGGTCGATATCAGCAAGGTCTCGCATTTCAGCGAGCGTGCGCCGCAGCTCCAGAGTCCGCCGCACAACACAGTGGACGGCAAGCACTATGGCGTCTCGTTCATGTGGGGGCCGAATGTCCTGATCTACGATAAGAAAGCCTTCCCGGATGCGCCGAAATCGTGGAGCGTGCTGTACGACGCGAAGAACAGCGGCAAGATCACGATTCCCGACAACCCGATTCAGATCGCCGATGTCGCGCTAATGTTGGGCATGAAAGATCCCTATGAGCTTACCGACGCCGACCTGGCGAAGGTCAAAGAACAGCTTGCGAAGCAGCGCCCGCTCGTGCGAAAGTTCTGGGCCTCAGCCGGCGATTTCACCGACCTCTTCAAGAACGGCGAGGCGACGCTTGGGGCGGGCTGGCCACTCATGACCAACGAACTGCGCAAAGACAACGCCGCGGTCGATGACACCATCCCGCAGGAGGGTGCGACCGGGTGGGCCGACTCGTGGATGATCTCCAAGAACAGCCCGAACGTCGACTGCGCCTACAAGTGGATCGATTACACGATCTCACCCGAGGTGCAGAAGATGGTCGTCGGCGTGACAGCTTACAGCCCGGCGAACCTGAAGACCGCCGACCTGCTTGGCGCGGACGAGGCCAAGAAGCTGCACATCAACGACCCAGCCTACTTCAATAGCATCAAATTCTGGCGCACGCCCGCGAACTACGACGCGTGGGTCAAGCTCTGGAATGAGATCAAGCAGTAATTGTAGATTGCAGATTGCAGATTGCAGATTAGATTGACAGATAATCTGCAATCTGCAATCTGAAATAATCATGGCGAGTCCCAATCTGACCAAATTAGACATTGCGCGGCGGGCGGATTCGTCCTGGGGGCGTGCGATCGCGCGGCGGCTTTCTGGCCGGCCCCGGCTCCAGCTGCTGCTCTTACTGGGCGTGCCACTGGCATGGATGCTGATTCTGTACCTGCTGCCGCTCGGATACTTGTTCTTGACCAGCCTCTGGCAGGTGCGCGACTTCAACATCGTGCGTGAGTGGACGCTGAAGAACTACCAGGAGATCTTCGCCCGCCCGGTCTGGCTCACGGTGCTGCTGCGCACCGTGCTGATCGCTGCCGGCGTGACGATCACATCCGCGGTCCTCTCCTTCCCGCTAGCCTACTACGTCGCCCGCTTCTCCTCGCCGCGCTGGCGCTACCTGCTCTACCTGGCCGTGTTGGTGCCGCTCTGGAGTAGCTACCTCGTGCGCGTCTTCGCCTGGAAGACGATTCTGGGACGCAACGGCATCCTCAACGGCTTCTTGATCAGCACTAGCGTGACGGATACGCCAATCGACGCGTTTCTCTACAGCGACACGGCCGTGTTCATCACCTTCGTCCAGGTCTGGCTGCCGTATATGGTGCTGCCGGTCTACACCGCGCTGGAGCGCATCCCCAACTCGCTATTGGAGGCGTCGAGCGACCTGGGCGCGCGCGGCTGGCGGACGTTCCATGAGGTCGTCTGGCCGCTGGCCTTTCCGGGCGTGATGGCCGGCTCGGTGTTCGTGTTCAGCCTGACAATGGGCGATTTCATCACCGCGCGTCTGGTCGGCGGCGGCAATCAGTTGATCGGCAATGTGATCGCCGACCAGTTCGGCACGGCTTTCAACTACCCCTTCGGCGCGGCGCTGTCGAGCCTTGCGCTGGTCGTGCTTTTCGTCTACCTGTTCATCGCCGGTCGGGCTGGGGCGCTGGAAAACCTCTGACAAAAGAAGAAGCGTACCACTCTGCCGAAGGTAGAGCTGTGAGGATCGCGTGGCGCTCAACTCAAAACTGAGAACTCAAAACTCAAAACTTGTGCTCGGCACACTCACCGCGCTGGTCTATGCCTTCCTGTACATGCCGCTGCTTGTGCTGATCCTCTATGAGCCGCGCACTGCGTTCGTCAACAGCCTGCTGGTCGCGCTGATCGCTACGGTCGTCGCGGTGCTGCTGGGCACAGCAGCGGCTTTCGCGCTCGATCGCTTCCGCTTCCCTGGGCGCGGCACGCTCAGCTTCGCGATCACGCTGCCGATCCTGCTGCCCGGCATCGTCACCGGCATCGCGATGGTCAGCTTCTTCAGCGCCGCCGGCCTGACGCTCTCGCTGGCGACGGTCGTCGTCGGCCATGCGACGTTCTGCATCGTGCTGGTGATGAACAATGTGCTGGCGCGGCTGCGGCGCACCTCGCACTCACTCGAAGAGGCCAGCATGGATCTGGGTGCCGACCCTTGGATGACTTTCTGGCGCGTCACGATGCCGAATATCCGCTCGGCGGTGATCGCCGGGGCGCTGCTGGCGTTCACTCTCTCGTTCGACGAGATCGTTGTGACATTCTTCCTGATCGGCCCGCAGAACACGCTGCCGCTCTGGATCCTGGGCCGCATCCGGCTCGGCCAGGACTTCCCCGAGATCAATGCTGCCGCGGTAGTCGTGATCGCGATCTCAGTGCCGATTGTATTGCTCGCGCAGTGGCTCATGCGTGGCGAGGGCGCGGAGGCGCCGGCCATCTAGCCTGACGAACGACGTAAGGGCAGTTCGCGAACCGCCCCTAGATTCGTCCTTCGTCCGCCGTTCTTCGTCAATGCAAAGGAGTGTGCGATATGGAACACAAACTTTGGATCGACGGCGCCTGGACCGACAGCAAGGGTGGCGGTCGGCTGGCGATCGAGAACTCGGCGACGGGCGCGCAGATCGCCGAGGTGGTCGACGGAAGCCGCGAGGATGTCGATCGCGCAGTGCGGGCCGCGCGCGAGGCGTTCTACGACGGGCGCTGGTCGAAGCTCACTCCGGCCGAACGCTCGCTAGCGCTCTGGCGGTTGGCCGACCTACTGGCGGCGAAGGCCGAGGAGTTCGCCCGCGTCGAGTCCGAGAACACCGGCAAACCGTACAAGTTCCTGAGCCTGAGCGGCGACCTGCCCTTCGCGGTCGATAATCTGCGCTTCTTCGCCGCCGCCGCGCGCGACACCCACGGGGGGCGCGCGGGTGAGTATACCGCCGGCTACACCTCGATGTTCCGGCGCGAGCCGGTCGGCGTGGTCGGCCAGATCGCGCCGTGGAACTACCCGCTGATGATGGCGGTCTGGAAGATCGGCCCCGCGCTGGCGGCCGGCTGCACGACGGTGTTAAAGCCCGCGCCGACGACCCCGCTCTCGACGCTGATGCTGGCCGAGCTGACCGCCGAGGCCGGCATCCCGCCTGGCGTGGTGAATATCGTCACCGGCGGCAACGACACTGGTCAGGCGATCGTCGAGCATCCCGACGTGCGGATGGTTAGCCTGACCGGCTCGCCCGGCACCGGCAAGACGATCATGCGGACGGCCGCCGATACGCTCAAGCGCGTTCACCTGGAACTGGGCGGCAAAGCGCCGTTCATCATCTTCGACGACGCTGATATCGCTAGCGTCGCCGGCAAGGCCGCCTTCGCCGCGACGATGAACACCGGGCAGGACTGCACCGCCGCGACGCGTGTGTACGTCGAGCGCAGCCGCGTCGCGCAGGCGCAGGAAGCGGTCGTCGAGGCCATGCGTGCGGTCAGGATCGGCGCGCCGTTCGACGACGACACGGAGATGGGGCCACTGATCTCCAGCGTGCAGCGCGAGCGCGTCCGAGGCTTTGTCGAGCGGGCGAAGGCCGCCGGGGCGAAAGTGCTGACCGGCGGCGGCGTGCCGTCGCACTGGTCGAGTGGCTACTACTTCGAGCCGACAGTGATCGCTGATGCCGACCAGAAATCCGAGATCATCCAGAGCGAGGTCTTCGGTCCGGTGATCACGATCAGCGCGTTCGAGGACGAGGCCGAGGCGCTGCGGCTCGGCAATGATGTGCTGTACGGCCTAGCCGCCTCGGTCTGGACGAATGACATTGGGCGGGCTATGAACCTGGCAAGCGGGCTGGAGTTCGGCACGGTCTGGATCAACGATCACCTGCCGCTGGCCTCCGAGACGCCGCACGGCGGCTTCAAGCAGTCCGGCTTCGGCAAGGATCTCTCGGCCGAGGCGGTCGGCGATTACCAGATCACCAAGCATGTGATGATAAAGCTGTGAGCGAGTGATACCAACTCTGACACTATTGTGTGTATGGTTCTGCGGTTCCGCGGTTCGGTGTTTGGATGAACCGCGGAACCGCAGAACCGGCCAATGCATACGATCGATCCAGATTTGATATGAAAGGGTGAGGGTGCAGGGATGATCGATCGTTCACCGCTCGCCCTTTCGGGACGGCTTGCCTCGCGCTGATTGGCGTGCTACAATGAAGGCCACCTACCGACAGCTGTAGCGACTGATGAGAACCGCGATGTCTAATCTTCTCACACGCATATCAAGCGCTCCGGCCGCAGGTCGGAGCGCTTTTTTGCACCGGAAGCCGGCAACTTGACGCTTTTCGTAGAAGGAGTACGACTATAACCGAACCAACCATCACCACCAGCGCGGACGGTCGGCGGTTCTTCGCTACCAAGCCCCCGCGCGAGCGCGCCTTCCTCGTCGGCGCCGATCTGACCGGCGACCGCAGCGCATGGCGCGCCGAGGACTCTCTGCGCGAGCTGGCGCTGCTGGCCGACACTGCGGGCCTCGATGTCGTCGGGAGCATGTACCAGCGGCTCAAACGGCCCTTCCCCAAGCACTTCATCGGCCCCGGCAAGGCCGAGGAGATCGCCGCACTGCACGATGAACTCCAGTACGATCTGGTCGTATTCGACGACGAGCTGACCCCCGGCCAGACGCGCAACCTCGAGGAGCTGCTTAAAACGCGCGTGATGGATCGTACCGGCCTGATCCTCGATATTTTCGCGACCCACGCCCGAACCCATGAAGGCCGTATCCAGGTCGAGCTGGCGCAGTATAAATATCTGCTACCGCGCTTGCGCCGGCAATGGACGCACCTTGAGCGTCAGGCCGGTGGCGGCGGTGCGGCGGCCGGCGGCGTCGTCGGCCTGCGCGGCCCCGGCGAGACGCAGCTCGAGACCGACCGCCGAATCATCACTCGCCGCATTTCTTTGCTCGAAGATCAGCTGCAGGATGTCCACCGCCACCGCGAGCTGTATCGCGCGCGTCGGCGCCGCAGCGGCATCCCGATCGTCGCTCTGGTCGGCTACACGAACGCAGGTAAGTCGACCCTGCTTAACGCGCTCACGGGCGCCGATGTTCGCGCCGAGGATCGGCTGTTCGCGACGCTCGACCCGACGACGCGGCAGATCGCGCTGCCGGGCGGCCAGGAGCTTCTGCTCACCGACACTGTCGGCTTCATCCAGAAGCTGCCACACGACCTGGTGGCCGCGTTCCGAGCGACACTGGAGGAGATCGGTGAGGCCGACTTGCTGCTGCATGTCCTCGATATTACGCATGAGAATGCCGAGCAGCAGACCCAGACCGTCCTGGAAACCTTGAAGGAACTCCACGCCGACGGGCGGCCGATGTTGACGGTGCTGAACAAAGTTGACCGGCTGGACGGAGTGGACGAGGCCGAGGTCGGGCGGTTGGCGGGCGCACTGGGGCTGCCGGAGGACTACGTCGCCGTATCGGCGCGGCGCGGCTGGGGGCTGGATGCCCTGCTGAAACGGCTGGAGCAGACCCTCGGCGAGCGCATGGCCGCGATCGAGGCGTTCATCCCCTACAAGCGCAACGATCTGGTCGCGCTCTGGCGCCAGCGCGGCGTGGTCGACGAGGAACGCTACGAGGCCGAGGGCACGCATATCAGCGGCCGCCTGCCCGCGACGATCGCAGGCCAGATCGCGCCGTTCCAGGTGAACGGCACCCATCGATAGGAGCGCACCAGGAACCGAGAACCGCGAGGACCAGGGTTTATTTCCGGTTCTCGGTTCTGAATCTGCGTACGGGACCGGCGAATCGTGCCGCTGCAGCTTGCGGCATCTGCGATTGACTGAAAAGTGCTCTGGTGCTACACTACTTGCCGCGATCGGTTTCCAGCCGCGCCTTGCTTGCAGCGCGAGTGACGTGCAAACCAGGCTGCCCGCGCACCGGCTCACTTGCTCGTCTGACGTACCTAACCCGAACGTTTGCCCCTCTCCGCGCACCTACAGCTACTGACTCATTCCCGCTCACGGTTAGGCGTGGCTGCAAGCCGCTGCTCAAGGGTTTCATCCCCTTGAGCGATCAGACGTGCTGTCAGCGACAGCCATGCGTGCAGGGAGGCCTGAGCGATGCCCAGGTTGCACATTCATCTGCTGGGCGATTTCCGCCTCACCTGTGACGATGCGCCTGTCAGCAACGTCAGCGCGCCGCGCCTGCAATCGCTGCTGGCCTACCTGGTGCTGCATCGCGACGCGCCCCAACCCCGCCAGCACCTGGCCTTTCTGCTCTGGCCAGACACGACCGAAGCGCAAGCCCGCACCAACCTGCGCCAATTGCTGCACGCCTTGAAGCAGGCGCTCCCCGAGGCCGAGCAGTTCGTGCACGCCGCCGCCCAAACGCTGCAGTGGCGCTCTGAAGCGCCGTTTCGCCTCGATGTGGCCGAGTTTGAGCAGGCGCTCACCCAGGCCGATGCCGCAGAGCAGCAAAGGAATCCGCATGCCCTGCGAGTGGCGCTGGAGCAGGCCAGCGCCGTCTACCACGGTGAGTTGCTGCCTAGTTGCTACGACGACTGGATCCTGCCGGAACGCGAGCGGTTGCGCCAGGCCTTTACGGGAGCGCTGGAACGCTTGATGCTGCTCTTGGAAAGCCAGGGCGAGCCGCGTGTGGCGATTGCGTGCGCGCAACGCCTGGTGCGTCACGACCCACTGCGCGAGGAAACTTACCGCGCCCTGATGCGCCTTTACGCGGCCTGTGGCGACCGCGCGGGTGCATTACGGGTCTACCAGACCTGCGCCACGGTGCTTGAGCGCGAGCTGGCGGTTGAGCCGAGCGCGGCCACGCGTGAAGCCTATGAGCAATTGTTGAAGGTGGACGTGCAGGCGCGCCGCGTGACGCCATCGCAGCCATCGAATACCAACCTGCCCGTGCCGCTGACCAGTTTCGTCGGGCGCGAGGCGCAGATGGCCGAGATCACACACATGTTGCAGACCACCCGTCTGCTCACGCTGACGGGGCCAGGCGGCTGCGGCAAGACGCGGCTCGCGCTTGAGGCGGCGACGAAGTTGTTGGACGACTATCCGAATGGGGTGTGGCTGGTCGAATTGGCACCCCTTGCCGATCCGGCGCTGGTCACCCAAACGATGGCGGCGACGCTGGGGGTCCGTGAGCAGCCCGGACGCACCATCCTGGACGCACTGACCGATTATCTGCGCCCCAAAACTCTGTTGCTCATTCTGGACAATTGCGAGCATCTGATCGAGACTTGCGCACAGCTCGCCGATAGTCTCCTGCGCGCAGCTCCGCATTTGAAAATCTTGGCGAGCAGCCGGGAACCATTCGGCATTGCCGGTGAAACAGCGTATCGCGTGCCTTCACTGCCGCTGCCGGACGTGCAACCCGCGAGTCTCGACGCGCTGGCACAGAATGAGTGCGTGCACCTCTTCATTGATCGCGCGTCAGCAGCGTACCCACCCTTTCGCTTGACCGCCAAGAACGCACCCACCATCGCGCAGATCGGCCTGCGCCTGGACGGTATTCCGCTGGCGATTGAACTCGCCGCGGCGCGGACCAAGGTCTTTCCTCCCGAACAGATTGCCGCGCGGCTTCACGATCGCTTTCGATTGTTGACGGGTGGAAGCCGCACCGCACTGGAGCGCCATCAGACGCTGCGCGCGCTGATTGACTGGAGCTACGATTTGTTGTCTGAGCAAGAGCGCGCGCTCTTGCGGCGGCTGTCCGTGTTTGCAGGCGGCTGGTCGTTTGATGCCGCGCAAGCGGTGTGTGGTGCTAGGTTCGGTGAGGAAGTGCTGGACACCCTGGCACACCTCGCGGATAAATCTTTAGTAGTTGTCGAAGAGCCAATTGAAGCGGTGGAGGGACGTTATCGCTTGCTTGAAACCATTCGGCAGTACGCGCGCGATAAATTGTTCGAGTCGGATGAAGCGGAACAGGTCCGCGATCGCCACCTTGATTTTTTCATCAGCTTTGCAGAGCAAGCTGAGCCCAAGCTGCGAAGCGCAGAGCAGTTGGAGTGGTTGGAACGCGTGGAGACTGAACACGACAACCTGCGGACCGCGCTGGCGTGGTCGCTGGAAAGCGGCAAGAGTGACCGCGCGCTGCGCCTGGCAGGCACACTCTCTTGGTTCTGGTATCTTCGCGGATATTGGAGCGAAGGGAATAGGTGGCTTGCTGAGGCATTGGCATTGGATGAGCGTGAGCAAAGCGGAAGGGCTGCAACGGAGACAACGCGGCGTGCCAAGGCACTCTATGGGGCTGGGCGAATGCACTTTGGGGCACTATTCGACCCGCACACATCGCGCACGATAGTCGAAGAGAGCCTGCGCTTGTGGCGCGAACTGGGAGACAAGTGGTGGATGGCGGTGGCTCTGGAACACGTGGGATTCATGTTGAGTGCGGATGGCGACGTTCAAACGGCGCGTGCTCGCTTAGAGGAGGGCGTGTCGCTGGCACGCGAGGTTGAGGATCGCTGGCCGCTGGCGGTGTGTCTGGTGCGCTTGGGCAGCTTTTTACCGCGAACGGAACATGCTGCGGCGCGCCGGATTCGTGAAGAAGCGGTGGCAGTGGCGCGCAGTGTGGGAGACAAAAGTGTTCTCAGCCAAGGGTTGTTTGGGTTAGTTACTGATAATCTCCTCGAAGGAAACCTCACCGCGGCCGCGCCCGTTGCCGAAAAGGCGCTGGCGGAAGCGCACGCGATCGGGAGCGTGACCCACGTATTTCTCTCGTTGCTCGTCTTGGTGATCATTTCGTGCTTACAAGGCGATCCGGCGAAGGCGAATCAGTATTGTCTTCAGGCACTGGCTTTCGCTCGAGAAACGGGTTCCCCCCAATGGCTTTTGTTAGTGCTATTGGCTTTCGGTTTGGTGGCATGCTTCGGTGGACAGCCACTACGCGGCGTGCGCCTGTTAGCAGCAGCTGAAACGTTGCTCCGTCAGCGCGGCATCAATATCAGCGTCGAGGGCATGCGTGACCTCATGGTGATTAAGCAAGCCCTAGAAACAGCCCTAGAAACAGCCCGCGCGCAACTTGACCCAACGACCTTTGAGGCGGCACTGCAAGAGGGACGCACGCTGACGCCGGAGCAGGCGCTTGCGTTAGCGACAGAAAAGGAGAGTGAGGATTCGGAGCTTCCCAACGCCGGACTTGGACCGAGTTCCGATTAACCTTCCGCTTCCTCCAGCTCGTATCGAGTGCGAGTCCAATGCCGATGGCGTGCGTGATCAACTCGACGCTGCCAGTTCGCGGCGGCGTGGGCTGCAGGGCGGTCAATGACCCTGGAGGAGGCGGTCGCAGACGCATGAAGCGTGATGGTTGAATAGTCAAGACCCTTCGAATGTACCAAATCCGAAGGGTCTTTTGTGCTTGAGACGGAAGAGGGGCGAAACCAATCGCCCCTTTTTGTTTTTCTTCCCAGCGAACGCTCATAGAACGCTCCCTAGAACGATTTTTTCACGCTGCCTCTGCTAGACTGGCGACAGTTTTCGTCCGCCCGGCGCCCATGGCATCACACCATTCTGTACCGCATGAGACACACAGGCATGGACAAAGCCCAACCACCAGCTCGCACGCATCTCTTTACCGTGCGTTTGTGGCTCGAAGAGCTGGGCGCGGGGCAGACGGAGTGGCGCGGCGAACTGCACGATGTGGTCAGCGGTGAGGTGCGCTACTTTCGCGATTGGCCGATGCTGGTCGCGGTATTGCAGGCGATGCTGCCAAAGAAAGGGGATTCAAAATGACCCGATTGCTTTACAAACATTGCCATCGTGATCGGCGCCAGCATCGCTGGCTTGAACCTCACGCGCGTGTTGACCACACCGACTATATCTATCCCGACTCACACGTTCCGCGAGAACTCGGACCCGAAGGAGGTGATGTCTAACGGTCTTCGTCGGCGACCCCAACATCCAATAAGGTGCGACTCCTTCGGACTCGCACCCATTTCAGAGAAAAGGAGAAATAAGCCATGTCAACCGAACAAAACAAAGCCCTCGTCCGCCGCCTGTTTGAAGAGGGCCTCAACCAGAACAACCCGCGCGTCTTCGACGAGTTGCTTGCCCCCAACTTCGTGATCTACGATGCGCCGCCCGGCATGCAGCACGGCCGCGAAGGGTTTCGCCAGGTCGTCGAGATGTTCCGCACAGCTTTCCCGGACCTGCATGTGACGTTTGAGCAGGAATTCGCCGATGGCGACTACGTGATGCACCGAGGTTACGTCACGGGGACGCACAAAGGCGAGTGGCAGGGCATCCCGCCGACGGGGAAGCAAGTCAAGATGAAGACCCTGGACATCTGGCGTGTCGAGAACGGCAAGGCGGTGGAAAACTGGGTGCAAATGGACATGCTGGGCTTGATGCAGCAGCTCGGCGTCATCCCCACGCCCGAGCACGCTGGACGGTAGTCGTTCAACAAGCGCCAGCGGAGCGCGTCAATTCGTCGGCCAGCTCAGCGACTCTCAAGCCGGGTGCGACCACGAAAGGGTCGCACCCACTTCAGAGAAAGGAGAAAGAAGTCATGTCCACTGAAGAGAACAAGGCACTCGTGCGCCGTTTCTACGAGGAAGTGGTCAGCAAGAAGAATCTTGCTACCATCGACGACTTCATCGACCCAAATCAAGTCGATCACTTTGCCCCTCCCGGTACGCCGCGTGGGATCGAAGGTGCCAGACAACTCATCGGCATGCTCCTGACGGCTTTCCCTGACTTGCAATCAACGGTTGAGGATATGATCGCTGAAGGGGACAAGGTGGCGGCCCGCTTGACGGTGCGTGGCACGCATCAAGGGGAGTTTATGAGCATCCCCCCAACCAGCAAGCACGTGGCGATCACGGCCATCGACATCTTTCGCATCGCCGGCGGCAAGATCGTGGAACGCTGGGGCGAAGGTGACATGCTGGGTCTGATGCAGCAGCTCGGCGTCATCCCCACGCCCGAGCACGCTGGACGGTAGTCGTCCAAGGGCCGGAGCCCAGCGGTTGGTTGCTGCCGGGCTCCTGCCCTGCAAAAGAGGTACTTCCGTGTCTACCGAAGAAAACAAGGCGGCGGAGCGTCGTTTCTACGAGGAGGTGTGGCACAAGCGGAACCTGGCCGTCATCGATGAGCCGTCGCGCCGGATGTCGTCGAACACAACCCGAATGTTCCTGGCCAGGGACCTGGGCGGGAAGGCTTCAGGCAATCCATCAACATGATCCTCTCCGTTTCCCCCGATGTGCAGATCACCATCCAGGACGTGATCGCCGAAGGGGATACAGTCGTCGTGCGCTGGATGGCTCGTGGCACGCATCAGAATGAGTTCATGGGAATCCCCCCGACGAACAAGCAGGTGACAGTCATGGGGATAGATATCATCCGCTACAAAGGGGGCCAGCGGGTCGAGACCTGGCGTCAGTGGGATACCATGGGTTGGTTGCAACAGGTCGGCGCGGTGCCGTTACCAGCACAGAGCAGAAGCAGAAAAACGCTCCAAGCCGAGCGAATCTAGGCTCGCCAGCATCCTCGCCTATCGGTATCCAAACACAAGGAGTCAATCCCATGTCAACTACAGAAGAAGGAAACAAGGCCCAATTTCGCCGCACCTACGAAGAGATGTTCAACCAGGGCAATCTCACCATTAAAGCTTCGCCGCCAACGCCGACACGGGCCGCGTCCCTCGTTGGGTGCGGATGAATGACGAGTTAGCCCGCTTGCTACAATCAAACCCTATTTTCTCAAGGCAGGAGGCCTCCATGAAACAGAATATGACTATCAACATAGCACGTGTTGGCATGATAGCCGGCTGGCTTACCCTTGCTGGCATCTTGCTCTTTGCAGTCATTGGGCCACTAATAGTTGCTGGCCAACGGGTCAGCGGTACGCTCGACGCCACGAGTACGAGTATCCAGGCGTACTATCGGCATGGCGCGCTCGCTTACTTTGCTGCCGCCCAATTCCTGATTCCTCTGGCGTTTGTTCCCTTCGCGCTGGCTCTGCGCGAGTCGCTCGCAGGCGCAGAACGCGCGCGCTTTCTTGCTCAACTCGGGCTACTCTTTGCTATCGCGTTCGTCCCCCTCCTCACCACCCGCAGTGCGCTACAGGCTACCCTTGTAACCACTGCGACAAGTGGCGGCGATATTGTGCCGCTCTTTCGCTTTTGGGACATGCTCTACAACAGTGGCCTTTACGCTATGGCGGCGGGCCTTACCGCAACCTTTGCGCTGGCAATGCGGGAGACGCATGAGTTTCCACGCTGGATGCCGATATTTGGACTCGTTGTAGGCGCGCTCCAACTCGTGAACTTGAGTGCGCTCATTCTGGGCATTGCCGACACTGTAACCCTAGTCGGCAATCTGGCTTTTGTTGTGTGGTTTATTGGGGCCAATATCGGCTTAGGTCGGCTCGCGAAGCAAACACGGAGCGCGGGCTAACACCGGCATGCAGGCGACGGGGCTTCCGTCGCGCCCGCCGAAGGCCCCACTTATTCGGGCGAGCCTTGCCTGCGAAGGTTCAGGTAAGACCCGCTCCGCGCCTGATGCCTATCGTTAGGCCGCATCTCGGAGATGAAAGCTATGAGCACACCCGAAGTTCCCAACAAAGAGCCGTCTAAGGTGTAGGTAGGCTTTATGGACACCTCGAAACACGCGCAAATAGGTCAGCAACCCAGCATCGGCGCCTTTGCAAGTGTTGCAGTGGACTTCCCGTTTGCCATCCCCATCGTCATCACGTGCCCACTCACCAGCACTGTGGCAGACGGTCGCGTGATGGGTGTGGCTGCTGTGCCAACTCCGCCACTCTTCGGTATACAGAATCGTGCTACCGGGTGGCACGTTCTCTTCCACATGCCGTAGGCTTCGCGAACCGACGGCAGACCCCGGATCGCGGGTTCGGGCGCCGCCATTCGTGCGCCGCTCAAGCCACGCCGCTTTCAAGCGGGTTAAATTGTGGTATTATGGCAGGAATAGCACTCCGCCTGCCCCAGACTCATACAGATGAGCTATGAAACGCGTTCTGATTGTCACCATAATCCTCGCCGTGCTGATCGGCGGCGCCTATGCCATTCTCGGCCAGGGAAGGCCATCCCCCATTAGCCCGGAGGTCGCGACGCCATCGCCCGCAGATTCGAGCGACCAGGTCGTGGCGGAGGCAAAGGTTGTCCCGGTGCGCAGCGCCGCCCTCAGTTTCGAGGGCGGTGGAGTCGTCGAGGGCGTGCTTGTTAAGGTCGGCGACCATGTTCATGCCGGTCAGCCGCTCGCACGGCTGGATGTGTCGCTCCAGCGAGCCGGAATCACCGAGGCGGAGGCCGATCTCGCGCAGGCGCAGGCGAACTACCAGGATCTGCTCAACGGAGCGACTCCCGAGGAAGTGACCGCGGGCGAGGCCGAGCTGCGGCAGGCCCAGGCTCAGCTTCGCACCGCGAGTGGCAGCGTGACATCGAACGATCTACGGTCGGCGGGGGCGCAGCTTCAACAGGCTCGCGCGCAGCTCACGCGGCTTGCGGCTGGCCCGAAGACGACCGACGTGCGGGCGTTGGATGCCCAGCTCAACCTGGCGCGAGCGAATCTCCAGACCGAGCGCGATCGTCTGTCAGCGGTAAAGACTAACGCTCAGCTCCAGATGCAGCAGGCGGCCGATGCGCTCATCCAGGCCCAGGCAAGCTAGGCGACAGCCAAGCAGAACTGGCAATATATTCAGGACACTGGCCGCGATCCGATCAATCCCTGGCTGGGCACGGACCCTCATAGTGGTAAGAAAATACCGAACAAACTGAGCGAGGCGCAGCGGCAGCAATACCACGATGCGCTGATTCAGGCCGAGGCAGCGATGCACAGCGCTGAAAGGGCTGTCCAGATAGCTCAGGTCACTTACGAGAACGCACGGCAGGCTGAAGTGAGCGGCATCCAGTCCGCCGAGCAACAGGTCTCTAACGCCCAGGCCAACCTCGACAAGCTGCGCGCTGGCGCCGACCCCGATCAACTAGCGGCAGCGCACGCTCAGGTCGCGAGTAGCCAGGCGAACCTCGAGAAGCTGCACGGCGACCAGCGCGATGGAACTCTGGCGGCTGCTCAGGCAGCGGTGGACGTGGCGCAAGCCAAGCTCGATCAGATCCACGCCGGCGCGTCGAAGGGCAAGCTCTCGATAGCGCAAGCCCAAGTGCAACGCGCCCAGGCGGCGCTCGATCTGGCCCAGGCGATGTTAGACGCACGGCAGTTACGCGCGCCTTTTGACGGCGTCGTGGCATCCGTCGACTTCAAGGTCGGCGAATACAGCACGCCGGGGGCGCCGACTATTCGGCTGGCCGATTTTTCGGCCTGGCAGATCGAGACCGACGATCTCACCGAGCGCAGTGTGGTCAACGTTCGTGCGGGCGCCCCGGCGCGCATCACGTTCGATGCGGTTCCGGGCCTGGAGCTGATGGGCAGCGTGACACGCATCGATGCTTTTGGCCAGGACAAGCATGGCGATACGACATATACCGTCGTGATCATGCCCGAGCGGCAGGACGAGCGGCTACGTTGGAATATGACCGCGACGGTGACGATCAGCGCAGCACGCGGGTAATGCGCCTCACACTGGTTTCGGCGCAGCCTGCGCTCCAATGCCGGGCATTTTCAGAAAGCCGTATCACTCATAGGCTAGCACATCGCGTACGGTCAACCGCGTCGCCCCGCGCGCGGGCAGGTAGCTCGCGCCGGCCGCCAGCAC